>Ga0247843_1001757_pt1 | contig 42203 bp, 42 predicted proteins | sample LaCruzMarch2017__FD_192420 | JGI IMG/M metagenome (GOLD analysis project Ga0247843, IMG submission 192420) | Freshwater microbial communities from meromictic Lake La Cruz, Castile-La Mancha, Spain - LaCruzMarch2017_8m | ecosystem: Environmental > Aquatic > Freshwater > Lake | place: Spain...
AATCGAATTTATCTCAGACAAACAGCGCCCAAAAACGGTTGACCTCGAAAGTAGAACTCCGAACAATCTTTTTTCTTTGGAAATTCGCAAAATTTACAAATTTCCATCATTTATGAAAAATTCCGGGGAAGAACTTGGAATCAGTCCAAGTCGGACTTACCAATTCCTGATTTGCCACGGAGGCGTTTGGTCTCACCACGCAGGCGCTTGCCAGCGACTTTTTTTACTTTTGAAGAATAAGTGGCCTTCGTGGGAATGCGTCTTGGCTTTACGTATAGCCAATCCTTTAGATGATCAAAAAGTTTAACCAAAGAATTTTTCTTATTGGCTTCAAGATCGCGGCGCTCATCGCTGCGAATGCGGATCCAGCCTTCAGCGCTCAGGACCGCTTGAGTCGTCCTTTCCGAAATCATGCGCTTTTGATAACCGCTGAGAAGGCTGGAGTCCCGATAGTTCCAAAATAAAATGGCGCTCGAGGACACTTTATTTACATTTTGACCGCCGGGTCCCCGACTGGTGGTGGATTCATACCAAATCTCTGATTTTAGGCGCTCGCGAAAGCTTTCTTCTTCGTAAATTGCCAAGCGCCGCCATCCTTTCTAACCGTGAGCCAATGCGTTCACAATTGCCTGAGTCGATGCCTTTGCGTCGCCGAAAACCAAGGAACAGTTGTCATAATAAAAAAGTGCGTTGTCCACCCCAGAATAGCCAGGCTTCATCGAGCGTTTGAAAACATAAACTCGTTTCGCCTTGTAAGCATCAAGGATTGGCATGCCATAAAGCGGACTGGATTTATTGGTTTTCGCATCGGGATTCACAACATCGTTGGCACCAATAACGAGCACGACGTCCGTTGTTGAAAATTCATTGTTGATGTCTTCCATTTCATGAACCACATCGTAAGGAATCTCGGATTCAGCAAGCAAGACATTCATATGCCCCGGCATTCGGCCCGCCACGGGATGAATCGCGAAACGTATATCGATGCCTTTTTTAGCAAGCTGCTCGTAAAGTTCTTTTGCCGCATGCTGAGCCTGCGCTACTGCGAGGCCATAGCCAGGGACAATAATTACTTTGGAAGAATTATCTAGCATAAAGGCCACATCATCTGCGGCAGCAGACTGAATTTTCTTTTGTACCCCAGTCGTGACTGCAGCTTCCTCTTGAGTGCCGAAACCGCCGAGGATGACGCTGATAAAGGATCGATTCATTGAGACACACATAATATAAGAAAGAATGGCGCCCGAACTTCCGACCAATGCGCCAGTCGCTATCAATAGATTATTTTCCAAGGTAAAGCCAGTCGCTGAGGCCGCCCAGCCCGAATAGGAATTCAGCATCGAAACCACCACCGGCATATCGGCTCCGCCGATGGGTAGCACCAATAAAAACCCAAGAGCCAAGGCCAGCATCGTCAGCAAAAAGAAAGGCAGCATTTCAGAGGTTTGAACAAAGTGATAAACCAAACCGCCGGTTCCAAGAACCAATAGCAGATTGATCCAGTGACGACCCGGCAACATCAGTGGAGCCGAGCCCATTAATTCCTGCAGCTTCATAAAAGCGATGATGGAACCTGAGAAAGTTAAAGCACCAATTGCGCTTCCTACGGAAAGCTCCAACTTCAGGACAGTTCCCAGCTGATCATGGGCCGCATGAGTGATGAAAGTTCCAAAGGCCACAAGCACAGCAGACAATCCCACAAAGGAATGAAGTGCCGCCACCAGCTGAGGCATTGCAGTCATTTGAATTTTCAAAGCGACAGGAACGCCGATCAAAAGTCCGGCCACCACTCCCGCGATAATCCAGGTATAGGACTTCACTTCCGGGTGAATCAAAGTGGCAAGAACTGCGACGGCCATCCCGATCATGGCGTAAAGGTTTCCCCGCACCGCAGTTTTAGGATGGGAAAGTCCCTGCAGCCCCAAAATAAAAAGGACCGTGGCGACCAGATAAATGAGAGCGAAAATATCATTGGATAAATAATTTGCCATGAAGGGCCTCACTTCTTTTTCTTAAACATGCTGAGCATTCTGTTGCTGACGACAAAACCACCGAAGATATTGATCGCGGCCAAAGCCACGGCAAAAAAGCCGATGATTTCAAAGATGCCTCGATAACCCGGGCCGACGCTTTCAGGAGGCGTTCCTGCCACGAAAATGGCACCGACGATCACGATGGCACTGATGGCATTGGTCACCGCCATCAAAGGCGTGTGCAGAGCAGGTGTCACGCCCCAAATGACGTAGTACCCAACAAAGCAGGAAAGCACGAACACATAAATTCCAATCATTCCTGAGGACATTTGAACTCCTTACTTAATAGCTAAATTATTTTCGTTTTTGCCCTTGGTAACTGATGCATGCGGCTTCGATGATATCGTCTTCAAAATTTAAATGCATGGTGGTTTGGCCATCTTTAGTGCTGACGATGATATTCAGCAAATGCGCCATATTACCTGCAAAAAATTGACTGGAATCAAATGCAGTCAGCGCGGGGTAATTAGTAAGCCCTACGATAATCACACCGTGTTTGGTGACGACTTTGTCGGCCTCAGTCAGTGGACAATTTCCACCGGAAGGTGCGGCCATGTCGATGATGACCGATCCAGGTCGCATGCCCTTGACGGCCTCTTCGGTGATCAGGGTCGGAGCTTTTCTTCCTGGAACATTTGCGGTTGTGATGATGACATCTGCAGTTTTTAGTTTTTCCGTAAGCAAAGCCTGCTGCTTCGCTTTGGCTTCGGCGGAAAGCTCTTTCGCATAACCGCCTTGTCCGGTTCCAGATTCACCAACATCAAGATCGATGAACTTTGCACCTAGGGATTCGATTTGTTCTTTCACTTCAGGTCGGACGTCGTAGGCTTCGACTTGGGCTCCCAGTTTTCGAATCGTAGCAATCGCTTGAAGGCCGGCCACACCAGCGCCTAAGACGATTGCTTTTGCCGGTTTCGCCATTCCTGCAGAAGTCATCATCATTGGAAAAAATCGAGGATAGCGGCTGGCTGCTTCAACGACCGCACGGTAGCCTGCAATCCCGGCTTGCGAAGACAGAACGTCCATGGACTGTGCCCTTGAGGTTCTGGGGATCAGTTCCAGCGCGATCGCATCGACCTTTTTTTCCACCAAAGCATTCACTGCTAAATCGGGTTGATAAGGCGCTAGCAAGGAAATGAAAAGCGTCCCCGCTGGCAACATTCCGATTTCTTCTTTCGTTGGGGGCGTTACTTTCAGCACAATAGGACAGGACCAAGCCTCTTTCGCAGAGACGCACTCAGCACCTTCAGCTTTGTAAAGCGCATCGGGTAAACAGGCTTTATCGCCGGCTCCTTCTTCAATAACGACAGTGAGCCCCATCTTTTTTAGTTTTTTCGAAATCAAGGGCGTCATCGCAACTCGGCTCTCGCCGGCTGCAGATTCTTTCGGAACTCCAACTCGTAAGTTCATAGCATTTCTCCGTTATTGATAAATTAGAAAGCATCCCAGAGGGATGCGCAAACCTTTTGGGAATGTTTTCTTGAATTCAGGTGCCTAAATTAAGTGCGGAATTTCAGTTAAAAGCCATTGCGAAAGCGATTCTTTCGTTGTCTTTTAGTCAGGTTTGTCTTTTGATTTCGTGATTTCAGTTGGAACTAAAAAAATTTTCAGTGGAGGGGTCCATGGAAAGTAATCCTACAAAGCTCACATGGAATGATCTTAAAACAACCTTGAATGCGACAGTGATTGTGTCCGCACTTGGTTACTTTGTAGATCTTTTTGATATCGCTCTTTTCGGCATCGTTCGGGTGCAGAGTTTAAAAGATTTGGGCTATACTGATCCTCAAGAAATTTTATCTCACGGAATCACCATCTATAATTGGGGAATGGTGGGAATGATGATCGGCGGCGTCTTCTGGGGCGTCTTGGCCGATAAATTCGGAAGACTTTCAGTTCTTTTTGGCTCCATCATTCTTTATTCTTTAGGCACGATTGCAAACGCCTTTGTCTGGGATGCGGAAAGTTATGCTCTTTGCCGATTTGTTGTGAGTATCGGCCTGGCAGGTGAGCTTGGTGCCGCGATCACTTTGGTGAGCGAATCATTACCGACGCGTCTAAGAGGTATCGGAACAACTATAGTTGCAGGTGTAGGACTTTCTGGGGCCGTTGCTGCAGCGATGATCGGTCAAATGTTTAGCTGGCAAACGACCTATATTATTGGTGGCTCAATGGGTCTGGTCTTACTGGGAGCGCGATTTAAGATGATGGAATCGGATATGTTTTCTAAGCAAATGCACAAGGGCGTTGAGCGCGGCAATATTTCTATGCTCTTTAAGCGCGAGCGGATTCTTCGCTATCTGCGCTGTATTTTTGTGGGAGCTCCGATTTATTTTATTACTGGAATTTTATTCACTTTCTCACCCGAGATCACCAAAGACCTCGGTATCATCGGCGTCGTCAGTGCCGGCACTGCAATCATGTTTGGTACCATCGGGCTGTCTTTGGGGGATTTTCTATCTGGGATCATCAGCCACTTTCTGCAGAGTCGAAAAAAAGCGATTGGCATCAGCCTTGGAGTCGCCTTTATGACCATGCTTTATTATCTCAATGCGCGTGAGATCACTCCCACAGGGATTTATGTGGTGTGTTTGCTCTTGGGGCTAGCAGCAGGCTATTGGGCTGTTTTGGTGACCGTGGCGGCAGAACAATTCGGTACCAATATTCGCGGCACAGTGGCTACCACAGTTCCGAACTTTGTTCGAGGCTCTGCCATTTTCGCGACTTTGGGATTTTCAGCTTTGAAAGAGAGCATGACCCTCAGTCAGGCGGCTCTCACCGTCGGCCTCGCATGTTTCGGTCTTGCATTTATATCACTCATTTTTATGGAAGAAACTTTCTCCAAAGATTTGAATTATATCGAAACGGATGAAGTGCCTACACCTCAAGCAGTGGGCGCGTCTGCTATGGCTTCAGGATCCATGGCTCGTGGCTCTGCAGTGGAGTCTTTAGAGCAAAAGCGCCGACAAAGAGACGCGAATAAGACACAACTTCCGCCGGATCTGCAGCCTTGATTATACATTAACTAAAGAGAGGGCAGTGACGCTGCCCCTCCCATTCCATTGATTCGCTTTACCTCATCCGTGGCCTTTGATAACTCATGGTGCACACAAACCTTTACTCGAACTGGAGGACGGATGAAAAAATTCGTTATCGTATCACTGGTAAGTCTTTTTGCGACTTCTGCAATGGCTCAAGGGAACACAACCACAATGACTGCAACTGGTACTGAAGAAGCTTCATTGTTTTACTTCGCACCAGCACCTGCTGGTCACAACGTGGAATTTCGTCCTGGATTGCTTCCTAGAAGCATCAAATTGGATGTAAAAACGAACGGCACAAAAACTTCTGAAAGTGAATTTACCGACAGCACTCACAACTTGTTGTACCAATACTCAATTTCTGAAGCTGCAACTCTGGGTCTTTCTACTTTTATCGGTAGCACAAAAGTGAAGACAACTCCCAATGGTGGTGGTTCTTCTGAATCAAAGAACAGCGGCATGGGCGATTTGACTTTCAAATACTCTGGCTGGAGCGCACTGGATTCTTCCAGCAAACTTCGTTGGGGTGCTGATCTGGGTTTCTCACCTGGCAAAAGCAAGGCTGCGACAGTCACTGCTGATGGCAATCTTTACTCCGGTGGAATGTCTCTGACTCCATCTGTAGCTTGGGAAAGCACTGGTTCTGTTCTTTCTTGGGGTGTCGGTGGTTTCTATGAGTTGAACATGGAGCGAACAGAAGAAGCTGCAGCAGGTACGACTGATGACACCAAAACTACTGGTGGCAACACTCTGACTCTGAAGCCTTACCTCGAAGTGCCTTTCACAAACGGCCGTGCTGGTGGTTTCCTCAAGTACATGACAGTTGGCGAGACTAAATCAAAAACTGGCACAGCTCCTGAATCGACTGCTACCAAAGCAGCGACGGCAATGGCTCTTGGCGGAGCAGTAGCTTATGGATTCACAGAGTCCATCGCTGGCTTGGCTGAACTTGAGTACACTTCGATCTCTAGCGATGACACTCCAGGCAGCGGTTTGGCACTGACTATCGGTGGCCGAGCAACTTTCTAAGTATTGTAGATAATTTTTCGGATTCTTATCGAATCCACTGAAATATCAAAAATAGCACTCGGAAGAGTGCTATTTTTTTTGAACTTTGCCTGGTTTCTAGATTCCCTCATTTCCTGAGTAAAACAAATCAGACCAATAAAAAGATTCAGTCATAGCTTTGAATTTCATTCCATTCGCGGCTCCGGAGTGAGGGATCCAGTTTTTGTTTCCATTTTTCGAAATTTCAAGAATGCCGGATGAGCTGAGGCGCAGCTTTTTTTGATTAACTTCGGCAAAGGAAATCGATTTGGCCAGCTCCTTGAGATGAGAATCCTTCACTTCCGCCAGCTGATATTTATTAGAACTGAGAAGTTTCAAACGCATCAGTTGATCTTTTGAAGTCACAAGAAAAAGACTGGATGTTTCTTTTGAACCCAACTGCTGAGATGAAAAAACTTTAGTGATTTGAAAGGGAAAATTGGCTTCATAGAATCCCGGATCTTCGTTGAGTCCTCCCCGAAAGCCTTCCTCATGAATCAAGAGCATAAACTTCGAATTGCTGATGTAACTGACGAGGTTTTTGCGCTTTTCTTGAGGCAGCTCGTTATAAGACAGCAAAAGCCCAAATTCCGGTTTTCGATGAAACATTGAAGATGAATACAAATCAAGATGAAGAACATCGCCCTTTGCCATAGGGAAAAAGCTCACATCGCGTTCCTGGCTTGATATTGTACCTTCGGCAGTGAGGGCAAAGGGTGTCATTTTTTTTCCATCAAAAAAGAATCTTTCACCATTCACTGAGGTCAGGATCACCGCTTGGAGTCCCGAAGTCTGTATGGGTTTATTAAAGAGTTCATTTGCAATGGTCATCGCTGAGGCCTTCATCATGGATCGCAGGGGAGCCGGCACCTGACTGCTTTGGAGCGCCATTTTGAGGTTTGCCTCCAACGACACTGCGTAAGATCCTTTTTGTTCCAAAGACCGATCGCAGAGGCCTTCTCCGCCTTTTTTTGGACCTCGGGTGCAAGTCACGTGATCATGTCCTGCAAAGTGCCTCACTTCGTGAAGCAGGGTTTCTAGGTTTTCATAAAGACTGGTTCTATCATCGTAAAATGGGGCACACAAAAAGACAGAACCTGGTTTTTCGAATTCGATATAAGCCGTAAAACCAGTTTCCTCGCAAAAAGATTCATCGCCACTGAGGATCGCTTTGGTCTGGGCCTTGAAATAAGCGTAGGGATTGGAAGGGATAATATTTTGGTTCCACGGAATTTTCGAGCTCGGCGGCTGGCTCGGCGACCTGCTAGGTGATTTTGTTGTTTCTTTGGATTCGAACTGAAGCTCCTTGAGGAATTCCAGCACCCGAAGAAGTTTATAAGTTTTAGAGTTCTTTTTGCAAAGTTCGTCTTTTGTCGGCTTGCCCGCAGATAGGTTAAATTCTTTTGCGAAAAAATCGAAGGACTTTTCATCGATGCAGTCGGCACCGGTCGCTGCCGCTATTGACGGGACCACGAAAAATACAGCCAGAAGGCCTAAGAAAAAGCTTTTGTCACCAATCACGAATGACTTCCTTTCAGAATTTTCAATATTGATTTTTCGAAGCGCAGCCTCTGCTCGGAAAAAGTATGAGGGTGCGTACTGATAGCTTGTCGGTTTTGAGCGTCTAAGGCTGTTTGGATTCTGGACTCAATTTGATTTTTCAGTCTGAGGAGCTCTGTGTGAGCAATGGGGTTATTGGAATGCTGAACGAGTGCAAGCGCAAGAATCCAGCGCTCCGTGTTCTTCACATTTTCATCGCCTGCGATCTTAGAGAGTTTACTGAAGTCTTCATCTTTGAGTTCAGAAATCAGTTGCTGAAATTCTGCTTCGATAAGGGCTGGATTACGCAGTCCTTCAATGCTGTCCATTCGCTCAGCCAATTCTTTCAAGCTTTGAAGAGTCAAATCCGAATCCAGTTTCAGTCCCGAAGAGAATTGATCAGGCTGCTGGGACTCCGGTTGCGCAGATTTCACTTGCAGAGATTTCGTCTTTTGAGCCTGCGATGGAAGTGATGACACAAGTGGAAGCTTCGCTTGAAGCCGGAGTGACTTTTTCTGATTGTCAGCAGGCCCTTCCTCTTGGAGATGCTTAAAAAAGTAGGTCAAGCCCATCAACAAAACAACGAGCGGAATCACAAAGATTGGAACAAGCAGTCGATGCAATGGACTTATTCTTCGAAGGCCTTTTTTCATGCCCGCCAATTATAAGTTGGCACCAGAGCTTTCACACCTGTCATAAACCAGACAGGTAAATTGTATCTAGGGAAGAACCCTAAAGCTCAAGTCGTCCAGATTGTTGATCAAAACCTGTGGATTGGCCTGATATTTTTTGAATCGACCATGCGCTTTGGGACCTAAGACTTGAAAAAGTGTGGAATTGACTTATCCAAATAAGCTGTCAATATGGACATATGATATCCAGATTGCTTAAAACACAAATTCTTGAATCCCCCAAAAGTGTTTTGCTTCTCGGTCCAAGGCAAGTTGGAAAATCGACTTTGATTCAAGATTTGAAGCCTGATCTTTTAATTAATCTCAGTGACGATAAAACTTTTTTGGACTTTAAGTCCAACCCAAAGGAACTTCATGAACGCCTGGAGGGGCAGAGTTTCAAAACGATTTTCATTGATGAAATCCAAAGGCATCCGCCTCTTCTTGGAACCATTCAGGCGATTCTTGATGCCGAGCCTCCGAAAAAACGAACGAAGTTTTATCTCAGTGGATCCAGTGCGCGAAAGCTTCGGCGGGGCCAGGCGAACCTGCTCCCGGGCCGAGTTTTTTCCTATGAACTAGGACCCCTATGTGCTGCTGAGCTTGGCTATAAGCTGGATGTCTTGCGGGCTCTACGTTTCGGTTGTTTGCCCGAAGCCTATTTGGAAACCGAAAAAGTCGCAGAAAAATTGCTCACGACCTATTCGGGTATTTATCTAAAAGAGGAAATTCAAGCGGAAGCATTGACGCGAAATTTAGATGGGTTTTCTCGATTTCTTATGGTTGCCGCAGAAAGTTCGGGAGAAATCCTCGATTATTCGAAAATTGGCAAGCAGGCAAGAATTGAACGAAAAAATTGTTCGCGATTTTATGAAATTCTCGAAGATACTCTGATCGGCCAAAGACTGGAAGTTTATGAAGATACTAAAGCAGACATTAGAAAGCGACCCAAATTCTACTTTTTTGATCCAGGTGTTTTGAATGGTCTGCTTGAGAATTTTAGTGCCTCTGGCGACCGCAAAGGGATGTTATTTGAAAATTTGGTTGTCTCGCAAGTTCTTGCTTCGGCAAAAGCTCATGATCAAAAAGTCGAACTGAGCTATTTCCGCACTCGAGGAGGCTATGAAGTTGACCTTATCATCAGTACTCAGAGTCAGCTCTATGCCGTCGAAATCAAGTCAGGTCGAGTGACGGACAATGATGTGAGAAAGCTGGAGCAGTTTACTCAATACAAGAAAGAAGTCTCCGGCCTTTTCATTGTTAGTCTTGATGATGTACCTCGAAAAATAAGGGAAGTTCGAATTCTTTCCCTCTCCCTATTTCTTAAAGCGATCGGGTTTTAAGTCTCTGCTGAGTCTCTGTTAAATCCCCTAGGGAAGAACCCTAAAGCTTAAGTCGTCCAGATTGTTGATCAAAACCTGTGGATTGGCCTGATTGCTGTCCACAACGTTGATTTTTCCGGTGGCCTTCACTTGAATGCGCAGATTCAAAAGTTTATTGCGCCCATTTTTAAGACTTTTTGCCTCTTGATCCCAGACGGTCTGAAGTTTGGCCCGAAGGGCGCGGAAAAGTTCTGCATCTTCGAAGTTTACGAGAGTGTACTCCAGCATCACTCCATCACCGATGTCCTGCTGAAGCGCAAAAACGTTAAACTGAATCTGCGGACTTTTAGGGAACATGACCAATGATCCTTCCCGAGTTTGCAGCTGACCATGCTGGGAGCGAGAAGAAAAAAGAACTTCCAAAGGCTTTGCCACTTGCGTGTTTAAATTCAAATGAGTCGGTTTTCTTGGACCTTTTTGGACTTCAAAGTGCAAACGAATTTTATCACCGCGATTCAAGCCCGCAGTCCAATTTCTTGATTTCGCAGGAACGAAAACGGGAAGAACCGCATCTTTATATTCCACAACCAGTATCTCGCCGCCGTTAAAAAGGGCGTGAACTTTGCCTATAAATTCTGATTTGTCTTTAAGGTCGTTAGGAATACTTACTTCGCGGTCGTAGGGTGGATAGGGATCCAAACCTGTGAAGCGCTCTTCAAGCAAGATGCGTTCAGCTGCGATATGGGGCTGAGAAGTTTTACTGTTGTTCAGTTCGCCCCAAACGCGAACTCGGTCATGCCGTTTGGACCCAGCCAACATCTGCTTGGCTTCGTCCGAAGCACCATAAATCGAAAGATCAATAAACACGAAAAAGTTGTCGGGCCTTCGGTAGCTGACCACAAATAAAGAGTGCTGAGGTACGCTGCCATGGATCCAAACTTCCAGTCCAGGACCAGCCAGTTTTTCCTCAATCTCTGAAAGTGGAATCTCAGCAGAGGCCGGAGCCTTCGCAGATTCTGAAATCGCCTGCGATGTTGTTGGATAAAATGAACAACCAAAACCAAAAACAAGAGTCAATAAAGCCAGCTTTGAATTCATGATCACCTCGGATTTATGACTACCTGAGGTGACCTCTTCAGAGCAAGTTCAAGTTTTTTTCGCTGCAGGCCTTTTAAATCGCAGCTCCACACCCTTGCGATAGAGCTTGGGAAGATAGGATGCGATTGTATAGCCTAATAGATTCAGGCCAGTGGGGATCAGCTCCTCTGCGTCCTCTAGGACAGCATCCCGAATGCGTTCGGCATAGTCCTCAGGACTCATAGCCTTAAGATCGGAGACGTCCAAAAAAGAACCGAATTTCTCGGGAATTTCATTGAACATTCGAGTTTCAATGCCGCCAGTGACCAGTGTCAGAGTGGTCACGCCGGTGCCTTTAAGTTCATACTGCAAGCAGCGTGTGAAGGCACGAACAGCCGCTTTCGAAGCGGCGTAGGTCGAAGCCCCCGGAAATGGCATCACTGCCGAAACCGAGGAGTGGTTGATGATTTTTCCCGAACCCCGCTGAATCATTTGTGGCAGAACAGCTCGGGTCATGTGAACTAAGGCATTCAAATTCACGTAAAACATAGAGTCGATTTCGTCCGGCTGTTGATCTTCTAAAAGACCCCCAGTCAACTGCCCGGCATTGTTAAACAGAAGATCGATCTCGGTATTTTTCAAACTTTTCCAAACTGCTTCAATGGATTTTCGATCCCCAAGATCCAGCTCGAAACTTTTTACTGAGCTAGCACCCGCTTTCAAAAGCTCTGCTTCGAGTTTGGATTTTTCCTTCAGGCTGCGATTTGCCAAATAAAGATGAGCGCCTTCTTTGGCGGCCATCAAAGCGACCGCTTTTCCAATCCCGCGATTGGATCCCGTGATCATGAAGTGACTATTTTTAATTTCCATTTTTATTTTCCCTCCGAGGGATCTGTTTGAATTGTTGCATTGCTTGAGACCGACCAGCCACTTAAGATTGATCCGACTTCATCTTCGTTTAGAAATTTTTTAAATTTGGCTCCTGAGCGTCCTTTGACCCGCTTTTCGCAGGCAGCCCAGGTTTTGTGGCGCATGACTTTGCCATCCAGCACAGAAAGATAGCCAATGGCTTTGGGTTTTTCTTCGCGCTGCCTCAGTTCAGGTACCGAGTGATCTTCGGGTAAATCAAAGATTGCAATTGAGTATTTTATCAAAGGACCTGAATACAAATCCACCCACCGTCCTTGCGAGCGCTGCACTGCAATTTCATCACAGCGTTCGTTCCCAGGAATGCCAACATGGCCTCGTGAATACCGGTAATCGATGCGGCCCTTCAGAGGTGCTACAGCGGCCTCTAGCCTCAACCAAAGATCTTTGTTGGCCACCGGCTGACCTTCGCCGTTGATCCAGTTCTTTCGTTTCCAGCCCCAAATCCATTGGGTGATTCCGTAAATGACATAGGTTGAATCCGTGTAGAAAAAAATCGGTTTTTGATCCGTCGGACTGACTCGGCTGAGGGCTTCGATGGCGCCGGCAAGTTCCATGCGATTGTTGGTGGTCATATCAGCGGCCCCGCCAATTTCGGTGACCTCCATTTTGGGATCCACCACAACGGCCGCCCAGCCTCCGCGGCCCGGGTTTCCAGAGCAGGCTCCGTCAGTAAAAATCAGATAACAATCGCCCTTCAATGGATCCAAAATCACATCCTTTCGGGCATGGGAATTCCTAAAACTTCCAATCCTTTTTTCAGCACCGATCCCGCAGCACTCGCGAGGGCAAGCCTTGCTGTTTTATGTTCTTCGGTGGGGGCTTCGCCAATGGAGCACTCGTGATAAAAATGATTAAAGCTTTTTGCGACTTCCATCAAATAAGTGCAGATGATCGAGGGCCGAAAAGTATCTGCCGCCATCACCGCAGTGGTGTTGAAATGCATCAGCGATTGGTAAAGTTTTCTCTCTGTTGGATGAACCAAAAGATTCCAGTTCACTGAGTTGACCTTGTCGGAAGACCAATTGAATTTGCGACACAGGCTTTGAATTCGGGCTCCTGAATATTGGATGAAAGGGCCAGAGTCCCCATCTAGTTTCAACCACTCTTCCATATCGAAAACAATTTTCTTATTGTTATCAATTTTGACCATTCCGTATTTGATGGCACCTTCGGCCACTTGATGAGCCACTAAATTGATTTCCTCCGCGCTCCATTCGCTGGCATAGCGGCTGAGATATTGAGTTTTGATGTGCTCCTGCATTCGATCCACCAACTTCATAACGGGCACGATATTGCCTTTTCTGGAAGACATGGCTCCATCGGGAAGTTCGACAAAGTTGTACTGCAGGTGCAGACAATTCTTTGCCTGTTCAAAGCCAAGTTTTTCGAGGGTCTTGAAAACTTGTTTGAAATGAAGCGCCTGCCTCATATCTACGACGTAGATGCTTTTTTCAATTTTAAAATCTTGGAATTTTCTGCGGGCGAGCTCCATATCCTTAGTGGCATAAAGGCCTGTGCCATCTGATTTCAGCAGCATGCAAAAACCCAAATTATCTTCGGCAAGGTCCAGTCCCACAGCACCCTGGGATTCAATCAATTTGCCTTCGGCATGAAGTTTTTTGATCCACTCAACTGAGGCTGAATCCACCTGACTTTCCCAGTACCATTCATCAAAGGATATATGGGCCCAGTCGTAAAGTTCCATCATGAGGCCAATGGACCATTCGCGGGTTTCTTTCCATTGATTGTAGTATTCGCCCGATTTGGCTTCGAGCTGTTTCAGGATTTCTGTCAGCTGAGCTTTATTGATCTCGTATTTTTCGGTTTTTTCCTCATCTTCGAGTTTAAGGTGGGCCTTTGAATAGAGCTGACCGAGCCATTCACCGCGCTTTTGGGTCGGCATGGGTTCTGTATTGTGAAATTTTAAATACCAAAGACACTTTGCCACGTGAGTCCCGACGTCGCCAGGAAAGGTCGATGCAATCACTTCATAACCTGCATAGCGCAGAGTTTTGACTAAAGCGTTGCCCAAACAGGCGTTCCTCATGTGGCCCACGTGAAGTTCTTTATGAGTATTGGGCTGAGAGTATTCAATCATGGTTTTTGGCGTGTCGGTGGTGAGCTTTTGTGAGAAATGTCCGCCATTTAGAATGCCAACTAAAAGTTCTTTTCCAACAGCAGCGGGTGAAAAGCTAATGTTCAAATAGGGGCCAGCGGGCTTTGCGTCGGTGAGGAAATCCTTAGCCTCGCCTGGAGTCGGCTCAGCTTTAAAAATTTCAGCTGCCAACCATTCTGCAATTTTCGGTGGGGGCAAGCGAGTGGCTTTGGCTAGAAAAAAACAACCAAAGGCAAGATCGCCGAGCTCCGATTGCGGAGGCTCCACCAATTGATCATAAACTGTCGATAATTCGGGAAGTGATTGGGGCTCACCAACAAAGAAGGGGTGACGAGCCAAGGCGGAATGAATTCGTTTCGAAGCAAGCAGTCTTAAGGGGTCATGGAGGTTTCTCATGACCCCACTATAAGACTTAAGGTAGAGGCAGGTCCAATTCTGATTGAATCAAGCTGAGAGACTGGGACACCGCTTTCTCGGCATCGATCAGTCCAGCACCTAGCTTATTCTCAGTGTTGTCCGGTAGAGCCTCTGCGGTCTGCTTGATGATCTCCCTGACTTGAGCGGGAGTCAGTTTAGGATTTGCCGCCTTCATCAAAGCCACCACACCTGTTACGTGCGGAGTCGCCATAGATGTTCCTGCAAATTGAGCATAGTCAGAAGGAACTGTTTTGACCTCGCCAGCAGCCTTTTCTTTGGCTTCGATGGCTTTCGCGAGTTCGAGTCCAACCGCCTGTTCGATCATCACTACAGGGAAGGCAACTTTGTGGTCTTGCAGAGTTCCGGCAATTAAACCATCCGCATTATTGTATAGAATGACTCCAATAGCGCCTGCGGCTTCGGCAGTTTTGACTTTGTCTACGAAAGGGATTTCGCCCCTAGAAATCAATGCAATCTGTCCGCGCACCTCTGCGGGGCATTCGCCCGTTTTGCCTAGCTTGCAGTCCACGAGATCGCTGGAAACTCCAGTCAAGGATTCAGCAGCACCGGCCATCGCAACAGAGTTCACGCGTTTGGAAGTTTCGCCGACTTGAACAACGACAGAGGACTCACGACCGGAACCAGTAGGCACGGAGCTTTCCACTTCAACACCTGGAGCCACGATATCCAATTCAGCACCCCAGTTAGAAAAATCCGCTTTTTTGTTTTTAGGATCGATCGCACCAACAGCAATAGAGGTTTCAAAAGCCGCAGGATAAGAAACATATTCTTGTCCATCGTTTCCTGAAGCAGCCACGATCGTAACCCCAGCCTGCTCAGCCGCAAGAACTGCTAAGTATTCTGCTCGGGATCCGAAAATTCCGCCCAAAGACATATTGATCACATCGACTTTTTCAGTGATGCCCCAATTAATACCTTCTGCGACGGCAACGTTCGAGCATGAAGAAGTATCACAAACTCGTCCAGCTAAAATCTTTGCATTTGGAGCGACTCCAGAAAAAGCGCCTAGCATCGCACCAGCAGTAGTTCCTGCTACATGGGTCCCGTGTCCCACTTCGTCCGCGTAATCATAAGTCGCGGGACCTGTCGGCATAAAGTTTTTGCCCTTTTCGAAGTTTGGTTTGATGGCAGGGTGATCGCGATCAATTCCTGTGTCTAAAATAAGAACCCGTGCACCTAAGCCCATCTTAGTGACAGACCAAGTCTGAGGAGCTTTAACAGAGTTGATACCCCAAGGGCGCTTGAGCATAAATTGAGGAAGAATGCTTCCCTCTGCGAGTGTGTTCTCCGTGCGTGAAGGCATTTGGCGATACCAGCCACTCACGGGGCGAGGGGTGGGTATAAACTTTTCTTTGACGACCGCTGCGATGGCCCCTGAGGCTTCTAATTTTCTAAGTGTGATTTCGTCATCGGTATCAATGACAACTGAATTCAAGGCGGGTAAAACTTTGACGAGTTCGGAACCGTTTTTTGAAAGTCGGGAGAACTGAGCCGCAGTGCCGCTCAAAGCCACTTGATGAACCAATCCATTTTGTGGAGCCATCTGAGTTTTAAGGGCTTGTAGCTGTGATTTGTTTTTTACCATCACTAGGTAGCGAGCCGCTTGCGCGTCCAAGGTTGCAGTTAAGACAAAGGAAGCTGCGAGCATCCATCGACTGCTGGAAGACAGAAGCCTCATTGAGCCTCCTGACGCTTTGGCAGATACTTTGGCTGCCTTTGAAGTTGTAGCCTGAGTATCAACCTCTGAATTCTGCTTTTTTATTTGTGAGTTCATCGTCCGCCCCTCCCACCGACTTTGGTTGAGAGACAGAATCATTCCTTTTCGGTTAATTCAAGGAGGTTCTATTTTTCGGGTCATGGTATTTTCTTATCGAGTTCATCAGAGTTTTGTATGGGTTGATTCGCCCCAATCGAATCGGCTGGAGCTGGCCGAAATTTCGGCAAAATATACAATTCATTCGGCTTGCTAAAAAAATAAAAAAAAGTGGCTGAGCCGTTCTTAGGTTTTCATTTTGAGAGCGAAAAAATTCCATTGAAGTTTTGTTGCTGCAAAAAATAGTAGAAAAAATGTCTTAAAAATTTTCTGATCTGAGGGGCACTCGGAATTTTGAAGACGAAATATTCTAGAAGCCATAATGATAACGCATAGCATTATCAGTCCTTGGTGGGTCGCGAGTTTTTGAAAAAATTATTCAATCAGCGCCTTTGACCGATCATGATGTAATGCCTAGCCAGCAAAGATTTAAATGGGAACAGCCGGCTCCGTTCACGCATCGGGAGCTCCGATTTTTGGGTCCAGAGAAATACCAATTCGATGGGGTAAATCGATAGGGCGAGAGGAAGAAAGAACCAATCTTCAAACCGTAAAGAAGTGTAGCGTATTTCCTTTAGCTCAAAGCCATTTTGGCGAAACAATTTCCAAAGTCCCTGGATCAGCATCACATTCCAGTTCCCTTCGGTCGGAGTATAAAGTTTTTTGAAGCGTTTCAGGCGTCCAAAAAATAGAAAGCTCAAGCGGTCTCGCACCGTGAGGACATTGTCATTCGTAACGATGAGAAGGCCCCCCGTCTGAAGATGCCGACTTGCTTGCTGAAAAATCTCTGAGGCATTGTCGAAACACATCAAACCACTAATACAAGAGATCACATCCTGAGGCTCGGCTTTTAAGTGAGACCAGTCGGAACTTGCTGCTTTCACGCAGAGGGTGGCCACTTCAGAGCGAGGAGTGGCGTAAAGGTCTGCGCCTTTGAGCTGCGCCTGCGGTAAAAAGATTTGAAGATTTTTTAGAAAAGTTCCGTCACCGCAAGGCAAATCGAAAAGCTTCAGTGCAGGATTCTGCAGACTCAACAAATATAGTATTATTTCTTTGTTGACACCATCTTGGGTGTTCCCTCTTTCAATAGATTCCATAGGCTTACAGAATTTACGGGCGCCTAGGACTCCTGACAAGACGTGTTTCATTTCAGAGTTTTTAAGACATTTCCACTATCCAGTGTGCGATTACTTGGACAGCCTGTGGCCTAAAGAAAACACTCAATACCGAGTGAAAGATCAAAAACGAGGGGGTTTTTTATGATCACAACGAAACAATTGGTAGGAATGTCTTTGATTATTTTTGGAGCAGCTTTAGCACAAGCTTCAACAGGATCTGTCATGGGTAAGGGAAACTGTCCAGATCTTCAAGGTCAGTACACTTGTAATTATAAAGGTTTCGGAGTGGGAGCTTCCGTCGTTGAGACAGAAGAAAAAAACTACACCAGTTACTTTATTGATTACCGCTTGGGACAAGTCACCATTCATCCAGATGGACAAGAGCACACAATAGACAGGCTTCCGCCCATGGATCGCCACGCACGTAATTTCAAATACAAGGCTTATTGCAAAGGAAACAAAGTTGATTTCGCTGGAACCGGTGACATGGTCAACGGCCGAGGACAGGCGACTTTGAATGGAAGCTTGGTTTCCCATGGAAATCAAATCGTGATCGAAGTTATTGTGGTCGCAAACAAAACCCACAATATTCGTTTGGTCTGTAACAAGCGCTAAGATCTGGTTTAAAAAAGAATCGCCGCCTTCAGATGCGGCGATTCTTCAGTTCGGTTCACTTTAGTGAAGTTCGGTTGCTCAGCTGCTTTCAGCGCTTGAGCTGTTTTTAAGTCCGCGTTTTTCCGAGTGCCGTCGCCAAGCTCTAGTAAAATGTTGTTCCAAATCTTTTTTGGAAAGATTTTGTAGAGCTTGAATAGACTGCCGGTAAAGTTCAGGAAGTGGATCCAGTTTTTCGCCCAAAGGATCAAACGGCGTTGTGGCTAATTGCCCTTTTTTTCCAAGGCGGTCTTTCAAAAGTTCGGCGAGGGCTTCTGAAAATTCAATATGATGAGGTCGATCCAGCCAGACACCGATGCTCCAAGTGGCACTGAACTCTCCCGTGGATTCAGCAATATGCCAAGCTGTTGATGGCCAATAGCACATATCACCGCGACCAAGTTCCAAAAGTACTGAATCTTTTTTGTACCTGCCGTAACTGAAAGTTCCATTCAGTTGTGGATTCTTTTTAACAAATGCAGGCTTCCAAAGGCGAAACTTTTTTCTTCCAACAATAGGGAAACTGAAGACACCGCAGCCGTCGACGTGGACTCCAAAGGGAGTCTTTTTGTAATTTCCTAAATAGAGCCCCATTTCTGAGAATCTATTGGGGAGGCCAATCTCGCGATAAAGGTCCATCGTAAAATCAGCCACTAAATTTTGAGTTTTTTTGTTCACTTGCAGCAGTTCGTCGCAGACCAGGCAATAATCAGAGAAATATTGGCTCATTCGATCGTGATACTTCAGAAGGGATTTGTCTTTTTTTCGTGGAAGCATCTGAAGGGTGTTGAATTCTGGCTGAAGTTGGCCGTCGATAAAGAGTTTGATTCCGGCTGAATTTTTTCGCTTTCGGCATTGATCGCTGTAGGCTACCAAAAGCTCAAAGATTCTGGATTCATCGAGTGATGTCACCGGAGTCTGAATATTCTTTATAAGTTGGGGATTCTTTTCCCAAACAGTCTTAGCAAAGCTCCTCCAAAAAGTGGAGTTCAGGGTCGAGGGTGGATTTACTTCCATCGATGGGCGTCCTTTTCTTGTGCTTTACTGCAGTATCGTGATTGCGCACTTATTTCTTTTTTACCTAAATAGGTGTCAATTGAATCATGCAGAAAAAACGGCATTTAAGTGTTTGCGAATCGCTGCCATTTCGATGTCAGAAGCAAGGGAAAACTTCTCGACGAAGCGTTCCTTTGAAGTGGATCTGATGTGTTCTATGCAGGCTTGGCTTTGGGTCTTTTTAACGACAAGATTGACCCTCGTCGGCCAATCTTTGAATGATGTTGTAAGCGGTACGACAATCACAGTCTTCAGCGCTGAGTTCATGGAATCAGGGCTCACAATGAGACAGGGTCTGATTCCATCTTGTTTGCTTCCGCGCACTGGATACAGCTTTACCTTCCAAATTTCACCAGCCAGGAGCTTCATCATCATCCTCGAGATCTGCGTTGATCCAGTCGCGATCTTCTTTGTTAAGATCAGCTTTTGGAAAGGTCCACTGACTATGATGTGGCAAATGAGCGTCTAAGATAATCTTGTTGCCGCCGATGGCCGTCACATCAATGACGTCGCCCTCTGCGATCTTTAATGTGTCTTGAATTTCCTTAGAAAAGATCACTCCCAGTGAGTTCCCAACTTTTCTGACTTTTAGAGTCGACATTGACACCTCTTAAGGAGGTTATAACATGGGTTATAACCTCAAGCAATGATAATCGTACTCTATAGACCTGGATAGAGTCTCAGATCGGGACTCAAGTTTGACCTCAATCTGCCGTTAAGATTTACGAATGGATTTTTTTGTAGAAAGCACTGAGCTAAAAAAGTATTTAATATTAAATCTCAATGCGGTTTCAGGCATGTGACTGCAGATTTCAAAATAAAAAATATTTAAAGAGCCTTCGAATTTTCTATCGAAGGCTCACGCAAATGCGCCAATATTGCCAATCCGAAAAATCCCAAAGCCGTTATAGTGGGAAGCATAAAAGCACCATAGTCATAGGCCTTAAAAAGCAGGGCGCCGGCCCCAGAGCCAAACACAAATCCAAAAATAATTGCAAAGCGCATATAGTTCGCACGCACTTCATCTTCAATGCGGTGGGAACTTCGCTTGCGATTAAAGTAGCGAACAATTCCAATTCCCAAATCCGTGGTGACCCCAGTGAGGTGTGTGGTGCGAACCACAGAGCGCGACACCGTGGTGACGGTTCCATTCTGTATTCCGCAAACCAAGCATAAAAGTGCCAGTAGGGAATAGCTACCCGGGTTGGCCAGATCGCCTCCGAAAGGGCCAAAAAGATTTGAAAGTCCGCCGAGCCAAACCAGCGCAATCAGAAAAAAGATAGAACCAAAACTAATATAGTAGCGCGGCATCTTTCCCATCCGAAGCCGAGTGTCGATCAGCTCGCCGCTGATCATGGCTCCGAGAAGGAAAAACATCGGCACAGCTAGGATTCCGAGGGCTTCACCATACTGTCCTTCAGCAATGTCATAGCCAAAAAAAGTTGCGAATCCAGTCACGTGAGAAACATAGCGATGACAGGCCATCAAGCCGCCAATGTTGACCACGCCCGCTTGAAAGGCGAGAATCATCCAAAGCAGAGTGTTTCGAGGAGTGACATGAGTCATGAAGCGAGGGCCAAAGTTCACATATTGATTGTCCTTCATGCATCCGTCAAAGCTCAAGAAGAAATCAACAGAGGATAGAATACAAAGGAGATTATTTGGTGGAGCAGAAAAAAAGTCCCATTCCAATGATCGTTCTCACCGGTGGTCCTGGCGCTGGGAAGACTGCAGTCTTGGAAGTCGCAAGAAAATCCCTATCGGCTCAAGTGGCAGTTTTGCCAGAGGCCGCCTCGATCGTTTTTGGCGGTGGTTTCTGGCGCTTACCAAGTCACAATGCTCAGCAATCAGCCCAACGTGCGATCTATTTCGTGCAACGAGAGCTTGAAAACCTTGTCAGTCACGAGGGCCAGTGGCAAGCAGCGCTTTGCGATCGCGGCACTTTAGATGGTTTCGCCTATTGGCGGGATGAAGAAAAAGATTTTTGGAAAATGCTTGGGCATGACCGTGCAGAAGAATATGCGCGCTATTCTCAAGTGATTCATCTAAGAACACCTCATGATGGAATGGGATATAACAAACAAAATCCGCTGAGATTGGAAAATTCTGCAGAAGCGAGAGTGATCGATGAGAAAATTGCCAGCATTTGGTCGGGACATCCGGCCTATGTTGAAATTCCAAGCACTGAAAATTTCATGCTCAAAACCGAACTGACTCTTCGTCAAATCCTCAAAGCCCTACCAGAGAACTGCAACCAGTGTTTTTGACGGTAGTGGCCAGAGGCCCAGCTCCTTCGCTGAGCCCAATCTTTGCATTGAAAGTCCAAGCAGACGAGGTAGATTAGGTTCTGATTTCAGTTTTGACGGAGGTCGTTCGGATATGAAAATTATGTGGGCTTTTGAACCGATGGGTTTGACCAAGCAACAAATCAGCAGGATGGATGAGTTCCTAAACCGCTTTGCAGGCGACACAGGCAAAGTTGGCATCGTCCACGTCGAAGCCGAAATGTTTGCAGGGGCCGCTGATCCCCATGGAATCTCGAGCTACATGTTGAATCAAAGGGACTATAAGGCCGATGTGATGAAGGCCCTTGGCGATGCTGGGGTGCAAAGCCTGCCCGGTGGAGTTCATTTTGTGTCGATTCCTTTTGGCTCTCTGAGCGAAGCTGTGCACCGAGTTTTTGAGCTGACCAAAAAACAAAAAGCAGATCTTATAGGTCTCCATTCCCAAGGGAAAAAAGGTCTCGAACGCTGGCTGCTGGGTAGCTTTGCAGAAACTTTTATTCACTGGAGCAGTACGGATCTGTTGTTGCTCAATCCAAAAGTAAAAACCACACCGGACTTTACGAATGTTTTTTTCCTCGATGACTTTTCTGATGAATCGAAAAAGCATCTTCTAAAAGTTATGGATATGGCTGATTATTTAGGAACGACGCTGACTGTTTTTCATGTCCCTCACTATGCTTACCGAGGCAAGCTGGATGCAAAAAATAAATGGGTTCAAGCTTACCGAAAAACTGTTGATGAGCGGGTCGAGCTGATCAATGACCTGGCTAAAGCAAAAAAAATCCCGACAGAAGTGATTTTGGGAAATGCCCAACTTTCGATTGTCGACGAGGCTCTGCGAATCGCGCGGAAAAAAACGGATTCTTTGATTGTGGTTGCGGCAAAGCTGGGTCGGTTCGGTGCTCTTCTTGGCGGCAGTGTGACTCGGCAACTTTTAAGGCGAACGACAATGCCGACCTATGTGATTAAAGCAAAAACCAATGCGTTCAAGGGGGTCAAATGAAATGCAAAGTAGTCCTAACCTTTTCTTTAGCGGCCCTTTTGGCGACCTCGATGCAGTTTGTGGTTTTGTCAAAGGCACTGGCTGAGTCCACAATCGATCCCAGTCGGCCCGAACTTGGTCAGATCAAACAAAGCGGCCAGCTTCTGAATTTAAGGGTCGCTATGGGTGAGCCCATCAAAATTTTCGTTCTTGGCAAAGAAGAAGCAAAAATTGATTTTGAAAAGATGAAGCTTCAAGTTCGAAGGCTGAAACCCTATCCGGGTGAAGAACTCGCGGTAGAAAAAAAGAATGGTTATTTTATCCTCCAGAAGAAGTCACTTCAGCCCGGAGAGTCCGAAGTTGAAGTGACCACCAAATGGGAAAATAAAACAGAAGTGTTCAAGCTGATGCTAGACACGACTAAATAAATTTGACTAAATAAACTTCAGACAAGCTGAAGTTCAAATAGCTCGCTTAGTGCTTTGTTTCCAAATGGTCGACAAAAGCTTTCATGACATCAATCTCTGTCAGAATGCCGACCAGTTTATTATTATCAACAACGATGGCGCAGCCGTATTTATGTTCAGCCATATGAGCCACGACTTCATTCAAAGGTGCTGATGGGGTTGTGAAATAGGGCTCTGGAGTGAAGGCCTCATCGACCAACATTGTTTTTGGATCCACATCATTAAAGGCTAGAACCAGTTTAATGTCTCTGTCTGTGAGGACTCCCACAAGTTCTCCGCCTTTAAGGACAGGAAGATGGCGGATCCGCAGTTCGCGCATGAGCTCCATCGCCTGCGCGATGGGCCGATCAAAACCGATGCTTTTAGGAACATGAGTCATATATTTTTGGACCTGAGGAATTGATTTTCCCATTATCTGCCGCCTTTCAATTGGAGCTTTTATCTGCAGCCATACAGATCAAAAAGGAGGCCAGTGTTTTTAGGTCCACAATGCTTTGAGACTAAGGATCTGAGTCATTGTGCCTCGATCCAATTTCATGGGAAGGGGAAAATTGTCCCGCAAAATTCTCACAGCAAAATTCAAAAGCCTATGATCGAAGCGGAGCCTCTGGTCCTTTGATTGGCAGATTAAGCACAAAGCAGGTGTTTTTATTTTCAGCCTCGTAAGAAAGCTTTGCGCCATTTCTTAGAGCCAAAGAATGTGAAATTGTCAAACCCAGTCCAGTCCCAACGCCCACCTGTTTCGTCGTGAAAAAGGGAGTAAAAAGTTTTTGGGCGATTTCGGGGCTCACGCCACTTCCGGAATCTAAAATCTGAAGCTGAATTGAATTTTCTTGGCTGAAGGATCGTATTTTGATCCAGCGATCATCAAGTGATTGGACAGCATCATGGGCGTTGCTCAAAAGATTGACCATAATCTGAAAAAGCTCGGTAGGCCTGCAGGTGAGTATTTTATCGGGCTGATCTAGTTCTAGGTCCAAGCGAATCCCCTGATTCCGAATGCGATTGCTCAAAATATCAAGAGCAGATTCGATGAGAGTTTTTAGGCTCACCTTCTGAAGTGCTTCTGTTTCCCCGCCATGTGAAAGGGCGCGGACGGTTTTCATAATTTTTTCAATGCGCCGACCTGTAGTTTCAATCGATTCCACCATAGACTTGATCGTGGCTAGGTTTGGATTTGGTGAATTCAGTGCAGAGAGGACCATTTCAGTCCTGCCGAGGATAACACCCAAGGGGTTGTTAATTTCATGAGTCAGAACTGCTGAAAGTTCGCCTAAGGCTGAAAGTTTGGAGGCCGCCACCATTTTTGTTTGCTGATCCCGGATGGTTTGTTCGGCCTCCTTCAGATCAGTAATGTCTTGGCGAATCGAAAGATATTGATAAGGTCGCCCTTCCAGATTGAGAAAAGGTACGACCGTGGTGTGAACCCAATAGAGGCGGCCACTTTTGGCGCGGTTCCGAATTTCACCCCGCCAGACTTTTCCCATGGAGATCAGCTTCCACATCTCGCCAAAAAAGTCTTTGGAGTGATAGCCAGAATTGATAATTCGATGATTTTGGCCCAAAAGTTCTTCTGTGGAATATTCACTAATTCTGCAAAAGTTTTGATTCACGTAGGTGATGCGACCTTCCCGGTCGGTCGCAGCCACGATTGCCGCGTGGTCCAATGCTTGTTTTTGATCCTGGAGCTCTTTAAAGAGAGCTTTTTGATCTTCTTTTTGGTCGTTGGAGTTTGCAAGGTTTGAAGAAGAGCTTGAGTGTTGCATCCGGCGACTATAGATCACTGTTAATCTTCTTGAAATTAATTTTTTGTTCTGCTTACCTATGCCGCAGCAAGAAAGGGGCGGGGATGACGCAATCACCAGAGCCTAATCAAATCCAAAATGAGCGAAAACCTCTTGTGGTCATTGATGATGATCCCGAGATGCGTTCCATGGTGGAGGATCACCTCAAGGCCTCGGGTTATGAAGTCAAAGCCTACGGTCAGCCGGAGCAGGCCCTGTCGGATATACTCGGCGACCGAGTCCTCCCCTCGGTTGTGATTACTGATTTGCAAATGCCTCAGCTGAGCGGCATCGAAGTGACCAAGCGTCTGAAAGCGAAACTTCCTGATCTGCCCATCATTGTAATGACTGCTTTTGGCAGCGTCGAATCTGCCGTGGACGCCATGAGGAAGGGCGCTTTTGACTATGTCACAAAGCCTTTTAAACTCACAGAGTTTTCATTCACTGTGGATCGTGCCCATCAGGTTTCAAGACTGTCATCGGAAAATAAAATTCTGCGGGCGGAAGTGAAGAAGACTTATTCCAAAGGCAATTTGATTGGTAAATCCCAGACGATGCGGGATCTTTTTGAGTTGATCGAAACTGTTTCCCCGGCGCAATCCAATGTCCTGATCACTGGCGAATCTGGAACGGGAAAAGAAGTGGTGGCTCGAACCATTCATAATATGAGTCCTCGCGGGAAAGCCCACTTCGTAGCTGTGAACTGCACAGCGATTCCTGAAACTCTTCTTGAGAGCGAGCTTTTCGGGCATGCGAAAGGTTCTTTCACTGGAGCAGATAAGCGCAAACTTGGGCTTTTTGAGGAAGCTCAAGGTGGCAGCCTTTTTCTAGATGAAATTGGTGATATGGAACCCTCACTTCAAGCGAAACTTTTACGAGTTTTGCAAGAGAGGAAAATTCGACCCGTCGGTGAAACTAAAGACATTGAGATCGATGTGCGCGTGATTGCGGCAACCCATAAGGATTTGAAGAAAGCCATCAAAGAAGGTCTTTTCCGTGAGGATCTGTACTATCGACTGAATGTGATCCCAATTCACATTCCACCGCTCAGGCACCGGAAAGAAGACATTCCTTTGCTTGCGCATGCTTTTTTGGAAAAATACGCAGCGACCAACAAAACAGGGGAGCGCTCATTTAGTCCATCGGCTTTGCATGTTTTAATGGAGCGTCCATGGCCGGGGAATGTGAGGGAACTCGAAAACATGGTGGAGCGGCTGACTGTGATGTCACGAAAGCCCATCATAGACGATTCGGATTTGCCTCAGCCAGAAAGCGCTGAAGTAGAAGATTTTTACGGTCAGATGACTCAAGATTTGCCGAGTCTTGAAGATTTGGAAAAGCGCTACATCCAGTTTGTTTTAGTGAAATACGGCGGCAGAAAAGAAAAAGTGTCTCAAGTATTGGGCATCAATCGCCGGACCTTGTACCGAAAGGAACGAGAGTACGGCTTTGTTTCACACTTAGAGCCCGACCCCGGCGAGGATTAGCCGAGACACTTTGGCCTTGGCCAAACACCGAGACACTTTGGCCTTGGCCAAACACCGAGACACTTTGGCTGTGGCCAAACGCCGAGACAAATTGTCGCATGTTAAGTTTTGTTAATGAGACATCAAGGCTCGTTTTCCTTAGGAAAAGCCGAACTCGGACGGCATTTAAATTGTAGTTCCTGAAGTTCCATGACGGCCGCCTTCAACCTGAGTAATTCCAACTGTGACTATTGTCGTATCAATCCGAGGCGAGCCGCTGATCTGTTTTGCTGTGATGGTTGTGCGCTTCTTGCGCAAATGGAACATAAAAAACTGGATCCCAGTTCAGATCAAGGTCCTTCTTTGGAAGACCAGAAACTCACCTTAGACTTTGGAAAACAGCAGGGGGGCCTCACTGCCTTTTACTTTCAAGTGGATCCACTGGCCTGTGAAGCTTGTCTGCAGGGCTTGGTGCGTGTGCGCGAATTTTATCCGGCCATTCGAGACATTGAATGGGATCGGAATTTGTCTTCTTTGAAAATTCTTTTTTATCACGGACAGGAACTGCCGACGCAGATCTATGGCTTCTTAAAAAGTTTAAAACTCAATCCGAAATGGCTCAGTAGAGATTCCCTTCACAAAGTGCGCAGTGTGCATCGTCAGCGGATTCTGCGCATCGGTTTGCTGGCGGCTCTTGCTGGAAACATCATGATGTTTGCAGTTCCGACTTATGTGGGGATTGCTCCTGAATGGAAGCCGCTGTTCGAACACGTTCAAGGGCTGATTTTTTTACCCGTGCTGCTCTGGGGTGCCTTACCTATTTACCAATCCGCCATCAGTTCCTTTCGCTTGCGACAGTTGAGCGTGGATTTGCCTCTCGCTTTGGCCTTTCTCAGTGGTTCACTTCTTTCTTATGCCTCTTTGATACAGGGGAATGGACAAATTTATTTCGATTCGCTTTCAGGATTTCTATTTTTGATTTTGCTGAGTCGTTTTCTTATGGAAAACTCGATTGCCAATAGCCTTCGGGCTCCGACACTTGAAACGCTTTTTGATAACCCCTATTTTAAGGTGAGATCGTGCTCCAATCGAGCTTCGATAACCTCCAGTTTTGAAGATCGGCAGATCGGCGAAATTCAAGTGGGAGACCTCGTACAGGTTCCTCAAGGAGGCAGAATTCCCGTCGATGGGGTTTTAATTTCCGAAGGAGTCGAAATCGACACGTCTTGGCTGGACGGGGAAAGCCTGCCTCGGCTTCGCATGAAAGGGGCCAGTGTGTCGGCCGGAGCAAAAGTCATTTCAGCAAATGCCCTAATCCGCGTCGAATGTGAACCTTTAAAAACTGATTTCGCCAAGCTGATCGGCGAGGTTTCCAAGGTCAGCGAAAAGTTGGGAACTTCGTGGGAAGCGAAGGTCGGCAACTGGTTGGTGCTTGCCTGTTTTGGACTGATTCTGTTTTTGATGACACAAATCGGAAGCCTTGGTTCTAGCGAAGTATTTAAGCGCAGTTTAGCTCTTTTAATTGTCGCTTGTCCTTGCGCTGTTTCCTTCGCGGCTCCGATGGCTCGTGCCCGTGCTAGCTTTATTGCTCGGAAGCTTGGCTTTTGGATCCGAGATCCCAAAGTCTGGGATCGCCTTCGCGATCCGCAAAAAATTGCCTTCGATAAAACAGGAACGCTCACGGAGGGAATCCTCAAATTGTCCCAAGATTCACCCATGATCGACGAACATTTAAAGCGGATCATTTTAAGTCTCGAGAATCAAAGTCAGCATCCAATTGCCGAAGCTCTCAGAAAAGCCTGGGGACAGAAAGAACTTTTTGAAGTCAGTAATGGCCGCGAAGTTGTGGGCCAGGGAGTGGAAGGCTCTATCAACGGACATTTTTATGAGCTCCACCGCAGGGCCGTAACCACTGGCGGTGCGCAGTTGGTTCTGAGGAGGGATCACCGCGAGGTTCTCGAGCTGGACATGGATGACTCCGGCAAACCCGAGGTGCTTGCGGCTTTGAAAGAACTTCAGAAGACTCGCAGCCTCTATTTGCTTTCTGGAGACACAACAACGCGGGTTCATACTTTTGCACGAAAAATTGGAGTCCCTGTCAGTCATGCATGGGGAGGTTTAACTCCTCAAGAAAAACTGAAAGTGATTCAAGAATTGGCTCCGGACGTTTATGTCGGAGACGGAACCAATGATGTGCTAGCTCTTCGGTCGGCAACGGTTTCTGTGGCGCCAGCTTCGGCAGCAGCCGAAGCCAAAGCAGCTGCAGATCTGGTGATGATGGGTTCCGAGGTTCATCGGCTGGGTGTCCTGTTCGAAATCGGTGCGGAATCACGGAAAGTAGTGCAGAGGAACTTACAAATCTCCCTTATCTACAATGTCTTTGCAGGAGCTGCGGCTGTTTTCGGAATGATAAATCCCTTGGTTGCGGCAGTCTTGATGCCTATTTCTTCTTTGGCTTTGGGATTTTCCACTTTGATGGCGACTCGAAAGCTCAGAGACATCGAGCGTTCCGCGCAAATTTCAACAGCGAGGAATCCTTAATGAATGTCCTTCTGCTGATGATTCCGATCACCCTGACGCTTTCATTTTTCTTTGTGGGCGCCTTCCTGTGGGCAACAAGATCTGGCCAATGGGATGACGTGGATATGGCCGCTCGAAAAGCTTTGTCTGAAGATATCAAAACGGTTGGAGACCATGATGAAACTAAACAACACTGAAACGATACAATACGATGATAAAATTGTTCGCAATTTTATCATGGCCTGCATGGCCTTTGGAGCCATTGCTTTTTTAGCTGGACTGACGGTGGCTCTGCAGCTGGCTCACTGGAAATTTAATTTAGGACTTGAATGGATCACTTTCGGACGACTGAGGCCACTGCACACCAACGCTGCCATCTTTGCCTTTGCTGGCAATGCCGTCTTTGCAGGAATTTATTATTCGACACAAAGACTTTTGAAAGTCCGAATGGCTTCGGATGTTCTGTCGCGCATTCATTTTTGGGGCTGGCAACTTATTATTTTAGCGGCGGCAATCTCGCTTCCGCTGGGTTATTCGCAAAGTAAGGAATATGCAGAGCTTGAATGGCCCATCGACATTGCGATCACTGTGATTTGGGTGGTCTTTGGAGTGAATTTCTTTTGGACTTTGGTAAAACGACGCGAGAAACATCTTTATGTTGCGATTTGGTTTTATATTGCAACGATTATCACTGTTGCAGTCTTGCATATTGTAAATTCCATCGAAATTCCTGTGGCCGCTTTTCAGTCTTACCCTGTTTGGGCGGGAATCCAGGATGCCTTGGTGCAGTGGTGGTATGGTCACAATGCAGTGGCCTTCTTTCTGACGACTCCTTTCTTGGGACTCATGTATTACTTTCTTCCAAAAGCTGCGAACCGACCGGTTTATTCTTACCGGCTAAGTATCATTCACTTTTGGGCTTTAGTTTTCCTTTATATCTGGGCAGGTCCTCATCACTTGCTGAATACGGCCCTTCCCGAATGGGCGCAGACTTTGGGGATGGTTTTTTCCCTCATGTTATGGGCTCCTTCGTGGGGTGGGATGATTAATGGACTTCTCACGCTTCGAGGTGCCTGGCACTTATTGCGTACGGATCCAATCATTAAATTTATGGTTGCCGCGATCACATTCTATGGAATGTCAACCTTCGAAGGTCCTTTGCTGTCGATCAAATCCATCAGTGCCGTTGGACACTATACCGATTGGATTATCGGCCACGTTCATAGCGGGGCTTTGGGTTGGAATGGTTTTCTGACTTTTGGAATGATTTATTATCTAGTGCCGAAAATGTGGAAGCGGGAACTGTATTCTAAAAGTTTGGCGACCACGCACTTTTGGATCGGGCTTTTGGGAATCCTGCTTTATTACACCTCCATGGTGGCCGCTGGCATCACCCAAGGTCTGATGTGGATGGCGATCGATAGTAATGGCCAACTTTTGTACCCAGACTTTGTGGAAACAGTGCAAAGAATTGTTCCACTTTATTGGGTGCGGGCTTTTGCGGGTGTACTTTTCATCACTGGTTTTTTCATCATGGTTTACAATATCTGGAAAACTTTGCAGGGAGCTCCTGCCTTGCAAGATGAGACTGCGATCGTTCCCATAGCAATGCACGAATCTGGAGTTCCAGAAAAAGGGCATCGCAAACTTGAGGGCATGGGAGTCACGTTTTCCATTTTGACTTTTCTGGCAATTTTAGTGGGAAGCGTGATCGAAATTTATCCCACTTTGAATATTCAGAAATATATACCCCAGAATTCCAACATTCGTCCTTACACTCCGCTCGAAATTGCGGGCCGCGATCTGTACATCCGGGAAGGCTGCTACACCTGCCATTCGCAGATGATCCGAAAGCTTGATTTCGATGTGCTTCGCTATGGCAAAGCCTCGACAGTAGCGGAATCTCAGTACGACCGGCCCTTTCAATGGGGATCCCGACGTATCGGACCAGATTTGTCTCGAGTGGGAAAAAAGTATCCTCATCTTTGGCACTATCAACACATGATGGATCCAAGATCTGTGACTCCAGGATCTTTGATGCCTTCTTACAGTTGGTTAGCTGACAAAAAGATGGACTATCTGACTTTGCGCAAACGAATTTCCGTTCTTAAATTTTTGGGAGTGCCCTACACAGATCTTGAAGTCGCAAATGCAGATCAATTTGCAGAAAAACAAGCCAAGCTAATTGCAGATGAATTGGTTTCTCAAGGTGGGCCAAGTAATAAAGAAAATACGGAGATGATTGCAATCATTGCCTACTTGCAGGCTCTAGGACAAAAGGAGGCTTCAGATGTCAAGACATCTAGCACTGTTCAATGATACCCATTGGACCCTCATCGGATTCGTGATTTTCGTGGTGCTCTTTCTATTTTTTGTGTTCAGCACTTTTTTACCCTCTCAAATTGAACTGATGAAATATCTGGAAAAGCTGCCTTTGGAGGACGCGAAAGAAGGAGATTCCCATGGCCCACAATGAAGACGCACCCCTAGCTGGTCACGAGTATGACGGAATACGGGAACTCGACAACCCATTGCCTGCTTGGTGGCTTGGAACTTTTTTTGTAACTATTATTTTTGGATTTATCTACTGGATTCACTTTGAGTTCGGCGGAGCCCCAACACAGAATCAAGAATTAGAGAAATCCCTCGCAGCAATTCGAGCGATGAAAAAAGCCGGACCAGAATTGTCTGAAGCCAATTTGACGGCCGCTTTTGCCGATGTGCTGGGGGCTGAATTGAAGGCTGCACTCGGTAAGGATCTGTATGCAACAAAGTGTGCTGCTTGCCACGGCCAGAAAGGTGAGGGGCTGATTGGACCAAACCTTACGGACAGGGCGTGGATCCATGGTAAGGGAACTCGCGTTGGGATTTACACGGTTATCAGCGAAGGCGTCTTGGCGAAAGGAATGCCCGCTTGGGGTGAGCAGCTGAAGCCAGAAGAAATGATGGCTGTTGCAGGCTTTGTTCATAGCTTAAAGAATAATCCTGTCAGTGGTGGCAGGCCTGCTCAAGGGGAAGAAATTCTTGAATAGAACAATGAAAGGAATGGTCTCAGATGGAAAAACCGACAGGTAGCTTTCGTGACCGAATCGCCTATTTAGATGAATTCGGTCAGCGATTGAGAATCATTCCAGCTGAGGTTCGAGGGGTTTGGCGTAATCGCCGCAGCCTAGTCCATATTTTTCTTATGATCCTTTTCTTGGTACTTCCTTGGATAAAGGTGAATGGCTATCAGGCTCTCTTTCTAGATTTCGCTCACCGCCAGTTCACTTTTTTTGGACTCCGTTTTTGGTCGCACGATGCCCCACTTTTTTTCTTGGTGCTGGCATCATTGGCCATCGGTTTAGCTTTGGTGACTGCTTTGGTTGGGCGGGTCTGGTGCGGTTGGGCCTGTCCTCAAACCGTTTTTTTGGATGGCTTTATACGCAGAATTGAATACTGGATCGAAGGCAATCATCTTCAGCAGCGGGCTTTGGATGCGGCTCCATGGGGATTTTCAAAAGTTTTTAAAAAAATAAGTAAGTGGATTCTTTTCGTAGGATTTGTTGCTCTTCTTACGCATTCCTTTTTGGCCTATTTTGTGGGTGGGGAGCGCTTGCTCGAAATGGTGCAAAGGCCTCCGGCGGAGAACTGGTGGAATTTTTCATTTATTCTTGCGACCACAGGCATTTTATTGCTCGATCTGACTTGGTTTCGGGAACAATTTTGCTTGATCGTTTGTCCCTATGGTCGATTTCAATCCATTTTTCATGATCGAGACACTGTCACCGTGCAATATGATGTGAAGCGCGGTGAGCCCCGCAAGAGCCAAACTGGCGCAAGCCGAGGTCATTGCATCGATTGTAAAAAGTGCGTTCAGGTTTGTCCGACCGGGATAGATATCCGCAATGGTTTACAGATCGAATGCATTGCCTGCACCGCCTGCATCGATGCTTGCGATGAAATTATGGAAAAAGTAAAGCAGCCCAAAGGACTCATTCGATACATGCCGAGTGTGGATCGTGAGCCGCGATGGTTTCGATCTCGCGTTTTGCTCTATGCTGGTTTTTTAACTGTTTTGGTTTCTGTTTTGGCAATTGCAGTGATTCGCAGGGATTCTTTGGATGTGGTCATTTTGAAAACCAAGGAGCTTCCTTTCTTTGTGAAAGAGGGGACCTCGGGGCCCTTGATCGTTAATTCATATCGATTGCACGTGCACAATGAAGGGCATGAGGTGCAGGAAATCCAAATTTCTCTCAGCGAAAAAAATCCCTGGGTATCGGCACGGCTCATAATCTCTGAACAAGTTTTAAAATTGAAAGAGGGTGAGTTTCGGATGATTCCTTTTGTTGTTGAGGTGCCGGAATCAGATTTTGTAAGTCATCAGGGAAAAAAGTTGATCTTCAAAGTACAAAGTTTGGAATACGAGGTGGATTTTGTTGGACCTCGGAATTAGTGGCGGATCGCCTTTAGTTTTGATAGGGACTAGCTTGGGAGCGGCACTTGTAGGGGGCTGGCATTGTGCGGCAATGTGTGGTGCTTTGGCCGCGACCTGCAGTACTTACCAAGCCAGTTTTTTTTATCAGTTGGGTCGGCTGCTTGTGTACCTTGGGATCGGTGCCTTAGCGGGATACACTGGTTTTCAAGTGCTTGGCCAGATTCCCGCCGAAATCAGCCTGTTGCTCAAGGTTATTTTGTTGATCACAACTCTTTGGATACTATGGGCCTCGGGAGCCATTCAGGGTCTGCAGCAACTGATTTTCAAGAAACTGTGGCAAATCCGAAGTCGCAACAGGTGGATGAACGAACATTTTCTTTTGGGAATTTTGAACGGTTTTCTGCCCTGTTCTTGGCTCTACGCCTTTGTGATTTTCGCCGCCGGCCTTCAGAGCGGAATTTCTGGTGCTGCGGTCCTTTTTGGTTTGTGGCTAGGTTCTCTTCCCTGGCTCATGAGTGCAACCTTTATTGGGCTGGGAATTAGAAAGTTTCCTGTTGCGAAGTCGATTCCCGCTCAATGGGCTCTTCGAACTGCGATTGCCATCGGAGTGACCTGGAGCCTTTTCGGCCATTCGATCCAGCAAAGTTGCCACTGAAAAAAATTCTAAAGAGAAATTCCGTTCATCAAAATTCAAATTTGAGACATTGCGTGATGTGTCGTCCCTCCACTCCGAGACAAAATTAACCGCTTCATGTGCCTTTGGTCTGAAAAACGGGCTCTTGATCTGGCATCGTCCTTGCCTTAGGACATCTGCATAACCACAGACCGAGAGTCTGTTTTAACAAACGGGGGCGAAGATGAAAAAGGGATTATTTTCAGTATTGGTTTTGGCAGCAGTATTGGGTTTTCAAACAAACGTATCTGCAGCTACTGACGCAAAAGAAGTCATGATCGGAATCAATGACGCTTTTATTCCCGGAGGCTTTAACTCTGGCTCTGATGCTTTCGTTGTAGCTAGCGGCATTTTCCCAAATGGTTGCTATCGCTGGTCAAAAGCACAGGTGACAACTTCTGGAAATCTGCACGAAGTAAAAAGTTTCGCGACAGTTCAGCAAGGACTGTGCATCATGGTATTAGTTCCTTTCAATAAAGAGATTCGTCTTGGTAAACTGGATTCAGGAACACACCAAGTTCGCTTTTTGAACGGTGATGGAACTTATCTCGAGAAACAAATGGTAGTTGAATAGTCAAAAACTGATTTCATGGGGGGGTCGATGAAACGCACTCTGATACTTTCACTTGCTGCAGTCGCATTGGTAATAAATTTGGGATGTCGAAATTCCAAGGAACCGGCGAATGTGGTGGTGTGGAACCAGGGGCAGGGCACCCCTCCCTCAGTGGTGAACGCGAGTCAGTTTGATGAATTGGATCGTTCCCTGCTGATTCAAAATGGAGCCAGTCTGACTGGCCAGAACGAAATTGTCGAACATGCTCCTCAGAAATGGGGAGCCGCCCGAGTCGAAGGTGGCTCACTTCAAAAAGTTTCGGACGACAAAGGTCAGCTTCTCTTTGTTCGCGCTGAGTATCTTACGTCTCCAGAGTCCGATTTGGACATCTCTAAAGAAGAAGTTCAAAAACTCCACGACAATCGCTTTGTTTTTCTAGAAAAAGCAAAACTGTCCGTCCGGCAACTCCAGGGTCAAACTATTTTGGGAGAGCCCGAAGTCCTTATCGTTCCTCATAAACCTCGCTCCAAAGTTTATTATTCAGTCCAAGTGATTGATGTTCATGCTGGACAGGTCATTCGTTTTTTAATCACTCCAGAATTTAATGTTCAATCTCGTGATGTTGTCAGTACCTCGATGGTGGATGTTGAAGCAGTGCTCTTTGCGGCCAGTCCCCAGCGCCAGCTTCAGGAAGTCCTCCTCAAGCGTTTGGTTGAAAGTGGAAAAGTCGAAACTTCCACTCACTCTGTGACCTCACAGACTCCGCACAATGCGACAACTGAAAATGCTCCCTTTCGATTTCCATTGGATGATCCTCGATTTGATCAGGTCCAAGTGTTCTACTATATTCAACAGGGAATAGAATTTTTTGCCAAGGAGCTGGGCTTTGCAATGCCAACCTCTGTTCGGATTGAAACTTCTGTTGGCTATCCCGATAAGACAAATGCAGCATTTTCCTTGGGAAGCCAGATTTGGCTGGGACGGGGTGATGGACAAGAATACAAGCTGCTGGCCCAGGATTCGAGTGTCGTCTTACACGAATTGGGTCATGTCTTAATTCATTTTACGGCTCGGTTGCCTTCGCAGGGAGAGGGCGGCTCATTGAATGAGGGCTTTGCAGATTATTTCTCTGCCACTCAGCTGAATTCTCCTGCCATGGGAACCGCTTCTTGCCTCTTAAGCAGCTGTAAGAGGAACATCGATAGCAATCGCAGCTTTGCAGAACGCAATGGCGGGCTTTATCACGATTCCCTCATTGTGAGTGGAACCCTGTGGGACCTGCGAGCCAAGCTGGGCAAACAAAAAGCCAATACTTTGGCTTTGAAAACTTTGACTCGATTAGGGCCGGCCAAAAAACTTGCTGACTTTTCCTACGCAGTTAAGCTAGCTGCTAAGAACTTTCTGACTGCCGAGGAGCTTGCAGTCTTAAACAGCACTTTACAAAAGAGACTATGGCCAGACTAAAAACTTTTTTAACTGCTTGTATTTTCGCTGGGGCCTTAATGGGCCCTTTCTGCGTTTTGGCGGAGTCCCAGTCTTTGGCTGGAACTTGGCAGTTTCACCTCCTAAGATACAAGGGGCAGGAAATGCAGCCGCCCAATCCTGACTTAATCATCCTCTATGAATTCGGAGACGACGGCACGGATCGCCTTTATTGGCATCGATTGGGCGAAGAGGGATTTTGCGAACGTCGTGGATTATATGTTGCTTCGGGCGGTCAATTTTTGGACTATATTGTTTGGGTAAATAAAAAAAACAGAGGCGATTGTGGCCAAGATCCAGACATGAAGCTGGGAAGAACTTCGCTGAATACCTATCGAATCAAAGATGGTCAGCTGGAGCTTGATCTTCAGCTCAGCGATGAGATTTTGACCTACATATGGAAGCCTCTGCGTCGCGTACCCAGGGGGTAGATGTGCTTCGCGGTTTCAACAGACAGTACAACAAAAAATTGAACAGCAGATTGAATCGAAGGGCTCATACGCAAAATTTCCAGAAATTCGGCGTGCTTGTGGGTGTGCTTTTTCTTGGGCTTTTTTCTTGTCAGAGTGCAGATAAAAATTCCGACAAAATGAAGTCTTCTACAGGTGAAGGCAATGTGGCGGTGGCTCAGCCCTCCAGCTGGACTGGCAGTATGCAAGGGCTTCAGTCCAACCTTGCTGATCTTGAGCCGTATCTCATAGAGACCACACGTTTTGAATTGCCAGCCAATCAGGATGTGATTCAGAAAAAAATTGATGAGTTGGCGGCGAATGCCTCACAGGTCAATCACAATCCAACTTTAAAACATCGTGATCCGACAGTTCAATTTGTGGCCTCTCAATTTTCGACTCATTTAAAAAGGGCTAGTAATCATTTCCGAGATGGCCGCAAATCTTTTGCCCGTTACGAAATCATCAAAGTGACTCAGTTCTGTGTGGAGTGCCACATGCGGATGCAAAGTGGACCGGAGTTTACCTTGGGGCGAATCGAAACTTTTCAGAATCAAATGCCGCTCGTGGATCGCGCGGAGTATTTGATTGCTTCCCGAAAATTTGATGGAGCCTTCGATTTGATGATCGAAAAACTGAAGACCGCGCGGTCCTCTGATCCAGAGCCTTGGCGTTTGGACCGGGTTGCTAAGATGGCGCTTCAGGTGGCCGTGCAGTTTAAACAGGATCCGGCCATGGCAGATAAAGTTGTAAAAACTGTTCAAGAAAATCCAGGCCTGCCATTTTTTCTAAAGGAAAAAGCGAAGGAATGGAAAAAGTCCATCGGGGAATGGAAGCGGGAAAAAGCTAAGCCCAAGGGTGTGGTTGAGGTGCAGAATTTAATCTATCAGCGTGCGAGTGATGTTGATGCGATGCGGGCTTTGCCGGAAATTTTGAAGAAGCTATCTCTGGGCGTAAATGGACCTGAGGCGAGTGAATGGATGTTTTTGGCTGCTGAATCCTATCGCGCGATCAATGAGATTTCTTCTATTGAACTGAGCGAAAACTATCTTGAGGCTTGTATCAAGAACAGCCCTCATTCTGAGATTGCTCGCAAATGCTTTCGGGCCTTGGAAGGCGCTGTACGTGAGGGTTACACTGGATCCGGTGGAACTTTTCTGCCCGCGGATGCGACTCAGGAATTGGAAGAGCTTCGACGGCTTGCGGAGTAAATTCTCGAGGGCACCCGGCTTATTTTCTGGGTGCCTCTGATCGCGTTTTTGAATCAACTCTATTTAAAAAATTGCTGCATTCTGGGATCATCAAGATTTGCGAATTTATAGCCTCGTTTGATCAGTTCTTCGATCATGATATCCAAATATTGAATCGTTCGTTGGTGAACATCATGAAAGAGCAAAATTCCACCGCCACGTTTGTCTGTGTTCGCGAGGACATGACCTGAAAAATTAGAAATATTTTCGTCTTTAACTCCGCAAATGACTTTTTGAGTGTAAGTGACCGTGCCTGTCTTCGCGAAAGCCCAATCGCAAGAATCCACATGCCAGCCGACGACTCCGGAATAGCCCAATCTTAGACGGACATGGTCCCGAGACACCGTGCTTCCATTGCCGTAAGGATAGCGAAAAAGTTTTATGCCTTTTCCGTAATAGGTCTTTAGCGCTGCATCCGTCGTGTCCACTTCTTTCAACTGATTTACTGCGGTCAGCTTGTGAAAATCACTATGTGTATAGGAATGACTGGCGACCAAGTGACCCTCGCGAATGGCTCGGTCGAGAATGTCCTTATTATCGGCGACACGACGACCGACAACAAAGAATGTGGCTTTGATCTTAAAGCGGGCTAAAATATCCAAAGTCGTCGGTGTCAAAGCAGGGTGAGGACCATCATCAAAAGTAAGGGTCACTACTTTTGGAAAGGGGGGTGCGCTGATCGCGGAGACGAAATGATAGGGATCTCTGACAGGCGCTATCACGTCGCCGCCCGAGTTCATTGCGAGGACAAAGTTGTTGAATGCAGCCATTGGGTTCGGTGAGTTGGTCACTTGAGACTGATAGCGGATCGGAGCATTCGCCATCATCTGCATCAGCCGAGTCCGTTCAAATGTTTTCACCTCTTCGGCAAAGTCTTCTTCTGAGTGCAGGCAATCGGCGGGATGTTTTGCAAAGTGTTCGGCCTTGGATTGTTGGGGTGACCACTTGAGTCCTTGGGCTGAGCTATTCGTAGAGATCATCAGTGAAGCTAAAACTAAAATCTGGGTGATTGAAAGTTGGCTGGGAAAATTCATGAGGCTCCCTTCATGGAATCAGTGCTCCGAATCTGCCCGACACTAATCGAATAAGGCAAAGAGTTCAATTGAACTTAGCATGACTTTTGGTAGTTCTTGTTAATTCGTACAGATTCGCCAGGAAGGTGTAGGTCTTTGATTGCTGCTGAGCAATTTTACCTGTCAAAAAACTGATCAGATCAGTGGACAGCTTGCAAAGATTCCTGAGATGCTAAATATCAGCATGTGCGCCGAATACGTTCCAGGACAAGTGATCGATCTTCTGACTCTTTTTGAGGGCTTGGCACATATACATCCTGTCATTACAGAGGATATCCAGCAGCGAGTGTTTCCGCATTCTAAGGGGCTTTTTCTGTTTCATGCGGAAAACGCTTATCACTTGAATGAAGGCGAATTCGGTTTGATACCCGCTTGGTGGAAAGTGGAGATGAATCAAAAAGCTGGTAAACCCTCGACTGCTAAAAAGCCACGTCCGCAGTTTGCGACCTACAACGCGAGATTAGAGACCATTCTTGAGAAAAAGAGCTTTAAGGACTCCTTTCTGCGAAAGCACTGCATTGTACCTATGAGGGCATTCTACGAAAGCTCTTATTTCGGGGCTGAGTTTGCTGGATCTCGAGTGAAAATTGAAGCTGATCGCCTATTGCTATCAGCAGGAATCTATTCAGAGTGGCTGGATCCTTCGACCGGAGAACTGCTACCTAGTTTTTCAGTCATCACTCACGATCCCCCGAAAAAAATATTTGAAGTGGGTCATGATCGCTGTCCGATTTTTTTGACGGCAGCAGATGCTTTGTCTTGGCTTTCCTTTAAGGGCGAAGGTTCGCAGGCCATGGAATTCTGCCTTATGAAAAACCAAGCGAGTCTTCTGTCTTTTCAGCCAAGTTTGGATCGCAAGCTCGCGGCCGGCTGGGAAAAAAGGGCACCATCAAAAGAAGAGATTCAAGAAGTCAGTGCGAAGATTTTGAAATAGCTGTGTCCTGAGTTGAGCCAACGAAGGTTTAAAAAACCAAAGCCCTCTGGATGAGGGCTTTGCGAGAAAGTTATGATTACTTCTCTGATTCTTTTGTTCTCTGATTATTTCAAATAATCTAATGCTGCGAAAACATACTCCGAGCTTTGGCAGTTCGGATCATCCATAAATTCTTCAACATCCTCGACTGGAATCATTGCCCAGGCCATCCCATTTTCAGAGGTTCTGACAACGGAAACAACGGACACGACAGCTCCGTCAGGAATTTGCCCGCAAACATTTAATGAGCCTTGGGCATAGGGTGATGATCTGAGGTTCAAAAAGCTTTCGACGTCAGCTTCCATATAATGCGCAGCTGGCGCCGAGCTAAAATCTGGCTCAGTTTCTGCGAGGTAAGAATCTTCAATCACAGGATAGGGAGGATAATAAATGTACTGATCGTTGTAGCGATTGTGCCAGTAGTTCGACCATCTGAAAGCATCAATCCTAAAGCCAATGCCCACATTAATTGTATTTTGCCGTCGTTCCCATCGTGAATCCCAACGACTCCAATGCTGTCCCCAGCGATTGTTGTGTTTGTTCCAGCGAGGATCGCGGCCGATCCGATTTTCCCAATTGCCCCTTCGATTGTGGTCCCATTTTCTTTCGTGTCGTCGTTCGCCGAATCTTGGAGGTCTGGTTTCTCCGAAACTTGGAGGTCTGGCGATGGGAGGTCTTCCGATCGGTGGACGCATGATTGGCGGTCGGGAAATTGGTGGTCTAAATACAGGTGGTCTGACTCGAATGGGCGGCTCCGGATTGAAGCGCGGTGGTTGAATTCGAGGAGGTCGCATTCGAGGAGGCCGATTTTCCGGAGGGTTGAAGCGAGGAGGCTGAAATACAGGAGGTTCATTTCTTGGAGGTCTGACTCTGGGAGGCGTCCTCTCCGGAGGCGGCGCTACATTGACTGGAGGTCGATTTTCACGAGGAGGACGGCGATTCATTCCGTCTCCCAGGCCTGGAGCTTCGGGACCGCGGGGTCCACGAGGACCACCGGGGTTCATTCTCCCGCGATCAGCGCCACCTGAAATGTCGCCTGGATTGCCTCGGCCGCCTCGATCGCCTCTGTCGCGGCGACCCTCACCAGGCGCGGCGAGTGCTGTGCATGCACAGGCAATAAGAGCTAGGCTGTAGCTCCATTTTATAATCTTCATAAAATCCCCCTTGGAGTTAATCTGGCTTTGATTGGAGTCCGGGGCCAAGCCTAATACAAATGGCAGAAAGAAATGGGAAGTTTATATGCTTTTGGAAAAGTCTACAGCCTCCGTTTTTGACCTGAGCATATTTTGTCAGCTACCCCAATGAGAGTTGCCGACAGCATTCGCTACTCATCAGTCTGGAATATTTAATAAAGTCTTAAACTCTGCCTGATAGCTTACCGGGGGGGGTCTCGCAAGGCGCCAATTTTGGTCTCTTTGTAAAAGTTATTTTAAATCAGCTGGGCTCTAGTCAATTTCGTGAAGGTCCAAGCTTTGCTAGTAGGTCCATTTGAATTTTAATTTAATTTGCTAAGCTGGCCAGCAAAAGGCCATGCAATTGAATACAAGAACTAATGAACTCAATGAAAAAAGGAGTCCTCGATGAAATCCAGAAATTTTAAGAGACTGAAACCCTTCCTCTTCGTCGTTTTTATGCTTCCCCTCGGATATTCTGCAATGGCGGCGAGAGATGCTGTTCTCAACGATTGTTTTCGCCAGCTTAAAATCGCCAAAGAAATTCTAAAAAAAGGTGCCAGCGATCTGAGATGCAAAAAGCTAACGGACATCGATAAATTGTCTAATATCGGCGGCGTTTGTAAAGTGGGACTCATTCCCGACGAGCACATGACTATCGGCCAAGCCTACGAGAAGTGCCCTTAAGAGTTCGTGGGGGACCAGGCTCCGTCGTGCCTTTGTTGCCATCGAGCGCACGAGCACGAAGTGCTTACGACAAGCGCGGCGGAATAACCTGGTTTTTTTGAATCATGAATTGAGATCTCATTCGGGTCCGCCTGACACCACCCAAGTTTTTATCAATTCGATTTCAGAGGCGTCTAAAACTTCTGGGGGCCGAGGCATCCTCCGACTTTCAATCGCACTGACAATTGAGCTGCCCATATTTCGGGTCAGCCCAACTTCGCGAAAGAGCAAACGTGGTGGCAGACCTCGGTCCTCATGGCACAAGGTGCACTTTTGCTGGAGTAATGGTGAGACGTCTGCCCAGAGCACCTGTGCTCCACTGCTCGTTTCAGGTGGTGTCTCAGACGGAGGCGCTGCCGGAGGAGGTGTAGCAGGAGGTGTGGTGGTCGGAGACCCGCCCCCAGGTGCACAGCCGAAGATAGCAACAGATAAAAAGATTTGGATAAGTTTCAATTGAAGATTTTTTTTCATATTAGCTCCCTGAATCGAAAATGCTCCAAAGAAGTCTCAGGTACAACTCAGGAGCCGTTCGGGATTTGCTATGATATGATGTGATTTTTGGATGAAGGCTCTAAACCAAAGCAGCCACCTCTCCAGCTTTGACCCCTGGAGTTTACAGTAAACTGCCATCTTCGAACTGAGCAGAATTTCATCTTGAAGAGCTGCTGACTACCAAAAAATTGGCCCGATGATAATCGGAGCCAGCGACGAATACAGCATTTGTGCTATCCTCCATGCTCTCACCAAATCGAACAGGACATTTACGGCTGTTAATTTTCAGGCCTTATCCCTGACCGACTCAAATTGAGACAAAAAAAGTGAATTTTTATGATATTTGCGGATAGTCTTTAAGTACTGAATTGAAGGTTCCGACAAGATTCTATGTCTTTGGCTTACAGAGTTGTGCTCCTTTTCTGTTTGGTTTGGTCCTCGTCTTTGGCTTGGTCGAGACCCGATTTGAGCTAGCCCCGCACTCCGTTAGAGTTTGAAGAAGCGGACTCCACCCCAGATAATCTGGGTCCGACAAAAACAAAGGAGCCCGCAAGATGAGAAAACAAGAGAACCCCTCTATTCGTCAACCA
>Ga0247843_1001758_pt1 | contig 42183 bp, 37 predicted proteins | sample LaCruzMarch2017__FD_192420 | JGI IMG/M metagenome (GOLD analysis project Ga0247843, IMG submission 192420) | Freshwater microbial communities from meromictic Lake La Cruz, Castile-La Mancha, Spain - LaCruzMarch2017_8m | ecosystem: Environmental > Aquatic > Freshwater > Lake | place: Spain...
CATCTTTGCCTTTAATGGTGTATGGACCGATCAGGTCGACACATAACGCTTCCCATGGAATCTTGAGCACAAGTTTGGGTGGTAATTTACCATAGCTATGCTTAGAGCGTTTGTTTACTTGGCAAGAGAAAACAGATATTGAAATACGTGAGCACGCGTATAACCTGTTATCCAATACAGCAACTGACAACATTGTAGGTGACAATCAACTACTTACAGATATTGAAATCGTGAGCACGCGTATCAACTGTTATTATGTTGTGATCAATTATTCGATGTGAATGATGGGTAACTTCTTGTTCTACTTTCATGGAGACTGTTTTATTGACGAAGATTTCTTCTTTCAGCCTGCCATTTTCTTTTTTGTACCATTGGGGATTATATTTGGGGTCAGTGATTATATTCTCTGCACAACGATAGCAATCTTTGGCTAGCTTTTGTTCCTTGGTCCCTTCATCCTGTTTGTACAGTTGAGATTGTTACACAATATCAACTGTGGAGGGGTGTTAGTATGTAGGTACATACGTACCCTAAACTAGGCACTCTTTCTTCCTTGTGACTTCCATCATTGTCTGGTAGGTCGTCGTGGACGTCGTCCTCCTATGCTGGGAGTCACATCCTCTCAAAGGAAGGTGAAGGCTGTTGTTCTCTTGTTCTTGATGAGGGCTCGTAACTCATTACTCATTCATGACATCGCTGCCAATCATTCGGTCGTCGCATGAGGCTCAGGCCTTCATCATCAGTCCAGCGGCGAACTCTCGTGTATACCCAACTAGCGGATTGATCCGTGGAACAGAAATAGATGTAACAACTACATCATCATCAAGCAGCTTTGAAATTTGAAATCGGTGTATCATCATCATCATCTTTAACACCACAAAATATTAGTTGCTCGCAACATTTGAATGATTCAAATCAGATGTCTGAATCTGAACAATCGATCCTCCTCGATGATGCTGATAATAATATTGTCGAGGTCCAATCCGCAGAAGAATCATATCGCAGAGGGCTCGTGACCATAGGTTTCATCACACTGTTGTTTGCCAAGCAACAGTCCTGTGTTACATTCGTCCTTTTCTATGACAACGAATGCACCGCCGGTCTTACTTATCAATTCAGCTGTCTCGATGGTGGGTTTGATTGGAGTTGTAATTGCATCTCCATTACTTTGCAGATTTGTTCCTGATCCGTCAAAGGAATACAAAACGAATGACAACAGCGTCATGAGTCCATCTGCTCTTGCCGGTGTAGAGCTAGGTCTTTGGAAGACACTGGGAACAACAGCAAACATTTGGGGACTATCACAAACATCATCAGATCATGGAGCATTTCTTATTCAACTGACAACATTAATTGTTCGAATACTACCCTGACGGGGATAAGTCGATCAATGGTATTATTTGGAAGAATTAGCGGGGTTCCAATTCCTACACAAATTTGGACAGCAATATCACTTGCTCTAGCTGGTATATTCATGTTCACGCAGGATCCGAATCAAGCCAATTCTGCATCCTTACAAGGAGACTTGATGTGCATATTCGCGGCCGTATTCTACGCAACATATGATTTACGATTATTCAAGTGGGGGAAAATTGTACCAACAGACGAGTTGATAACTACCAAGATGGTAACTCAGTCACTACTATCTCTGGCAATGTTATATGTGTTGGGTAGGGAAGAAACTCTTCTTTACGTCTCACAGGCCTCCCATCATGATTTAGAACTCGTAGGAGTAGTAGCATTGTGGAGTGGGCTCACGGTCAATCAAGTTTCTGGTCAACAAGCTGTTGGACCCGCACGTGCACAGATTCTTTACGCTAGTCAACCACTTTGGGCAGCTATCATGAGCTATTTCCTTTTGGGTGAAAGGTGTGGGATTCAGGGATTGGTTGGAGGCTCAGCCTTTCTTGGGGCCATGTTATTGGCTGCTACTGCTGACTTGCCGGATCCGAATTGTCCAGCAGAAGAATGTGAGGTGTAAACTATATTCCTAATATTGTATGGTAAGGCAGAAATTACCATCATTTAAGCAAGCTTAACCATTAGGAGTAGCAACAACACCCAATTAGTAAATGACAACGCCTAGCACTCTTCTTTTATTAATCACAAGATCATGTTTGTGATTGTCTGCGTTTCAACCTGAGAAACTCCATCAATCGCCTTCAACTTCTCCAAGAATTCAGCCTCGGGAGCATATCCCGATGCCTCCCAGGCACCGAAGTCGGCCAATGGGACCTAATTATAGATATTGTTAATACAACGAATTAGATGCAGCAGATTCTATTATCGTAGAATAGACCATCAATGTCATAACAATAAAACAAACTTACAGTAGTCTGGAGCTTGAAATCAAGACATCCACCACAGATCATACGATTGACCGTTGCACCACTTGATACAGCCTTAATCTTGGGTAGGAATTCATCAACCACTTTGGCAATAGCCTCGAGACTCTCAGAAGTTGCCTTATCACCTAGAGAATAGACCAATGTTGTGAGGCTCCGAGCATAGAACATGGCAATATCCGGGGATTTGTCAACGGAATTAAACCATTATATCTACACATTGATTAATCCTCTTCCTCCTCCTCACTCCCCTCCCCGTCATCAGAATCATAATCAAAATAATATTCTCCTTCATAATCAGAAATTACGTACCTTCGTACTTGCATCGCCATTCGCGACACACGCGGTCGAATGACATGGAGCCATTGGCGAGAGGGACTGCATTGGTTGCCATTTTCTGTGAGAAGGCGGTGGTGCGGGCAAATAGTGGTAAGAGGAGGGTGAGGGTTGCCTTCATCGTCGAACACGATCACAAAAGATGAGTCGACTTCAACCAGAGCCAATTTGCGGCTTCGGAATCAGATCAAACGCGTGTGGCTCGTAAAATGGCGCACCCCACCTACGCTACTGAGACAAATAATAGCTGAAGCAGCAACACAGTCGACGCTTGCACGGATCCATCGCGGTGGACGACATCATTTTTGTTCGTTCGTAGTTTTTCTGTACACATCAATATCGTAGGGTATCCCTCAAACACTGAAGCGTCATCATGCATATCAAAGAAATTGTCGTCGACGGCTTCAAGTCGTACGCGCATCGTACTGTCATCGCCGGGTGAGTGATTTCTTCCGCACAAGCATGATAAATGTTGATGCGTCAGAGTTATTCCATTGTATTTTGCGATCCTAATTCTTTTACTCCTCCATTACGTTTCTAACACATCTCCAGATTCGATCCCCATTTCAATGCCATCACTGGCCTCAATGGTTCAGGAAAGTCAAACATTCTTGATTCAATTTGCTTCGTCTTGGGCATAACCAATCTCTCCCAAGTCCGCGCTGGTAATCTCTCCGAACTGGTGTACAAACAGGGTCAGGCGGGTGTAAACAAGGCCAGTGTTACCATCGTCTTTGACAATGAGGATGAGGCCACCAGTCCCGTGGGATATGAGCAGTGTAAGGAGGTCAACGTTACACGACAGGTCCTTATTGGGGGTAAGAGCAAGTACTTGATTAATGGACGGAATTCGCCGGCCGGTCAGGTACAGAATCTATTCCATTCGGTCCAGCTCAATGTAAACAATCCACATTTCCTCATCATGCAAGGTGAGTGAATATAAAAGCAGCGCAGAGTTCTCTCTGTCTCTTCTTCTTCTTCTTCCGCAATGGTCTAACATCGTGCATATTATTCTCTATTCCTCAATCCTTTCAGGACGTATCACCAAAGTCCTAAACATGAAACCGGCGGAAATTCTGGGTATGGTCGAAGAGGCAGCTGGTACACGCATGTACGAGAATAAGAAGAATACTGCCATAAAAACAATCGAGAAGAAGCAAATGAAGGTTGATGAGATTAATTCCATCCTGTCAGAGGAAATCACACCCACACTGGAGCGTCTCCGTGGTGAGAAGCAGCAATATTTGAAATGGAGTAAGAATAATGCCGACATTGAACGGATTGAACGATTCGTCGTGGCAAGTGAGTACGTTGCGGCGAATAGTATCCTAAGTAAGAATTCTGAGGATGTTGCCAAGATGGACGAGGAGATGAAAATGCATGAGGAGATAATGAATACTGCACGTGAGGAGGCGAAAGCGAAGGAGGATGAAATAGATAGACTCTCGCAGGATATGAATAGCAAGCTTGAAACAAAGCATACCAAGGCCAAGTCAGATGAGGAGGCCAAGTCAAAAGATCTTGTGAAGGCAACATCGGCATGGAAGAATAAAAAGTTGGCAGTAGCAAGTGCCACAAAGGAGTATGAGGAGGCTCAGTCTGCGGTACTAGAGTCGAAGAATGCCGTTGTCGAAACGATGAAGAATATATCGAATAAGGTATCGGTAATACAATTGGCCAAGGATGAGGCAGTCCAGGCCGAAGCCAATTTGACACGTCTACAGACTGAGTATCAAAATATGTGTGCGGGTATAAGTTCTGAGGAGGGGGAGGATGGTCGGACATTGCCTGATCAAATTAGTAACGCACATAGTGATGCCAACAATGCCGATGCCAAGGCCAAGCAGGCCCAAATGAAGATTGATCATCTTGGTAAAACGTTGAAGGTGAGTATGAGGTATTTCATTTGACATTATATTCATGCTATAAAGCTGAAATCAGAGCCTGATGTTGCACCTATCTATCATTAATCTACTAGACTGTCGAGAAGGACATGAAGAAGGAGCAATCATCCTCGACGAAGCTATCTCAGAAACGGGATGTTACAGCGGAAAAGGTCGAAGGTTTGCGTAAGAAGCTTTCGAATACTGGTTTTTCAGAAACCGACTTCAATGCCCTTGACAATGAAAAGGTTGAGTTGGAGAAGTCTGTATCATCACTGCAAGAGAAGGTGGATACTCTATTGGCACAACTGGAGGGTCGACTTGCGTTTAATTACAGTGATCCAGTCCGTGGCTTTGACAGATCGAAGGTTAAAGGTTTGGTAGCCCGGCTCATTGATGTAAAACTTCCGAAACACTCCACTGCGCTTGAGGTCGTTGCCGGGGGGAAGCTCTATCAGGTAGTCGTCGATGAGGCAATTACTGGTAAAGCATTGTTAAATAATGGTAAGCTCCAACGGCGTGTTACTATTATTCCCCTGGACAAAATCGTACCGAGGAGAGTGTCATCCGCCACCGTTGATAGGGCATCCTCCATGGCCAAGGATCTTAACACGACTGCACAGCCTGCGATTGAGCTTGTTGGCTTTGATGAAGAAGTTCGTAGTGCCATTGAACATGTGTTTGGTTCGACTCTTGTTGTGGATGGGATGCAGGCGGCCAACTCAATCTGCGACGGAACCAAAACACGGACTGTCACTCTTGATGGGGATGTTTACGAACCTTCTGGTCTCATCTCTGGTGGGTCAAAGGACAACCTTGGGTCGACGTTGTCTAAAATTTCACAATTAACATCAGCATCGAGGGAGCTCAAAGAGAAGAGACAACGATTGGTCGTTGTCGAAAAGAAGCTGGATAGCCTATCGTCACAGTCGAAGCAGTTTGAGAAACTTGGTGCAGAGCTTGAAATTGCCACATCAGAACTCGCGGCAGTAGATAAACACATTTCTCAGACATCGTACGGTATGCTCAAAGACAAATTTGATGCCATGACAAAAGAAATTGCAGATGCTACTGCCGAAGTGGAGCAGATGTTGATTACCAAGGACGAAAAGTGGGCATTGTACAATGATCTGAAGAAAATGGAGGCACAGTTGACACAGGATAGGGAGAATAGACTTAAGGACATCGAATCTAGAGTTAAGGAAGCGAAGGATCTGGTCTCATCGAAGGAGAAAGCTGCACGTGAGGTGAGTACTCTAAAGTCTATACACGTATGCATCCCCCCCTTGCATTTAACTCACACATGCTTGTTTCATTCTTAGGCCGAGGTCAAGTCCCAAGAATTTGATCTTGAAATGCAAAGTTCACAGGAAGATGTCCGAGCTGCAGAAGAAGCCGTCGCCGTTGCCGAGGAGGCATTGAATGTCACGAAAGAGGAGGAGGCCAGCTTTGAGATGAAGGTGGGACAGCTGAAGGCAATATGGGAAGAAGCCAAATCAGAACTCGACGAGCTAGAGAAAAGGCTCAAGACTTGCTCACAGGAGCTCAGTTCCCTGTCCAAGGAGAAATCAAAGCTTATTAAAAAGGCAGAGTCGGCCGAGATTGAAGCGAAGAAGATATCAATCAAAATTACCAAGTTTCACTCCGAGCATAAGAATGCTGAGAAAATCTTGAAGAGCATGATGAATAAGTATTCGTGGATTGAGACTGAAAAAGAAGCATTTGGAGTCCGTGGTGGAGATTATGACTTCGTCGAAACAAACCCGGCGGAGATGAGCAGGCATCTGAAAGATTTGCAAACTGAGCAGACATCACTGGTATGTTTACATATGAATTGCACTCATCTTCTTTGTAGCTTCGCAGCACTTTGCTAAAATACCATTCTCATACCACAGGCAAAGAAAATCAATAAGAAGGTCATGGGAATGATTGAAAAGGCAGAGGGAGAATACACTGAACTCCTGCGTAAGCGTAAGGTTGTCGAGAATGATAAGAAGAAAATTGAGACGGTGATTGAAAATTTGGATGTAAAGAAGAAAGTTGAGCTTGAGCGTACGTGGAGGAAGGTGAACAAGGACTTTGGTTCCATCTTCTCAACTCTATTACCAGGAACAAGTGCCAAGTTGGAGCCGCCCGAGGGCATGGAGGTTTGGGAAGGACTTGAAGTTAAGATTGCATTTGGTGATATTTGGAAGCAGAGTCTCAGTGAGCTCAGTGGGGGGCAACGATCATTGATTGCATTGTCATTAATCCTTGCCTTACTCCTGTACAAGCCAGCGCCCATGTACATTTTAGACGAAGTGGATGCGGCATTGGATTTAAGTCACACTCAGAACATTGGAAATATGCTGAAAACACACTTCTCTCAAAGTCAATTTATCGTCGTTTCATTGAAGGAGGGAATGTTTAACAATGCAAATGTGATTTTTCGAACCAAATTTGTTGACGGGGTTTCGACGGTGTCGCGAACAATAGGAGCTGGTGCAAATTCAAGGCCCCGTGGTGCACTCGCAAACCAGAATAATGAACCTGCCAAAAGACGCAAAGGTCAAAATAGTATTCCCGGAAAAGAGAATGGTATCGTGGCAGATTGATTAACTTTGCATGCATACATTTAATAGTTTTGTTTTAACAATGTTAAAACAAACAAACCCAGTTCTTTAATGTCACACTTGGTCACGAACATCGACTCTCCTCCCACACCAGGTACACATTTGCCTCTCAAGTCATAGCATTCACTTAGTACTCTTCTAAAAGTTTCTCTCCGTCTTCCAAGTCGTCCGGGATGTAGTATTGTTTCAATGTCTCTTGGGGATGGCAATCTGCCATGATCTAATGCCTCATCAATCAGTAAGAGTGCTTGAACCGGTGAAATTGTGGAATTGCTGCCGTCCATTTTTTCGTTGCTACTTTGTCTGAGTGTTATCCTCTTGGCTACGGTGTTGGATTTCCTATTAACAAGACGTGCCTGGAATGCACGAATCGATTTCTCTGATCTTTGTTTCTTCAATTTTGTCATAGCCTCAGTTGAAGGCGAAAATGATAGAGTATCATTGACGGATGTTGGCGATAATTTCCGGGCAATTTCTTTCATGGTAATAGTAATCGTTTGATTTTTTGGTGCGTCAATGGCAGCCTGCTTTACTTGCCCCCTCCATTCTCGGAATGACTCTCGTTCTTTTTCTCTCGTGCTCTTAGACTTGCGAGATGATTCCGACTTTCGTTGATTCGACACGATATGGGTGAGGATAGCCTCAGTCACCTCACTCTCTGACATAGACTCAAACAATGGCGACTCAATAACGTCATTGGACAAACTTCGGAGAGACTTATTTTGCTTCTTTTGAATTTGCTGAGGTAAAGTAGCAACTTTTCCCCTCCATCGTCGATTGTACCACTCTTCCTTCCACGTCTCATTCCTCCACAATCTTAGCTTTATATTCGATCGTCGCGTGTGTTCATCTGATGGATACATAGGATTGGATGAAAATGGATTGTCTGATATGCTAGCTGTTTCTTCTACCGCTGGTGGCGTTTCATAGTAGCTCTTCCCACTGTACGTTGTGTCTCTTGCTGTAAGGAATCTCACTCCATTTCTTTTGAATCCGTAGTATTCACTATACGTCTCGTTATAGTTGAGGTTATATGGGTCGGGATCTTCTCTCAGATAGAGGAGATCATTGGGATCTGGCCAGAAGTAACCTTCGTTATTTAGGGGAGACGCCGCTGCTTCACCTCTCCTCTTCTTTTCTTTCCACTCAAGCTTATGCTTCCTCAGAAGCCAGGAACTGCAAGCAAGCATCAATTGAGCTTCATTAATACCGGATATGTCAACAGTTTTATCATCGGATAATGGAGGATAATCTATCGGCTCGTCACTTATGCTCTGCTTCATACCATTATTTGGTCTTTGTGTTTGACTTTGCAACCTTGTATACGAAGAAAATGATAGCGCGAATAATCCTCGAAGTAGAATTACTATGACGTTAAAGATGAACTGAGCTACGCGACGTACCATGACCCTATTGGTTTTTGGTTCTTGCACGGTTATTGTCTCGATACAAGAAGTTATGTCATCTATTTATGTAGTACTTCACATCACCAACCATCGCGGCAATTGCAGCATAGTCGTATGTCGTCATCATCAGAGGAATCCGACGAGGACGATGATAACGAGCTGTTGACAGCAGCATCTGCTTGGGCATCGTCAACTGTCCAGGATGTTGAAGATATTTTCGTCGACGATGATGCAGCAGTATCGGGAGAAATCGAATCGAAGAATACAACATCAGACGTTATGCAGAATACCAATCGTTCATCATTATCACAAAGCATCTATTCACTGCATCTAAAAAATGTTCCTTACGACGCATCCCAGGGCGATATTCGATTTGCATTCGCCGAGAAAGGATGTAACGTGACATCAGTCCGACTCGTGTACGATCGTGATCAAAGCACCGGCGAGCGTACCTTTCGTGGTGTTGTATTCATTGACTTTGCTGATGAGAATTCGTACAATTTAGGTTTGAAAGAATTTCACAATAAGTCATTCCTTGGCAAGGGGCGTAGAATTAGTGTCCGGCCGACGAGAACGAAAAGTGAATTATCAGATATCGTTCGTAGGACAGAGGAGAAGGTGGCAACTTTAATTGCCAGGTCAAAAGAAGTGGCACAGACAAAACGAGATCTCGCTGATAATACATCAATATCAAATGACAAGAATGCACAGAGTGACCATATAAAGAAGAAACAGAAGAGGCATAAAGAGAAGGAAAGTACTGATGAAGTCAAGGGAGGCGGTTCAGATATTGCAAAGCAGCAGGAAAAGACGACGGAGAAGAAGAAGAGGAATAAAAGAGCAGAAAGACGCATAGCAAAAAAATCTAAGAAAAAGGAGGAAAAGAGTGTCAACACTGATCCAGACAGTACCGAAACGACCGAAGGGTCAGAGAAGAAGATGCATCGACCTGCAAATTCCGAAGAGGAATCTAAGATTGATACCAAGAGTGATGCTCCAACGACAGTGCCGCAAAAGAATGAAAAGAAACATAAGAATGACGGGCCCAAGGATAAGGAGATGCAGACGAAGAAGAGAGACGAAAAAGCTCAGTCTATTAGCAGAAAAAGTGACAGCTCCATCAACACGGATCAAGCACCAAAGACTCCACAAATCAATGATGAGCAGCATAGAGCGAAGGATCCAGAAAGTGGCAAACATAAATCAAAGTCTAAGGAAGTAAAAGGTGTTGTGAAAGATACCGATGGATCGCCAGTAAAGCTAACAAAGAAACAAAGAGCAAAGAAAGCCGCGGTCATTCGTATGATGAAGTTCAAATCGTAGCGATAAAATGTAAGAGGTAGTGCGTTGTGCGTGAAATCCGTACAAATCTTAGTAGTTCCATTTTGTCTTTTCTGTGTTTTAATTCTCCTAAGAAGTCGCAACGCATCATGCTAATTCGACCAGTGGTTTAAAGTTAGTGTCATGAGGCAACTTGGTACTGACCTCTCCAAGTTGAATAGATGTACATTTCAAATCTCAATACTCTGATGCAAAAAGTAGAAAGAGCCTCTATCATGATGATCGATGATTGTTTGTTTGGACGAGAGGCATCTGTGATGAATTGCGATAGTCTAAGCCAATCCTTCCTTATCATATCACCAAAATGAGAATCAATCGATTCCCAAAACGCTCTTTACATCCTCCTCAGTCTTGATCCCATTCCTAATTGGATAGAACGGTCCATCGTCGCCAGCCTTACGAATTTCTACATTCGGTCCTAGGCCACATTCAGCACAATCCGAGACGCAACTGACGGTTTCAACATTTACATTCAGTTCCTTAGCAAATTGTTCAAACAACGCTAGTGCCTTCTTCCCACCCGTCTTTTTGCAAGTGGGGCCAAGACAAACAACGATGGTGCTTCCGCTCTCGAGTGGTTCAACATGCAACTGCAATTGTCGCGTTGATTGGTAGGTGGTTGTTCGCTGCTGGGCTAGGAAGGCGCTGACGACTAGTTGTCCTTTAATGGTCAAAAGCAAACAAATAATCAATGCGACCATTAGTAGTGATTTGAGCCCCGACAATAGAAGTGGTGTGTCGTCACACTTGAAGCCGCCCGAGGATTAACCCCTTCACGTAGGAATCATACGAACACCACGTACGTGGCGACTCTTCTTCTTCCTCAGCAACCGCTCATAATCCGTCGTTCACTCACGCTTCATACTATCATCCAACATGAAGTTCTCCTGCGCTGTCTCTATCGCCGCCGTCGGCTCTGCCTCGGCCTACTCCTTCTCTGGCACCTCGCTGAAGGCTGCCACTTCTAACGGTGCATCGATGCAGATGGCCGCCGGCATGGGTGTTAACGGATTCGGACGTATTGGACGTCTTGTGACTCGTATTATCATGGAGGATAAAGACTGCAAACTCGCGGCGATCAACGCCGGATCTGCCACCCCCGATTACAGTGAGTTATCATATATATCTGGTTGTGATTGGCAATAATTTAATGCATTATTTTGTGTGACTAATAATACATGACGTCAATATCAATAATAATGATTATATTACAGTGGCCTACCAATACAAGTACGACACCATCCACGGCATCGCCAAGGGAACCGTCGAAATTGATGGCGACTTCCTCGTCCTTAATGGACAGAAGATCCAGACTTCTCGGTGCCGTGACCCCAAGGAGGTCGGATGGGGAGCCCTTGGCGCTGATTATGTTTGCGAATCCACTGGCGTTTTCCTCACGAAGGAGACGGCCCAGTCCATCATTGATGGTGGAGCCAAGAAGGTCATCTACTCGGCCCCAGCCAAGGATGACTCCCAAACCATCGTCATGGGTGTTAACCAGAATGAGTATGATGGCAGTGAGAACTTCATCTCATGCGCTTCATGCACTACCAACGGTCTTGCACCCATGGTAAAGGCCATCCATGATGAGTTTGTTATTACCGAGGCACTCATGACGACGGTACATGCCATGACTGCCACCCAGGCCGTCGTCGACTCCTCAAGTCGTAAGGATTGGCGTGGTGGACGTGCCGCATCTGGCAACATCATCCCCTCATCAACGGGTGCTGCAAAGGCAGTAACGAAGGTCATCCCCAGCCTTAAGGGCAAGCTTACAGGCATGGCCTTCCGTGTCCCAACGATTGATGTGTCGGTTGTTGATCTTACGTGCAAGCTTCAGAAGGAGACTACATATGAGGAAATCTGTGCCGTCATCAAGGCCAAGAGTGAGGGTGAGATGAAGGGTATCCTTGGTTACTGCGATGAACCATTGGTGTCGACTGACTTTGAGTCTGATAGCCGTTCTTCCATCTTTGATGCTGGTGCCGGAATTATGCTCAACCCCAACTTCGTCAAGCTTGTTGCGTGGTACGATAACGAGTGGGGCTACTCGTGCCGTGTGGTTGACTTGATGAAGCATGTTGCAATGATTGATGCCAAGATTGCTGCTTAAATTTGGAAAGTCTAGATATTTAGCTGTTATTGTGTTAGAGTTGTATGAAAATTATCTTTGATTCTACAATCGAAGGCATTTTCGTTAAAGGAGGTGAAGGGGAGGGTCTGTCAATGGAGAGATTGCTGCTATGTATCATGCTCAGAGATGTGAAATATTTACTGTGTCACCAAGAAGTATAATATGATCAAAATAATAGTCTGTATGATACTAATAAACAATCAAACCGTATTCCATCAAAATAATAGTCTGTCTGTCTATGGTCGTTATCATCCGCCGAATCCATCCTCCGTGAAAGTTGATTCGTTCCCGCCAACAGGATCCTAGACCCATCATTTCATTTTGCATCATTGACAGTCACGTTACATCGTCACTGTTATCATTGAGAAATAGGTTAGCAACTACTATTTCACAATGGTAGGCGTTGAAAAAATGTCGCCTCCAGCGAAACGCCACCAGACTGATCATCAGGCCTCGCAACTGGCGTCTTACACCGGTACACCCCTGGAGCTCAAATGCATCAATACTATCCGCGTTCTAGCTGCCGACATTGTCCAAAGATCCAACTCAGGGCATCCTGGTGCACCCATGGGATGTGCTCCCATGGCCCATGTTCTTTGGTCAAGTGTCGCAGCTGGTGGTGCCGGACGGATGCACAGTCCATCGAATCCGCATTGGTGGAACAGGGATCGGTTTGTACTAAGTAATGGACATGCCTGTGCGTTGCAATATATCATGCTACATTTAAGTGGATATGAGGATTGCAGCTTGGATCAATTGAAGGCATTTCGACAGGTGGGGAGTACTACTCCAGGCCATCCCGAGAACTTTTTGACTAGGGGTGAGTTTCTGCAATGTAATGTAATGAATACCTGTAACCTCTCTATTGACATTAATATTATCTTCGACAGGAGTGGAGGTATGTACTGGTCCTCTTGGACAAGGAATCTCAAATGCCGTCGGAATGGCCATCGCAGCCAAGCATCTCGGCGCCAACTACAATACGCCTGACTTTCCCGACATCATCTCGAGCAAGACATTTGTGATTTGTGGTGATGGGTGTCTCCAGGAGGGGATTTCGGGGGAGGCATCTAGCCTCGCTGGTCACTTGGGCCTGGGTAATTTGATTGTCATGTATGATGATAATCACATTACCATCGATGGAAGCACCGACATTTCATTCACAGAAGATGTAAAAATGCGTTATGAGGCGTATGGATGGCAGGTCATTGTTGTTGAGGATGTGGCAAATGGTCTCGGTGATCTTCAAGCTGCTGTTGAGTTAGCCAAAGCAACGACGGACAAACCAACACTTATCAAAGTTAGGACTGAAATCGGATTTGGTTCTGCTAAACAGGGTACGTCCGCATCGCACGGGGCTCCACTTGGCGCTGCCGAGGTGGAGATTGTCAAGACTCGTCTGTATGGAATGGATCCCACGAAGTCGTTCTTCGTCGATGAGGATGTAGCTGATTATTACAAGCAGCAGACTGCGATCGGTGAGGCTGCCCGAGTTGCATGGGATGTGAACTTTGTCAAGTACAAGAAGGCATATCCTGAGAAAGCCACTGAGCTTGAGCGTCGATTTAATCACAAGCTGGCGGATGGTGTGCTTGATGCACTGCCTACATTTGTCTATGGATCAGACAAGGCCGATTCTACACGCAAATTCTCGATGACATGTCTTAACGCTGTTGCTCCAGGAATGCCAGAATTGATGGGCGGGAGTGCCGATTTAATCGAAAGCAACTACACACACATCAAGGGATCGGTGTGCTTCCAGAAAGAAGGCCATGCCTCTGGAAATCCTGCGGGGAGTGTGATTAACTTTGGAGTTAGAGAGCACGCCATGGCTGCGATCTGTAACGGCATGTTCTCCTTCGGAGGTATTCGTCCGTACTGTGCCACCTTTCTACAGTTTGCTGGGTATGCCATGGGTGCCATCAGGTTGTCGGCACTTGGCAAGCATGGTGTTATTTACATTATGACTCATGATTCGATTGGTCTTGGTGAGGATGGACCAACTCATCAGCCAGTGGAGATGCTTGAGTCTCTCCGTGCGATGCCCAACATCAATGTACTCCGTCCGGGTGATATGAATGAAATGGCAGCAGCGTACCAAATCGCGCTCGAGTGCGTTAACACTCCCTCTGTCATTTGCTGTTCACGTGCGGCAAATCCCGCACTAGAGTTTTCATCAAAGGAGAAGGCGCTGAAGGGTGGGTACATCGTCTTACCAGAAGTGGGTGCTCCTGATCTTGTTCTTGTGTCAACTGGATCAGAAGTCGGACGCTGTGTCGATGCCGCCAAGGCCCTTTCAGCGCAGGGCATCAGCACGAGGGTTGTATCCATGCCCTGTCAAGAAGTATTTCTCCAACAAAGTAAAGATTACCAGGTCAGTATCCTTCCCGGCAATATTCCTACACTCTCTGTCGAGGCTGGTGCCGTGCATGGGTGGCACCGTTTTTCGCATGCACAGATTGGCATGACAAGATTCGGGATGTCTGGTCCGCTCGAACAGCTATTCGTCAAGTTTGGATTCGACGCAGACAACATTGCCAGTAAGGGTAAGGATCTTGTGGAGTTTTACAAGACTGTTCCAGTGCCAGACTTGAACGCCAGGCCATTATTTGACAGCTTCAAAGGGCCGGCTCATTAATAAGATGTGTTTAACACAGGGAAGAAAAGAATCAAATTTTATACGAAACAGTAGTTTTATTCTTTACATGTATCACAAATAGTATTTGTACATCACACCACATATGAAGACTTTTGCTACTCGACTTTGAGACTGCTTCGCCTCTTTTCTAACTGAGCAGCACTCATGGGTCCTTCATATTCTAAAAATGTTCCCATACACCAATCGTAGAACATGCAATACTGTCCATAGTTGTAATTGAACTTTCGATGATGCATCTCATGATGTCCAACGGAGTATTGAAACCACTGCCCAGTAAGTAATTGCCGTAACCACTTACCTCCACTAAAATCATACCCACCTGCCAATTGTAACAATTTACTCTCCGTTGAACCAAGAAGACTGGCCGAACCAAGAAAGGGTAAAGAAAACTTTACATCGTATGGACTGTGATTCATACACGCCAATGCTGCATGGAATTGAAAGAAAATCATGACAGTCAAGGCATGTACCCCACCCCCCATAACTATCGAGTCATTTCGTCTACCACACATACTATCAATTAACAACCCAATCGTTGGTAAGAATACCTCCGATGTGCAAACTGCGAACCACGTACAAACAACACCAATCATGTGTTCAATTGGGTGTTCATTCCCAGCATCTAAATATCCCCGTGTAGGATAATGCTGTCTATGATGATGTTTATGTATCAACGGATAAATCGACGGGAGATGTAGCCAATGATGTAATGGGGCGTAGAGCAAATCCATTGAAATGAACATAATGCCTAATGCAACGAAAGTGTTTCCAATGGTAAGATCAGTGACCTTCCAACATAACATTCCCATATATCCACCTTGCCATAGGTAGTGCGTTAGTCTCATAACGAAGGTATATTCATTGAGAGAATTGAGTGATAGATAGACAATTGATTTTGCGTCCAGTGTTACATATCGGACCGGAGGTGCACCTGCTTCACGCGTCGGGAGTAGTTTTCCACTCACTGCGGGTAGATTCTCAATTACAAATACCACAAGATGATCATAAAAAATTACACCTAAACGTATACATATAAACCCTAATAACCATAATTTGGTATCGGGTATGTTCCATGGATCGAGGTAGGATGGGTTATGATAGAGGCTGTAAATAACGGATACTGCCGTAGCGGAATCGAGAATGATTGAACAAAGACGCTGTTGACGTTGGACAAACGATGGCCGACGTCGCGACGATGACATCGACCCTCCTCCCACGACCGTCGCTGTGGTGCACATGATCTTGTTGCCCTTCGAACCGTCCTACCGTTCCGTCGCCACCGTTATGCTGGTACGGAATGGCTTTGCGCCACTAGGGGCTCCGTCTTTTGTCACAGACCAGGTGAGCCGGGATCACGTGCTGACACAGAACATGGGAGCACTGCGCGGGTCATAGACTCCTCCGCTTTCATATCTCATTGTTTTCAAACAAGCCGTAGAATGATGATGACGAGAAGCGTTTTCGTAGCAGTATTCATCTCTTCGGCGGCGCCGCTTTGTCAGGTTCTTGCGTTCGTCATTACTCCATGCAAATCATCATATCCGTCATCAATCACTGAGCGTTTCGTCTCTGTCATCGAAGATGCGCCAGATGCCACGAACGTAGAATCGAGCATGAATGACATGGAACGACGTCGTTTAAAGCAGTCGTTGCTCAGTCGCTTTGGTGGTGACGCTCCGGCAAATACATCATACTCATTTGATCCCATCCTAGCCGATCCCATGACCAAGGAGCCACTACGTGCATCATTCGTTGGACCAATACTTAGTGGTGGCTTGACGAGGTCGGGTGTACGACTGTCGCTTACTTCGGTTACGAATGCTGATCGCATCTTTGAGGGACGGACCGATACCTACATCAATTTGCTAGAGCCTGTTAGTGTGATCGATGGTACCGATGACGAAAAATCTACGACAGCAATAAATCCAATTTTGTCATCTCTGTTAGCATTCACCCCACCTCCACTGCGATCGATCATTGCCGATGCTACTGTTTCAAATTTAGATTATATCCCAATGAGAGATTTATTCACATCACCACAGGTATCCTTCGCATACGAGCGTGGATGGCGACAGGGATTTGCTGCAGCCGGGTTTCCTGGACCAGATAAAGAGTTTGAATTAGCAAACGAATACTTTGCACCATCGATTGATAGAAAAAGAAAAGGGGGAAATACTAATAAAAATGATGTACTAATTGATATGAGTTGTGCGACTGGTCTATTCTCACGTCGATTTGTCAAGAGTAAACTATACTCACGTGTTATTGCGTGTGATTACTCTGACTCGATGTTAACAGAGGCACGAAGGAGGATACAGGCCGATCCTGAAATCGCATCGTCGTCATCTACTACAAGACTTGACCTTGTACGATGTGATGTTGCAAAAATACCCATGCGTAGTGACTCAGTTGATGCCTTTCATGCTGGTGCGGCAATGCATTGTTGGCCAGAAATTGAACTGTCGTTGAAGGAAATATATCGTGTGCTAGTACCCGGTGGAAGGTACTTCGCCACGACATTCCTATCGAATTACTTTGCAGGCGTGGCAGGTGCGGAGAAGACAGTGAATGGTGGCACTGATGTTCCGGTTAATGTACAGGCATTCCAGTATTTTCCTAGTGTAAAGTACCTGAGGGATTTACTGATAGATGCTGGATTTGAAGAGCCGAATGTCAACATTGAAGTTCTTGGGCGAGCATGTGTCGTAATGCGATGCGAGAAGTAAAGTTGAGTAAAGAACCTTTTGTAAGCAACTAAGGTAGCGAAATATTTCTATTGGTTTATGGATGTTGCCCCCCTCTTCTAAAATTTTCTGGTGACGAATACACATCTCTTAACCAATCCTTGGTCACATTGCTCGATCTCTGTTCCGACAATAATTCTCTCAGCATCCCCAGCAACTTAATTGTTACTGGTCCAGCAGACTTTTCGCCGTATGGAAATTTCACGTAAAATGATTCCTCGTCCTCATCGTCCAATTCATCCAATGGGGTTGGGCTCGTGCCAACGCTTTGCACTGGAACTATCTCAGCGGCTGTACCAGTGACGAAGACTTCTGTGGCATTAAGAAGATCTGCGACGCAAACGTCTCTCTCTGTCACTGTCACTTTGAAGTCGCTGCTTTCTTTGTCAGCTAGTTTAATACTTTCCGCAACAATCGGTTTCAATTCGTCAACAAATTCTCTCGCGAGCGTCAAGATCGAGTCACGAGTCACTCCTGGCAGAATTGTCCCACGTTTAAGAGAGGGTGTTACAATCTCACCTGTCTTTAGAACCAAGAAGACGTTCGCCGCACTCAGTTCCTGAAGGACGGCCCCCTGAAGTCTCGACAAGAATGATGCATTTGACGGTGGGTTGTGAAAGGTATCAAGCTCGAGGTAAAGATTGTCATCGAATCCTTTTTCCTTAGCATCCAGAAGTGGACGCATTGCCACGGCATAATTTCCAGAACACTTGACGTTGCCGGTCCCACCCCTTGCAGCTCGACATTTTCGTCGTTCGAGGTGTAATTTCAGTCCACCAGCGACCTTGCCTTTGAAGTAGCTCCCAGTCGGACTAACAAAGTACACCAATGATATCTCCGGCGAAACATGCAGTCCTAATTGCTGACCACTACCAAAGAGCATTGGCCTGATGTACAGCTTCGCTCCACCCGGTGACATGCCAGTTATTGGATCTAGCTCAGGGGGGTGTGGAATCAGTTGACCATTTGCTTGTACGGCAAGTTGCAATCCTCTCATGAATAGTTCATAGCTTGGCACTGGAAGACACATGGCACGTGCACCATGTGCAAATCGCTCATAATTCTTTTGAGGACGGAAGAGTAGGGCTTTGTTCGATGTTGGTGATCGGCGACATGCCAATCCTTCCCATATCGTGGTACCGTAATTGAGTGATGTGGTAGACGGATAGAATGGTAGAGGAGAGGATGAGTAATGCTTTATCGAGTCATTCGAGAGTAGTGCACCTGAATCATCGGACGGGTTGTAGTGATCGAGTGTCCATCCTTTATTGGGCGTCGTGGTGAGATGGATGTAGGAATGTTCTGAGGGGACGTTGAGATTCCAGGGGAGGTCGTCGAATGCGATGTCTTCCCGTGGAGGTGGAAGTGACGACACAGCGGTGGATGAAGTTGATAGGGTTCGCCGTGATGATGACTGTGCGCAAAAGCCGAGGCAACTGCTACTGTGAACAAGGCCGATGTTAGTACGAAGAAGCAATACTGTCGATCTCATCCTAAGGTGTCTTGGTGTCTAGTCTGCGGGCAGTCAGAAGTAGGTCTGGCCGTTGAAATGACCTGTTACGTACAGTACGTTTGGGGTCAAGATGTAGATCGGTTTATAAAACTCGGGAATTTCGCTTCGACTACTTAACACACATGATAGACGGGATCGAGAAAAATGAGTTTTGTATGCTGGCATTTTCTCACGCAAGTCGAATATTGGCAGAGATAGAGTGTTAAAAATCTAATAATTTTTGGGCCCAACCAATAATTATCAGAATTAAATAGGAATTACTTATTGCGCGCGTGACGCAAAACGACAGTAGAATCTAATACTAATTGAGCAAATTTTTGAGGGAGAAAAATGAGGCCCCTTGCGAGATGCGGCATCGGATTTCGAGTGCGGAAGGACTCGTTCGATCACTAAAGGGTTCCTTCCAACCATAAAATTAGTGAATTTATCTACTGGGGGTACGTACTGTACCTCGCTTGGCCCTCACACTAAAATATCGCCATGATGGTCGTCAATCTCTCCCTCGTCATCATGATGACGGCGCTACTGCTGCTTGGCGTCCCGACAGTGCGATCGTTCTCCGTCGCCCCGCAACGCATCCGCAGTATTCCGTCATTGAAGACGATGGAGAACCGCTCGTCGTCATTGAAGACAAAGTCGGTACCATTCTGCTCACGGATGTCGATAACTGACAACGCCGTGACGATGGATGGTGACGTTGACAACAAGGATCCGCCCATTTTCGAACCCTTTCTCATGGGTGTCGTACGGGACTACAAGATGAGATTGCCATTATACGGCTCAGATATTACCGATGGTCTTAACGTCCAATGTCTTGCTGCGACGCTCTTCTTATTCTTTGCGTGTTTGGCTCCAGCGGTAGGATTTGGAGCATTATTTGGCAGTGTTACGCATGGTGCCATTGGTACGATGGAAATGGTCTCATCTACCGCAATGTGCGGGGTTATTTATGCATTGACGAGTGCCCAGCCATTAACGATCATTGGTAGTACTGGACCAGTACTCGCATTTGTTGCCACGTTAGTCAAATTGGCCGAGAAGTTAAATTTGCCATTTCTGCCGCTATATGCATGGACTGGAATTTGGACATCGGCCATCTTGCTGGTTAGCTCGTTGACATCCGCCTCCCATTCTGTGAAATATTTGACGAGGTTTACGGATGAGATCTTCTCGACACTAATATCTTTCATCTTTGTCGTTGAGGCATTTCAAAATATTGCACGGAGCTTCACAACTCCGGCATCTTCCTTTACGAAGGGCTTGCTCACGCTTATTGTTGCCGTAACAACATACACTGCAGCGAGTACTCTCCGTGGACTCCAAAAGACTGTCTACTTCAACAAGAGGGTACGCAAGAACCTGTCAAACTTTGGCCCCACTCTGGGTGTTATTGCTGGTGCTCTTGTTGCGAATTGGGCTGAGCTCAGCCAGGGTGCAGTCGCAGCCCTACCAACGCTTGTCATACCAACAACATTTGCCACAACAAGTGGTAGGCCTTGGCTAATACCCCTCTTTGATCTACCAGTCTGGGCTCGATGGAGTGCAATCCTTCCTGCACTGATGGCAACTGTACTACTCTTCCTTGATCAGAACATCACAGTGAGATTAGTAAACAATCCGTCATACAAGATGGTCAAAGGTCGTCGTAAAGGCGCCATGCTAGATGGAATGCATGCCGACATGCTCATCATATCAATATTAACATTCCTCACATCTCTCGTTGGGATGCCATGGCTAGTGGCAGCGACGGTACGAAGTATATCGCATGTCCGAGCACTCGCTGTCTTCGAAACTGCCACGGGGAGGTTAAAACGTACCATTGAACAAAGAATGACGGGGTTAACAATTCATGGTCTCATAGGGGCGTGCGTGTTATTTGATGCACCTAGGGCGGTGCTTATGCGTATTCCAAAGCCAGTATTAATGGGTTTATTCCTCTTCTTGGGAATATCGTCACTGCCAGGAAATGAAATGTGGGAGAGAATAAAGGGGTTATTCAAAGACTCTAAAAGAGCCTCGCAGGAGCGATGGTCAACGGTTCCCCGGAGGACAACAACGCTTTTCACATTGATACAGGTCGCATGCCTTGGCGCGATGGTATATGTGAAGGAATCACCCATTGGAGTATTGTTTCCTGTCATAATTGCGCTATTGGCCCCACTACGATTCGCACTGGAGAAAACAGTAATAAAGAAAGAATATATGGATATTCTTGATGAGGACTAAATTTACGTTGAGAAATTCAGGAGCAACTCCTGTGTGTTTCACGTAACGTGTTAAAAGCTGATATGGCCACAGAATGATTGAAACAATTTTTGCTCCATTAATTACTACAGCTAATGAATAATTCGAGCCAACAGGGTCATGCACATCCATATTTTTTCAATCAATGTGATTATCTAGTACCCTTCTTACTCAAAAATACTTTCTTGAATTCATCCCATTTCACTGAATCAGAACTATCAATATCCAAACTGTGCATAACCTCGGTGAACAATGGGTCGTCGTCATTAAGGAATGGATAGATTCGTTTGATCAAGCCTTTAACTTCATCTTTGTCAATTTCACCATTCGAATCTGTGTCCACGGAATCGAACACTTTGCGTAACTCATCTTCACTTGTACCAAAGTCATTCCCAAACTTTGCCACAATAGCCTTTTGAAAGTCCCTTCGTAGGCAAAACTCTCTCAGGCTCTGCTTTACACTCGGTGATGAATCGTACACTTCGTTGAAATGCTTGGCTGCCATCTCACGGACCTTGCAATTGTCACTGACACACACGGCTGTGACATTTCTCGGTTGCTTCATTATGAGAGAGTGCTCTCCACAGATTTGACCCGCCTTGGCATCGAGAACATGCTTGCCATTCTCACCTGTGATCTCTATCTCTCCCTCGTCAACAAAGAAGAGAGACTTTCCTTCCTCACCAAACGAAAACAGAACATCGCCTTTAGACAATTCCCTCGTTGCCAGTTTTTTGTGATTACTTAACAGCTGAAAGGCTCGCTCTTTTTCTCTGTACCGATCCAACTCCTGCAGATTCAAGTTGGTATCAGAGCCACATTCATTCATATACTTGTTAAAGTATTCTTTGGTAATGGCAACGACATGCACAGGAGTTGCACATTTAACAGAAGCATTGCGAATACCAGTGGAGTGAAGCAAGGCTCCTTCACCAAAGAGTTGACCTTGTGAGAGAGTTGTATTGCATCCTGCCTTAGTAGATATCACTACTGAGCCCGAGTTTATAAAGTAAATTGTATCTCCCTTGGATCCCTCCTTATAAATCTCGTATCCCTCTGGGTAGTACTTATTCATCATGTGATCAGAAATCAGATCAGTGAATTCTGATAGAGAAAGAGGAGTGACCTCGGATGACTTTTCTTCATTTCCCGTTAGACTCATACCAAGGTCAGTTGCAGTGACGTAGCCTTTACTCTTTGTATCAATCTTTTTGAATTGTCTCTCTATTAGTCCTGACTTATTATCAGTGGCATCGTCGTCAGTTGCTCCGGACACCAAATCAGCGAATATCTTGACTTCAAGTCGGCTCTTGAACTTTCTGAATTTTCCAATTTTAGTGTCGGACCCAGTGATTTTCCGCTGATCAGCTGTCAATCCTTGCACCCAAGGATGCTCAAGCATCTGCATTGCCGTCATTCTTCGGTTAGGGTTCTTCTCCAGCAACTTTTCAATAAGCTCAATTGCAGAATCGGAAAGATGAGCAGTAATCTTACTATTGCGGAGAGGAGGTTTTTCAGTCGTAATTCTCTTTTCAATCTCTTTATCTGTCGATCTCCCTGTTAAATCGAAGGGATGACATCCGGTGAGCATGATGTACAAGACAACACCCATACTAAACATGTCAAACGATGGGTTCAACGGTCCTTTCCACGTACTGAAGGCTTCTGGTGGGCAGTACGCTGGTGTGTTAACAGTGTTCTTCCTGGACATTTTTGTTTGGGAATCATCCTTGTGCATCTCCGCACAGCCAAAATCTACCACCTTGATGACACTGTCTGTTTTGTTCTTTGTTGTTAGCATTAGATTCTCTGGCTTTATATCAGCATGGACCAAGCCCACGCCATGAATGAAGGCTAATGCGGACGCAGTCTCCCTCACAAGATGTGCTGCATCAGCCTCGGAATAAGCGCCATTTTGACATAAGTGATCGAACATCTCCCCACCAGTAATCAAATCTAGAACCAAGTAAAAGTTGTCGTTCTCGTCGAATGTCTCATGCAGTCCACAGATATTGGGATGTGCACCACTCTGACTCATTTTGAGCAAAGCCACAATTTCTCTGTAGAAGGATGCGCTGTCAGTGTACTTCTTCGGCATCTTCTTAAGTGCATACTTTTCCCCGGTTGTCTTGTCCACGCAAGTATATACGGCTCCAAACCCTCCCTCTCCAAGCGGGTGCGTCCAGTCAACCGTGTACTTTGACTCGACCGTTGCTTTAGTGGACGCATTGACAAGAAGACTTCGAGTTGCATGGCTCGACGGGCGCGAAAACAGACTCTCACAGGAGCACTTGTTCCTGGATAGATTGGAGGTGTAGTTTGGCAAGATGGCAGATAAGCTCAACCACCGTGACGATTCCTCGACCAAAATTTTCTTTGCGGGTGTAGCACTTTCATCATTCCGTTGTGTGAAAACAGCCGCACCGATTGATGCAGCGGTAGTCAGCGGCGCCAGGAGAGGAGCACGATTTCGAGAGTTACATATTACGCGTAACATTGTCAGAGTTGGGTATGGTCGTACAAAATAGATAGCAAAGAGGAAAAGATCTCGCGGCATGGCGGGAATTCAACTTCTTCCCGCCCTAATCTCAATAGCTCTGGATAAGGGGAGGTCGAAAAGCTGAATCGAGAGGGGGGAGGGCGTTAGTCTGACGACGTGTAAGTCGTGCGCCAAGTATTGCAACGCCACAGTTCGTCATCATGGTGCTTCCTGTGTTTCATGATGTAGTGATTCGCAGAAGGCCAACATCCACTCGATGTCCCAAAAAGGTGTTGCCTATAGTTAAAGGGTGTCTAATCCTTGCTGGGTTTGTCTTGCTGGCAAGCTTTGAAGTTTATTCCCTCGCGAGGTCGGTACATTCATCGTCACCTTCCGATGGTGGATCAAAGGTCAACGCCTGCGTTCGGAAAGTGGAACAGAAGTGCCAGCTCTATCCATGCCAGGACCGAAATGGAGCGAACGAAGAAATCGCACCATCATCGATTTTGCCTTTCGGTTATGCTGGTAATTTCGTTCGACGACAGGGAAATATCACCAAACCTCATGAACTAGTCTGTAAGCAATACGCATGCAACTTCGTCCTCCAATAATGTTGCATCATAACTCATCTCGTTTACCTGCTGCATCGTTGTCATCTATGTTGTATTGCATCATTACTCATCTTGTTAACCTGCACTGCACCTGAATCAACGTAGCACTTGGAGATACTGGATGGGCATCGGGTTGCATACTGAGTGACGAATACAAATTTGTCTTCATTCATGTACTTAAGAGTGGAGGGACGGCAGTGAAAAAGTTTATCAAAGACAGTCTTTGTGGTCCTGATGATAATGATTGCGAACACGCACCAAAAACATTAGTCAGGGCAGAAGGCTGTATCAAGTCAATAAGAGACCATCAAGATTATTTCCATTTTAGCTTTGTTCGTAATCCATTCTCGAGGATGTATAGTGCATACAGGTATGTTGATGTATACACAATCTTATGTTAATTGTCTATTACGATCATGTCTTATCGATCTCTTCCCAAGTATGATGGACGGATTTCCGCCGAAGAATGGTATTCGGGGTAGACTGCCCACGAAAGACCTGTCATTTTCAGACTTCATTTTGAAACCTCAACTGAGAGATTTACATACAACAATGTGGGGTGGGCATTATGATAGACAGGAATCATTCTTATTTTCAGAAGAGGATCATTGTCCCGTGTTTGATTTTCTTGGACGTGTCGAATATTTCGATGACGATATGCGGAGAGTATTACATCATTTGAATGCAACCAAGATGCTTGACTACTTGGATTCAATAGGGGGTAAAATAATCCAAGCTAATTCATGGGGAGCTGACAAGAAGAAAATGTTGGTCGGTGGACTAAACAAAGAGTATTCCACACCTCAAATTATTCACAGGGTGGCATCGAATTACGCACCAGACTTTCAACTGTTGGGATACGATCCAGATGTCATTCCTGACAAATGAACATCAGATCAATGGTGTTGGGTAAAGTTGTACCTGAATAAATGAAAGCACTGATTCACACACACTATAATTAATAAATTTACTCTGATTACCTATATTAAGCCGCTTCAGCACATCACCTCCTTATGTACAAACAATAGTCCATTTTAGAAAGTATTGCCATTTCATTATCACGGAACGTTTCAATCTGAAAGTGTTTGAAGCTAGGATAGTACCCTCCATCATCCTCTTCCAGCTCTTCAATACAAAGCAGATCCTCCTCATAAAATCGACTTGCGAGGATTGTACAATCCAGCAATGATTGTGAGTGAGTAATATTGTCAAGCTCAGCATCAATTTCTTCCATCCTTGATGCGTAGATTAAGGCAGCAACTTCACTTTTGGGGTTCTTACATTCAAGTTCATGACATAACTTTTTTACCATTCTCTCACGAGGACTTAGTTTTTGCGGCTTCGTTGGTGGCTTCTTTTTATTGCCATTAATTGTTTTCAATGCATTCTCATTTACATTTTTGCTTTCTGCTTCTTCATCATCATTCGTGTCAACAAATGCAGCATTAATATTGATAATGCGGACTGGAGGAATCGTGAGTCCGAACTTTTCAAATACAGGTAAGGCAAGAGCTTCTCTTGCAGTTAAACGCTTGTTAGCATCTGTTTCCAGCAGTCCACGAACGAGTGTAACAAACGGTGAATCAGGCAATGATTCCTTCTTCTCTTCAATAAGCCTTGCCGCTGCCTTATCTCTATCTACCGTAAGCTCTCCAATCATTGATTCCAGTAGAACTACACCGACACTCCATAGATCTGATGGCAGACCATACTCCTCTCTGGCTACCACCTCCGGTGCTGTGTAGGTCGGGGTACCAATTTCTCCAGTATGGGTCGCACCTGGTGGTAGGACTGCATTAGTACCATGGATAAATTTGGCCAAACTAAAATCAATCAATACTGGTACGATCCGATCACCATCGTCATCGGGCATGGTAATCATAACATTGTCACTCTTAATATCTCTATGTATAATATGATTATCATGCAAGAATGCCACCGCTGAGAGTAATCCATGTGCAATCTCGACACGTTGTTTCCGTCCTGCCAAACCAGGTAGGACGATCCCTCTCTTTACGGCTCCTCTAAGATCACCCATCTTGTAGAGTGGCATGATCATGCTTAAATTGCCAATACCACCACCACAATCCTCACCCTCTTCTCCTCCTGCTGCTGCTTCTTGGATATCAATCATTTGTACAATGTTGGCATGACCATTCTCATGACGTAGAATACGCAATACTGACAATTCACGCAGTGTCCCTAATTCCATAGTATTATGATCTTCATCGGCATCGAATGATTTTAATGCCAATGCATCACCGGAGTCATTGTATACACACTTGTTGTTGTTGTTGTTGCGACGGTGCATCGAATATCGAATACAACATGATATTATAGATGTCGTCTAGCAGGATACTCCTAAATTATCAATATGAACAATATTTAATTGGAATTTACTCACCATTACGCTACCGTATGTACCTTCCCCTAGCGATTGGGCTCTATGGTAGATTTGGTGAGGGAGCGTACCTGATGACATCGACGACGGCAACGGCGATGATGAAGAGTGTGGGAGTTTGGTGTAAAGTTGTTGTTGTTGTTGTTGTTGTTGATGATGCGTCGCGCCAAATTGTTTGGAAGTACGTATCGTACGTAGAATGTGTGGGGTTCGTCGGAGAATGTTTCGTGAAGGAATATTCGATTCATAGCTCATGTTCATATCCTCGGATCCCATGCAGGATGATGAACAGGAAGATCACACCTACAACGAAGGATGGCGACGAGAAGACGATGGCATCAGAGACCGTGAATGGGGATATCGGCGGCGGTGTTCCATCAGCAGCCAATCGTCTTCCTCCCCAAGCGCCATCGTCCTCCCGGTCCACGCCTCAGCTACTTGCTTCTCCTCAAGCATCATCGCTACGAATGAGTGGTAAGGCCAACATCAGGCGGATCAGTTCTTCAGATGCAGACGGTACCCGCAAGGAAGCGAAATCCAGTCGTCGCAGCAAGCGCAGTTCGAAACGAGAGAGTGGCGAGAGTAGTCGCATTCGAAGCGCGAGCGATGGTGTCAAGAAGATGATGATGAGTGAAAGTCAACAGCAGCTGTATCAGCAACAACTCTATCAGCAACAGCAATATGCTCTCTATCAAAATCATCAGCAGCAGCCACAAGCCCCACCTGCCTCTCTTATTAATCAGCATCAACAGCCCCAATACTATTACGGTGGAGGATATCCCAACCAGCCAGCGCCGCCTGTCTACGGATTTAACGGTTCTCCTTCATCCATATCATCGCAACAACGCACGAGGAAAACATCCTACGATTCAAAGAATTATGGGGCCATCCATCCTCCACGCCGAAGATCCTCGACTAGTCAGATAGATCCAGCAGCAATGATGAATATCGGTCTCCCTCCACGTCAACGCTCGTCATCACGCGGATCTCAAGATTTTGCAAATAACACATCGTGGCATGGTATGGATCCATCCCATCTTACCCCACCTCCTCCACATCGAAGGATTAGGTCTAAAGAATTTTCGGCCATGGAAGAATTATCTTCGGTCATGAGACGGCCCATCTCTTCGAATCAGGTGGGAGGACAAGGTAGTCCTATCATTGGGGGGAATAATGCAAAGTTGAATCAGCATCATCGTCGAATTAAGAGTGACTCCATGGCTCAATCACCCCTATTTGATCAACAGCAACTTGTTCCCCTGACCCCACCTCTTCGTCCACTGGGGTACTATCATCATCAAAATCGTCTGGGTGAGTCGTACATTCTCGACCCTACCAACTCTTACCCAATCAACAACAACGCAGCAGCTGCAGTCGCACAGGGTGGTAGTAGCAATCGTGTACGTGTCAATTCGATTGGGTCACATGTTTCATTCCATGCTAGTACACCACCACCTTCGCCACGAAAAATATATGAATTGGGTCCCGAAGCTGAATCACTCCTCCTTGCAAGAAGTCAGCAGCAGCAGCAGCAGCAGCAACAGCGAAATGCTAAAAAACAATCACGAACACATATGCGTCAACATTCTGTGAATTTATATATGAAAGCATACAAGGGTGAACAACAACCAACAAGTTGTAAGGATGTTTTCTTTGTTATGTTATTTATTTTACAATTAGTGGGAATGGCATATGTTGGATATGAATTTGGTCCAAAGGCATTTGTGAAATCACATTCCATCTATGGTATGGATGATGATTCGACATCCTCATCATCATCATCACCTACTGCATCAACAGGGGAAGACGATACCGATGATATTAAACTACATTATCACAACATTGTTAATATGGCAAGTATATGTGGAGTATTTGCTATAATAGTAAGTGCATTAGCACTCGCATTTATGATGGTAATGAGTCGACGGCTAGTATATGTGGCATTGGTCCTATCCATTGGTGTTTCATTTGCATGGGGGACTATTGGTATTGGGATTAGTCCACAAAGCTTTGTACCCATTACTGGGATAATTACATTACTACTATCGGTGGGTTATATGTTTGTTGTTTGGGAACGTATCCCCTTTGCATCGGCAAACCTTACCACGGCAGTGACTGGTGTACGAGATAATTTAGGTTTGGTGGGGATTGCATTCTTCTTCCAATTTATGGCATTAGTTTGTAGTATATGGTATAGCTTTGCGTACGTGGGATTACATGATGCCATGAATAGCGCAGATTATGATACAAGTGATAGAGCCAAGATTGTTGTACATGTTCTCTTCTTGGTGTCTTATTATTGGACATTCCAAGTCCTGAGGGTGAGTGTAACAACAACAACAACAACGACGACTAAATTCAGCATCACCTTTATTATTTTCTACTACTCGCGTTTGCTCAAATTTATTTTCTTCGCCTCTTCTTTTTTAACAGCACATTGTCATGGTCACAGTGGCGGGTACAATTGGAAGTTGGTGGTTTGGCCAATCTTCTGCTCTAGTCGAAACATTCCGCCATTCCATTATATATAACTTTGGATCCGTTTGCTATGGAAGTTTATTTGTGGGATTTGTACACTTCCTACAGCAAATTACAGAAGGGATGCGTCCCAATCGAGATGATTCATCAATGATGTGCTTCTATGAATGTTCTATTTTCTTCCAAGAGAAGATTGTTGCACTCGTTGATAGTCTTGCTGACTCCTTCACGCCGTGGGCATTTACTTATGTGGGTATGTACCACTATGGATTAGTCGATGCCGGTCACAAAGTGAATAGTCTTTTCTACAATAGAGGCTGGACACGTATTGTTACCGACGACCTAATATCAAATGTTCTTGCCATGGTTAGTTTAGTAATTGGGGGACTATGTGGGTCATTCGCTGTCATTTTGCAAGCTATAGACGGACATGGATTGACAAACTTTGGCCAGCCAGACCTCGTATCCTTCATGATTGGTTTCATGGTCGGAATAGTGCTCTCGACAGTCTTGTTTAGCATCATTGACAGCTCAGTGTGTGCAGTGATTGTTTGCTTCGCTGGTAGTCCGGTCGAATTTCAACGCATCCATCCTGAGCTCAGTCGTGAGATGCGTCTTGCGTGGAGAGAAGTATGGCCAGGATCTCTCGACGTTGATAATTCTCCGGCGGCTAGATTAAGCTTTGATGTTGCTGGCTCTGATGCATTTGCACAAGACATATTGCAAAACAGATTGTCATTTTAGCTCAGTGATTACCCATAGAGGTGGACTTGGATGAGTGAAGAGTGATCACTATGAAGTTACCATGTACCTTATCGCTTATCTCTAGCAGTATATTAATCTGTGTATATGTCTTTTATTCTGTTCGTTTAATTTGTTTAGCGACATCTGCTCATCTCTCTAACGTTGCATCCCTCGACAACACCTCTGCTGAGAATTTGACTAAAAACACAGCCTTATCCTTCCTCTGTGGTATTCCCGGCACGGCATTCCCCCCACCACTTTGCTTCGTATATTCCCCCTCCTCTACCTTCACACTATGGGCAGTTACTCTAGCAGAAAACCCAGCCCCATCGAGTACACCCGCAACGATCCCACTCACGTACGCATCCGCAGAGAGTTGTCCAAGATCAGGCGGGACCGATACGAATGTCGATGCGATGGGTTCATAGTCAATTATCATATATTCATCCGCGTGATCGATACTGCGTTCGAGTGAGTCGGCTGCCTTACCAAAGAGAGATTTCCAAACAGATGAGGATATAAAGTGTAATATTGACATTAATCGAGTTTCTCGTTTCGTCTCCTTGGCTCGATAAGCACATAATTCCAGAACTTTCAACCCAACTCCATACCCGGCACTCTCGAGTCGCCTTTCCAACTCGGATATACTGGCCGCACGCTGTTGATGATATTGCACCAGCTCTGAATAGATGTATGCAAATGCACTGAGAGAGACTACCGATCCTTCAGGTCTATTTTTGAGCGAGCAACGAGAGTAAAACAAATCGTTAGAAGAACACGAGAGAGAGGAAAAATATATGTCCATACGCTCATCGTCATACCCCTCGCTGCTTGACTAATTCTTACCGTGATCCAACTGCCGGACGGCCCAGCGGTCGATCCAATATGTTAACTGTACCGCGGCTCATGAGGGGGGAAGAGGGAGCGGATTCTTCCCGCCTCTGTCTCCTCGGACAATCCACCAAACCAAACAAAACGATACGTAGGCCCACAACATAACAATGGCGACCCCCTCGTCGCTGAAACGTCGACGGTTAACAAGTCCTGTTCCACCCAGCTCTAACAAACAAGCTAAGAAGTCAGCAGGTGGACGTACATCATCGTCTGCAGTATCTCCGCCGATTGATGATAAACAGTGGAAGCAATGGAAACGTCAGCAAAGTCACGATTATAACACACATCAATTCCTGGATGCGTCCGCAACGGTCAACGCCGGTCTATTCAGTGCACGACGGTTACCGGAAATCAAAGGACTGTGGCGTCGAGTGGTCCGTGACCAGTTGGATTCGGCCATCGCTGCTGCTGCTGCTGTCAGCAATGCAGGTGAAGGATTTAGACGAGCTGGTGAAAGTGGTGGAGGGAAGATATCCTCTCGTCATTTACGACGACGGACGAATAGTCACAGACCACGAAGGCGACATAGATTCCCCCGTGGAAAGTCATTTAATAATGATATTAGCGATGTAACAGTTATGAAAGAAGATACAGTTGTGATCAACGGTCATGAGAAAAATAATAGTGACCAACAAAAAACTAATCGAACGAAGCGTGAGCGTTGTCGACGAGCAAGGCGTAAGCCTGGATTGATGAAGGAGTCACATTCTAATTGGTGGCATCCAAGAATGATTTTACAATCGGAACAACTCCTACCTGCATCGAATGATGTGCATTATCCACATAATTGGTTAGCCACACATTTATGGCATGCAAAACGATTTCACATCTCACCAAAGCTGTTCGGTTGGTCGATACCGTTGGTCAATTGCAATCGTGGATCTCGTGCATCACTTCGGTTGGCAACTTCTACTACGTATCCTAAATGTACAATTCAGGATGGCACATGGGAAATTAATGGATGCGCTATAAAGCTAGAGGTTAGAACAGTAGACACGCCTGCTTCGTCTGAGTTGACGCAAGTTCCATCCGAAATATTGATATCCATGTTGCGACGACTGTGTGGCTCGGAGTCTCCATTTTTGAATGCCGAAGCTGTATGTGCGGGGAAGCAGGCATTCGAGGGGATTTTGCATGAGATTGATGAGTTTCCATTGATGCCGATCGGTCCAGCAACTTTTATCTACGGTCGGTCCAGTGATGAATGCAACGACAAGACTGATACTGCGAACGTGTGTATATTGATCCATCCCGCAGTCCATCAAAAGGTTGTCGATCTTCTCAACAAGATCGTTTCTAGTCGTGATAATATTGGGATGGAAGTCACTTTGTCTACGATGCCCATGGCACTCCTTCGAATTCGTGGTAGAGCATCAATGTCGACATTGCAGAATGTTCTAGGACATGCTGAAAATATGGGTCTGTTGGATGGCATTGCAAATCATGGTACTTTGATTAGCCTTGAAGGTGGTCTGACTAGTGCTCTGCAATCAGTCTCGACCAAAGCTGACAATCAATCTTGGATAATACTGAAATGCCATCAACCAAACCAACTCTTCCAACATCTTCCACACAACTTGGCTAGCTCAGGGTGGGACATAATTTGTCATCCCTCCATCAGTGCACCGCTCTTTCAGTCGTTTGTCGTTGATGGAGGGGCATGCTCCGTAGGAGTGGTCGAAGACGCAAGAGCAAAGCTGGAAGCGTATCCGCCGTTACCCGTCTTTCCGCGAGATTATCCAGATACTGAAGATGGCAGAAGATATTGGGACGGAAATATGACAATGGCAGAAGTGAAGAGTGAAGAAGGCTGTGATGAACAGGCAATTGCTGTATCGAAGAGTTGGACAGTTATTCGGGCCTGCATTGATGGGTCCTGGGGTCGAATAAATACGTCATTGAAAAGAACTATTCGACATTATGAAAAACAACTAGAGCAGAAAAAGATATGCAAAAGGAAAGACTTGACTCCCATGTCACTCACTGAAACAGCAGTGCCACAGCTCGTTCTGAGAAAGACTTCGTGCGGATTAGAGACACTCTATATCCATTGGGACCTTCTAACTCCACCCAACAGTCCAATTGTTATTCGTGGATCATTCGTCATCCCATTCCTCCAACTACTTCAAGGTTGTGGAAGACTTCATTCGCAACTCACAGCTGATACATCTGAGAAACAATGTCGTCGTAAACCTCGACGGAAAGTTCTGTCTCCTGAATCGATTGTGCATGCATCGCCGTTATCCAAAGAGGAGTCACATTTGCACTCCAAAATGTGCCAACAACTTATTGCGGCATTATCACTACCGGGCCTTGTGAGGTGTGAACTCTACTGTGATGGAAAGGGGGCAATAAAAGTTGGGGATTTGATATTTCCTTGGACCACATCCAGTGACGATGGTTGCAATGCAGAATCTGATTTTGACGATGGCGCTGATCAAGTCGACAAACAATCGCATGCCTCTCCTCTGGGAATTGTTGCTGCCGGAGGATTTTCACCGTGTCGAGGTCATTGCCATGGGATTGGTTTTGTTGGTGCAGCCAAACTACTTGATGCTTTAGATGGCACTCTAGGAATGGGCATGACAATACCCCAATCTAAGCAAAGGAAGATGGTGCTTAAAGTGATTATAGTGAGCGATACTTCCTCCCCGGGCCTCTCTAGATCTGCATTATTGTCCATTCTATTATAGTTTCTGTTAAAATTAATGAGTTTACGAAAGCCATTCGTCATCTATCTTCCACATTCCCCATTATAGACGATAACTGTCTCATCCTCTCAAACATTATTACGCTGCCAGCAACGCCAGCATTTAAGCTTTCCGTGTCTGGGGCCATAGGCACGTGAATTGCTGATATCTTTCCTCGATTTACAGCGAAACGCAATTCTTGCCGTAGGCCTTCGCCTTCTGCACCTAATACAACCGCCGCCCCACCTCCAGACCTAGTGAAATCAACGTCATAGTGAGCAAGACTAACATTATCGCCTGCGTTTTCCATTGTGGCGGCATATATCCGGTTGCTGGTTACTCCACACTTCTCCAAAAATGACAGTACCTGATCAAACGGTTTTTCATCGTTGGACACACTAATCTCCATAATTGGAACACGGAAAGATGCACCCATTGAGGAGCGCACCACTTTTGGATTCCACATGTCACACGAACCCGGAAGAACAATCAATGAGGTGGCAAACGTAGCAGCACAAGTACGTAAGAGAGTGCCAACATTACCAGGGTCTGCGAGACCGTCTAGAATTAGGTAGAAGGGTGGGAGTGTGCTGGAATTGCCTCCATTTTCTGCAGCAGCAGCAGCAACCACAGTAGATGGATTAAAAGGAGGGGGTATATCAATCAGTGCCACAACACCCTGAGAAGTTACAGTACCAGAACATGCATCAACAACTTCATCCGTTGCGATATTGATACTACATGTCTGCAATTCATCGTTATCATCAACATATTCGGTATTTCTTTGTCTTGATTCGTCATCAACAATGTGAAGCCAATGATGTAACTGTTTTTGATATTGATATGAAGAATTCCCCTCCACTTCATTATTATTGACATTATATAGCAATGACTCTGATATAACAATCCGCCGAACAAGCTGACGTGATTTATTATTTGACAATATGTCAGAGACTAATCGAACTCCCTCGGCAACTGTCAACCCTAGTTCTGATCTCTTGGACTTGTTTGCACGATGGACAGATTTGAATAACTTTACTGTTTTAGATGTTTTGTGATTCGTTATTAGCTCCCAGTTTTGAGTTGGTATTGATGATGAAAGCTTAGATACCATTCTGGCATAGTTGACGCGAACTTTGACATTACTATGTTTTACAGTAGGTGCAAAACAACAACTTCTTCCAGTTGATTTAATCGCTGCTACGCTGATTGCATTTAACAATTTGCTTGAACAATACATCTTAGATGATGCATCCGTCAAACGAAAGAGTAGGAGCGTCGTCAGAAGAGTTGCGGTAGAGGTATATAATTTGTTGATACCCAGAAGGATAACGATATGATGGGGAATGAGCGGGAGAGAAATACGAGTCACATGGCACGTTTCCTCACTTTTACAATGACATTGTAGCGGCCTGCCGAAGTTGACGACTATCTAACCATCCTCAGCACCTCTGCCTATGCTGCCCATTCCAGTATCCCTCCGTGCAGTCGCTCGTCAGTTCGATGACGCCGATGAGCACAACGTCGCTTCGGACTTGGCGCGTGACTACACGACCCTCATTGAGGCGGCGTGGGATGGATCAATGTGCCAGAGCATCGTAGGTAGGCGAATACCCCTCGCGGATGCAATCCAGCGTGGTGTTCCCGATTTTGATGCAGCGGTACTTGCGTACATGACCACTGTGGTCCCGCAGATACAAGCCATGGTAGGATCAGCATTCGATTCCACCAAATTTATTCAGGACCTACTCTATGTCTTTAAGGCATTGAAAGGTCTCAACTTTACGGGTTTTGGAACGATGCACTACGAACATATCCAGGCAGTTCTTACAGAGAGTGAGGAGGTGTGGCGCTGCGGATCATTCAAAGATGAAGTCTTCGTGGTGCAACAATTCGCCTTGCGTGTAGTGCAGCTAACTGAATCGCTCAAGCAGCGTACCGGTCGTTGCATTGCAAATGACGATGTCAAGGAAGCTGCTTCGGCAGTTCCGAATCCACCGAGGGGACGATCAATGGAAGTAGAAAAACAACTTGTGTATAATGCAGCGGCAGGAAGGATTTATGGAAGTCGCGACTGGCCACAGTGTGTCAATGGACCTTTTAATTGGACTAGTTTATTTGGTGAGCACAAATGGATAACACCTCGTATGGCCGCCCGCATTCATCACACTGCAACTGTCTTTTCAGATTTTGATGACGATTGCCCACCGAGGCTACCGAAGGTGGCTCGTCCTTTCTTGAAACAGTCCAAGGAGTGGCGTGAATCATTTCGCGACTGCCACTTGCGTATTGCAATGCGACTTCAGAAAGGACTTGATCCCCAGCCTAATTGCACGGGTGAAGAAATGGCATTTCATAACATCATGTATCTTGCTCCTGATGCAGATGACGCAATTCATGAAGAGATAGATGAGCTTCCAGAGAATCCAAATGATGAAGAATACGGCATGGTCCGAGAAAATGGCGTCGAAGATGAAGATGTTCTGATGTTGTTTGGTGATGGCGATGATGATGATGATGACGACGATGAGGTTGGAGTAGACAACCCAGTCCTGGGACCAGGGTCAGTGGCCGATTTCATGCTTGGCTCTCCTGATGTTATGCGCGTCGCCCATCTTCATCCTAGCGAATGGTTTCATGCATTCAAGGAAGAAAGATTCAAGGATCATCTTCCCTGATGCCTCAAACGTCATTTGTGAGAGATTTTTGTTTGTGGTATTACTCCAAACCTCACTTAGGTGGATGTATCTGGAGCATTCTAACAAATAGTAAACGTGTATTTACGTATGATCGTGTATTAAGTAGTTGAGTATGTAGTATGTATCGTGCTCAAAGCTCAAGAGATTGAGATCAAATGAAACTACGATACTGCCTCCTACCCTCCTGTGCCTCAAAACTCAAAAGATTCAAGATTTGTCCCGAGGATTCTAGGTACCACCACAATGCGTCTTCTTCTTAGCGCCGCCATGATTGGCCTCTTTGGCACTGGCTGTGCCGCAGTCCAGATAGTGATGAAAGACCGTAGCTACTACGCCTGGGGATACGATGGAGACAAAACGGAAGGCGCATTGGATGGGTACGTAACATTTTCAGATGAATATACATACAACATCAAAAACGCCTAATTTGTAAATCTCTCTTACTACTGCTAGGTACGCTTTCGGAATGGGTGGTCTAGAACAAGTTTCATATGATTCGAAGGAAAAAATTCTGTACGGAATTTCAGAAGCAGGTTTCATCACCTTGATTGACTACGGTAACGGCATAGAGCAACCTCCACAGCTCGATATCGTGTTGACCGGAGAGGGCAAAACAATGTACACAGATGTGTTTGTTTGCTCAGAGCAGGGTGTTCTCTTCGCCTCGTTCAAGGACGATCCAAACAGAGGCAATATAGCCATATATAAAGCAGCCACAAGAAATAGCGATAATGTCACTGTCGTTGCTCCTGACTTCTCCACACGGTGGAGGTCGGTTATGGACCTGATATGATTCTTTCTAATAAGGACTGTACCATCCTTGCTGTTGCAAATGAAGGCGAGGGCGTGTATCTCAAGGAACAGCAGTTCCTCCTCAACCGGGAAGGCAGTGTCAGTCTCATCAAAGAACCGTTTTTGGATGCAAGTACCCCTCCTACTGTCGTCACCATTGAATTCCCTTGGACAGATGATGAACTCCTTGAAAAGGGTATCCATTTGCCTTTAAGCGAGAAAGCACTTGAGTACTGGGATGATCATTCTGATATTGCCGATGATCTTAATTTCAGCCTAGCGAGGGTCATGTACAAAGCAGCATCGCAGCTTGAACCAGAGTACGTTGCCTGGAGTGCCAACGAGAAATATCTTCTTGTAGGCCTACAAGAAAACTCTGCTCTCGTTAAGATCAATATGGAAACTGAGGAATGTGATGGAATTTACAGGTGTGTATCATTCAACTATTTGCACTTTTAATTGATTGTCACTTCACGTACTAATCTCCTATGCTAGCTTTGGTCTGAAGAGTTGGGAGGATACTCCAATTGATATTGTTGAAGATGATGGGTGTTCAAACATGCCCAAAGTGCCTGGCCTTTTTTCTGTGCGAAGTCCTGACTCGATTGATTCCCACATTGTAGGCAACGACACATACATTATCATCGCAGAGGAGGTAAGTACGATCAGCCGTCCATGTATAAAAAAGTGTTACAGTGCAACTCAATTACTTTTGCTCCACGTCTACGTGTGATCTAGGGTGATGATGTCGAGTACGGCGAATTTGCTGAGAAAGTGAAGGCTGAGGATGTGTTCACTGGCTCCTCACTTGGATTTGCAGGCATGACAGCTAATGCATCTGTTTTTGACCCTGCTGCTCCGATGGAAGGGTACAGCAAGTATTTTAACAGCGACTGTGAGGATAACAATGAAACTGAGTGGTGTGCTTCAGGCTTAAGGCTGACTCTGGGATCCTCGATGATTGATTATTCTGATCCCACCGCTCCCGTCATCAAGAGTATTGTAGCGCTTGGAGGTCGAGGTTTAAGTATCTATAAGCTTACCGACGATGGCATTGAACAAGTGTGGGACTCAAAGGATGAGCTTGAACGAGAAGGATGTGCCGCCTACCCTTGGGCACACAATGGCATTCAGGACGAGGAGTATGCCGACGTCGGTGGTACTTTCTACAATTCTTCTGACGAGGACGTGCAGGAAACTCTGGACGAGATGAACGATCCAGAGGAGGATGGTTGCGAGGACCGTGGCGATGGGCAACCAGGGGCGTGCCCAATGGGAAAGACCGTGGATGAACGTTCTCAGAAAGACGGTTCCGCCCCGGAGGCAATTGTTATTGGGGAGGCTTGTGACGGAACATACATGGCCACTGTTGCCGAGAAGAGCTCTATTGGCTTTCTTTATGATGTTACTGATATCACCAGCCCCAAATTGGTTCAAGTCTTCCACCTTTCTCCAGCATCCGAGACGATGAATCCAGTTGTCGCTTACGAAAACAGGACACTTGGTGAGATCGATTCGGAGTCCTGCATCTTCTTGGATGCAGAACACAGTCCTTCTGGCAATCCAGGCATTTTGTTCGCTGGTGCTTTTTCGACCACCACATCTTTCTGGGAATTTGACTGTGATGCTCCGTCAATGGAGTCTGCGTCTGCTGCCTCTGTGGTCTTGGTAAAAGGATCTCTCGCTACTATTATGTTCGTTCTTTTAGTTGCTATGTTGTAAACAAGTTCATCTACCCCTCGTTAGCTTTTCTATTTGTGAAGTACCTATTCCCATGAGTGAATTCATCTTTATCAGCGATTATGTGTGGAGTGTAAAGACAGTAATTACTTAAACTGTATCTAATGCATGATTACATTATTACCAGTCTATCTTTTCCTCGGCTTTCTTTTTCTTTTGATTAGACTTAACTTTTTCCTCACTCCTTGTTGAGTCAGAATCTTCATTATTGTGATGCGATTGATTTCTCATCTCTTCTTCAAGCTGCTTCTCATATTCCTCGGCGTCAGCGTAGATTGACGTCGATTTCTTCCTCTTCCCTTGCTTCTTCACATCATTACTAAGTGGCTTTTCTTCTGAATCAAATTCATCATCTGATCCTGCCTCAACTTCATCATCACCGCTATCACTATCGTCGCCACTTCCCACTGCATCAAATGCTTCTCCATCGTCATTGTCATCACTGCTGGCATCGTCCATGAACGAATCTTCATTGTCATGTATCCCAGGCGTCACACTATCATCATCGTCGTCATCGTCCGCATTTTCTATCAGATCTTCTTCATCCTCATCGTTATCACTCCAGTCGTCCATGTCCGGATCTTCATCATCAAAATTTACCTTTCCATTACCCGAGCTTTCCATCAATTTCTCAGCAAGTTGATTCACAAACGCCTCCTCCTCTGAGTCGGTATCTCCATCGAAGTTATCGATCAACTCATCGGCCTCCGCGGCATCCAGCGCCTCATCCTCAAGATCCGAATCATCCTTATCTTCCTTGTTTGATGATGCACCAGGGCCGCGTACGATGCCCTTAATCCCATCCCTCCGTGCACGCTCGACGAAGAACTTGTGAAAGAAGGAGTCCTCCTCTGACACATTCTTCGATTCGAGATAGCTAGGATCGTTCATGGGTAGTAATGCACTCACTCCACTCAACCCGTTCTTCCTCTCAGCAACGCTTACTCCACGTTTCAGCTGTTTGGTTAACTTGTCTAACGACTTTGGATTGCGGAATGCAAACTTATCAAGGAAGGGTTGTAATGCAAAATCCTTCAATGGATCTCCTTGATATGCAATGTCGCCTTCACTCGATGCCACAAAACGAGTCACAGATGGATGGAAGTGATGTGCAAGGAGAGACAACTCCCACAAATCCTTCGTCGATGCTGTCTTACTACTTCCCGAGTAAGCCGCACGAGGTTCACGTTTTGTTGGGTCAAATGTCACCACCGTCCCAGAAGAAGAAGCTGCAACAGTATCCACTTCGCGTCGTAGCTCGGGATGACATCGAACGATTTCAGATAACAAAAATAATGATCCACATACAATTGATGATGATAGATGTAGTACTGAGTGTAATAGTCTCTTAATGAAGGCAGATATTCGCTCTGGTGATGTATCATACTTCATGGCCTTGTACAGAAGATTGAAGAATAATGTTAATTGCCGTCCAGTGAACATTTCACCGTCTGACAACTTGGAATACAGTGCCCGATAGAACCTATCTTTCCTCGTCGATACTGTGCTATCATCCTGCTTATTGTCGCTGGTAGTAATGGTTGTTGTGTTCGATTCGACCTGTCCCACGGCAAGCTGGAATAGCAACATAAGTGCCTGTGTCGAGGCCGATGGTGGAGCCGTGTGCGATATCCGATACAAAGAATCAATGTGCTGTTCCATCGCGGCATCTTTCTTCGGCAGGTAAGGATGGGCCCTATTAACGCCAGTTAGCAAAGCACCTAATAGTCTACTCTTCATGGTCCCCGATGATGAGGCTGAATCCTTCTTCGTAATGTTGTTGTTGGATTTCTTTTTATCAGACATTTTGTTCTTTTTGCTATTCACCTCCTCTTTCTTAACAGTCATTTCAAATAGATGAAAGTATGTATTAATGAGTGATGCCGGTAGGGATGTAGTTAACGACTTCCTTGTTGCTACTGTACCATCTGCCTCGCTAAAATTTTCATCGTTTGGATCCTTGGTTAGTTGGAGCTGATTTAGAAATACGACACAACTGTACAATGCCCTCGGCGACAAATGTGGTCTATGTGCTAATTGTTGTACCTCACGTGCCACAACACTGACCATGGCAGGATGTTCATCGAGAATTAAACGCAATTGATGTCCAGCTGCACTTGCAATCTTCCGTGTTGGATCACCAATCTTATTAACGATCATTGTGAGCAATATCTCCTCTCCCTCTGGCACTTGCAATAGCAAAGATGACGCTGTAGTGAGCGCACTCTTCTTTGAGGGTTCATCTTCCCCGGCCATTGCACGACCGAGATATCGAGAAAGGTAGGATGAGTATCGTTGTTTGATCATCTCTTCATACCGCCAAAGTAGTAGTACGCGTGGACTTAACGTTTTATCATTACTAACCTCGTAGAGATAGAGTGGTCGACCATCTAGCGATATCAACTTTCGATCCTTCGGTAATAGTGTATTAACAAATAGGTCTGACAATGCCTCACTTGCCATCTGTCCCACTCTCGAATTTGGTGCTTGTCCTCCACCACCACCACCATCATTACCACTCCCACCCACACCACAACCCGCCAAATCCATGAGCATATCTAGTGCATATAACTTATGCAAGCAGTCCATATTCACAACGACGGACATGGCCGCGACACGATCTTTTAATGTACCCCGTCGCATTGTATTCTCTACCCACTTTTCATCCTTCTCGGATACGCTGCCAGAAGACGAGCCTTGACGTGCAAGGGAGACCTCGTGACTGTATATCTCATCGGCAAGTTGACGATATTTGGTAACTATATCCCGTGAGTTTCTATTGTTGTTGCTGTTGTTAGTGTCGGATTGCTTTTGTGACTGCTGCGGTTGTTTCTTCTTATTACTGTCTAATGAAGCGGAGTTTAGCGTGTAAATGGTATCATCCCTGCCCGCGGTGTTCCTACCACACTCATACCAACTTGGTGTCTCCTCTGTAAATTGGACAAGGAGGGTTGCGTGTGGCTTGTACACCCCCGATGACGATGATAATGGCATAGATTGAAGAGAAGTACTTTTCTTTGCAACCCCCTTGACATCGTCGTTCCTGTTCCCTCGACGTCTACGCTGCTCCTTCACCATTGTCATGGCGAAACAAATGAGAATAGATAGAAGTTTTGTGGTGGAACTTAAAACTGTTTTGCGGGAAATTTTTTTTTGGCAGTATGTAGTACCTACACTGTTTCAGCTTGCATTGTCAGAAAGATTGTATGTTGTCTCCATCACCGCCTGGTTTGCATTGTTGTTCAGCGTACTTGACGAGGCACGAGGAATGGGCAAAACCAGCCGAGTCACCATGACAAGAGCAGTCTTGTACCAGCGGCTGCCCCTCCTCATCCCCTTCCTCTCCAAGACAGAAGTAGCACACTGCACCATCGGGGATTGCCATTGTGGTGTTGGGTGGGCTTTGAAAGGACATCATTCCGCACACTTATATATATT
>Ga0247843_1001760_pt1 | contig 42160 bp, 35 predicted proteins | sample LaCruzMarch2017__FD_192420 | JGI IMG/M metagenome (GOLD analysis project Ga0247843, IMG submission 192420) | Freshwater microbial communities from meromictic Lake La Cruz, Castile-La Mancha, Spain - LaCruzMarch2017_8m | ecosystem: Environmental > Aquatic > Freshwater > Lake | place: Spain...
ATCAAATCGTTGCGATTGCCCATTCAATTTGCTGCGGTGGTAGATACTGTTGCGCCATATACGGTTGACACAGCCCATGTGTTGTTCAGCAGGGTTGATACCGTGATTGCATGGGCTACAGAATTGGATATGCGGGTAATTATCGATAATCATCATGGATGGGATTTGACCACTGAAAATTGGAGGAGCAAAATGGATGCTTTCACTCATTTGTGGTCGGTATTGGCGCAACGCTATTCAACGCTTGACCCCGAAATGTTCACGTTTGAATTGCTGAATGAGCCTGCGATATTATTTCCGAACGATTCTTTGAGGATAATTTTCTCCACGGCTATAGACAGTATTCGCCAACATACTACTGCCCATACTATCATCGTTTCGCCACACTTTGGAAGTTCGGCTTTGGCATTGCCACTAATGCAGCCCTATGCCGATACGAACCTCATCTACACGTGGCACACCTACGACCCGCTCGATTTTACGCATCAAGGATTGACGTGGAATGAGCCCTTTTTTCCTAGCGGAAATCCGTTTCCACATGAAGACACAACGCTGCTGGAAACATGGGTTTATGATGGTTGGCAAAACGTTCAGAATTGGAAAAATGAACATGGATTACCCTTGTTTCTCGGTGAATTTGGCGTGTGCAATTATGCCGATGATGAGAGTGCCTGCAATTGGATGACTCTTATTGGCACTAATTTGAGGGATATGGAAATTCCATGGTTTTATTGGGATTGGCGTTATGACTTTGCGATGTTTCATTCCTCAACGGTTTCTGCCGATAGCATTATTCCTTGCTTTCGCACTGCGCTTGGGCTTTATGGCGATAATAGCCTTAGTGTAGACCAGCCAACGCATCAAAACACTAAAATGGATGTGCTGCTTTACCCAAATCCAGTTGCTGTGGGAGAACAGTTTAACATTCGGCTTTCTGACTCTGATTTAAGCATAGTTCAAATTACAGATATGACGGGACGAATAGTGTCGGAGAAAACCAGCACTGTTATGGATTTTCAAGTTACCGCTCCTGCCACCACTGGTTTGTACCTCGTTACTATCAGACAAAAAGAGCAGTTTATTCATGTTAAACTTTTGGTGCAGTAAAACGTCAAAGCCATTCATGTGTTAACTTCGCAATCATAATGAGCATTAGAACCGCAATTTTTGGATTGATACTTTCTATATCCTTTATGGGATGTGAGAAAGATGAGATTATTGTTGACGACAATATAGCTCCACCAGACCACACGGTATCTGCGTTGGTTATTGAAACCTATATCAACAAGTGTTATATCAGTTTATTGGGAAGAAAGCCCACTGTGCAGGAAGAAATCGAAGCGAAAAGCACACTTGAATCAAACAATTTGAGTGAGGAAAGCCGCAGAACTATGCTTGGCCCAATTTTACAAAGCGCGGAGTACCGAACCAAATTGCTCGAAACTCAAACCATTCGGTTGCTTACGTTACCGCTGGACACGGCTGACCTAAACTTTCGATTGTTTATTCTAAACGATTATTTGGATGACCCTATCAATGCCCAATTCGAAAATTTGATTTTGGCTGAGATTGCCCGATTGGAGGAACTCATTACTACGCCTCAAGATGTGGCTGCCGGAAATTTGAGTATGGCGCAGCTTCACAAGCGGTTGGTGAATAACCTGTTTTATGACGAATTGAATATGGGCTCGTTCAATTTGGTGGTGAGTTTGTACAACCACTTTCTATTTCGCGACCCTACAGAGTCGGAAACTCAAGATGGAATAACGATGGTAGATGGATTAACCTCTGTTGTTTTCTATACCAGCGGAAGCACAAAAGATGAGTTCATTGATATTTTCTTCACCTCAAATGACTATTACGAGGGTACCGTGCGCGAGCTATTCTACCGCTATTTGTTTCGGGAGCCGACCACCGAAGAATTGAACTATCACACAGTGAATTACAAAGCTTCTGATGATTTTCAGGAATTACAAAAAGCGATTCTTTCTCTTGACGAATTCGTAGGATTATGAACATGAAATCATCTCTTTTCCTTCCAATTTTCGGTGTTGTTTGCAGTGTGATTCTGTATTCGTGCGAGACCGAAAAGGACATTATTTACGGAGTGAATGACGTAGAAGTTGTTCGTCCTACTGGAAACAAAGGCTACCAGAAAAGCTTGACTGAGTTTATATCGATTGCTTACGCAGATATTTTTGATGCCAACATTACCCAAGATGTTCTTCTGGACCTAAGCACGCCCTATGCAGCTTTCGGAGATTTGAAATACATCGAAGACTTGATTATTCGAAATTTGTTGAATAGTGAAAACGCTCAATTGCCCTCCAATACGGTGATGCGCGCAAATGTTGACCTTTTTATTACGGAAACATACAATCGCTTTTACAACCGAAATCCCAACGAATTTGAGTTGTGGTATATGAAAGATTTAATTGATTCAAACGCGGATATTACCCCCGAATTGGTCTATTATAGTATGATGACAAGTAACGAGTATCGGTACTATTGACCTAAAAAAATGAAAAGAAGATCCTTTATAACCAAAGCCGCCACTGCCACTGCAGGTGCAATGGTGCTGCCTTATATATTACCATCAGGAAGGTTGTTTGCAGCCACAGGAACTCGCATTGTAGACCACGTAGTGTTTTGCCTCTTTGCTGGTGGCGTTCGCAATTTGGAATCGATGCAAAAAGTGGATGGCAATCTGATGCCAAATACACTTTTGGGAAGCGAAAGCATCAGCATCGATATTGCATCAGCCATTCCTAGTTTGGGAACTATTGGTTCTCAGCGCCTCCAAGAACAAGGCACGCTGTTTCGCGAGTTTCGATTTGCACAAGGACCGACAGGGCATTTTAGCGGGCATAGCACTGCGCTAACTGGAGTGTACAATCTGGTAGACATCAACATTCGTACACGGCCACAATCGCCTACCATATTCGAATACTATCGCAAGCATACTGACCCATCAACCAGCGCACTGAATGCTTGGTGGATAAGCAATTCGTTGGGGCCCTATCCTGCACTAAACTTCAGTTCTCATCCAGATTATGGTGCGTTGTATGGTGCCAATTTTATTCAGCCAGCTTCCATCATCAATCAAACGAGCTATAATGTTCTCGGAAATCCCAAGGCATTTGCGGCATCAGAACGTGAAAAAGTAGCTCAAATGCGTGCTTTTTTTGATGAGAATTTTGCTGGTCAAGTTAATCTAGCCGATGCTGGTGTTTTCAATCCAGAAAGCGATGCAGCGCAGATTGACAGTTTTATCCAAACCGCATTTGCTGAAGCGAATTCTGGAGTTTACAACAATCCTTGGGGAACAGGATTTATGACGGGCGATATGATGAACATGTTCGCTGCGGAGAAAATCATGCAACGCTTTACCCCCGAACTGATGGTGGTGAACATGCAGGATGTGGATGTGTGTCACGGCAACTTCACGCAGTATGCCGCTGCCCTGCATGTAGCCGATTATGCGTTGGCCCACCTTTGGCAAACCATACAGTCTACTCCTGGAATGGCTAACAACACCATTTTGATTGCAGCACCAGAGCACGGACGCAATCTTCAACCAAACACTGTAGTTGATCAATATGGAAGATACGCCATTGATCACACCAGCGATGCTACTTCTCGCGAAATTTTCTGCTTAGTGGTTGGTCCTACTGGAAAGGTTGTGCAAAACCAAAACATCACGCAGCAAATGGGTGAAAGCATTGATATTGTGCCAACTATTGCGAAGATTCTTGGGTTTCACGACCAAGTTGGCGGCATGCTTCCCGGACAACCTTTGAACCAAGCTTTTGTGTAATGCGGTATTTGTCACTCCTCTTTATTGTGCTGGTAAGTGTTGCAGTGTTTCAGGGCTGTAACGAAGATTCGGAGTTACCAGCAAATCCTTATGACCAGGTAGACTACGAGACTCCACCAACCCCTGTTGATACGCTAAACCCTATTTCGTTGGCAGCTATTCATCGTGACATTCTGCATCCTCGCTGCGCGGTTCCTGGCTGTCATGATGGAACATTCGAGCCAGATTATCGCACCCCACAAAGCAGCTATTCCACATTGGTGTATGCGCCTATCATTAAGAACAATGCGGATAGCACATTCGACTTTCGAGTGGTGCCTTACAACAGAGATATGTCTGTTTTGTACGAACGGATTACTAACTGCTGCTTTGCCAACCAAAACGATAGAATGCCGCAGGATAATATCGGAGTGCCATTGGAAGATGCGTTGGTGCAGCGCATATCTGGATGGATAATGGATGGTGCGCGCGACATGATGGGCACTGTTGGCACTTATCCAAACCAAGCCCCAAACATCGGTTTCTACTTGGCGATAGACCAATTGGGAGTGAATTTCACTATATTCTCTGGCACAGAAAACCGCGTGGACCAAGTGTTTTACAACCCATTTATTATGGCGGCAAATACCAATATGGTTATTGGCATTGATGTGCAGGATGATAGCACTGCGGTGAGTCAGCTACAGTTCAATAAATTGCGCATGAGCTACGACCCTGACGATTTTAGCCCTAGCGCTCCGGGATATAGAGAATATACCACCACGTTTTTCAGCAGTCCATTTGGCCCTGAGCAATTTTGGATAGCAAACGTAAATACTAGTCAGTTTCAACCTGGGAATGTGGTGTACATGCGGTATTATGTGAGTGATGGGGATGCCACCACTGAAATGCCTAGAGATGAAATGCCATTGCAGTATAAAACCTATTGGTCATTCTACATTACACCATGAGCAAGGTTTGGATATATCTCGCACTGATTGCCTTAGGCGCAAGTGGCTGCGCCAAGGACGAAGCGATTAGCGAAATTCCGGAGATTGAGTTTGTGAGTGCTACCCCTCAAACTCTTGTTGCCTACTCCGATTCGTTGGTTGTGACTATCTCCTATCGCGATGGCAATGGAGATTTGGGAGAAAACGACACAGACGAGAACAATTTGTTTCTGCAAGATTCTCGGAATGGCGTTACCTACGGATTTCGGGTTCGGCAATTGGCCCCCGATGATGCTGTCATTGCTATTGACGGAAACTTGAATATAAAACTCCCCAACGTGCCCATTATTGGCGAAGGAAATTCTGAAAGTCTTTCGTATTCTATTTGGGTAATAGATCGTGCAGGCAACGAAAGCAATCGCGTTCAGAGCGCTAGCATTACGGTGAATCGCTAGTGCTGGACTGGCTTGTCTGGTTTGGCTTTATATTCAAAGTAGACTTTCACCTCAATTTCCTGCGCAATATTTAGAAAAGTTGCACCCGGAATTTTGATGTTGTGATCTTCCAATTTCACCTTAAACGAGCAGGACAAGGTAGTTCTTCCTTTTTTCGTTTCCACTTTTCCAGAATAGACATCCGCGTGGTCTACCCCATGCAATTTCAGAATTCCTGTGGCCTTAGTTATATAAATGGTGTCTTTGCTTAGGTCGAGCGAGTCAGACAATCGTCCTCGAAAACTAGCAAAAGGATATTTATCCGTTTCCAAATACATGGAATTGAAATGCTTTTGCATCAATCCATTCTCGAACTGAAACCCTGACATGGGCACTTGAAATTGGATGGAATATTCTGCTGGAGAAATGGTGGAAGTGGCCTTGTGGTTTACAGCCTCAATGTTTTCGATAGGCGTTTTGGAGAAAAACCGAATGGCACTAGAATCTGATGCGTATTGCGTTTGTGCCTCAGATTGAAAATGTATAGAGAGCATCGCTAAACAGGCCAAACCCCAACGAAAAAACCGCTTGTTTCTCATGTAAATACCCATCGGTTTTCAGAGCACTAAAAAACAAAAAAACGAGCGGTGGGATTGTCGCGAATAAACAGTCCCCGCCAAGAAAACTTGACGAGGACTGAACTATGTAAAAGACAAAGAAGACGCTAGCTTACTGAACCACTATTTTGCGGATAATCTTGCTATTTGATGCTTCAATCTGCAGCACATACACACCTGCACTGATATTCTTGCCTGCAAGATTGAGTTTAATATCGCCTGAAGTGAATTGCTCTGAAATCACTTTGCGGCCATCGATAGCAAACATACTCACCATAATAACTTCGTCTACATCGCTTAACCGAATGTTAATTTCACCTTGAGCTGGATTTGGGAAGATTGCAACTGAAGCCAACGCTTGCTCCGAAATTCCAGTGGACGTATTCTCTTCAAAGGTTTGTGATGCTGATACAATAACATCTCCACTACTTCCAAGGGCATTATTGGCGAAGTTGAATGCACCATAGAATGTAACAGCACCTGTTCCTGCTGCTGGAGCAATCCAACCAAAAGTCCACGATTTTGTACCTGACCCAGAGTTGCTACTAGGCGTATGGGTTATATACTTTCCGCTTCCGTTGATGGCTGTAGCTGACGTGGCCACCAATGTGCCCAATAAGTTGCCTTGCACATCTTGAGGGGAGACAGAAAATCCTAATTTCACACCACCGTTGCTCATGGTAGCAGTCATTTCATAGGTTTCGCCTGGCACATATCCATTTGCAGGGATATTGCTGGTAATACTGGCCACTTGTGCTCCTACCGCTGGGCCACCAGAATGGCAACCACTTCTTGCACATGTATTTCCACCATCACCGGGCGAACCTGTATTTCCAGAAGGTGCCCCGCCACTATTTCCAGTAGCTGTTTGGTAGTTTAAATCGAGTAGCATTCCTGTAGCTACAAGCGCTGAGAAAATGAACGTAATTTTTTTCTTCATTGATTTGGGATTTATGGTTAAGCGAAAGAACAAGGTTTAACGTTAATTGTTCACTGCTCCTTGGGGGCGAATTTATCTAATTTAGCCGCCCTTCTAAAACAGACTACTATGGCCGAAGATCGCTACCAAGCGCATGACTATTACTTGATAGATGAGTTGCTCTCTGATGAGCACAAACTGATTCGCGATACCGCGCGTGCTTGGGTAAAAAAAGAGGTTTCACCCATCATTGAAGAGTATGCGCAGAAGGCTCAGTTTCCGCGCCACTTGCTAAAAGGGTTGGGAGAAATAGGTGCTTTTGGCCCCTACATCCCAGCAGAATATGGCGGTGCAGGACTCGACCAGATTAGCTACGGCCTGTTGATGCAAGAATTGGAGCGTTGCGATAGCGGCCTTCGTAGCACGGCATCTGTGCAAAGCTCGTTGGTGATGTTTCCAATTTTTAGCTACGCCACAGAAGCGCAAAAGCGGAAATGGCTTCCAAAACTAGCCACCGGAGAATTGTTGGGTTGTTTCGGATTGACAGAACCCGACCATGGATCGGACCCTAGCAGCATGGTTACCAATTTCAAAGATGCTGGCGACCACGTTATTCTGAATGGGGCCAAAATGTGGATAAGCAATGCCCCCTTTGCTGATATTGCTGTGGTGTGGGCCAAGGATGAAGAAGGAGTAATTCGTGGATTGGTGGTAGAACGCGGTATGGAAGGATTCACCACGCCCGAAACCCATGGCAAATGGAGCCTGCGCGCATCGGCTACTGGAGAGTTGGTTTTTGATAATGTGAAAGTGCCCAAAGGAAATATCTTCCCTGACATTCGTGGATTGAAAGGTCCTTTAAGCTGCCTCAACTCTGCCCGCTACGGCATTGCTTGGGGAGCATTGGGTGCAGCTTTAGATTGCTACGATACGGCTTTGCGTTATTCCAAAGAGCGCATTCAATTTGGCAGACCAATCGGTGGATTTCAGTTGCAGCAAAAGAAATTGGCCGAAATGATTACTGAAATCACTAAGGCACAATTGCTGGTATGGCGTTTGGGTGTGTTGAAAAATGAGCATCGCGCCACGCCACAGCAAATTTCTATGGCCAAGAGGAATAATGTAGAAATCGCGCTTCGCACAGCACGAGAAGCGCGCCAAATGCTAGGCGGAATGGGCATTACGGGTGAATATCCTATTATGCGCCACATGATGAACCTTGAAAGCGTGGTGACCTACGAAGGCACCCACGATATCCATTTGCTTATCACGGGTATGGATGTAACGGGGCTTAATGCCTTTGGATAATTCCTACCAATACCTAAATATGGTCAGCAGAATTTTGTAGCCTGCCCCTAGGGTTCCTTTCACGGTTCCCGACACTTTGGACTGACCGATTCGGACACGGTAATCCACAGGGATTTCCATGGTTCGCAATTTAAGTTTAGCTGCTTTCACTTGCATTTCTGCGGTCCAACCGTAGGTGCGGTCGGCCATTTGGAGTTGCACTAAACTGGAATAGCGAATGGCGCGAAAGGGCCCAAGGTCGGTGTAGCGCACTCCATATATCAATCGAAGTAGGCGGGTAGCAAGCCAGTTTCCAAAGCGTTGTTGTGGCATTAGCGAACCACTTGCTGCCTTGCCCAACACCCGCGAACCGATGACCATATCTACCTTATCGGCTGTTATAAGGTCAATCATTTCAACCATTTGCTCGGGATAATCCGAGTGGTCGCCATCTAGGAAAACCACAACATCTGGTGCGATGGTTTTCTGAGCAATGTGCTCCATGCCTTTCAAACAGGCATTTCCATAGCCAGCCAACGGCTGAAACACTACTGTGGCGCCATGCTGCGCAGCAACTTGTGCGGTACTATCAGTTGAATTGTTGTTGCAAACAATAATATCGCGCACCACATGCTTCGGAATTTCATCTACCACCAAACCAATGGCCGCCTCTTCGTTGTAGGCGGGAATGATGATGTCGATGATGGGGAGTAGAGACAATTACTTGTAAATTTTCAATCTGTCCCGATGCATGTTATTACTGTCAAGTTTCATGACCCTATCATACTCGATTCTTGACTTGTAAATGTTCGCTATTATTTTGTCTTCTACATAATCGATAACACGGAATAAAATCTCGTCATCTATTTCGTTTTCAAACCTATGGTTTACTTCATCATTGTTTATGTGGGCAACTGCTCTATTAGCTGCTCCTAATGCATCAATTAGGTCTTGATTCAATGCTGAATCTTTTTCTATGTCTGGGATAGAAAGTGATAATAACTGAAACTGCGAAACTCTTTGAACTCGGTCTTTTTCCTTTTCAATTGCAAGGGCATATATATCCCTTGGCAGTTTTACTCCCAACTCTGATAAGAAAAACCGTATCATCATTAGAGAAGAGTCCTTCGAGCAGCGAAATAAATCTCTGACGTAGTATCCCTTTTCATCTGGAAGCCCTTTAAACCGCTCCCTAAAGGTGATGAGAAGATTTACTCTGTGCGGTATGTGCTGTTCGAAATATTCTTGATGTGTAATCATTTCCTCAAGTCCAATTTTTCATTCATTGCAAGATTTACTTCTCACATCCAGCTTCACCACACCCAATGTGTATGCAACCTATTTCTCCCCCACGAAACTACAACATCCTCCCTCTCCTACCCGCTTTTTGCAAGAATTCAAGGTAAAGTCTATCCAATACAGCCAAACTACATCGCCCCACGAAAACCGTTAGAACTGTAATTTATGCCCCTATTTTTCACAACGTCAAAAGACTACAAATCAAAACGTTGCGGGTTATTTTAGGCTTTATATGGTTAAAAAACCATCGGTTAGACATGTAATTTATGAAACAATTTTGGTAGAATTATTCCATTTATAGTAATTACCATTGACGCACTAACTTGAATACATCCATGATTTCAGCTTCACTAAACCCTACACATTATGGAAACTCAACCGCATATTTTTCTAGGCCAAGAATGGTCTCCATGCCTCATTCGTCACATTGCTGGCCTCTGCATGGGTCGAACGCTTAAAGAGATTGCCGCTGACCTCGGTCTGACCTACAACACGGTGCGCTCGTACAACACACGGGTGGGCGATAAGATGGGCCTCACGCTAAGGCCCCAAATCACCGCCAAATCCATTGCCAATAATTTTGACACGGAGGGCAACTACAAGAACGAGCTTGTGTATGTAAAGGTAGACAAGACGAAATCCGCTACGGCCGCTCCTTCGCCAGAAGGGCCCGCTGCCAAATAATCCCCTACTCCTACCCTTTCGTGCCCTACCGCAGAGCTGCCTATCACCTATGGCGGCCTGTACCCGCTATTCTAAGTAGTAGCACCTAGGCGTCCCAACCTATTCTTTTTTACCTAAGCCTCCCAGAAAAGGCACTACTCCTCATGCCTACTGGTGTACGCATACATGCGTACGCCTACGTTCGTACACGCACATTATGTGACACACTATAGCGTGTATACATTTATTTTGTGACATTTCAGAAAATGATTATATACGTTTGTCCCGTCTTCACCGACAAACGTTCTTTGACATCCTGGCAGAATAATTACAACTACACTCCGCGCAATCTTGCCGCTGAGGCATGGAAAAAAGATTGCAGGCTGTAAACCCAACGGCAGATTGGGTATTCGCTTCCGAATATTCGGGGTGCTTTTTCTAACCTTCAAAAATATCCGAGCAACACGAAAGAATATCCAAGAAGCTTTCAAAAACATCCGAGAGGAATGGAATAATATCCCAGATCTTTTCGAAAATGTCCGAGCGCCAAAGATTAATATCCGAGAGCTTTTCAATAATATCCGAGCAACACAGAAAAATATCTGAGAGCCTTTCAAAAATGTCAGGGCGACACGGAAAAATATCCAAGAACCTTGGAAAAACATTTTTCTACCGTTCAAATACCTTCATCTCATGCCAATGCAATGCCGCGATGGACGACCGTTCATCGCATTAACCCGTTAAAAATCAATACTATGAAAACAAAAGATTATGTACCCGGCACCAAGTCTGGCTTTCGCTCGTGGGTCATTTCGGTTCACAACCTCGTAAGTGCCAGCGCTCTAGTTTGGGGCATTCCCCCCAATGTTGTAGCCCTATTTGCCACCATGCTTGCGCAATTCGAAATACTCTACCAAACGGTAGACAACGAACGGTTGCGCACCACAGAGCAGGTTATCGCTTTCGATACCTATAGGGTAGAGTTCACCGCCTTTATGCGCAATCTGGTGCAGGTGCATTTGGTGCGCAACACTGCAATACCTTATGCTACCAAAATTGCGATGAACCTCAATGTGCGCGCTGCAAACAATGCAGACCGTCCGAAAATTGAGAGCACACCTATTCTTGACTTGGGCAATGGAAACAGGGGTATGATTAAGTTCAAACTTATGGTGACCGACATGGGCAAGCGCGCCAAAATTCATCCCGATGCCGATGGGGCCGAACTGCGCTTCTACATTGCTTCGCCTCCTGTGCCTATTGTGCCCGCACCGCCAATTCAAGGCAGCAGTGCACCACGCCTAGCAGACACAAGCGGCACTACACCTCCTGCTCCTGCTCCAGCACCTGCTCCTGCGCCTATCCCAGTGCCTGCGCCAACGGCCGACACCGTGATGGGAACCCACGTCACCACACGAGGTAGCTTTGAGCGCAACTTAGAGGCCCACATTGGCAAGGCGCTCTACGTACAGGCCCGCTGGATTAACAGCACGGACGATAGCAAAAACGGCACATGGTCAGATTTTAAGGTCATTGTGATTGCCTGATTCCTATGCAACTGTATTTTCTCAGAACCCCGCTGTGTCCAAAAGTGCAGCGGGGTTTTTGTTTTTGAGGAAATGGTAGAATTATTTCTTGACGTCAGGTGCTTGACGTTTGAAAGAATTATGTTAAGTTTGGCAAGAATATTAGAAAAGATGTAATACAGAATAAGAACAAGACAATAAGAATGCTTCATCCCAACGTTTAATTACCCAAATCATAAACTCAAAAACAAACAAACATTATGACTTACTATCTTGACGGTAACAACATTTGCTTTTGGAAAGACGAAAAGAATTTTTCGTTAACACCTTTACTTAACCTGTGTGTTGAGCTGATAAAGAAAGGAGAGAACTTCGTTTGTTTCTTTGATGCAAACATAATTCACCTAACCAAAGACAAGAACGAAAAGGCAATCATTAGAGACCTTCTCAATGACAAAACGAAATTCAGGACTTCACCAGGAGGAACAAGAGCAGATGACTTTATTGTCATGTCTGCACACAATGCTAATGCTTCAATAATTTCTAATGACTGGTATCGTCCGTTACTTCCCTCGTATCCATGGCTCGAAATAAAAGCAACTCCACAAAGATTATTTAAGGGCAGTGTGTTTCCAGAAGCAAACGGAGATTTTTTAATGATACCTGATTTACAGATTAACAAAAAAATAGAACACAACATTCAGAATATTCTACTACAATTAAACAACTCAAACAATCAAACAACAATTAAATCTTCAAATGCCATGACAAATGATTTTAAAGTAGGCAAAATTTCAGCTCCGAGAACTTTCCAACAGCTTGGTATCCTTGTTTTAGACGGTAGCGGCTCAATGACTGATCCGGCAAAAATGAATCTGACAAAAGCTCAATCCGTAAATGTTGCTGTTAGAGACCTATTGGGCAGAATGAAGGCAAGTCAAGTATCTCAAAACTTCTCTTTTGCGGTTGTAATGTTCGGGGAAGACACCAAAGCCCATACTCCAATTACGCCACTTTCGTCAATAGATGATAATGGAGACTTTAATCCCTTGGTTGTTGATGGAAGTAACACGAGAATTTTTGCAGGACTAGAAGAAGCCAAAATGCTAGCAGACAAATTCTTAAATGAAGCTCCCCAAGGAGGAGTTTTTCATAGTGTACTTATTCTGTTAATGTCAGATGGGATATGCTCACAGCCGCAAACATCTTTAGCCGTGGCGCAAAACTTAAAAAACAATTCACAGGTAAAAATTGCGTGTGCTTATTTCGGCACCCTTGGAAAGAACAACCCCAGCGCAGAAGATTTGTTGAAAGATATTTCATCAGATCCAACACAATTTTACAAAATTACTTACGGTTCTGAAGATTTAAGAGCATTCTTTGAAGCATCAATATCAAAATCCGCAGGAATAAAAATAGGCTAATACAAAAGACAAATGAAGAGTATAATCGCTTGTGCAACTTCCTCTCTAAAGGAAATTAATCAAGATAGTTGCCAAACAATACAAAACGAAAAATCACAATTCAATGGAATTGTAGTTGCTGACGGTTTAGGTTCTCATAAATTTTCTGAAAAAGCATCAGCTTTCGTGACAAAGTTTATAAAAGAGAAAATTGAAGCATTGGAAAATGCAACTGAATTGAATTTTGAAGAGCTGTTTAAAAATGCCAAACAGTCATTAATAGAAGAAGTAAAGAACAATCCTGAAATTGATTACGAGGCATTGAAAAAAGTTAATGCTTTAAGCACCACAGTTATTTGTGCAATTGAAACGGAGGATAAATTTATAATTGCTTATTCAGGCAATGGTTCAGCATGGCATATTAGAGGCTCATTTAATCAATTCAGTGAACAAAGATATTTGCCTTGGAACTCTATAAATTTACTTAATCCTCATTGTATTGAAGAGGGCGGTAAATCAGCACTCTATCGCTATATTTCTATAAATGAAGTTCAATACGTACCTACGGTTTTAACCATTTCCAAAAACCCTTTTACTCAAGGAGAAATGATAATGATTGCAACAGACGGAATTTACACTTATGATGATGTAGTTATTGGCAAAGACGAGGAAAATAAAATTTGGATTAGTGGAGAAGAAACAATGGAAATGTTCTACAAAGAAATTTCAGCATTGCTAAAAGAAAAACCGCTTGAACTAACAAATGAAGATTTACAATTTGCATTAGACAGATACTTACAAGAAGTAAAGTTGAAAAATATAATGCGTGATGATTGCAGCATTGGATTAATAATTCCAGAACTTGTTTTAAAATTTCAACACGGAATAATTACGAACAAAGCAGAATTAGAGAACGCGGCATTGGAAAAAGCAGAATTAGAAAAACTCGAATTGGAAAAGACGCCAATAGAAGCACCAACAGCAGAAAATGAAAGTAATACAAGTAAATAGTTTCCTCTCTACAAATCTAATCTCCGACTTTAATCAAGTCGCTACGATTGAGATTGAAGATAAGCCTTTTTCAGAAGGGGCTTTTGGAGAGGTGTATTTTTGTATTTCAATAAACAGCAAGAAAACTACAACACCACAAATAATAAAAATCCTGAAAGGAAACCTTTCAGGTAGTGCCGATTTGAATTACATCACAATTCAAAAACTGCAAAAGAAACTTTCAAAAAAGAATGACGAGTTACTACAAAAACAAAGTAAAACTTTGTTGGAGGAGTACCCAGCATTTTTAGCTATTCCACAATTCAGTTTCATTGGAACATTTAACGGACTACAGGTAAAGGGTTTTTCATCAAACAACTTGAAAAGTTTAGGGTTTGTTGAATTCAGAGAAGTTCTTGAAAACGACCAACTACTTGACAACTATCAAGGGTTAGCGTTAGAAAAGAAAATGATGATTGCTTACAGATTTGTTTCCGCGTTCAAGATTTTAAAAGAGTGTTCATTCATTCATGCCGACATGAAACCCGAAGCACTTTTTGTAAATACACAAACAGACACATCTGCAATCATTGACTACGACAGCGGAGTAGTTACAGATAACATAGGGGATGAAGCAACAACTTGGGGAGCACCTAATGATTGGGTTGCTCCTGAAATTTGGAAACAACTTGGGCAAGTTTCAAACAAGCAAAGAACTATTCATGTAAATCTTTTCACGGACACATGGTCAGTTGCAATTGGTATTCATTACTTTTTTGCAACCTGCCATCCTCTATTTTATTTAACAGAGTTAAGTCCAAGAGTTATTGAAGAGTATTTTCTTAATCATAAAAACAAGTGGCCAGACATAAATAAAAATGCTCCTTACTTCAATCAACAGTATTCGCAGATTTACGACAAGTATGTAAACTTTTTAAACACGCAAGTTCCATCTGAAATAAAAGACCGCCTTTCAAACACAATCAATCGTGGTTATTTAGACCCATCATTAAGAACCTCTTACGATAATTGGAAACTTGCTTTAGAAAAAACTCAAAAGCCAGCAGAGATTTTCTTTTTTGAACCCGATACCAAAGTTGCTATGGACGGTGTTCCAGTAAGATTAAAATGGAATACAGATAAAGCACACACCCTTTTAATTGACAACGGAATTGGGGATGTTACAGGACTCAATGAAATAAAAGTTTACCCTAAAACTCATTCAACCTATCGGTTGACCGCAATTGGTTATTACGGTAACGATGAAGCATCTGCTGATATAAAAATATTTCCAACACCAGTAATTGAATCCTTGAAAATTCCCACACCTGATTTTGAGACAAGATTAAACCTAAATCCAATTTCAATTCAATCACCCAACATTAATGTTTCAATCAATTTTGAAACTAATAAACTTTCACAAACACCAACTTCATTCATTATACTGAATGATGATATTCAAAATGCAAAACCATTATTCAAAAAGGAAGAAACCCATTGGAATATTTCAGAAATCTTTTATAAAATTAAAAAATCCATGAGCTGATGATAACTGACTTTCTCATATTCTGTAGCGGTTCGGAAAAGGACTTGATAGCTCAATGCCCAAATACCGAAAGAAACAAGTATGCTTCAATAGGAGCAACTGTTTTTTTAACCGGTTTTTTAGCTGCAGTTTCAAGCGGCTATGCACTCTTTACAATTTTCAGAGGCGAAGATTATGCTGTATTAGCAGCTATATGTTTTGGATTAGTTTGGGCAGCTGTAATCTTTAATCTTGACAGATATATAGTTTCGAGTTTGAGAAAAGAGGGAAATTGGAAAAAGGAATTGCTTTATGCAACTCCTCGTTTCGTTATTGCTATTCTCATTTCGCTTGTAATTGCCAAGCCTCTTGAAGTCCGAATTTTTTCAAGCAGAATAGAGCAGCAAATACTTGAAGATAAAAGACAAAAATTAGAAGATGAAAAACTTTCGATAGACAAACTTAACGACCAAACAAAACTTGACAACCAAGCCCAAGAAGAAGGTGCACAACTGAAGGGCTTAGAACCACTTCGCTTTAACGACCCTCCTTCAGAGGACTTTAAGAAACTTTTGGCTAGTAGAAACCAAGCAGTAAATGAATTCAATCAAACTTCTCAACGGAACAATCCGAAAATAGCAGATTACAATTCTAAGATTTATACACTTATAGGAAATCCAAACAATTACGTACCTGACAGTTTGAAAGCACCTACAGACAAACTACTTCCTGAATTTAGCAAACAGAGAAAGGAATTAAATTATAGTAAAAGTATCTTGATAGGTGAAATTAATAGCAAACAGAGGAAAATAGATGATTGGGACAGCGATATAAAAAAAGCAAGAGAAGATTATCAAGCCATTATAGCTAAAAAGATTAAAGACAAAGAAGCTGATATAGCTAAAACAACCATTGCCAGGACCTATGCAGATAGTATTGCAGGAATTCAAATGAAGGAAAGTTATGAAGTGAAAGAAAAAAGCTATACGAATAATTTCATAACCCAAGTTGAAGCTATGGGGAATTTGAATTCCGAGAGATGGACAACAATGTGGTGGACAAGTATTCTGATAATGTTGTTATTCATAACAATCGAAACAGCGCCAATTGTTGTAAAACTACTTTCCAAAAGAGGCCCTTATGACGAGTTACTTGAAAGAGTTGAATATGAACATCATTTAGAGCAACAAAGAATAATATCAGACAAAAATGATGAGTTAAACAACATCCTTATAGAAATTAAGGAGATGAATAAGTTAAAAGGAGAAGTGAGGGTAAAAACTGAAAAAGCAAAACTTGAAGCAGAATTGAAAGCAAACGAAAATTTGCTTTATGATATTGCTTTAAAACAAGCCGATCTTGCGAAAATTGCGGTTGGTAAATGGTATGATGATGAACTGATCCGTTTAAAAGGAAATTCTAATCAACAATATATAAAAACAAAACAACAAAATACAACACCACAATCAACACAAGTTGCAACTTTTGAAGACATAAAGTGGAAGGCAACTAACTTGAATAATGTTGTGTTTTATTTTTTCAAAAAGGGAAAGGAATTAGAGTATGAGGAGAACGGAACAAAACAATTTGGAACATGGCAATATGTGACACCGAACAAAGAAATAAAAATTGACTTGCCTAACTTTTCCGAGACTTATATTTTAGAAGACCTTACTTTAAATTCCGTTAATTTAAAGACAAATACAAATGACATCATTGAACTAACAAAAGTTTAAAAAATTATGGGCTGGAGATTTAGAAAATCATTTGGGTTTGGTCCTTTTCGGACAACACTTTCTCAAAGTGGACTTGGAAAGAGTATTGGCTTTTTTGGTTTTCGTTTCGGAGAAACGGCAGACGGAAGAAAGTATTGGAGTTTCGGTATTCGTGGAACTGGTTTGTATTATATCCAGTATTTAACTACATAGTGAAAGTGTTTAGCGGATTTAATAAAACAAATAGTTTATTTAATAAAGGGTTGAACTCCGTTTACTACGCCAAAGTTCATTGCCCAGTTTGCAAGGAAAAGATTTTTGCAAATGCATTGCTTTGTCCGAATTGTAAAGCTGATTTTACCAAGCACCCATATAACGGGAAAACAAGTTGGCAAATTGCTGCTATGAAAATTGTGTTGGTTATTTCCGCAGTTATTGGAACTTCAATTTGTTTTAGCAAGGCACCTGTAATTGTAGGGATAGGTGTGGGATTTGTATTGTATGGGGGTGGTTATGTTATTGTGCAAAAAATTCAGAGTGTGATAAATTATCATCACAAGTGAAAATCTCCCGCTAAGTGTTCAATCCGATTTGGCCTGCCTTTTCCTTCCCATTTCAGGCGGCATGGAACAATCATGAAACTCCCCCCTGCTCGATTAAGCGTTCGGCCCTAATAGCCCGCACAAGTCCTACGCAGAATCACTCCTGCGAAACATACCACGCCAATCCCGATGCCTTCAAAAAGCTTTGTCAAACTTTGAAAGTTTGACAAAGCTACTAGCCCCCTACCCCATCTCCTCCACCAAATACTGGTAGAAAAACGGGATGGTTTGGATGCCTTTCAGGTAATTGAACACTCCAAAATGCTCGTTGGGCGAATGGATGGCATCTGAATCGAGGCCAAAACCCATCAACACAGATTTAACCCCAAGTTCTTGCTCAAATAGCGCTACAATGGGAATGCTACCTCCGCCACGAGCTGGCAATGGTGCTTTGCCAAAGGTGGTTTCCATGGCGCGATGCGCAGCTTGATAGCCCGGAAAATCGGTTGGAGTAAGATACGGATCGCCACCATGATGGGGTTCTACTTTCACCTTTACCGATGCTGGAGCAATGGCTTGCAAATGCTTCATCACCATAGCCGTCACTTTATCTGGATTTTGCCCCGGCACCAAGCGGCACGATAGTTTTGCGTATGCCTTAGACGGCAGCACTGTTTTGGCGCCTTCGCCAATATAGCCGCCCCAAATGCCATTAATATCCAACGTTGGGCGAATGGTGCAGCGTTCCATAGTCAGATAGCCCTCTTCGCCCTGCACGGCATTCATATCCAAATCGGCTTTGTATTCTTCTTCGTCAAAAGGCGCTTTGGCCATTTCGGCACGTTCGGCAGCGCTCACCTCTATCACATCATCATAAAACCCAGGAATGGTGATGCGCTTTTCAGCATCATGCAACGAGGCAATCATAGCACAAAGCACGTTGATAGGATTGGCCACTGCCCCACCATAAACTCCCGAATGTAAATCACGATTTGGCCCTGTCACTTCTACTTGCAAGTAGCTAAGTCCACGCAATCCCACCGTAATGGATGGCACATCATTGGCCAGCATAGACGTGTCAGAAATCAACACCAAGTCAGCTTTTAATCGCTGTTTGTTGGCCTTCACAAAGTCGCCCAAATTGTTGGAGCCTACCTCTTCTTCACCCTCAATCATAAATTTCACATTGCAAGGCAGCCCTTCGGTTTGCTGCATCAACTCCACCGCTTTAAGGTGCATATACATCTGCCCTTTATCATCGCAAGCTCCGCGTGCATAGATGTTTCCGTTCTTAATCACAGGTTCAAACGGAGGCGAATGCCACAAATCAATGGGGTCTGCGGGTTGCACATCGTAATGGCCGTACACCAATACGGTAGGCAAATTGGGGTCAATTATCTTGTCGCCATACACAATGGGGTATCCCGCAGTTGGGCAAATTTCGATGTTGTCAATCCCCATTTCTTTGAGCCGAACAGCAAGCAACGCAGCGGCTGCATGCACGTCTTTGGCGTAGTGTGGGTCGGCACTTACCGATGGTATGCGCAACAGAGCTAACAGTTCATCTAGAAACCGATTTTTGTTTGCCTCAATATATCCGTCAACTTTTTCAAGATTCATTCCGTTTGTTTTTAAGTCGGTCAAAAGTAGCAGTTTGTGCAACGATGAACTCACCCTCTTACCCTCAGTTTCACACCATCTTTCGAGCAATTAACACAACGGTATTCCCTATCTTTCGGCACTGAAATTTGATGCGTTTCATTCCCTTTATCTTCTGCCTTATTTGGTTGCTACGGGCAACTCCTGTTGCTGCGCAATTGGATGTGAATACCACGCAAACACCTCAACAGTTGGTAGAGGATGTGCTAATTGGGCAAGGCGTTCAGGTAAGTAACATTCAATTTTCTGGCGACCCAATGGCACGCGGATATTTCAACGGTGCCAATTCTAATATCGGCCTTGCAGAAGGAATTATTTTAGCCACGGGAAATGCTATTGACGCAATTGGCCCCAATGGAACTCCGTTTAGCGACCAAGGCACCGACTTTGGCAGGCCAGGTGATGCAGCACTTACATCACTCTCAGGTTCATTGCTTGGCACCAAAGACGCTGCAATTTTGGAGTTCGACTTCGTACCATCGTCAGACACGGTTCAGTTTCGATACACCTTCGCTTCAGATGAATACATGCTTTATGTAGGAGCAGGCGTAAATGACGTTTTCGCCTTCCTAATTAGCGGTCCCGGTATAGTGGGCGAACAAAACATTGCACTGATTCCGGGCACTACAACCCCAGTGGCTATCGATAATGTGAATGCAAATTCAAACTCACAGTATTACATATCCAACGAAAATCCTCCAGGACAAACGGTGGAGTACAATGGTTTTACTACCATACTTACCGCCCAAGCAATCCTCACTCCCTGCGAAACCTATCACATTCGATTGGCCATTGCTGATGGTGGCGATGGATTGTACGACAGTGCTGTATTTCTAGATGCAGGCAGTTTTAGCAGCCCCGTAATAAGCCTCGAACCAACGGCCAATTTTTCAGCTTCTACCACCGAATTGGTTATGATAGAAGGATGCAGCGAGCTTACCCTCACGTTCGAGCGCTCTGAACCGTTAGACAATGCGCTAACCGTAGCAATTACCAACTCAGGTACTGCAACACTTGGTTCAGATTATTCGGGTATTGGAAGTACTATCACTTTTCCAGCAGGTCAGGCCACTGTAGCTGTTGACATACTAATAGTGAATGACGCTACTGCCGAAGGGGACGAAACAGCCGTTATCACCTTGGTACAATTAAATCCTTGCACTACAGGACCTCCGCAAAGTGTGGATTTTACCATTTCTGATGCCGTTCCTATCTCTGTGCAAACTTCGCCTGCTGCTTCGTTTTATTGCCCGCAAGATTATGTGATAAACGCAGTAGTTACGGGTGGCTACCCCGCATTTAACTATACATGGAGCGGGCTTCCAGCAGAAGGAGGGTCGAGCATAACGGTAGCGCCATTAACCACTACTAACTATACCGTGGTGGTAACCGATGCATGCGGATTCACCGCCACTTCATCTACCAACGTAACAATGACTGGCTATGTGCCTGTGGCTGTTACGGTAGAGGATATAACGGTTTGCAATGGCAGTGAAGTAGAAGTGATTGCGCTAACAAATGGAGGTGGCGGCACCATTAGCTATCTATGGGACACCGGAATTACTACTCCTAGTTATATAACCAATCCAGCAGCAGATGCCCAAGTGTATGTGCAGGTAACAGATAGTTGCGGCTTCACATCTTCTGATACTGCCTTAGTAAACGTGGATGATTTTGCAGCAGTTATACTCTATGAGCATCAGCGCAACGACACCTATCAATTTACGGATTCAGCATCAACAGCTGAAACGGTATATTGGGATTTTGGTGATGGAACCTCTGCCACCTCGCGCGACCCAAGGCATGTTTTTGAAGAAGAAGGCATCTATTCAGTAACGCTTACTGCCATAAACGAAAATGGATGCGAGTCTATCGACACCGTAATTGTGCAATCATATCCCGAAATGCGCACTTATGTGCCCAATAGTTTTACCCCTAATGGCGATGGCCTGAATGATATGTTTGGAATGACGGGAGAGGCATACATGGGATATGTAATCACCATTTACAATCGTTGGGGCCAAGAATTGTATCATGGGGTGCACTATGATGCAAATGCATGGGATGGCACATTAAACGGAACACTTGTGCCAAGAGGACTATATTTGTATAAAATCGAAGTGGTTCCTCCCGCTGGAATGAATGTGAAATTGGAAGGAACTATAACCGTGTTACCCGACTAATGAAGCTGCGTGAAGCAACTACTCGCCTGTTCTGCATTGTTGCTTTCAGTTTCCTTTGGATGTAAGGCAACCCATATTGTAGGTAGCGAGATTTACTACACATGCCTTGGCAATAACCAATATCAAATTACGCTAAAAGTTTACCGCGACTGCTTTCTAGGAGAAGCTCCGTTTGACAGTCCTGGGTATATTTCCATCTACAACAATGCTGGAAATCTGGTTGTAAATCTTGACGTGTACAACAATGGAGTAACGCAAGTTCCTGTGGTCATCTCAAACCCCTGTTTGCAAGCACCGCCAAACGTTTGTGTGGAAGAGGCTATTTATACTGTAACCACTTCATTGCCATTTTCCTCTGGAGGCTATCATATTGCCTATCAACGCTGCTGTCGCAATGGAACGATTGTAAACTTAAACGACCCCGGTTCGCAAGGTGCAACATCCTATGTTTATGTGCCCGAAACAGCGCTCAACAGTTGCAACTCTAGCCCACGATTCAATTCATTCCCACCCATTGCCCTTTGCGCTGGCGACCCTTTGGTTTTTGACCATAGCGCTACTGACCTTGATGGCGACCTCATTGTGTATTCGCTTTGCGCGCCAAACATAGGAGGAACCGTAGCCGACCCAGCTCCTAGCCCAGCTGATGCTCCCCCTTACAACCAAGTCACATGGTTGTCTGCCTACAGCACCTCTTACCCTATGGCGTCAAATCCAGCATTAACCATAGATGCAACTACTGGAATGCTTACAGGCACACCCACACAACAAGGTCAATATGTTGTGGGTGTTTGTGCCGAAGAATTTCGAAATGGACAGCTTATTAGTGTAAACAAACGCGACTTTCAGTTTAATGTAGTAAGCTGCGTAAGCAATATCGAAGCTGTAATCCCAATACCTACCACCTTTCACGACCCATGCACAGGTCGCGTAGTAACATTCGATAATCAAAGCGTGAATGCCTCGTCTTACTACTGGGACTTTGGAGTAGCGAATGACAACACTGACAATTCGAACCAGCAATTTCCTACCTTTTTGTTTCCAGACACAGGCAGCTATACCATTACCTTGATTGCCAATCCTGAATATCCATGCGCTGACAGCACTACACAGCAAATTTTAGTTTACAACGAAGTGATTGCCGAAATACCCCCTATGGATGGGCAATGTGCAGATGCAAATGCGTTCGATTTTGTGGCTGGAGGTCAGTTTGGTTCAGGTGCTACGTTTTCGTGGACATTTGAAAATGCAACTCCAGCTTCATCCACCAATCAAAATCCAACGGGCATTGTTTTTAATGGCCAAGGGCAATACAATATAAACCTAACCATCAACGAATTGATTTGCTCAGATCAAGATATTGCTCAAATCACCACTTATCCACGACCAATAGCATTGTTTACTCCAGGCCCAAACATTGGGTGTATGCCGCTTGGCGTGCGCTATCAAGACTCCTCCTATTCTGCTACAGGCCATACTGTTCAGTGGGATTTTGGGGATGGCGCCACATCCAATTCCTCCATTGGATTTCATACCTACAACCAACCTGGCACCTTTGATGTGACGCTAACCATTACCACTTCAAGCGGATGTGTCGATACGGCTCAATACACAGCCCCAATGGATGTAACGGTGTATCCTTTGCCCTCAGGAACGTTGACTGTGTTTCCAGATAACCAAAGCATTTTCGAACCTTATTTCACGTTTACAGGAACATCTGACAACGCATTATTCTGTACCATTCAACCCGTTGAAGGCGACAGCCTATCTGCTGCCATGCAAACCTGCCAGTTTGAGTACACGTATTTGGACACAGGAAATTACTATCCCGTTTTAACCTTAGTGAATGAATTTGGATGTCTGCAAACCGATACGGCTTTTTTGCGCGTTAAACCAGAATTTCGTTTCTACATACCTAATGCGTTTACCCCTGGCATTGACGATTTGAACAATACGTGGGGCGCAGTTGCCATGGGTGTCAAAGACTATCAGTTGTGGGTGTTCAATCGTTGGGGACAAGAAGTGTTCTACACTGAAGACCACAGGCAAGGTTGGGATGGTACAGTTATGAATAAAGGCAACCAAGAGGCTGTACAAGGCGTCTACGCTTACAGAGTGATTTTTCGCTCGGTAGATGGAAAGCCCTACCGCTATTTTGGTCATGTCACTTTAGTTCGATAGTATAGCAATCCTTTGGTAAATTTGTAGCCTGTTCTGTCTGATTTGAAACAAACCCTTACACTATTATTTGCTTTTGCACTTGCAGTTGTTCCTTTTTTAGGAAGAGCGCAAATGACCATTACTACGGGTCAAACTGCACAGCAACTTGCCGAAATTATTGCAGGAAATGGGGTAACCGTTAGCAATGCATCTATTGTAGGTTCGCCACAAGCTATTGGAGCTTTTGTTACAGGCGCTAATGCAACTGGGCTTAACGTAAATTCTGGTGTTCTATTTGGAACTGGAGATGTAACCCAATATGGTCTAGATCAATTTACGTTTGCCAGCACACCGCTGGGTACTGCGGGCAATCCTTATTTGGCAAACCTCGCAGGAATCACATCTATGGATGCTTTGACACTGGAGTTTGATTTTGTGCCCAATGCAGATTTGGTGTCCTTTGATTATGTGTTTGGATCTGAGGAACACCCTTCATTTTCGTGCAATCCAACATTCAACGACATTTTTGCCATAACCGTACAAGGCGTCTCTGTTCCAATGAATGAAACGCTAATAACCTTAGTTCCTGGCACTTCAACTCCAGTTTCTATTGGCACTGTAAACAATCAGGGATGTGGCAACTCAACTTATTATGTTGACAATGGAACGTTGAATAGCCAATACATCGTTTTCGGAGGATTTACAACCGTTCTTCGAGCCGAAACTCCAGTAATATGCGGAGAGACCTATCGTCTGAGAATGATGATTTCAGATGGTGGTGATTCATCATATGACACTGGTTGTTTTTTAAAAGAAAACAGTTTAACCACTGGTAATATATCGGTTCAAACTTCTACTGCTACTGGCGACAACTTTGTTTACGAAGGCTGTGGTGATGCTACAGTTACCATAAGTGTCAACGGTCCTGCGTTGGCGCAAGACCTTGACATACCAATTTGGATTTCTGACGCGTCTGCCCAATCTGGTATTGACTATTTGGACTTGACCATTTTTAATGCAGACAGTACAGTAACCATGCCTGCTGGGCAAAGCAGCATCTCGTTTGATATTAGCGCTATCAATGATAATCAAGCAGAAACAGATGAATTTATCGAGTTTGTGTTTATCAATTCAACATGCGGTACTACAGACACCTTTAGAATTTTTATTGCCGATTTGGTTCCAATCACGGTTTTAACAAGCAACGATACCACCATTTGTATTGGAAATGCAAACTCATGGGCGCAAGGTGAAGGTGGTGGTGGTATATACACCTATTTGTGGGATAATGGAATGGGTACCAATCAAACCATTGCTCCCGCTCCATCGGTTACTACAACCTACATTGTAACCGTTTCTGACAATTGTAATTCCACACCCTCCACTGCCGATGTCGTTGTTACTGTAGATGGTGGCCCGCAAGCCTTGGCTGGCAATGATGTGGAAGTATGTATAGGCGGAAGTGTGCTGCTAAATGCTTCATCCAATACACCTGGCGTATCCTACTCATGGAGCCCAACCACTGGACTATCCAATCCGAATATTGCTAATCCTATGGCAACTCCAGCAGCCACGCAACAATACGTGTTAACGGTGCTGAGAAATGATGGCTGTAGCAATACTGACGCTGTAAATGTGACCATCACTCCACCGCCAACCTCCGATTTCATACTGCCTGCATTGGGCTGCACTGGCAAACCTTTGATTGTTACCTATGATGGAAATGCAAATGCTTCTGCACAGTTTCAGTGGGATTTTAGCGGAGGAACCGTAACCAACGGAATGGGAATAGGTCCGATTGCTGTAATGTGGCAACAACCTGGAATTTATGATGTAACGCTAACGGTGGCATGGGGAGGATGTGTTTCTACATCCCAAACCAATCAGGTGGAAATTTTGAGCGCTCCACCAGTAGATGCTGGAACTGATGTATCTATATGTCCCAACGAAATTGCTACAATCGGTTCAACTGCTCTGGCTGGAATAACCTATTCATGGAGTCCATCTAATTTGGTGGAAACACCAAGTACAAGTGAAACAGATGTAGTTGGAGTAAATGTTTCGCACGAAACTCAGGTTTTACCTTTTATCCTTTCTGCAAATGATCAAGGTTGTATAAGCACTGATACGGTCGAGATTACCGTATTTGCTAAACCAACAGCAGAATTCGAAATTCCACCCGGAAAATGTTTCAATGTGAATTCATTTAGCCTAACTGCAGGTGGATTTTACGGCCCAAATGCTACATTCTTCTGGGATTTTGGTCCAGTAGGTTTCCCTGGTTCTTCCACTGCCTTAAATCCGCAAGGATTCATTTTTAATGCGCCAGGACCAAAAGAAGTTAAACTAGTAATTACCGATAATGGCTGCGTGAGCGACACGTTTGCTGCCGACTTGCAAGTTTTCGAAATGCCTATCGCAGATTTCGCTGTAGATACAAATGCGGGTTGCGAACCGTTTGGTGTTCAGTTTCTAGATATCTCTTACAATGGCAATAGCCCATTGTACTATAACTGGAACTTGGGGAATGGAGCTACTTCTGATGCTGCTTCGCCATCTATAACCTACATGAATGGAACGTACAATGTGAGTTTGCAGGTAACAACTACCAAAGGATGCTCGCATAGCAAAACTCGAAATGCCTACATCACTTCTTACCCAAAACCTACAGCATATTTTTCGCTAAACTCATCGGTTCTTGATATTTTGGGACCTCGTGTTGAGGCCACGAACCAAGCCAATGGAATTGAAACAAGCCTTTTCATATTCGACCCATTCGGAGTTGAAATTGAAGCAATGGAAGCAGTTTTCACTTATCCAGATACAGGTATTTATCCCATTACACAGATAGTAACCACCGAATTTGGATGCAAAGACACGCTGGCCACAACCGTTGAGGTAAACCCGCATTTCACGCTTTATATTCCAAACGCATTCACCCCAGACAACAATAATCGCAATGAAGTTTGGCTTCCTCAGGGTGAGAGTATTCTAACCTATGAACTTCGCATTTTCAATCGTTGGAATCAACAAATTTTTCAATCTGGCGATATTGAAACTGGATGGGACGGGCGCTTCAACGGAACATTAGTGCCCCAAGGCATTTACACATATCAGATAGAAGTATACGATATTCTGGGTGAACCCCACGAATACACTGGAACTTTCAGTGTAGTTAGATAAATTTTAACGCAGAAAGAAGGCTTGTAGAACCTTATCTGCGTAGTCCACAAATTCCCAATCTGGACCGTCCCACACTCCACCATAAATTTGGGTTAACCGTATATTGAGAAAAATGATTGCTGCGAGACCTCCTATCGCAATGCGTTGAAACCATTTCTCGGTGTTCGATACCTTAATCAACGCAAATCCCAAAGGCAGCGTCATTATGCTATAATACTCCACATAGCATCTGTGGCCAAAAGCACCACCAAACCACCACGCCCACCAGCTTGCAAAAACATAGGTAGCCAAACTTAGAATAACTGGATTTAGCAAGCGACCATCTGCTTTTTGCCTCCATTGAATTGACATTCCCCAAGCAATAATGAACATCAAAGGCGTGTAGAGAAACAACCCATTTTGATGACTGAACAAAACGGACAGCATTTTGGGAGAACTCCAATTGCTAAAACCTTCTTCGCCATAGGAATACCACAAATAGCTTCCCGTGGTATGATGCCAATACAACATTTGGGGAAGAAATACCAAAGCCATCACAGGAATAAAAAGCAGAAGTTGCTTCCACTTGTATCGCCAAAAATGAAACTCACCTACGATTGAACTTCCAACAAATAGTGGTGCCATCGCTATAAGTGCATTTGTTGGGCGAATTAGCACAATCACAGCTAAACTTAAGGCCATGGGAACAAACCACAACGCTCTGCTTTGACGCACCAACTGCGAACTTCTTAGGAATAAACTGAATAGAAAAAAGGAATACACATGCGACATCCCAGCCTCGCGAACGGTGTAATAAAACAAATTGGTGCCCAAGAAAATGAGCGCAAGAATCCAACCAATTAGGTTGGTTGAGAACCAATGAGACAGCCATGCCTTTAACAAAAACAGCCCAGTAAGCATGTAAAAAATTGCTGCGATAAGAATACTCCAAGCATACGGAGCGGACGTTCCATCTTGTGCATAACCAAGTTTTGGAGCCAAAAAATGCCCTACCACAACAAAAGGCGATTGGAGCAACGCAACCCCATACGTGTACTTCGTAAATGTGCGTTCCTTCTGGTCAGGCCCAACTATGCGCGTACATCCATTAATGAAAGGCGTTTGTTCAAAACCGTTATGAATTAATAACGCTGGCAAATAGATGTAGTACCCTTCCGCATCCGACCAAATAACCGATTTGATAGCTTCACCCCGATGGAAAAATGCACTAAACACTGAAGCAATTGCGAATAGGAAAATCCACATTCCAAAATCACGGTTCATTCAGCAAAATGTTGTTGAAGTATCGCTTTTCTCCATCCATACTCCACACATTTTGGTCAGCAGGCCTGAGTAAAACCCTGCAAACCATTTCGCCACTTTGCCGAAATCTAAACTGCTGCACTCTTCCAGAAACTGCATGGAAAGGTTGGGAAATCAAAAGCCATCCATCGCTCATTTCAGCACTTGAACCGCAGCGTTTGGAGTAAATATCCGTTTCTCCTTCTGTCCATTCCAGTATTGGCAGCGAGGTGGTTTGCGGGTCAATTTTCAGCCAAAAACTAAAAACATAATCGCCTGTGGCTAGTTTCTCATCCATTAAAAGTTCGTCTGCATACACCATAATTTCTGATGCTTGAAAAAAAGGCTTTTCAATTGCCAAGGAATCTTTCACGGCAATTGCCTTGGCTTTCACCAATGCCTGATTGAAATTTTCAAGACTTAAACTCAATAAACGATAACTCGAAGTTGAATAGATGAGCTTAGAATTATCTACAAGAAAGCGTTCGCCATCGGAAAGGGTCCCTTCAGCAACTAAAACCAACAAATCGCGATTATCCGGAAGTTGCTCCAAGACTTTATGCGGGAACAAAGGATTTGATACTACCTGAGCAAGTTGCTCTGTTACTCCCAAAGAAGTGCGAGACATTACTCCATTCATCAATGGAATACCTGTAGAAAATGCGGCTTGCATAGCTATGGTCGTTGCTTTCGACCCGGGATTTAACTCCAGTTTCTCTGAACCCACCAACTCAAATGGCAATGGAATTATAGCCTGAAAATCATTGGAATTAATACCCTGCGCATTTAGTAAGTCTCGAAAATTTGAACCGAATATTTCCTTTCCATTTGGATTGGATATCATCTGTTTTTTTACCGCTTTTATGTTTACGATAGCGTCCAAAGACCACCAACCCAGCGCCAAAAACACCATTAAAACTGCGTGATAGCGAAGATTGCCATTCGAACGAGAACGCAAAACTCTGAACCCTCGATAGAGATAAACAACAGACCAAACCGAAAAGACGTAATAAAACACCCAAGCCATGCGTCCCAACGAACGAAATTGCCCAATGGCGCTGATGTGCTTGCCCAACCAACTCAATCCCAAATAATGGAACACCGCCATGCTGAAAAGCAAAACTATACATGCAGGAACCAAAAACGATTGCACAGCACGAGGCAACACAGGGAATAGGATATCCTTCCATCGCTTTTTAAGCAAAATGATACCGAGTGCTGCGGCACCGCAAATTGCAGGCACAAAACCCACATAGGCATAACCTTCCCAATGCGCAGGTACGAAAAGGCGAAAGAAATAACTCGTAAATAAGCTTCTAAATGGTTCCATTACTGGAACAAAAACACTCTGAAACGAAGCCACATATCCAAACAATCCGTAAGGTGCAGCAGGTCTATCAGTCATTGCATCAGCGAAATGCATGTAAATGGAAAAACTTACAAATGGCACCACTAATGCAATGATTTTTGGAAGTGGCGCAATCAATTTTCTTTTTCGAATTAAAAAAGAAATCCCATCCCAAAGAATTAATGCGCCTAAAAACGCAGACGCCATAAGAAGATAATAGGGCTGAATGAAGCTAAAAATCATCACAACCATAGCAAACAAAACTGCCCACAACCAAGGCGTTCCAGCTTCTAACCGAATAAGTAAATACCAAATAAGTGGAATGAAAAACGTGTAGCTAAGTGCATAATGGCCTGCAAACCGAGCGATTTGAGGACTCAAAAAGGCAATTAGAATCGCAAATGGAATCGCGAACCATGTTGAGATTAAACACCGTTTTAGAATCAGATAAACCAATGCAGCGCAAGCAACCAACGAACCAATCATCAGCAAATTCATAGCAGCAATAACCAAATAACCTTGTTCCACCGTTGTATTAAACCACTGCAAACATGACGTAAGGAGCGGCTGTCCATCGGCAAAAAGCAAATGATTGCCAAAAGGATAAAGCATGCCTTTAAAATCCCATCCGTTGCCATGCACCGCTTGAAAGGCTACGGTGAAATAATTTTTCAATCCATCTCCTTCTGCCCCAAATAAATACCCACCAGGATTATGAAGTATATCGCCATAAAAGCGAACGCATATTCCTACACTTAGCAGTACTACCGCCAAGAAACCAGAAAAATGAATGAGCTGTTGGCGTTTCAAAATCGAAAGAGAATACGAAAAAGATTAGCCAATTCACGAACTAAAATTCCAAAACTGGGCGTAGGCAAATTAATTTCATTTTTCAATTTAACCTCTATGGGCAATATGCGCAATTTGGCCCTTGTGGCCTTTTGAACGAACTCCAAATCGAACAAATAGCGCTCTATGGAAGTCTGAAGAAACACTTCCCTACCCCGCGCATTAAATCCCTTCAATCCCCCTTGCGTATCGCTTACAGCCAAAGAAAAAATACTCTTGTTGATTGTTTGCATTGAACGAGAAAGCACTTTTCTAAACGGAGATAGTGCTTCGTAATAACTTGAACCTCTGCTAGCTACAATAATATCGGCTTCTCCAATATTCAATTTATTATAGAACTGAACAACATGACTATTGAGATAAGGAAAATCTACATCAGTATAAATTTGAATAGCAGATGTACTTGCTAATACACCTGTTCGAACCGCATTTCCTTTGCCTTTGTTTGGAAAAATAGCAAGCACTCTAAATTTAGAATTCGCTTTCAACAGCAAACTTTCAGTTTGAGCTGAGAAACCTTCTGTAGAACCATCATCCACAACAAAAATTTCGGTTAAAACATCTTGTCCTAACTGCAATTCTATATCTGCAACAGCATCTAACACAATTTTTTCCCATCCCAATCTGGGATTAAAACAGGGAATAATAAGGTCAAACGTTTTTGACATTAGGTCTTGGCGAAAATAGGAATTAGGCTACAAGTTCGAATCAAAATTGTAGAAATAGAAAGAGCCTTGAAATTCCCCTGACAATCTGTCATAGGAATAAGGCTTTTGTTTACCTTCGCGGTCCAAAATTTTAGAGCAATGCATCTTCACGAAACAACAGAAAAAGTGATTCTCGAAGAGCGTCAAGGCGAAGCAGTAGAGTTGCCATCTACCAATGGAACGGGCAAAAAACTCTATGTGGAAAGCTACGGATGCGCCATGAATTTTTCGGATAGCGAAATTGTTGCCTCCGTCCTTATAAAAGAAGGTTTCCAAACCACCAAAATAATGGAGGAAGCCGATGTAATAATGGTAAATACTTGCGCCATTCGCGACAATGCAGAACAACGCGTTAGAGGTCGCTTGGATGAGTTTCGCAGAGTGAAGAAAACCAATCCCGACTTGATTGTTGGCGTGATGGGTTGCATGGCAGAACGCTTGAAAAGCAAGCTGTTGGATGAAGACAAACTGGTAGACATTGTGGTTGGTCCGGACAGTTACCGCGACTTGCCCAATTTGGTTCGTGTAGCCGAAAACGGTCAAAAAGCTGTAAACGTGCTGCTTTCACGTGAAGAAACATACGCAGACATTAGCCCAGTTCGATTGGGTGGAAATGGAATTACTGCATTCATTTCTATCACTCGCGGCTGCGATAACATGTGCAGCTTTTGCGTAGTGCCATTTACAAGAGGAAGAGAGCGCAGCCGTGACCCCGAAAGTATTGTGGAAGAAGCGCGTTTGTTGTTTGCAGATGGTTACAAGGAAGTTACGCTGCTCGGCCAAAACGTAGACAGCTATTTGTGGGGTGGTGGCGGATTAAAAAAAGACATCCTAGCTCAAGGAGATTTATCAAATACGGTAAGTTTTGCTGAATTATTGGAACGGGTGGCTTTGGTAAGTCCTGATTTGCGTGTTCGTTTTTCCACGTCTCATCCGAAAGATATGACGGATGAAGCGCTGTACATCATGGCGAAATATGATAATGTGTGCAGCAACATTCATCTGCCAGTGCAAAGCGGGAGCAGCAGAGTGTTGGAACTTATGAATCGCGGCTACACGCGCGATTGGTATTTGCAACGCATAGAACGAATTCGTGAATTAGTGCCAAACTGCGGCATAAGCACCGATACTATTTCTGGATTTTGCACAGAAACTGAAGAAGATCATCAGGATACCTTATCACTTATTGAAGCAGTACAATATGACTTTGCATACATGTTCAAATATTCTGAAAGACCTGGAACGTTGGCAGCCAAAAAACTAGAGGATGACGTTGAGGAATCTGTAAAAGGTAGACGTCTTCAAGAAATAATTGACTTGCAAATGAGCATTAGTGAAGTGAGCAACAAGCGTGACATAGGCAAGATGTTTCAAGTTTTGGTAGAAGGCCCAAGCAAGAAATCACCTGAATTTCTTCAAGGCAGAAATCCTCAAAACAAGGTTATCGTTTTTCCAAGAGAGAACTTTGAAAAAGGACAATACGTGAATGTTTTGGTGAACGGTTGTACTTCTGCTACGCTTAGGGGTGTGGCTGTGTAACAAAACAAGTTTTTCTCTCCAACTCGCATTTTCGATTTTCCAGAAATAAATGACCTTAGAAGCAGTAAAACAACGGTTCGGAATTATTGGGCACAGTCCATTGCTGAATCACGCCATTGAAACAGCCATGCGCGTTGCACCAACAGATATTTCTGTTTTGGTAACTGGCGAAAGTGGAACAGGTAAAGAAGTTTTTTCACAAATAATTCATCAATTAAGTGCTCGTAAACACGCCCAATATATTGCGGTGAACTGTGGCGCAATACCTGAAGGCACCATAGATTCAGAACTTTTTGGCCATGAAAAAGGCTCTTTCACTGGAGCTCATGAAGCGCGTAAAGGTTACTTCGAAGTGGCGGACGGAGGGACCATATTTCTGGATGAAGTAGCCGAACTTCCACTTAGCACACAGGTACGGTTGCTTCGTGTATTGGAAACTGGAGAATTTATAAAAGTTGGATCTTCCAAGAGTTTAAAAACCAACGTGCGTACCGTTGCAGCCACCAACATCAATATCGCGGATGCAATAAACAAAGGCAAGTTTCGCGAAGACCTTTTCTACCGTCTAAATACCGTTCCAATCATAATGCCGCCATTGCGCGAGCGAAAAGATGACGTAGTGCTGCTGTTTAGAAAATTTGCTAGTGATTTTGGCGAAAAATACCGCATGCCTTCTGTTCGTTTAACGGAAGAAGCCGCACAACTGCTTATGGGATATTCATGGCCTGGCAATGTGCGCCAACTTAAAAACGTAGCGGAACAAATTTCCATCATCGAAAAAGAACGCGAAATAGGCCCAGAAATTTTACGTCACTATTTGCCAGATGGTGGAAAAGCCAACCTGCCTGCGGTGCGCACAGTTGCTCCTGAAAGTGGCGGAGGCGCAGATTTCTCAGAGCGTGAATTGATGTATAAAGTGCTATTCGACATGAAGCGCGACATCAACGACTTGAAGAAAATTGTGCTGGAATTGGTAGACCAAGGCGGAGAAATGCATCACACTGTGGCCGAAACGCACGCCCAAACACTGCGAAGATTGCATCAGGATATAGAACCAGTATCCACAAGCACTTTTAACACTACTCCGGAAGTTCAAATACACCGACCTGGCGATCAAAACTATCACGCCCACGAGGAAATGGAAGAGTCGCTTTCATTAGGAGAACGCGAAATGGAACTCATTAAAAAGGCGTTAGAAAAGCACCGCGGTAAACGAAAAGCAGCCGCTGACGAATTGGGCATTTCCGAACGTACCCTTTATAGAAAAATAAAAGAGTACAAATTCGGGTAGTCTAATATGTCCCATCTCAAGTCAAGTTCCTGTAAATCGTTATGTTTTTCAACATCCTTGTTGAGAAACGTAGGTACATTTATGCTAATCAGCTTATTAGTAGCTGGCTGTAAAGTCTATTCATTCACAGGCGCTAGTATTTCTCCTGAAGTAAAATCGATAAGCATTACTTTTTTCCCATCATTTGCCGCTTTGGCACCAGCCAATATGCCACAGATTTTCACGGAAGAATTGCGTGACAAATTTGTGAGTCAAACCAATCTTGATTTACTGCCAAATAGCGGAGACATTCGCCTAGAAGGATTCATATCGGATTATCGCACGCAGCCGGTGGCTATTCAAAGCAATTCTGCTGCGCAAAACAGGCTGACTGTATCGGTCAATGTCACATTTACTGACACGAAAAATGAGGACAACAATTTTGAAAAAACCTTCACGCGCTTTGCCGATTTCGATGCAACGGTGAACTTAGCGGATGTGGAGCAAACCTTAATCTTGGAAATCAACAACCAATTGATTCAGGACATTTTTAACCAAGCCGTAGTGAATTGGTAATGACTGGGCCGCTATTCCATAGTTGGGTTCAAAATCCATCTCTATTGGATAAAAATAGCCTCGCTCAGCTGCAGGAAATAACCAAACGTTATCCTTATTTTCAGTCTGCGCAGCTGTTGTTGGCCAAAAATCTGAAGGCGTTAAACCACATTGATCAGCGCAGGCAGTTGCACATCGCAGCCGTTTATGCAAGCGATAGAACGTTGCTTTTTGGTCTGATGAACGAAACGCATCCGCCAATTGCAGAAGAAAAGAGTGAATCACAACGCAATGTTGTACTCATTCAGAATAGGGAAACGGAGCCTCCTATTCCAGAAACTCCTGTTATTCTTCCAATTACCGAAGAGGTCAATCCAATAGAAATTGAGATTGATGAACCCATTGAAAAGATAACAACAACCGAACAGACTGAAGAGAACCACATTGCGAGACAGAATCTTTACGACCTGATTCCCGAACCACTGCTCTATCGCATTGAAGATGCAGATTTACCTCCACTAGAAACGGAAGAAGTGGACGACACTGGTGTTGAGTTATCGTTTAATCAATGGTTGGCCAAATTGGAGTGCTCCAAAATTGGGCGTGTCAAAACAAAAAAGAAACCAATTCCCGAAGCCGAATCGACTTCATATCTGAAAGATAACTTGGCTTTAATCAACGACTTTCTAGTGGCGCAAGCGAAAGAAGGCAAACCGCAACGAACGGAATTTTTCAAACCCAGCAAGGCAGCTGAACGCAGCAATCAATCTGAATTCTCCGTTGTTAGCGAGACTTTAGCGTCAATTTATGAGCAACAAGGGAAGTTCGAATTGGCCTTTAAGTCTTTTGAAGCATTGGAATTGAAATATCCAGAGAAAAGCAGTTACTTTGCCGCCCGCAAGAAAATAGCCTTAGACAAGTTAAACGCCTTAGGTTAGTGCTCTTTGTAAAAACATTTGTACCCGAATTTCTACGTCAAACTGATCTAATTTTTTTAAAATGTATACGCTTATCATCATTCTTATTCTCGTTATCTGTGTGCTACTTATAGGTGTTGTTCTAGTTCAGAACAGCAAAGGAGGCGGCCTTGCTTCCGATTTTTCTGCTAGCAATCAAATTATTGGTGTGCAACGTACAGGTGATTTTATCGAAAAAGCAACATGGTATTTGGCCTTAGCACTTATAGTTTTGAGCTTAGGTTCCAACTTTTTCATTGATCGTGCCGAATCAGGCACTTCAACCGAATCAGCAATTGAGGGTCGTGTTGAAAGCGCACCCGCACCAATGGAAGAGCCTGCTGCAGAGTAACTCCAATTCCGGTAAATTTAGAATGTCAGGATGTCACGCATTCTGACATTTTTTTTTGCCCATTGCCGCCAATTACTGCAACTCTGTCGCTAGCAGTGGCATGGCATGGATTGTGACAAGCGCGGTTCGCCTATCCAAATCAGGGTAGTTTCAAAGCTTTCACTTAACCTAAATAAACTAAAAAATGGCAGAATTGAAGATTAGACCATTAGCTGATCGCGTGGTTGTAGAACCAGCAGAAGCTGAGCAAAAAACTGCATCTGGACTTTTCATCCCAGATACCGCTAAAGAAAAACCACAGCGCGGAACCGTGTTGGCAGCTGGTTCGGGAAAAAAAGATGAGCCTATGACCGTAAAAACAGGCGATGTTGTTCTTTATGGCAAATACTCTGGGACCGAAATTGAAGTGGAAGGTCGCAAAGTGCTCATTATGAAAGAGTCAGACATTTTTGCAATCATTTAATTAAGGAATTAAACAACAATTAAGAAACACAACATGGCAAAACAAATAGTTTTCGATTTAGAAGCAAGAGACCAAATTAAAAAAGGTGTTGATGCTTTGGCGAACGCAGTAAAAGTGACCCTTGGACCAAAAGGTCGCAATGTGGTTATTGACAAAAAATTTGGTGCACCACAGGTAACCAAAGATGGTGTGACAGTGGCTAAAGAAATTGAGCTTTCTGACCCAATTCAAAATATGGGTGCTCAAATGGTGAAAGAAGTTGCTTCTAAAACTGGCGAAATTGCTGGCGATGGAACAACAACTGCTACCGTTTTGGCACAGTCTATTGTTTCTGTTGGCCTTAAAAATGTGGCTGCTGGCGCAAATCCAATGGATTTGAAGCGTGGTATTGATAAAGCTGTTGCAGCAATTGTTGCAGAGCTAAAAAACATCAAGCAAGATGTTGGTGATGACAATAGCAAGATTGAGCAAGTTGCTACAATCTCTGCAAACAATGACAAAACCATTGGAGCACTGATTGCTGAGGCAATGAAAAAAGTAGGGAAAGAAGGTGTTATTACTGTAGAAGAGGCTAAAGGCACTGAAACTCACGTTGATGTGGTTGAAGGCATGCAGTTTGACCGTGGCTACCAATCTCCTTATTTCGTTACCAATGCAGAGAAAATGGAAGCGGTGTTGGAAAACCCATTCATCCTTATTTACGACAAGAAAATAAGCAGCATGAAGGATGTTCTTCCATTGTTGGAAAAAACGGTTCAGACTGGTCGTCCATTGTTGATTATTTCAGAAGAAGTAGATGGCGAAGCGCTTGCTACACTTGTGGTGAACAAAATTCGTGGTTCACTGAAAGTTTGTGCAGTTAAAGCTCCTGGTTTTGGTGACCGCAGAAAAGCTATGTTGGAGGACATCGCAATTCTAACTGGTGGCACTCTTATTTCAGAGGAACAAGGTCGCAGATTAGAAGATGCTTCACTTGCTGATCTTGGAACTGCCGAGAAAATTGAAGTGAATAAAGACAACACAACCATTGTGAATGGTTCTGGTGAGAAAGCTTTGATTACTGCTCGCGTTAACCAAATTAAAGCGCAAATCGAAACAACAACGTCTGACTACGACCGCGAGAAACTTCAAGAACGTCTTGCTAAGTTGGCTGGTGGTGTTGCTGTGCTTTATGTAGGTGCTGCTTCTGAAGTTGAGATGAAAGAGAAAAAAGACCGTGTTGATGATGCTTTGCATGCTACACGTGCTGCTGTAGAAGAAGGAATCGTTCCTGGTGGTGGTGTTGCTTACATCCGCGCAGTGGTTGCCCTAGACAAACTTGTGGCTACCAATGCTGACGAGAAAACTGGCATCGACATCATTCGCAGAGCGGTTGAAGAACCACTTCGTCAAATTGTTGCTAACGCTGGTTTGGAAGGAAGCATTATCATTCAAAAAGTGAAAGAAGGTAAAGGTGATTACGGTTACAACGCGTTTTCGGATCAATACGAAAACCTATTTGCAGCTGGCGTAATCGATCCAACTAAAGTTTCGCGTGTAGCTCTTGAAAATGCTGCTTCTATCGCAAGTATGATTCTTACTACAGAATGCGTGTTAGCTGATGAAAAAGAAGACAACCCAGCAGGAATGGGCGGTGGCATGCCTGGAGGTATGGGCGGCATGGGTGGAATGATGTAATTCATTCCAATCTATATGAATAAGATAAAAGGCCGTTTCGCAAGAAGCGGCCTTTTCTTTTGGTGAAAATCTACAATCCTAAATTAACACTCGACTACACGTCTAAAATGAAAAAGCTGAACTCCGCTCTTCTTGCATCATACGATTCATAGCAGATTCGATTGCCTTAAATCGGGCTTCTCGAGTAAGGTCTTTTTCACGAAGTGCCATATTTATTACTGGAATACCTGCATTCTCTGCAAATGCCACCTTTTTCCTAAATGCTAAATGTTCCTCAAAACCAACAACTACTGCTAGGCTATAATCTGGATTTCGATTCGTGGTTCGCGCCATGGCTATAGCCAAATAGCTTTTGCCATCTGAAGTTTTGAATCGTTGAATTGATGCCCTAACTTCTCCTTGCCCTAACAATAACAAATCTGGAAAAACAGTTTCATTCATCCATTGCACGCCAAAACGTTCAAGCATATCCAACTCCTCCGAGCCACGCGCTCGCGTTAAATGAAGCTGCTTTTTCATCTCCACTTGAGCGCTACTTCGGTGGTAATCGAAACGTTGAAAAAACATTCCTTGAAACCCAAAATACTTTGGCAAAACGTTCATCAATCGAAAGGCAAACATTTCGGGTGAGCTATTGTACCCCTTCAAAATTTGAATTAATCCTTCTGCTGACCAAGCTGACGAAGCGAAAAACTTCTCCATCTGCGCAGCCAATCGTTGTGGACTTATTAGCAAGGAACCAGCAAAATAACTGGCCCTACTATTATTCAGCACCTGATCGAAACTTGTAGCTCTGGGCCAAGGCGTCATTAAGGCACGTTCTCCCGTTAAACTAAGAAATTGATACCCAAGCTCCTTACCATATAAAAATGCTTTTTGATTCTCAGCAAGTTGGGCGTTTATTACGATACGCTTGGCATCCGCAACATATACTGATCTGATATGCACAAGTTCAGGATACTCTTCAAAAGAAGATTCTTTCACTTCATATCCAAAACGCTCCAAAAGAATGTTTTTTAAAGTTTCGGACGAAACAATCTCCAATTCGGACAAATTAAAATCTCGTCTAAAACGTTGGGCCTCTTTTTCAATTTCTTCGAAGTAATTCTCATGCATTTCCTGATAGGACCGAAGCATAGCGAAATAGAAACTCTCTTGAGTTAATTCGTAGGATTGAGCAATGTGCAATAGCGTGCTTATAAAAGCGGAAACCTTTAGAGGAGCACTAGCAATAATCTCAATGAGTTTTCCCTTTTCAATGCCAAACAAATCAAATGGAAGTTCGTCCAACAATTTAGTTTGCAAAATTTCACCTACCGGAGAAAGTTGCTTGTCCAGCTTAAGGGAAACCAATCGGTCGTAGGGCACTTCAAGTGCAGTCGCAAGCGTGTTTATCTTTTCTGAACTAGGATATTTCTTACCCTTTTCAATCTCATTGAGATACGATACAGACATCCCTGCCCGGTCAGCCAATTCAGCCAACGAAAACTTCTTTGCAGTGCGTTGTTGGCGCAGTTTGAGCCCGAAAATAAGCCGTATTCCTTCCTCGTTCATCAATCAATTACCCTGTAAAGGTGATGGACAAATATACAGCGCGATGAGACCAAAAAAGCTTAAAAATAAAAATTACGCTATTAGCGAATTTTCGCTTGTAGAGACAAATCGTTTACTTACCTTCGCGTCAAATTATCGAAGATGCATCCATCGGCTACTGCTTTGAAAGGCGTTGAGATTAAAGGAAGTTTAAAGGCGGCTTACCACGAAATTTTAACTGAAGACGCGTTGGCGTTAGTGGTAAAATTGCACCGCGCACTCAACCCACGAAGAAAGGAACTACTAGAAAATCGTCAAGTTCGTCAGCGCGAAATTGACAATGGCAAACTGCCGGATTTTCTACATGAAACCGCCCACATCCGCAACAGTGAATGGACGGTGGCACCACTACCTGAAGATCTTCTCGACCGCAGAGTAGAAATTACTGGTCCAGTTGATCGCAAGATGGTCATCAATGCACTGAACTCAGGTGCCAAGATGTTCATGGCTGATTTCGAGGACAGCAATTCGCCTTCGTGGGACAATAACCTAACTGGTCAGATAAACCTCCGCGATGCCAACACCCGTGCTATTTCTTACGAGAATGAAAACGGGAAGAAATATGCGCTGAACGAGAATATCGCCACGCTATTGGTGCGTCCACGCGGATGGCACTTACTAGAAAAAGGTTTGCTGATTGATGGAGAACCTTGCTCTGGTGGGTTGTTCGATTTCGGTCTATACTTCTTTCACAATGTACATCAATTGTTAGAGAATGGAAGCGGCCCTTATTTCTACCTTCCAAAAATGGAAAGCCACTTGGAAGCGCGACTTTGGAATGATGCATTTGTGATGGCTCAAGATGAATTGGGCATTGCGCAAGGAACCATCAAGGCAACGGTGCTTATCGAGACAATTCTTGCCACATTTGAACTGAACGAAATTCTGTGGGAGCTAAAAGACCACAGCGCTGGACTTAATTGTGGCCGCTGGGACTACATCTTCAGCTACATCAAGCGTTTCCGCAATCACCCCGATTTTATTGTACCGAACCGCGACCAAGTAACTATGGCTTCACCATTTATGGATGCCTATTCTCGGTTGGTGATTCAGACTTGCCACAAACGCAATGTGCATGCGATGGGCGGAATGGCGGCTTTCATTCCTATAAAAGGAGATGAAACGGCCAACGCTGCAGCTGTGGATAAAGTAAAGAACGACAAACTGCGCGAAGTACGCAACGGCCACGATGGTACGTGGGTGGCACATCCCGGACTAGTAAGCGTGGCGATGGATATATTCAACGCCAATATGCCCGCCAAAAACCAAATTGAGGTAAAGCGCGAAGGCGATGTCATCACGCAGGCCGACCTGTTGGCAGTGCCAAAAGGAACCATCACCGAGGATGGCGTGCGCAAGAACATCAACGTAGGTATTCTTTATCTGGAAAGCTGGTTGCGTGGCAATGGTGCCGCTGCTATCTACAACTTGATGGAGGACGCAGCCACCGCAGAAATTAGCCGTACGCAAGTGTGGCAGTGGATTAAACACAACGTCATAATGGAGGACGGACGCACAGTCAACCTAAACTGGGTGCTTTCGCTAATCCCAAGCGAGCTAGAGAAAATCGAAGGCTACGTTGGTAAAGACGCATTCATCACTGGCAAATTTCCATTGGCCACTGACCTATTTAAGAAACTTATTTCCCAAGGAGAATTCGAGGAGTTTTTGACGTTGGGAGCATACGATTATATCTAAACAACCATTTTTAATTAGAGAACATGAAAAATCCACAAACAAATTACGTTTCAGCGCTAGAAACAGTTCAGAAACTCAAAGCGAAATACGGGGAAACTTGGAGAGATATCAATCCGGAACACGCAGCGCGCATGTTCGTACAGAACCGTTTCAAAACGGGGTTGGATATTGCTAAATACACTGCCGCAATCATGCGTGAGGACATGGCCGCGTATGATGCGGACCATTCAAAGTACACACAATCATTAGGTGCATGGCACGGGTTTGTAGCTCAGCAAACCATGATTGCTGTGAAAAAACATCACAAAACGACCAAAAGCAGGTACATCTACCTGTCTGGTTGGATGGTTGCAGCATTGCGTTCTGAATTCGGTCCGCTTCCTGATCAATCCATGCATGAAAAAACATCTGTGCCTAAACTGATTGCAGAGATTTATGATTTCTTGAAGCAAGCCGATGCAACGGAATTGAACGATTTGTTCCGTAGGAAAGCTGCAGGCGAAAATGTTCAGGATTTGATTGACAATTTCGAAACACATGTAGTGCCGATTATCGCTGACATCGATGCTGGTTTTGGTAACGAGGAAGCAACATACCTGCTCACCAAGAAAATGGTTGAAGCGGGTGCTTGTGCAATCCAAGTTGAAAACCAGGTGTCTGATGCAAAGCAATGTGGTCACCAGGATGGTAAAGTAACCGTTCCTCACGAAGAGTTCATCGCTAAGCTGAATGCTATCCGATATGCATTCTTGGAACTTGGTGTAGAAGATGGAATCATCGTTGCCCGCACTGATTCTGAAGGCGCAAGCTTAACGCAACAATTACCAGTGTCTGCGGAGCCAGGAGATTTGGCATCTCAATATCTTGATTTCGTTGATGCAGAAGAAGTAAGCATTGATGAAGTAAAGAATAACGATGTATTGCTGAAGCGCAATGGCAAGTTGGTTCGTCCTGTACGTTTATCTAATGGTCTGTACAGTTTCCGAGCAGGTACTAACATCGACCGCGTAGTATTGGATTG
>Ga0247843_1001763_pt1 | contig 42086 bp, 36 predicted proteins | sample LaCruzMarch2017__FD_192420 | JGI IMG/M metagenome (GOLD analysis project Ga0247843, IMG submission 192420) | Freshwater microbial communities from meromictic Lake La Cruz, Castile-La Mancha, Spain - LaCruzMarch2017_8m | ecosystem: Environmental > Aquatic > Freshwater > Lake | place: Spain...
ATTAACCCCCAGCTCAGAAGCCACAACCTCTTGGGTTTTGCCTGAGCGGAGGTACATATCGACAGCGTTTCTTTTAAATTCCTCATTGTATCTCACGTGCTTCGGCAGGGGAGTCCCCTATAATGGCCCCGAAAAATTGGACGAGCGATCATTTAAGTTCTTTGGTATAGGACAGGGTCAGAGCGACCCCTGAACAAAGGACAATGGGATGCAGAGGAAGAGTTTTTCGGCAGAGGTTAAGGCCAAGGTGGCGATTGAAGCTATCAAGGGCTTGAAGACTGCAAATGAGATTGCTGGCGAGTATGATTGTCACCCCGCGCAGGTGTCGATGTGGAAGAAGGAATTTTTGGACAACGCTGCTGAGCTATTTGAGAACAAACGCGACAAGAAGAAGGCTTCGGGTGAGGCCGAGAAAGAGCGGCTCTATCAGCAAATTGGCCAACTCCAGGTCGAGGTGAACTGGTTGAAAAAAAAATCTGCTCAACTTCGATAGGAAGTCGCGCACTGGCCTCATTGATAGAGATTCAAGGGAAGTCTCACTGAGCAGGCAATGTGAATTGCTTGGAGTGAGTCGGTCGTCAATCTATTATGAACCCAGACCCATATCAGAAGAGAACAAGTTACTCATGAATCTCATTGATAGCCAGTACACAGAAACACCCTTTTACGGCCGGCGCAGGATGACAGAAGCGCTGAGAAAGTTGGTCGATTTTCCAGTCAACCCCAAAAGAGTGTCTGGGCTTATGGCAACGCTGGGCTTGCAAGCGATTTATCCCAAGCCAAATACAAGCAGAGCAAATAAATCTCACGAGAAATACCCGTATCTGCTCAAAGACTATCCAATCGTTAGACCTGGGCAGGTGTACAGCACTGATATTACGTATATACGCTTGAATGGCGGTTTTGCATACCTCTGCGCGGTCATTGATTGGCACAGCAGGTACGTCCTCTCGTGGCGGCTTTCAAACACATTGGATACTGAGTTTTGCTTGGAAGCATTGGAGGAAGCGCTTCGAAAAGGGGTTCCCGAAATCTTCAACTCAGACCAAGGTTGCCAGTTCACAAGTGAGGAGTATACCGGAGTTCTCAGGCGTGCCGGAGTGCTCATCAGCATGGATGGACGCGGCCGGGCGCTCGACAACATCTTTGTCGAAAGGCTGTGGCGCAGCGTTAAGTACGAGAATATCTTCCCAAGAAACTACCGGACAATGCAGGAGGCGCGTGAAGGCTTGAGTCGCTACTTCACTTTCTACAACGAGGAACGACCTCATCAATCGTTGGGATACCGGACCCCAAAAGCTGTTCACTTTGGAAAGGAGGAAAAGGCAGAACCAAAGAAGTTGCTTAAGAGAGAGTTGAGCTTAACTGAAAACTCGTTTTTGCTGTGTTGACAGATGGGACCACTTTAACCCGCACAAATCCTCTTGCTGTGAACTTTATTGCGTTGGCAACTAAATTGTTCAAAATCTGTCTGAGACGATGAGAATCAATAAATATTTCGTCTTGTATTTTTTCGGATACATTGAGCTCAAGGGAAATTCCCTTCCGTTGCGAGTCTCCGGAATGCAAAGAGATAATCTCTGAAAGAAGATCTCTAAGCTGACAATGCGTTGGCTCTATATTCAACTTTTTAGCCGATAATTTTGAGTAGTCGAGGACGTCATCGATGACTCTTTTGAGTTGTGAACCAGAGTTCAGAATCAATTGTAGGTCTTGCGCACGTTGCTCACTTTTCTCCTTAATTGCCCAAGCCTCAATGAGCCCCAAAACCCCACTGAGTGGCGTGCGGATTTCATGACTCATGCGAGCCATGAGTCGTTCTCGCGAGTCCGCCGCTTCAACCAATGCTCTTTGTTTGAGATGCAAGTCGGTAATGAGCGCAGCTGCAAAGTTTACAACCACTGCACGTTCAATAAGGAACAATTGAACTGATACAACGGTGGAAATTTTTAATATTTCTGGCGAAGATGGGGGAGTAAAAAGGAGGATCCCGGAAAACGGAGTTAAATATCCCCAACTTGAAATCGTATGATAGACAAGGATAATGCAGCCAACCGCTAGCACAAGTGATGAATGTAAAATGCCAAAGCGAAATGCCCAAATCAAGGGAAGAACATTCATCAGAAACAGGCCCCAGGGCGGCATCAATTCAAACAATAGAATTGAAGCAATTGCGATGAATGCAATCCATAGTCCGGTAAGCTCGGAGCGAGAGCCGTCTAGGGCATTCCAATTGTTGTAAATATGATTTGCAGTCGACTTTTTTGAAACAAATCTGGTTGTGCCCCTCTGCAGTAAGTAAAATGAAATGGTTCCAAAGCACGAGATGCCAATTGAGTTCGATGACCACCAAGCAACCCATTTTAGCCAGGTCCAAGTTTGATCCCAAAAGATGTTTTGAAACCAGAGTCCAAATGTGGCGGCCATCGGCGCTTGAATGAGGAGTCCGCAGGCCATCAGCACAGACGTTTCTCGCAGGCGAGTGCTTGAGCCAGAAATCGAATGAAATTGTCTCGCCACCGCAGCAGCACACATTGCACTGGCAGAATTATTTACGATGAAACACAGAGTCACTGATAAACTTGTTTTATGAATGAACCAGTCTGAAATTAAATTTGCTATAGCTGCAGCAACAAATAAAGTGGTCCAATCTCTTTTAATGTTCGGAGCAAATGTCAGAGCGAGAAAGTACAAACCGCATGGTGGCCAGAGGGTGCTAAAGCCAAGGTCACCGCGCGTGAGAGCCGCCCCTAATTCTGCGAGCGCCACCATCAATGCGCAGAAGAAAACAAGGACTGCAACACGGTTCGCTCGGCTTTGCAAACCCTGATCGAATTCTTCCATAGCTTCCTCTTTTATGGCGTAAGCTAAGGCAGAAATTTCGCGCTCTTCAGCGGTAAAATCGTTCCTATTCGAAAGTATTATGGGTTTCTCTCGCAAGAGGCGCGCGCCTCAAATGATTTTTCACGGAGCCGTTCGCGCAGGTCGAAATGCGTTTCGGCAAAGATTGTCGAGTGAATGCAGTTGGCACCGAGAGAAGGCAATGTTCGATTCCAGAGATTTTGATCCGAGCTCCAACTGATCTGGAGGCCTATCCCGCCTGTGAAGGCATTGTTATAAACATCGATTCGCAAACGTCGCCCATCCGCTGGGGTTCCAGTTGTGATGCTTTCAAGGCATTCATCAGGAGCGCATGCGAATCTTTTTGCCGCTCGTTCCTGTGCATTTTGTGCATTACATTTTTGCGCGAGTTTATCCACGAATTGATTAAAGATTTCCTCAAGCGTCTTTTCAAAATGAGGATCGCTGCCACACCACCGAGCCTGTGGGATAATGAGGTCGGCTGCGGAACCATTCGGATGTTGTTGTGACACGCTTGCGTGCGATGGGTCGGACGGTGATTCCGTCCGACCACAGGCCACCCAAACATGACTCGCCATCAGAGCGATTATTATTCTGAGTGAGAGTTTGTTCATGGCTGGGCCTCAATCATTTGCGGCAGACGTTTGCTATCTTACCTTGCACCGTTGGATTCATAATTGCGTTTTGCGCAATCATCATGGTGTAGGGGTTGTTGAGTGGGTTGACACAAGTGATTCTGCTCAACTTGCGTTGCCCGAGCGGAATGGATGCACCAATCCATAAACTCACTCCGTAACGGTGGCCGTTTGACTTTGTTCTCGAAGTTCCGGAGTGGTTCCCTGATGAACTGCGAGTTCCAGAGCCTCCTGGGTTGCTGATGACGACATTCGAACCAGAGCCACTATTGCTCGCGCCGCCCGCACCTGATGCCGAGTTGCCTCCGTTGGATGCTGAGCCCGCTCCGCTGTTGGCGTCTGAACCTACGCTCCCCGATGCGCTGCCACCGCCGCCTCCAGCACCACCGCCGCCTCCGGCGCCTCCTCCAGCACCACCGCCGCCTCCGGCGCCAATTCCTCCGCCTGCACCAATTCCGCCAGCTGCAGCTGAGCCGCCTTGGCCGCCTTGGCCATCTTGGCCGCCTTGGCCATCTTGTGTGCCATTACCCGAATTGATATCGATCCAGCGGCATCCCTTGAAATAGTTTCCATTGTCATCTTGATCATCTTTTTCCGGATTACCCGATTCGCAGCTGTTCTCATTCGGTTTCTGTTCACAGAAGCGGTTGCTTCCCTGACCTTCAGTTGTGTCGAGTTCATTGAAATAGCGACACGCAAATTGTTCACCGCTGCCGCCCGAACCGCCCGAACCGCCACTTCCACCTGAACCACCAGAGCCACCGCTGCCACCAGCTCCACCGGCTCCTCCAGCTCCAATTGCACCACCTGCGCCAATTCCTCCTCCGGCTCCCACACCGCCGCCAATTCCACCACCAAGACCGCCTCCTGATCCCGAACCAGAGGCGTCTCCTGAGGCTCCTGAACTTGCGCCACCCGATGCTGAACCCGAGCCAGAGCCGCCGGTCGCGGAGCCAATTGCGCCGCCGCTGCCGCTTCCATTTGAACTCGAGCCAACAGAAATGGTTTGTCCCGGTGGCCGAGAGAAACTACCGTTGTTGGAGGAATTTCCATTAAATTTTGAATCGGCCGTCGCATCAAAAATGTCGACTCCGGCAGAGACACCAAATTGCAATGTGCCACCATCACGATCCGCTAAGAGCAATTCCTGAACGCAGAGATTTGAGCCAACGCCGCATCCTCGCGCACCCAATTGCGCATTTTGATCTGCGCACCATTGGCCGATTGTTGAGGAGGTCTCTAGAACAAGCCTGAGGTTGTCGAGCTGCGCACAGTCTCCTTGTTGCGCAACAACGATGCCACCTTCTCGTCCCATGACCTTGGAATCATTCTTTGACTTTTGCCCACACCCGGAAATTGTGCTCAGTAACGAAACGGCGAGTAAATAACGTGTCCGCATGAATTCCTCCCAAGTTAATGCGAATCCAACAACTCTCAGCTGTGGATGTTTTTTAAATCTTCAAGAGTTGATCAGAAATTTTTTGCCAAGTTACAATTCTGCCTATATTTTTGGATGAATGAATTGCTTTGAAGAGTTTTGCTCGTAAGCATCTCTACATAGGGGCTGACCAGTGGATTGACACAGGTTTTGCGAATTACGGTGCGCGCGCCCAGCGGAAACTCAACCCCAAGACCAAATAAAATCTGCAGCCTTTTCTGTGATAGGTCGGTTGACCATGAATAATCACTCGTGGGCAAAGACGTTTGATTTGTGTCAGACGATCGCGCCCAACGCGAATTGCCGAAAACGATGTCTCTCCCCGAAAGAGATGCATCCGCTTTTGTATAGGCCGCACCGAGGGAAATCGAGAGCGAGTAGCCCGGCCTGTCTGCCCGAATAAACTCCTCAAGGCACATGTCAGATTCTTGCCCACAGCCACGATCTCCGAGTCGTGCATTTTGCTCACGGCACCATTCGCCCACGAGCTGTCCCGCTTCCAGAATGAAGTCAAAGGTCTCCAAACCATGGCAAGAGAGACTGTAATCTTTTTGAAGATAATCGGGTTGTTCATCCGAGGCGAGGGCCCGACCTGCGCTGCCAAGCAGGACAATGTGAACGAGCGTAAGAACGACGAAATAACGCCGAGCAAATTTTAGACGCACTGAACCGCATGACTGGTGTTGCATGTTTCATCCTCTCGGGCTGTAGTTACTATGCGTCTTTAAAACACGCTCTGTTGAATTACAAAATGTAGAGCCTCAATCTTTTCAAACTTGATGTGTGTTTTGTAATGACAAAGAATTCGCTATTCGATTATTATCACGAGTCGAGATTCAGGCGGATTGTCAGTGCTGCGTGCAATAACCATTTCGATAAATAACGTAAAGGATCCAAAGTAGGTGAACTCCGAGGCTCTCCACAGCTCAGAGTTCTCACGCCTAATGCGTCAGCGTCGCTCCCAAAACTTCAAGCAATCCGATGGCCTCAGGCATGCTGACTTTTGTGTTCTTGAGCTTGTTGCCTCTGGGATCAAAAAAATAATGACGTGCTTCAGAGAAATCTGCATCAATCAAATTAGTTTTATTAAACTGTGCGCCTGTGAGGTTGGAACCCGAAAAATTTGCCTTCTCAAGGCGTGCCTCTCGGAAGTCGGCGTTTTCTAGACTGCATTCTTTAAATACTATGTTTCTCAAATCAAGCTGCGTGAAAGTGCAATCGTTGAGCTTGCATTGGAGAAAGGAACCAGAGTGAATTCCTGCGCTAGTGCTCCAGTTGACTCCCACTGCCTTGCAGTCGGAGAATGTCACATTGCGAAAGGAACTTCCCGTCACAGAGGAAATGCTCAGATCACAGCACTCAAAACGGCACTCGACAAATCTAGAATTCTTGATTGGAGCACCAATGAACTTACATTTTTGAAACGTGCAGTTCTCGTAGTAGCCGCCGTTGAGTTCAGGGAAATCTGTGTCAGCAAAAACATTTCCAATTGATTCAGATAAATTCACGTTTCATTCCAAACTTAAAAAAGCTACATTTTTTGAATATGTTGATTCAAAAAGAGCATTATCACTCCAGCAAAATAGCTTCAATGAGGAGTGTGACGGTGTCTATTGCAACGTACTTTTTAGGATTTAGAAGCGCTGTGATGAGAGAGATTTTAGGAATTCGACCAAAGCTTGCTTTTCGGCGCGCTCAAGACCCAGAGGGCGTATCAATGAGTGTTTTTGCGGAGCAGAAGAACATTTTTTTCTCTTCTCACATTTGTTGAGTCCACCTCGATTATAGTGCTCAACAACCTCTTCGAGGCTCGCTAGACTTCCATCGTGCATGTAGGGAGGAGTGCGAGCAACATTGCGCAGCGGGGCAATCCGAAATTTTCCTCGGTCTTCGAGTTTGAGACTAAATTCATAGAGCCCTTCATGTTTTTCTGGAACCCCTCCCTTTTCGTCCCAGTTGTAAAGACCATTGTGTGCAAATTGAAGAATGTTTCCTTGCGAATCTTTTGCCGGAGAACGTGCGAGAGGATCTTTTTTCTCCAAAAACTCCTTCTTTGCAGCGTTGCTGAAAAGAACTCCTGAATGACATGCTGAGCAGTTTGCCCGGGCTGAAAAGAAGAGTTGCCGGCCTTTTTTAGCTTGTGCACTCAGTGCTTTGTGGTCGCCCGCAAGAAAACGATCATACGGGCTATCGAAGGCCTCCAGGGTGCGCACATATTCCGCGAGTGCGGAGAAAAGATGACGGGTGTCAGGGGGGCCTTTTTCCTCGGGAAACGCAGCGCGGTACATTTCCACGTGAGGCGATTTCTCTAAGAGTTCACTTCGCACTCTTGGCCAAACTCTCACTAATGCCATTTCGCCGGGGGTATCAAGAAAGAGCGGCACGATAATCTGATTCTCAAGTTTACGGAGCACAGGGTTCGACCAAGTCAAAACATCCATGTGCGCCGCGTTGATGAGCGTAGGAGAATTCCTGTGAACAGAGTGTCCTTCGATATCCGTTGAACTGTTTTTATTTTCAGTGAATGCTCGATCTGGTTCGTGACATGTGGCGCACGAGATTTTTCCATTTGCAGAGAGCTTTGGTTCGAAGAAGAGTGCTTTTCCCCATGCGGCTTTCTTTGAAGGTGGTTGCGCGAGTGCCTCTGCATTTTGAAAGGCAATCATCGCTGAAAAGTGCGCCATAATAGAGAGAAGCCAACGGACACATTTTTGTGCCCGCAGGCTTTCGCGCTTTTCATTTTCCGCCAGGGAAGAACGAATCACTTATTGATCCAAATGCGCTGGCCGCCCACATGGCACTGGCTGCATTGTCCGGTGACCTTTGATGAATTCATGTTCTTTGCACCTGAACCGTCGGCATCCGTTACGGTCACCCAATACTCTTTGTTGGAATTTGTGAGTTGAGCGAGATAGTCAGTTGTAGTGTAGAAGTTGCCGCTTTTGTCGGTCACGAATTGCTTTACTGGCACGCGTGTGTCGGTGCCGGCTGGCGGCTTTTCGTTGAAGATTTTCACAATTGCCTTAGCAGCAGGTGTTGTCTGGTCAGCTTTATAAACAGTTCCAGAGAAGGTGTGCAGACCTTTACCTGGACCTTTGCTTTGGTGACAACTGATACAGCTTAATCCTGCATTGTGACTTGGGAAGCCAGTATTTCCAGCGGGGTGATTTGAATCTCCTACTTCAAGTGCAACATTGAGAGCCGCGTCTCTGACATAGCAATTGTCGCCGATGGCTGCTTTTTTGGAATCAGTGCAGGCGGCTCCGTCGGTTTTTACATTCGAAGGATCTGCGGTTTGAGACGTTCCTACGTTTTCGTAAAGCGAGAATACTTTCTGACTTGGCGTGAGGTTGCCAACTGAATCTTTGAAGGTGAGGCCCAAATTTGAAAATAAGTACTCGCAGTCGCCGTCGCCGCCAAAGGCCATGCACCCCCAAGAGCTAGGGCTGGAAACAACACCCATCTGTCTGGTTGTGAGGTTCTGCGTGAGTTCCTCCTGCACTTTTTCGCCTTCAAAGTACTTCGCAATATCGAACTTCACTCCCGACTGCAGAGGATTTCCCGCGAGTGTTATGAGTGCATTGTTTTCGTGGGTGCATGTGTATGTTTCAGGGCTTGAACCTGAGCAGCTCGTTGCACCGTGGTGAATTAAATAGTCTTTGTCTTTTGCACTGCCGTTGGAAAGAATCTTCAGTTCAAGGCGGAGTTCTTTGTAACCACCCTTCCATGACCACCACATACCCGGATTGTTGAGTGGGGGCTCGGCAGTTGCAGAATCAAGGTGATTGGTTTTGTCGTCGAGTCCGAGGGCAAATTCCATTCCTGTGTATTCACCCTTTTTAATGACACCGCGAACCACCTTGCGAGTTGATGCATCAGGAGAGGATGATTTGGCACAGTTTAAATCAGTTGTTGCAAAGTCGAGGAGTGCAACATTTCCCGTTTGCCATTTGCCATCTTGCTCAAGCTTGAGATTCTCTTTTGTTCCGTCAGCTTTTACAAATTTAATGTCACTGACAAAATATCGAAAGTCTTTGGGCTGAACCTGGGTGCTGTCGGTTCCCAGAGTGTAGGTTTTATTACAGTCGAAATCTTCATCACCCACCGCCGCGCGAAACGGAATCTCGACAACCTGCTCATCGGAACTAATCCCTGAGTTGGAGTCTTTCCCCTTCCCGCAAGCGACGGCGATGCCAAGGACAAGAAAGGCGTATCCGGCGAGTGTCATGGAATTTATTTTTTGCGAAATCACGATTGTCTCCTTCACCTATTGAGGCAAACCCTTTTTTATCTTTCTCTGCAAACTCTGCCTATGCAGCCCAAGGCGATTTGCGGCGTGAGTAACATTCCCATTGCATTGCGAGAGCACAAATTCAATCAGTTCATATTCATAACGAGCCAGGGTAACAGACTGTGTATCAGAGAATTCGAAATTGAACTCAGTGTTCACATCGTTAAGCCAGAGCGCCTGTTCAATTAACTCCACCGAAGAAGGCTTCAAAAGATAATTGACGGCTCCATTCTTTATAGCCTGTACCGTGGTGGCTGTGGAGGGATAGCCTGTCAAGACAACCGCCCTGCAGCAACGGTTTGTTGCAGTGAGTTCACGCAGAAATTCAAGGCTCAGTTCTGATTTGACCCTGAGATCGAGAATAGCGAAATCAAAGTTCATGCCACCGTCCAGAACTGCGCGCGCCCGGCTAATACTTTCTACTGTCAAAACAGAATAACCACGATCGATAAACTCAAGCTCCAATGTGCTTCGGAATGCTGCGTCGTCGTCGAGGATTAAGAGTCTCTTTTGCATGATGGGTTCGATCTTTCAAACGTGATCTGGTTGTATAAGGGGAATTTGCAGAGTGATTTTTGCACCCCCTTCTAAACGATCAGATATTTGCAAGATTCCGCCCATGGCTTTGGCGAAGGTGACTGCATTAAACAGTCCAAGACCGTTGCCGCCATCTCGGGTTGTAAAGAAGGGCTCACCGAGATGGTTGCGAATCATTTGTGGAACACCTGGTCCTTCATCTTCTATGTGTAGCTCCATTAGCCCGGTTCGCTCGTCGCTCCTTGCGCTGATTCGAATGATTCCCGTTGGACATGCCTGTTTGGCGTTGTCGAGCAGGTCGGAGATCACTTGCTTGAGTGAGGTGCGCGGTGTTCGAACTTCAATGGGATTGAGTGGAACATCTACGATGAGTTGAGCTGTTGATGAACTCCAAGCACATTTCACACTCTGAATCTGCTCAACAATATCAACTTTTTCAAACGTGCAGTGATCGAGGTTGTCTCTGCGTTTCAGGAGATTTCTCAGCTTTGTCTCGCATTGCTGTGCAGCCTCGAGCGCAACCTGAAGATCTTCGTTTGCTTCCAATTCCGAGTTTTTACGTTGGAGTCTCTTGAGACGCATTTGTAGGGTAGAGAGAGGAGTTGCAAACTCGTGCGAGAAACCGGTTGCAATCACTCCGAAGGCGCGCAGGTGGTCGAGCTTTTGGAGCTCATCTTTCGCAGACTCCAATTCCCTGCGTTTGCTTTCGAGGCGAATTGACACCCATGCGATCAATGCAACGAGGCTCAACATGACAATCATATGAACTGGGTAAAGCACTACGCTTGGGAGTGTTTGGCCGAGGGCCGGGGGTGGGATGATTGGGTTTGAATAGAGTGCTGTGGATGCCCATAACAGCAGCATGACAAAGAGCACCACATAAAGCCCCTGAAGCAAAAGCGCGCCCAGCGCGGCATGAAAAAAAACAAGCACAATGAAAGGATTCCAGGCACCCCCGGTGAGCCAAAGCAGGCCGCAGAGAGCGCACAGATCAAGTCCAAGCTGTGCAAAGAGATATCCCTGGGTTGGCCGAAAGAATTTCGTTTTTTGCGCAAAGGCACTTGCCGTGTTGAGGGCTGCGAGGGCGGCAATGATCAGCAAGGCGGGCAGACGGGTTTGCGGCTGCAGCCAACCCAGTTTCAGGGCTGGAAAAACAACAATCATTTGGCACGCGAGTGCAATCCATCGGAGAGATAAAACTAAGTTTAAGCTGCGTTCGTTGATTGACATGAATTCCTCACTGAGGAGCGGGGCAACTGATCTGCCGCTAGGCTACATCAACGTCTGGAATTTGAGAACGCAACAAATTGTTGCGGTATTAGCGTGCAGGGAATTCGATTTATTTTATTTTCTCCAGCGACTGCAATGTCACGGTGCGATCGGCTGGAACCGACGTGACGTGAAGTATTTTGCCGATCCCAGCGTCCGTATAGCATGGATTGGTTATATTCATTTTTCCAATAATCTTTTCAATTCTAGGCCTCTTATCAAAGGTTCCTACGAGAATAATCTCGTTCGATTTGATTTTCTTGAGATGAAGTGCACAATCGCTGCACCAGCCCGAGAAAAAAACCAAATCGGCCTTCTTTGAGGTCGAAGCTTCAATGATGCTCTTTAATTTCTCGAGATTAATAGGTGGGCAATTCACAACAACGGAGTTCTGCTGTGAAAGTGCATTTTGCTCGGTAATCGCACCCAAAAACATGAGACCAATCAAAAGAATGAGCAACCGAGATATCGCTGGTCTATTTTGATTGGGTGTCATTCCCATGTGGACAACCATGCTAAGCTCAACGACGAGGCTGCGATCATGTTGCGATTTTCAAAGACTCTTCCTTTGTCGCTGATGCTCAATCGAATCATGTTTCGTGGCAATGGCATCCAATCGCACGTAACGAAGATAGAGTGAGCAAGAACTTCGCTCTGCGAGACACGAAGTCCATCATTGCGGCGCTCTTCTCGGGCTTCTCGCACAACTCCCGCGAGCAGCTTATTGTCGGCTCCGAGGGAAACCCCAAGTGTCGATGTCGCCCTCAATCCATTGCCGGGAAAAACAGCGGAGCGGCCGAGTCTTCTTTCATCTGGGAAGAGTCCTGCGAGTGCAAAGCCCCCTTTCAGTACTCCTTGTCCCCAAAAGGCATCGACACCCAATTTAAGCTCAGGGACTCCAGTACCAAAGGTATCGAGGAGGTCGACTCGCTTCGTCTCTTGAAGCGCTTTAGCATGAGCGAGTTTGTAGGAAGCCATGAGTTGAATCTGCGGCCTGGAAGGTTCAGTGAACTCGGGCATCAACCACGACCACCTTGCCGCCAGAACAGGATCGCCCAGGGAGCGAAGTGAATTCCCGTTGAGCCGATTTTGCTGCATGGGAAGAGTCAGCGTGAAGAAGAGATCGTTACGCAGCGCCTTTCCTGCAGCAAAAGTGACGGCCTCGCGCGCAGTAGGCCCAGACTCTCGGCCAATTTTTCCATTTGGATCGACCGTTTCGAAGCGAGAGCTACTCGAAACTCCGAGGTATGTTTTGAGTTGCTCATTGGGCCAAAGAATCAGAGGGTCATCGCTCCCACTCCCGCAAGAGGCACAGGCGTAGCCCTCCGAGGAAACCACGAGAGTTGAAATAAACAGAGCAGCAGAAATAAGAAACCATGAGATTGAATTTAGGAAGTTCATTCACGGCACCACAACTGGAATTTCAAGTTCTTCGCTCTGACCATTGGTTGTGGCTTTGACATGGAGTTCCCAAGGCCCGCTCATTGTGAAGGCAATTTTCGAAATCTTGATTCGATTTCCTTCAACAGTGAATGTGATTTGTTCATCGGGAGCACCGTGTCCATGGACCTTCATATAAGGAAAAATATCCTGCACGGTGAGACTGTCTGGAATGCCACCCGTTGGAGTTGTAATTTCAACGATGCATGCGTTGTTGATGTCAGCAAGTGAATCGCCACTCACTTCAGGGCCTACGCTCCAACTCACAATTTTTGCGGAAAAATATTGCCCCTTTGCTTCACTCGCTTGTGTGCTTGCTTGAGATGAATGATCCCCATTTTTGCCAGATTTGTTGCTGCATCCAGTGAATGAGAAAAGCGCTATCAAAGGGACTAAAATCAGATTTCTTCCATGCATCCTATTATTTCTCCGTTCAGCCCAATCTATTCTTAATGCATGCACTTCAAAATTATAAGAATCAAAATTCGTACATTTTATTTGTTAGAGTCAAAGAGCCTAGGGAGATTTTTGCCTAGGTTCAAAGCGGCCTAGAGGTTCTGTGTCATAATAGGCTTCTGAGAGTGCGAAAATTAAATTTCGGCAGGAACAAAACGAAAGGTGTCCCCGTGCGTCGCAATACAGCCCTGCGCGTTGATGGCAACTCCGGCGTCTGCAAGTGTCTCTGTTGCGTCTGCTCCTGAAAAGCCAATGGCAATGCGCACGAGTTGGCACGGCCAGCGCTTCTCTGAGTTTTCAATAACCCTGAAATCTTTTCGTCCTGGGGGCTGAGTAAACCACTCGACCTCTTGAGTGATGAGGGATGCGAGTTGGTCCTGAGTGTTGCGTTCGAATCTCACCGATTGCAGCGACCACTCTCTCACATATCCTTCCTCGTGAGAAGATGTTGTGCGTCGCATGCTTGGCCAATGTGGCCATGGGGTTTCTGATGGTCGTTGGTTTTGTCGTGGATGCTTTGGAAGTCGCGGTGGTTGATTCATAATTTCGAATTGCGTAACGCTTTTTGCACCCTGCCTGTTTGCCGTGCCAATGCAATCTGAGCCGGTGTCACCTCCACCGATCACAATGACGTCTTTGTGAGTGGCAAGAATTTCTGACTCAAGAGCTAGAGAATCACCCAAAACTCGGCGCGTTGATTGACTGAGAAATTCCACTGCAAAGTGAACACCACGGCCAATGCGACCCTGAATTTCGAGGTCACGTTTTTTCCCGGCACCGGATGCCAAGAGAACGGCATCAAAGTCTTTTCCGACCATTGTGCACCTTACAATCAATAAGCAAGACCAGACACCGGCAGCGTTCGGAGTGCATCAGTTGTTTTGCGTTCTTATTTCTCGAATCATTCCTTAGACGCAGTGGGAATGAGATGTACAAAGGTGCTGTTGCGTGGTTGTACCGGCAACCATTACAGGTTTTGCGGAGAGGGCGGATTTTTCGTTGAAATGCTGGAAAATATGGCTCGATTCGAGAATCCGGCGAATTTATCACCGGATTAAATTGAGTGTTCAGATGCAGCTAATCACTCGACCGGCGCTTGCATCGGGCACTTATCCCATAGCATTGTTGCTGTGTATTTAAGGTCATACATATTTGAGCTCAAAAGGAGATCTTCGGCGTCACTGTCTCGCAATCCCTGTGCAACAACGCGAGCCGTCAGTAGGCCACTTGGATTGAAGCCTGCCAAACACCACATGGCAGGCGATGGATCGCTTGCAAGAAATCCATCCTCTGATTCAACAACAGCTGAAACCTCATTGAAGGGTGTTCCGTTCTCCAGGTTCACCGTGAGAGGTTTTAGGGGAAGTCCAAAAAAGGTGCTTTGCCCTGCAATGGCTGCCGAAGCGTTCGCCGATTTTATGCCACCGTAACGCAAGCTTTGCTTAATTCCTTTTGCATAGTAGCCACTTGATATTTCTGCTCCCAAGGCCACGGTGCATGCTTTTCGCTGCGCGAGTGGTAAGCCTGAATTGGCAGGAAGATAAATTCCCATATTCCAGAAAATAATTTGCATTTGGTCGCCCGCCAAAATGAGTGCCGTGTTTTCGCCAAGCTGACAGCCTGTTCCGTTTGCGGCAATTCCTTCAGGCTTCCACCTCACATTTTGTGCAGATGCAGAGCCCACGCAATATGCTGAAGCAATCAAGGCAGAGAGCATTGAGGCGTAGGATATTTTTGTCATTTGATTCGCCTCCGAGGAGAGATGAACAGAAAGACAGACGCATCTGACGATTCGCAGTTTAGCGGAGAGGAATAAATAAATGCTTCTTAAGAAACATGCGAAAGAGCAATGTTTAAAGTGTTTTTATTTATTGTTCTTGAATGAGAGACGCAGTGATCGTTTTTGTTACTTTTGCATTTCGCAGGTCAAACCCTCGAACGTCACAAACGTAGCGGCATCTTTTCCGTCGAACACCTTGAGGAGCGGATGCTTAAGTATTCCTACTGACCGAGCGCCGTGCTCGCGGAGTTTGACGAGCGCATTGGGCTCTTTTGCAAAGCTTCCAAACTGACGCTCGACGTTCCAGGTTGGCTCGCCCGCTGTGAGTGGATGCAGCCCCTTCGGCCAAGATCTCGAAAGTTCGAGTCCGAGTTCAAAGGTCACGTCGCGAATCTCTTTAAAGATATGTTCAGGCGCACGTGTGATCTCAGCTGCGCGTGCTGCAGCTTCAAAAAGTTTGCAGTTAATCCGCTTTTCCTTCAAAAGAACGCGCGCAACCGTGTGAAGATTCTTCGACAGAAAAAGGTTGAAGGCATCGTATGTGGGTTTGAATTCCTGCATGGCCTCAATACGTTGTTCGAGGTTTCTATGCGGAGTGTTTTCCCAAAGTGCATCGACATGCGGAAGAGCAGAAAGGGAGATTCCCATCAGGCTTGAGAGATAAAGAGCTGTAGAGCCCATGGCAAGCTCGAGTGCCGTCCAGCGTTCCGCGAGAGCTTGTTTGCTCAGTGCACAGAGCTGAGCACCAATGTCGGGAATCTTCGTTTTGCTACTTGCAAGTGAGGTTAAGCAGGCGCTCTGGCTCAAAACAAAACCCTTCGTCATCAAGTCAGCGAGTGCATCATTCAAGCGCCTGGAAATTTCAGATTTAGGCACTATTGCGCCACTCTCGGCGCAGCGTGATTTGTCGCGTTCAAAAGTCATTGCCCGGTAGGCTTCCGCATACGCGGAAAGACCACTGCTCTTGTAGCCTGGAAGGCCTATGAGCTTGGTTATCTCTTGCTGAACTTGCTGAGCATTCCAAAGGGTGGTGTTGTTCTCGGACGCAGCGCAAAAATCAGCAAATGTCGTTTGCTTCGTTGAACTTGAAACACCAGAAGGTTCTGAAGAGTTGAAACTGCGTGGCTTACACCCACCGAGTGACGCGATCATCGCCAAACTTATCAGCAACTTCATGATTTATGCCTTTTTAACAAATTCAGACTTTAATTTCATTTCACCAAACCCATCAATTTTGCAGTCGATATTGTGGTCGCCCTCCACGAGGCGAATGCCTTTGACCTTAGTTCCCACCTTCACGACCTGAGATGATCCCTTGATTCTGAGATCTTTGATGAGTGTGACTGTGTCTCCGTCCGCCAAGGGATTTCCGAAGGCATCCCGAATGACGCTCTCTTCAGGCGACGGGCCCGAACTTTCGCCTGATACAGACCACTCGTGGCCGCATTCAGGACATGCCAACAGCGCGTCCAATTCATAAGTGAGCTCCGAGGAGCACTTCGGGCAGTGGGGTAGGGTCGTCATGCTTAGAGAGCTCCTCATCCAAAATTCAATTCGGTGTTCGGATCCTTACCAAAGATCATTGAGATTCCAGAGAAATAGTCCAACCAAAACAGCAGCGTGCGTAATAGTGTCAATCTTTCTTGAAAGCTGCCGAGCATACTCCTTGGAAACCTTAATGCAACTTCTGCACTTCTCAGGGGGAACTGGAATGAAGCGAAGATACCAAAAGCAATCAGTAAGACTGACCTTTTTAGCGTTTTCGACAGTAACACTGCTCGCTACCGTAGGAGCGTGTGGACGCACCGCCGGGAGCAATGATCAGCAGCTATTGGAACTCGCCGGTAAGACAAGCACCCGGTTAAAGGCACAGAATGGTGGCGCAGCCGATTCCCTTACAAAGAGAAACACAGAGGCCACTGAAAGGCTTTTGCGGGGCTTGATTGATAAAGAGCGTGACGAACGTATTGCAGCAGACAAGCAGTTAGGCGACCGCATTGACTCTCTTGAGACAGAACTCAAAGCTTTCAGGGATCAGGTCAACGCGCGGTTTATACAAGTGGACAAACGTGACGCTGAGCTGCGCGGTGAGATGACAAGCAATTTTGAAGAACTGCGCAAGGTTGACAAAGATCTTGCTCTTAGAATTGAAGCCGAAGCAAAGGCCCGGGCTGACGAATTTGTCGCGGTTCGTTCTGAGCAGGCTGCACTCGAAAGCAAAGTGACCAAGAGATTTGAGTCTGTAGAGAAATCTTTTGATACAAAATTGAAAGATCAGAGGGCTTCTTTCGATAGCGCTATTGCGTCAGTAAAATCAGACCTTGCTGCGGAAAAGGCAGAACTGGATAAAAAGATTGCTGAGAGCAGCGCTGAAGCAAAAGCTGCGCTTGAGGCACAAAAATCAGAACTTGAGAAACGCATATCTCTGGTTGAAAAGGCTGCAGCGAACGAGAAAGCGCGACTCGACAAAACTGTTGCTGATCTCGGTAAAACAGCCGCAGATCTCGATGCTGCACGGACGTTACTGTTATCAAAAATCAGTGGAGTAAGCAAAGATCTTGATCTGGCGAAAGCCGAGCTCGCTTCAGCGGATGCCGCACAGAAGAGTGCGCTTGAGGCAAATGTGAAGGCGCTTGAAGTGAAAATGGCAGACTTGGGCAGCGAGATAAAGGCTGATGTCGCTGCCAATAGGAAATTTCTTGAATCGCAAATCGATGGAGTGAAGAAAGACCTTGATCAAGCTAAACTCGATCTGAAGACCCAGATGGCTACGGCGAGTGCTTCACAGAAGATAGCGCTTGAGGCAAATGTAAAACTGCTCGAAGGAAAAATGGCCGATTTGGGCAGTGAAATGAAGGCTGAGACCGCTGCGCTGGCCGCGAAGCAAGTTGCAAGCGATAAAAAAATAAGTTCTCTCGAGAGCCGTTTGGCAGCAGAAACCAAGGCACGCCAAGAAGCCATCACCTCTCTGAAGGGTGAAACCGAAGCGCTCATTAAATCAACCGATTCTAAAACCCAGACAGAGCTCCGCTCACTCATCTCCCAAGTTGAGCAGGCGTCTGCATCGAATGTTGAGGCCGTTCAGAAGCAAATTCTCGATAAGCTTTCAAAGCAAGATGCTGACACTCGCGTGGCTATTCTTGGTCTGACAGGACGGATTTTTGAAGTTGCTGAAGAAGGCAAGAAAAGCAACGCCGACCTCGAAAAGCGCATGTTGAGCAGTGTTGAAAATGTGCGCGGAGAAATGATCTCCAAAGTGGCGGACCTCAATTCAGCACTTTCATCTGCACGGAGCGAGCTCAGTTCAAAAATCACAAACGGTCTTTCGGGTTTGAGCAATGAATTCTCTGAAAAGCTCAAAAACGCAGAGAGTCAATTGAGCGACAACTTACGCAAGGAAGTTTCAGCTCAGCGCCTGGAAATGGAAGGCTTGAAACTCGGATTGAAGGATGCAGAGGGTAGATTTGAAAAATCATTCGCAGATCAGGCTGCAAACACCAAAGCCCAAATGGAAAAGTTGAAGGCCGGAATTGATGCTTCTATGCAAGCAATGTTTGACAATCATCAAGCAGAGGCAATTAAGAATCAGGAAACGGCGGCTGCATTATCTAAGATGATTGCCGAGCAACAATCGGCTCTGCAGGCATCGGAGTCACAGTATAATTCTCAGCTCAAGGCCCTCACCGATCAGCAAGCTGCGGCGAATGCGGCTCAGGATGCGGCGGCGGCAAAAGAGCGACAGGCAATGACCGACGCACTCAAAGCCGAACGTGAGGCACGCACAGCAGAGCTGCTAAAGCTTCAAGGCGATATGGGCACTTTGAAATCAGCTCAAGACCAAGCGCGCGTGAATCTTGAAAAGGAAATGAAGGATAAACTTGCATCGATGGCCGGCAAGTCAGAAGACGAGAAGAAGGCTCTCGAAGCTCAGATCACCTCGTTGAATGGCGCGCTCAACAAGCTCGATGAAAATACCTTTGCAACCATGAAGAACCTCAAAGATGCGCTCGCCGTCGAGCGTCAGAAAACCGAGGAACGACTCGTCAGCGCAGTGAGGAACATTGAAGGACAGCTGGCAACTGCAGCCGCAGAAACCCAGAAAGTTGCTGCACGCGTTGAAGCTGTGAACCGAGCGCAAGAAGAGTTTCAAGCGTTCGTTGCAAAAAACTATGCGACAAAAGGTGAACTCGAAGCACTCAATTTGCGTGTGGAAGGTCTCGAGTTTGTCACGAAAGTCATGAATGCCGACATGGTTCGCGCGAACGCGGAGATGAAGTCACTCATTTCGAAGGAAGTTTCTGATGCCAAGGCTGCCCTTGAGCAACGCATTGGCAACGTTGAGGCAAGTGTTGATGGAATCAAGAACAAACTTGGTTCTGCGATCAAAGATTATCAATCACAAATTGGAAAACTAAGCTCCGGCATGTCGAGCCAAATTGCCAAAGTCAAAGCAGACATGAAGAAGCAAGATGATGCTCTTTATGCTGCAATCTCTGACAGCAAATCGATGCAAGATAAAGTCAATGCCGACCTTATGATGTCAGTGAAGAAGCAAGCTGCTGACTTTGAAACAATGAGCCAGGGTGTCAAGAAAGAACTGAGTGACAAACTCGTACAACTTGAAGGCCAGATAGATAAAACAAATGCAGCCGTGAAAGCCGAACACGATGCTGTGCAGGCTCAGTTCGCGGAAGTGGTCAAGCAAGAGCAAGCCATGAAAGAACAGATGGTTAAAGAGCTTGCATCGTTGAAAGATGAAATAAAGGATGTTGCAAAGGTCGCCAATCAGTCGCTCAAAATGGCGGAGGCCAATGCAGAAGAAATCGCACTTGTGAGAGCAGATCTCAAACGCCAGGAAACGACAATCAACGGCGTGTCGGCTAAGTTGAACGCGCACGAAGCCCATGTGGCGCAGAAGTTCAAGCTGCAAGGCGATCAGATATCGAAGCTCAATGAGTCCGTAGACAAAATGAAGGAAGACTTCAACAAGCGCCTTGCAGAAGTGGCCGCACACGCTGAAGAACTCGTTGAGAATATGGGCGATGAAGTGAAGGCAAACTTCAAAAAAGTCGCAACCGATATGGCAAAAATCAAGTCGGCTCAAAAGGCTGCAGAAGCCAAGCTCACCAACCACTACGTTGAAACATTCAAGCAGGAATGGGATACCGATCTCGAAGAGTTCGCCCAACTGGTGGCTGAAGAGCAATCGTTGGTGCTTGTGAAGAGGGAACTGAAGAACGGAAAATCTGTGGTGGTTGGCAAGGGGCCACTCGTGCACGCACTCGAAGCATTCGCTGAAGTGAGAAAATCCTTCCTCGCTGCTTTGCAGCCAAAGCAGCGTACCGATGGTGGCGAACGAATTGAATTCTACGATAAATCGTTTGTCCCCATCATGGCTCAATGCGGTGGTAATGCTGAGGCTACCTTCGCCAATGCATTCGGGCGTGACTCATTCGACTTCCTTGCGGATGAATATATCGCGAGTCTCATAGGCGGCTCTCGCGGTTCAGCATCAGATGCGCTCTACTTGAAAAACGGTAAGTTGTCGGATGGAGACAGTTTACATCACTATATTTTGCTCGAAGCCTTGAGAAACCTAGAAGGCGGTTCAGACGATCCGAAGTGCATGAGCCAAGTTAAGGCTTGGGCGAATGGTGTATTGAACGGGAATGATTTTGAGGCGCATCGTGAAAGGATAGCGAAGGATTCTAAATTTCAGGCCCGTGTCGCGGAATTTGTGAGTGCATCTGCAGATCTGAAAACTGCAACAGACAGGCTTGAAGTGCGATTCGCAAATCGAATTGCCAAGGGCCAAAAGAAAATCGTTCCTGCCTTTATGAAAGTTGCAAACCCTGAAAACGTGTTTGGCAAGAATAAGGTAGAAGATGTTGCAATGGGAATGCTTGGCCAGATGGCGAACACTCTTTCCGAGGGAGCAGATGCAACCTACGATGCAATTGCTCGGCAAGAAGAATTCGACAAAATGGTGGGCGTGCAGAAGCAATTTGCACAGGCAATGAAGGACGAGAACAAGGAAGATGCAGCTGTCATTGCCGCCGCTGAGAAACGTGAAAAGGCGATGAATGACAAGATAAGCGGCCTGCAAGCGAAGCTTGATTCATTCGACAAAACGGCAAAGGATGTTGATGCCCTCAAGGGGAAGGTCGATAATTTAAATGCTTCACTGAGCAAGGCGCTTGATGTTGTGTTGAGCTTGGCGTTGCGCGCTGGACACCCAGATTTGGTTGCTGCGACCCAAGAGGCCGGCAAGCTCATTGGCTACACTCCAAAAGAAATTGGTCTTGTGAAGCCAAAGATTCTTGAAGTGCAACACTTCTTTGCAGCACCTGCTCTCGCAAATGGTTCAGACACTTGCACGGGTGATACTATCAAGCGTGGAGCAGGCGTGAAGTTCTGGACAGCAGGCGGCCAGTGCTGGGTCAACTTCCGAGGAATCTCTTGGAATCGGTGGTCGAGCGCGGCACAAACCATCTGGTTCCGCGTGTTTGGTGCAGCACAAAAGATGCAGGTGTGGTCGCACCACTGCGGAAGCACTGGGCCAGCATCGTGTAACGCGATGTTTAAGTACCAAACAGGGGCTTCGAGCGTGATGTCGGGCGCTGGCAATGTGAGCAGCAAGATGAGCGGCGCACCCAATGAAGGTGTGTTCGACTTCCGGATTCCAAACATTCTTGACCCCTACATGCAACGCTCACTCAGCTGGTCTGGAGAACCCATTTACTTCGCGGCGCATGGCTCTGATGGCCAGGGAAGTGTTTCGAGCAGTTATACTGTTCAACTCTATTCTCCTGTTGTTCTTGACTTCCTGAGCGTGGGTCGCCCCATGTTTAGCACAATGGAATCGAGCAACGTTCGTTTCGACCTCAACGGCGATGGAAGAACCGAGCGTACAGGTTGGCTTGCTGGGTATCGCGATGTTGGATTCCTTGGTCTCGACATGAATGGAAATGGTAGCATCGATAGCGGTTCAGAGCTCTTTGGTGAGGCAACTGTGCTCAACAAGAGTGGCAAGAAAGCCCGCGACGGATATGCAGCGCTTGCGCAATACGATTCCAACAAGGATGGATTCATTGACAGCAAGGACGCAGTGTTTAGCAAGCTCGTTGTGTGGTTCGATCGCAACCAAGATGGCCGTACCAACTCCGACGAAATGGTTTCGTTGGCAGACACTGGTGTGACCAAGGTTGCACTCAAGCACACCCGGCTCAAGGATGCTGAGCGTTTCGTGAATGGTAACGAGATGAGAACAGCTGCCAAATTCTGGGGACCAAAACAGTGTGGTTCTGAAGGCTGCAATAGCTACGATGTGTACTTCAGCACCGCCTTCACTGTGTCGCAAAAGAAGTAAGAGTATTTTGGGAGGGGTCCACGGATGGGGCTTCACGTTCACAAGATTCTTCTAAGAGCTGGGGTATGCGGTTTCTTTGCCGCGTATCTCAGCCTTCTTGCATCTTGTGGAAAAGGCTCAACCGCGCGAGTTTATTTGCTCGATGAGTCGCGTTCCGTGGCAGGTAGTCTTGTTTCAAAAAATGGCTTTAACCCCGCCAATGTTGAATTCTCAATTATCAATGCACAGGGATTTCGTGAGCAACCAGAGCAATTTTCGTTCGACCCTGTTGCCAATAAATTTAGCTTCAATTTGGTCGACGAAAAATTTTACAAAACCCAGACAGCCACTCTTATGGAGCAGATTTTGAGCATGGGCAAAGCTCTTCCGCTCTATGGATTCACAGATACCTCAGTGGTGGGAAAAGTTGAAAAATACGTACGCTTCGAGGTGCGACCTGCAAAGCTCTCTGGCGAGAAATACCAAATCGTTCCCTATCTTCAGATTTCGATACCGCTGACCAAGCGGAATTTATATGCAGGCAACGATGTGTTGCAACTTGGTGGCGGTCTTGAGTTGGGAAAAACGGGTTTTGCAAAATTGCAAGTTACAAATGAAATGGGCGTTCCGCTCGCTGGAGCCGACGTTGCAGCCATTTCTGACGGAAAATTAGAGGGAGATATTCCCCTGTGGCACAACTCAGCACTGAGGCCAATTTTCACAAAAACTGATTCCAGTGGTGTCGCTTTTATCGGACCCATTGATACCGCCATCGATCTCGCTCCCTTTCAGATTCTTGCGAGGGCCGAGGGATATTGCAATTTTCTGACCGCTCCGAGTAATAAATTTTCAGTGAGCGAAACAAAGCCTCTGGTCGTTAAACTTCGCACCTGCAGTGCAGATGAATTAACCAAAAATAGTTTGCTGCCGAGTTTTCCAACGGGCCTTAAGTATCTCAGTGTGACAGAAGAGGGCATAGCCCGAAGTGTTGTGCACACCAACGAATCTTCACTTTTTCTCCGACTCGATTCCTTGTCCTCAAAATTCCGAGGAGCCCGGGTGGCCCTTTACGAAACCAACTCAAAATACGAACCTCGACCCGAACCCACGGGCGAGCTTAGAGAGGTTCCCAACTTTCAAGGTGAATTTGAAATTCCTATTCCAAAGATATTTGTGACAAGCGATGCACAAGAAGGAAAGTTTATTATCAAGGTTAGTCGCTTGCCTGGCGCCTTAGACGGTGGGCCATTGAATGCCGACGCCTTTCCTGAGTTGATTGTATACGGGCAGAAGAGTTTGGTGAAGCCTTCGCGTGATGGCCTCATGGCTGTAAAGATTTATGATGATACTGATGATACTGAGGGTGCTGAATTTCAGTGGGCTGGTACCACCAAACCTCCTAACATCGATTATTGGAAAAACTTTGCTGTAAAAAGTTCTTCAGGGTTTGAAAACATTGTTCCCGGCACAAGCGGCAGTGTGTTTACTCTCTCGTCACCCAACTGCAAAGAAGGCTACGAGCTCGGTTTTGAAATTGATTTTCTCTCCATTTCCAAAAAATTTAAGCCGTGTGTGAACAATGTTGCAACATTCACAGCAGATGAGGCAGGGTTCGTTGCAAAAGCAGGCCAAATTTTAACTTCCGGTGGGCGACACGTCTGGCGAATTTACATGAAGGATAAATTTGGCAATGAAAGCGAAGCTCTCTCTTCAACAACCGATCCAGATAAGCAATTGAATATCATGACCGTGATTATTGACACCGCCCCGCCGCTGCTCGGAGTGGGGCACCCTCTCCAAAATCTCGAATTTGTGCCCGACGGGTCAACGACCCCAGTTTTCGAGGTGAGCAAGAAAGATGTTGATGATAGTAAGTTAAAATTTCGTTTCCAGGGAACATCAATAGCCTCAGAGCAGATATGCAACCAAATTTCATCCGATTCTTTTTCTAATGCTGCAAATGGTGAACTTGGATTAAATGGCGAACTTAAATTCGGAATCAATGCCTTTCTCTACAAAGATGAATTGGGTCGGGTCTGGGGCCGCAGTGGGAATGAGTCGCTGGTTGGCTTGCAGTTTGTGAAATTTGCCATTGCCTCCTCGGAGGCTGCACTTGCAAACAAGCCGGTGTCTGAGTTTTCTGCGTGCCGAAAACTCGAGCCTGATGGCACCTCATTCAAGGTTGTCCCCGTTGAAATCACCCTCAGTGCAGAACACATCAGCTTCCCGGATGATATAAATTCAGATGCCGAATTCTATCTGCGCGTTCAAGATGCCTCAGGCCAACTCTCTTCCATTACAAAGTATTTAATTCCGCGCTGCCCAAGTCCAAATCCGACGCCCTCTGCAGCGACGACCTGCTGGAAAAAAGAATGATTTTGGGCACTCTGTTGGGCAAGTAAGATTCCTTGTCTTTCGCCCACCCGATTGCAAATTTCGTTTGAAAAGGTGAGAGTTCAGTGCACTTATTCTCAACTCTTTGCTTTCACCTTCAACGAGACGCCAGCCATGTTGAAATGCATTCACAAGTTTTCTCCTCATTGCCTCTTTCCATGGCTGCGAGCTCTTTGTCTTGTGTCTACAATGACAATTGGTTGCTTGAACCCGGAGGTTTTGGCCAATCCAATTCGCACACCGGCGTCTACCCGCCTGTGCTTCATCAGCGACCTCAATGGCAGCTATGGTAGCGTTAATCTGCCATCGACTGTGCACGATGCGATGGCGCAAGTTCAAAAGCTCAATTGTGGTCTTGTGATTGGTGCGGGCGATCTCGTTGCAGGCCAAGATTCCACACTCACTGACTCCCATTTGCGCTCGATGTGGGATGAATTTAACCGGGTTGTTATTATGCCGCTTGATGCTGGCGGAGTTCCGGTACTTTCTGCGCTCGGCAATCACGATGCCTCTGCAGCACGCGGAGCTTCAGGGAGTTTTTTGTTCCAACGTGAGCGCAATGTTGCCTCAGAGTTTTGGAAACGGAAATTACAGGGAACTGTTTCAAGTGCGGTGGAGTGGTGGAGCCAAGAAGATTTTCCATTCTTCTATTCGGTACGTTTCGGCACGACAGGCATTGTTCTTATCGACGGTTCCTCGGCTGTTGAGGTGCGCAGTCGGCGCGCATGGCTCGAAAATCAACTGACACAAATGGCCGCCCATCCTTCTATTTCGACACGCATTGTTGTTGGGCATCTTCCCTTGTTTGCGGTTGCGCGCGGGCGCGAAAGGCCTGGAGAAATTCTCGCCGACTCAAGGGAATTGTACGAGCTTTTTGATCGTCATAAAGTCGATTTCTACATCAGCGGACACCACCACGCATTTTATCCCGGGCGAGTTCCTGAGTGGAGTCGCAATCATGGTACTGTGCAATTAGCTTTGGGTGCATTGGGTGATGGCCCGCGAAAGCTCCTCGGCGAGCACGCAGTGCCTGCGCGAAACACTCTCACTTATCTTGATATCAATGAATCGATGCAGACCATAGAGAGCCGCTTTTCGGTGAAAACACTTTTGCCTTGGTCGGGTGAGCATCTTTCACCCTTCGAATTGCCCGAGGCTTTGCCAAGCCTCGATGGTTCGGGAAAAGCTCTATGGCTCAAGCGTTTCAACTTCAATTCTCCATTTCCGTTCCCATAAGGCACCTTCGAATTCAGAATTCGTAATCAATGCTAGGAACAATGCTCCCCACGGGGATGATAGAATTAAAGAAATTATAAATGACGGAAATTGTGTTGAGCGAGAAGTCGTGCAAGCGGGCATCCTTGAACTTCAACACTCCTCGCCTGTTCACAAGAGGTTTTTCTTGGGGAAAGATATTCTGCTTATACAGCGGCGAAGAAATCTTCACTGAAATGTAATAGCTGTCTTCTGGAAGTTGCGACAAAACAACGCCCACGAGATCTCCCTTGAAACCGCTCGTAAGGCTTGTAACAACAGCCGTTTTGCCGATAGCCTGAGTCAGTAAAGAAGCGCGTTTTTTCTCTTCGGTTTGTTTTCTTGCTGAAGCGAGCAAGGAAAGAAATTCCTGGAAATTTCTTATCAGTGCTACTTCAGTAGCCGATCGCATGTCATCGCGACGATGGCTTGGAGTGATGTTGGTTAAACGAGTGAATTGAGCCCACCATTGCTCATCGCTGAAGGAGAGCATTTTATCTACGGCCGATTGGTAAAGAAGCACATCGACAAGCGTTACCACCGCACCCCACTGGTCTTTATTAGTGTGCATTGTTGGCGAAAACGTTATGAAGTATGGGTCTGCAGAAGCCTTTTGCGCAAGAACAACTGAATCGTCGCGTAGCTCCTGTGAGGTTGTTGCGGAGTCCCACTGACGGATATTCAAGCCAAGAATAGTGTCCTTTAAAGTCCCAGAGTCAGTTTTTACTCCCATGAAAAAGCTTTTCACGGTGTCGCGTTCCTGAATGTCCAGCACAGGGGCCTTCCATAGGTTCTCACTGAGGTTTTCGATTTGAAACTTATGCTGTGTTTGGCCTGGTTCGCTTGAATCGGTTTCATCGATGTCGGAGGTCACTTGTACATCGAGCGACGTCACAAGACTGAATAAATTGAAACCCCATTTCTTCATAATAAAATCGGCATCAATCTCTTTCCGGCTTGCAAGTGTTGGCAGGGTGTCTGTGCGCATTGCCGTTGCAATAAGGCTCAAAGCTTCACGTGCGCGGATGCGTGACTCCCTCGAGTCGTTGGGCATTGTCCAAAGTTCTCTATCAATGGAGCCCTTGCGAATGCTGCCGTCGAAGAAAGGGAAATTCATGGTCACAAAGGCAACACGCAACGTCGCGGCAACTCGTGCACTCAGTTCGGTGTAGTGGGAGTTGTCGATGAGAATGTCTACTTTTTTGTCGGCACGATCGCTGATGAGCGTGCGCTTCAGGTAAACACGAGCCAAACTCGCAGTGGCGCTGATGTCCACAGGCGTTTGACCTGAGACAGTGAGTGAACCACGTCCTTCCACATAGTCTTCAATTAAAATTGAGTGCTTGTTTGGAAGTTTAAATTGTCCGGGTGAATAGGGCATCAGTAAGGCTGGCAAATAAGCAGCTTTGTAAGCGCCCTCACTCTGCTGTCGCACAGGGTAAACGAGGTTGAAACTTCTGTAATAGGTGATTGAGCTGCCGACGTTGACAAGGTCTGTTCCGAGAGTCCAACCGACAACCATTTGGTCGTGAACAAGAAAACGCTCGTTCATGCTTGTGGGTTGTTCATTGCGGACAATGGAGCGGTTCACTCGCAAAATAAGGCCGGCAGCAAAGGGAAGTCCCAAGCCAGCGAGGTCGTCACCTGTCAGTCGAATTTCGGTGACAGGCCTCAATGCCCTGTCGGCTGCTGCATTGATAATTCCTGTTTGGATTCGCATAAGAGAGGGGCCCAGATACTCAAAAACGGGGCGGCTCATCGACTGCATTATGCCGAGTAATTTATCGTGCGATTCGGGCTTGTTTCCGCCCATCATTCCGCCTGAGGTTTGCCAACCCAGTTCGGTTTCTTTGTCGGAGGGAGCCACGCTTTCGTTGGCAGGAAGCGGCGCAAATTCTTTTTCAAGTTCAAAAACACGGACAAGCTGATTGCGCCGTGCCACAAGCTTTTCTACCAGGATATTTTCAACGCGAGGATCCCATTTTCCAGCAACAACGGCACTGCGAATTTGATCTCGTGACATTCGAGCAATAAGGCGCACCATCCAGCGTGCGTCATCCCAAGTCGTGTGCTGAAAAAGATTGCTGTACAGCCAAGTTATGTAATTAAAAGAAACAGAATCTTCGCGCTCATCCTTGATGACGTTCCATTTGAACCAAGAGACTGTTTCAGGCATCAGGAAACTTCCAAACGACCAGCCCAAATCTCCCGACGCAAAGAACATTTTTTCAGCGGATGAATTTTTGTTTAAAATTGTTTTGTTTTGCCCTGATTCCTTCATGTCATTGTTGGCAATCCAAGCCATAAAAACAGGAAGAGCTCGCACTTCACGGGTTTCAGGATGACCATTTTGCGTGAACGACCAAGCGCCTACGCGAATCAATTCTTCTGATCGACCTTCAAGCAGTGCTTCTTTCAAAACGATGTAGTCGCCTTCGGAGTCTCGGCCATCTTCAAGCACGGCCTGCTGCATTTCCCAGAAACTGTAGTAATTCTCCATGTCGCGGTGGAAGGTTGGTTTTTCACCATCCTTAAAGCGGATCTTTACGTTGTTAATTCGCTGTGAAGCGTCGGTATTGAATCCCAATGCCGAAAGCAGAGTGGCCGCAGTGACCTCGCTGTGTGTCTCGCTCAAAAATTTCAGTTTGAATTTTTGCTTCTTGCCGTTGTTCAACCAAGTCACATCGAATTTAGGGCGGCGTTGTGATCGCTTGACTTCATCGAAATCAAGCGTTGCGCCATCGTAGGGGAAAGAAAAATCAACGTTTTGGTAGAGGCCACTTTTGCGTTGGAAGGTGTCGAGCATTGGTTGTTTGGAGGTATCAACGTTGGTCCAATAGGAACCATCAGCCAGTGGATTGAGGCTAGAGACATCGCCGCCATTGGCTTTCAAAGTCATGAGCTCTGGTTGTGTATAAAAGCGCGATTGGCTTGCATTCCAAAGATTTGATGCCTCGCTCTGTGCAGCGTTGCGTCGCTTCACCTGATAGCGCTTGAAGAGTCCTTTCGCGTAGCCTGCGATCTCATCGTAGTCCATCCAGCGCCCTTCAGAGCGCACGGCATAGCCTAAATGCAGCGCAGCCGCTGCGAGTTCGTATGATCTGCTGCCTTCGGAATTTTTCAGTTTGGCGATTATTTCGTTGAGTCGTTCGTAGGCCTTCATGAGCGAAGCTGAGTGGGCCTTCTTTGCAGCATCTTCCGAAGTTTTCTGTCCAACATTAACGTAATAATCAACGAGTGACTTTTGGATTTCATTTTGTGCAGTTTGCGCATTGAGCCGAAAAAGATCGACTTTCTGGCTTGAAACACGGCCGCTCTCGAAAAAGGTGGCTTCTATCTGATTTTTCAAAATCGGACCTATTCCCTCTGAAGCCCTCGCATTCGGGGCGATCAGCAGGGCAATAAAGCCAATAAAAATGAGAAAATTGCTCATAACCACCCTTGTTTCCTCCGGATTAAGCTTGGCTGCAGGGCTAAGAGGTATTAGGGGCCGCGGCAAGATAAAACTGCCTAGTCTTTTTATTGTAGTAATTTCGGGATAATGCACCGTTCGCTAAGGCTTTCATCCATGTTGTCCGATAAATAAATGTCGGCACTTATTTGATGAGTTGCCCTGGAGGTCTGAGACATGTGGTCAAAGCTTTTTACTGCTGCTGTTGCTCTTTTTTTAGTGGTCTTTGTTTCCGCTCAGGCCGAAGCGCGTTGTCGTGGAATCAGCGAAGGCGACATTAAAAAGTTTGTTTGTTCAGACGGAACCATTCAAAATATTTCCATGGCCAATGGCTTCATTATTGTTCGCACCTATAGCCCCGAATCCAAAACATGGAGCGAGTCTCGCTTCCCTGCGGCTGATGGGGTGAATCTCGAGACAGTGAGTATTTCAGTCCAGCAGGGCGGCTGAGTTATCCCAAGCGCTCTCATCCGCCTTTTCGAGATTCGAAACACTGAGGCCGAGCAGTCGGATTCGACGCTGCCCGGCCTCTGTCTTTTCCAGGAGGAGTTTTCGGGCGGCTTCAAAGAGGGTGTCTTCAGAATTTGCAGAGTAACGGAGTGTTTGGCTTCGGGTGATTTGGTGGAAGTCTCCGTATTTGACCTTGAGTGTCAACGTTCTTCCTGTGATTTTTCGATTTTGTAAGTCGTTGGCGGTTTTATCTGCAAGCGCTTTTAACTCATCAAGGAGATGGGGAAGGCTCGTGAGGTCTTTGGAAAAGGTTTCTTCGCGTCCGAGTGATTTGCGTTCCCGTGAGGTGTGCACCCTGCGTTCGTCGATTCCCTGTGCAGCCGTATAAATCCAATGAGCGAATGAACCTAGGTGTTCCTCCAAAGTGATAAGAGGAATTCGTAAGATATCGGTGCAGAATTTGATGCCAATGGCATTGAGGCGCTTTTCGGTGGCCGGCCCGACACCAAAAATCTCGCGCACCTCAAGGGTACTCATGAACGCCGCAACTTTTTCTGGCGCAACAACGGTGAGGCCTGCAGGTTTGCGATAGTCAGACGCAATTTTTGCAACCAGCTTGTTGGGCGCGACGCCTACAGAACAAGAAAGATTCAGTTCTTCAGTCACGGCCGCCTGAATCGCTTTGCCAATTTGCGCAGCGTAGAGTCCTGAACGGTTGTCTGTGACATCGAGAAATGCCTCGTCGAGTGATAAGGGTTCAATGAGCTCTGTATATCGGGAGAAAATTTCCCTGATTTGATGAGACACCTGTGAGTACTTTTCGAAATTTGGCGATAGAAAAACTGCGTTTGGGCAAAGCCTATATGCTTGCGCGCACGACATTGCTGAACGGATTCCAAACTTTCTTGCCTCATAGCTTGAGGTACAAACAACAGCCCGCGACTGCGGTGAACCACCAATAACTACGGGTTTGCCAGCAAGAGTTGGATTGTCGCGAACTTCAACAGCTGCATAAAAAGCATCCATGTCGACGTGGATGATTTTTCTCATCAGCAATGAGGGATGCACTGTTGTCAAAGCTCGTACCCCGGTGGAATTCTGTTTTCCCGACTCTCTACCTTTTTAGCTCCACTTGATTTGATAAACAATCGGGAATTCATTATCACCATTCAGTTTAATTGATTTTTCCCAAGAAGAAACTGCGCGGAGTGAATGACGGATGCTTTCTTTGGACGCCTTAGGTGCCATTCAAACTAATCTTCTCTCACCCGTGGTTCTCTGTTTTTTGCTAGGCTGTGTGGCCACATGGGTCAAGAGTGACCTGCGGATTCCTGAATCCATTTATTCTATTCTCACCATTTATCTGCTTTTTGCTCTCGGATTAAAAGGTGGTGTTGAGCTCTCGCACGCCGACACCGCTCTCCTATGGAGGCCTGCGCTTGCAACCTTGGTGATTGGCCTCGTCACCCCTCTGATTGCCTACTTCTCTGCGCGGAGTTTTGGAAAGTTAAGTGTTGCAGACGCAGCGGCACTGGGTGCCCATTATGGCTCAGTTTCAGTTGTCACATTCATTGCCGTGCAATCGTTTCTCTCAGGAATGGGAGTGAATTACGAAGGGTTTTTGTCAACCCTTGTGGTGCTTCTCGAAGCTCCGGCGATTTTGGTGAGCCTTCTTCTGGCCAGGTTCAAGCAGGCCGGAGAGTCAGGTTGGTTAACACTTCGCACCGCCTTTCACGAGATCATCTCGGGCCGCAGTTTGTTGTTGCTCATTGGAGGGCTCGTGATTGGAGCTCTGAGCGGAACTTCAGGATACCAGCGGGTTGAGCCATTGTTTGGCGCACCGTTCCAAGGTGTTGTGGCGCTTTTTCTGCTCGAAATGGGCATTGTTGCTTCTAAGCGACTCCGTGATCTTAAAAAGGTGGGCGTTTTCTTAGTTCTCTTTGGGATATTCGTACCAATTGTAAACAGCCTGTTGGGCGCGGTATTGGGGCATATGTCTGGCTTGAGTCTTGGCGGAACGGTTATCTTGAGCACCCTTGCAGCGAGTGCCTCCTATATTGCTGCACCAGCCGCAGTGCGCATTGCTTTGCCCGAAGCGAATCCTGGGATATACTTAACCGCAGCGCTAACAATCACATTTCCGTTTAATCTTGTTTTCGGAATACCATTGTATCTAAGAATGGTGAAGCAACTTGTGGAGCTGATGCCATGATCCAATCATTGACACCCATGAAACTCCTGTCCATGACATGTGAACATTCCATAGCGCAACGGGCAATTGATCTTCTTCAATCTAAGGGTATCAAAAGTTTACGCACAAGCGCTGTTCGTCTTGAAGAATTCGGCAATGACACAAGTGTCGATCTCCATGAATCCCAGTTGAAGCTCGAATTTCTGGTTCACCCTGAAATGGTTCAAAGTCTTCTTGAAGAATTCTCGAAGAAATTTTTTAGTCGTTTCGATGTTGGTTTTTATCTAACTGACGCCGAGGTTTTTCGTCCAGAAATTTTTTGCGCACCCGTTGCAGTTCAGAAATGACAAAGAAAATTCGCCGCCGGGTGAGAAACCTTCGAGGAAACCGGATATCAAATCGAAATCGTTCAAGAGCCAGCCATTGAGCGCCAATACGGCTTCGAGTGGGATGGGCAAATCAACAACTGTCGCACGACGTTTCTGAAGGGGGCGACTGTTAAGCCAACATCCATCTGTGGTGAATGATGCGGCCTACCATCGGGGTGTTGCCTGGATCTCTCTCGATAAGGTGAATGAGATATTCGCTTACCACAAAGATATCATCGAGCCTGTGCAAATACTCTCACAGTCTTCAGTAAAAAAAAATCAATCGAAAGTTCTTCGTTTTAATATTCATCTGGTAATATTTTATAAATTTAAAAGAGTTCGTTGAAGCAGGGTGATTCATGACCTTTAAGCGCGTTGTGCTCAGTTGTGTTGTTTTGTGGAGTTCGATTTCCTCCAATGTGCACGCAGCCGGGAAAACCAATTGTTTTCCGCCTAACAAGCTGCATTTGAAGCCATCTCCTCTCGAAAAATCGAATATTAGCCAAAATAAATTCAACGAAATTATTGCGCAGGCTGAGAAAATTTATGCTCCGGTGGTCAAAGCGCATAAGGCCAAACTCAAAATTCATCGGCGTTGGAAAGACGAAACGGTGAACGCGACAGCCTCTCAAACAGATGATTTGTGGGAAGTGGACATGTTCGGCGGTTTGGCGCGTCGTCCTGAAGTAACTCCCGATGGCTTTGCGCTTGTGCTCTGTCACGAACTGGGTCACCACCTGGGTGGTTATGTGATGGCAAGCGATTCGGATATGGATTGGGCCTCGAATGAGGGGCAATCTGATTATTTTGCAACCGAGGCTTGTGCAAAAGAAATCTGGAAGAACGATCTTGAGGAAAATGCAAAGCACCGCGCTTTGGTGTTGCCATTTGCAAAATCACTGTGTGACAAAAACTACCAACAGCAGAGCGAACGCGATTTGTGCTACCGCTCTTCCAATGCAGGCTTGTCGCTGGCTTCCTTGTTGGCCACCTTGAGAAATTCAGAGCTACCCAAATTTGAAACCCCAAGCAGAGACGTGGTTCAAAAGACGATCGATGAACATCCTGAAGCCCAATGTCGACTCGACACATACATGGCCGGAGCTGTGTGTACTGTTCCCTTCGATCGCAGCATCATTCCCGGCAAGGGCCTGGCACAGGGTGGGGCGAGTCTTGAAGCGGAGAAGTTTGCTGGTCAATCGTCGTGCATGGCGCGCGGTGGCTGGGTCAGCGCGCAGCGTCCTCGCTGTTGGTTTAAGCCGTATTTCGAATTTGATGGCTTGCTGGCTGCAAACGCGCAGTGGTCGGATCACTCGCGCAATGGTCGGGCTGAGCCAGGTGAAACGCTGTCTGTCAGGGTTCCCATTGAAAACCAATGGAACAAATTGAGCCAAGGAGTCGTTGGTGAAATTTTTAGCCTCACCCAAGGTGTAAAGGTTGTACAAGGTAAGTCGAATTATCCAGACATTGCACCCGGCACGACATCCGTTCAGGCGACACCTTTTGAAATCAAAGTGGCCAAGAATTTTTCCTGTGGCCGACCCTTTGAATTGCTCTTCCGCGCAAGTGCCACTGCGGGTAGCCGTGAGTTTCCTCTGAAATGGTTTGTGGGGCCGAAGCAATCTGAGGACTTTATCCTAGGGCGACGTACCGAGCTCCTTCCCATTGAAGACTATCCTTCGCCTGGTTTGAGTTTGGCCTTCGAAGTCAGCGAGAATCTGACGAGCCCGGAATTGGCGCTCGTTCTGACCCTCAGTGGCGTCTATGCAGAGGAGATTGCGGTTTCGCTAAAATCGCCGGATGGTCGAGTGCACGAAGTTAAAACAGAGGGCGGTTTTGATTCAGACAACCAGGCACGCGTAAAGATTACTTTCGAGAAGCCGCTCCAATTGCGCGGGCGATGGTTACTGAACTTAAAGGACACTCAGGAAAACGACACAGCAACCTTCAAAAGTTTTGAACTTCGAGCCCCCTTTGCTGAGAAAGTCGACTGCGACAAATAATACTCCATTCAATTCGATGTGTTATAGAATATGGCGAAAGCAAGGGAGCCGAGAATTTTCTTGACCTCGCTACCACTCTGTGGAACGTCTCGGGGGTCTTCGTAGCAAAAGGTGCTTCAAAGACGCACCTTTTCACTTCATCCCGGCCTATGGGAAGTGAACACTATAGAAAGACATTCAATTGAATACCAATGAACTGTCCGCTCTTGAACAGTCGGCAACTCCGTCAGCCGCAGATGTGATTGAAGATTTCAGTTGTCTTCCTCAGGTTCTTCGAGATGTTTTAGCCGCTCAGGGTATTACCGCGCCTACGAGCATTCAAGCGCGCGCTATTCCTGCGGCCCTCACAGGTCGTGATGTTCTTGCTCAATCAAGTACAGGTTCAGGCAAGACTCTCGCCTTCGCGTTGCCAGTTGCCCTGCGTTTGCAAAAACACGGTGGCTTGCGAGCACTTATTTTAACCCCAACACGCGAACTGGCAACTCAGGTTGCTTCCGTTCTCGACGCAACCGTTTCATCGATGAAGCTTCGCACTCTTGCTATCACCGGTGGAGCGAGCTATTCGCGCCAGCGTCGAGCGTTGCAAGAGGGAGTGGATATTGTTGTTGGAACACCGGGTCGGATGACAGACCTCATGGGACAAGGTGTTCTCGATCTCAGCCATATCGAATCCTTTGTTCTCGATGAAGTCGACCAAATGCTCGACTTTGGATTCGCCGAAGATCTCGAGAAAATTCGCGCACAACTTTCTCCCGATGTGCAGACCTTATTTTTCTCTGCAACGCTGAGCTCCGAGATTAAGGCGCTCGCCCGCAAAACACTCAAGAACCCTCTTGAAGTAAATATTGTGTCTGCTGGCGGACAATCGCCATCAACCATTCGCCACAGCTATTTGGAAGTGCGTGGGTTCGCGGAGCAGAAGGCACTGATCAATACTTTGTTGTTCCACAACCCTACTCAAGCCATGGTTTTCTGTAAAACGAGGCAAGAGTGCGCTGACCTCACCGATGCTTTGATGCGTCGTGGCTTCGACGCTGCAGCGCTGCATGGCGATCTCACGCAAGTTGAGCGCAACCAAACAATGGTGCGTTTCCGTGAAAAGAAGCTCAAATATTTGATCGCAACGAACGTCGCTGCGCGTGGAATTGATGTTCAGGATCTTCCACTTGTCGTGAACTTCAACGTTCCATTCGATCTCGAATCCTACACACACCGTGTAGGCCGCACCGGGCGTAACGGTGCAGAAGGCCAAGCATGGACAATCGTAACGCCGTCTTCTAGCCGGTCTTATGAGTTCATCATGCGTAAGCTCAAATTGCGTCCCGATCTCGTTGGCGTTCCCTCTGCAGCAGAAGTCATTCACCGCTCCGCAGAAATGATGCTCAGCGAACTGAAGGCTGTTCGTGAGAAGGCTTCGAGCAAAACAATTGAGAAGGCTGTCGATAAAACTCTCTTGAGTTTAAGCTCGGAAGAAAAAGAACTTATTCTTCGCGAAATGCTTTCTCGCCGTCTTGAAAAGCTCGATGTGTATTACAACGATGATATAGTTGTTCACAAACCACTTGTTCGTCTTGATGTTGAATTCAATGATAAGCCTTCATGGAAAGACCGTGGCGGTTCTGGCGCACCGCGCCGTGATCGTGGGAGCTTTGGTGCACCGCGCAGTGATCGAGGCAGCTTTGGTGCACCACGTAGTGATCGAGGCAGCTCTGCTGCACCACGTAGTGATCGAGGCGGTGACAGAGACGAAAAATTTGGAAAGCCTCGTTTTGGCAAGGGCAACAACGCCAGTTCATCGGGCAAGCCTGAGAGATTTTTTCAAGGCAAAAAGTCTGAGGGTGCAAAGCCTTTTGCACAGCCTGGTAAGTTTTCAGGCGCAGGGAATGGCAAGCCCGTTCCCGCACCCAAGAAAAGTTCCGAGGTCAAAGGCCTGCAGTGATCTGCAGGTTCTTTGCAACACTCTCGCCCATGGATTCTTGTTTGCTGTTCAAGGCCTGGGCGAAGATGTGTGAGCTTCCTTGAAGCTCGCCCAAACTTATTAGAGCTCTTTCCGACCCAGAAACTGCGTCGCTCGATGCTGTTTCCGCAGATGCTGAGCAGCTCACTCCTTCGATTCTTACCTGCGCTGTTCCAGAAGAAATCATTCCCACAGCCTTCGCAGCACCGTAGCTGAGATCCAAAATGCGTCCGCCAGAGAACGGACCGCGATCGTTCACACGAACTTTTGCCTTTTTGCCGTTATAAAGATTTGTCACAAGCAGGCACGAACCGAAGCGGAGTGTTCGATGTGCGGCAGATAAACCATAGGCGTTAAATGTTTCGCCGTTGGCGGTGCGTCGCCCGTGAAAACCGTCGCCGACACCATAGTAAGAAGCCATTCCAGTTTGAGAGAAGCCGCTCCCCATTATTTCTGAGTCGCTTTCAATTCCAAGCTCAAGCTTCCCGCAGCCAGTGGTTGCAACAAGCGCGCAAGCAAAGCTCATCATAAGGCTTTTAAAGCTCTTCATGGTTGACTCCTGATTCAATTTTTTGGGCTGACCAGGGAAAGAGAAGCAACCAATGTGCCAATCGCAGGAGGAGCCTTATTTCTTATAAGCCTCCAAATTATCTTGATTTTCATATTTCAGATCGAGCTTAAAGTGATTGAATCGATGTTTAAGAGTTAGACACTGTCAATCACATTGCTCATTGGGTGCTTTGAGATAGCCAGCTCCCTGTTCATACACGAGCGTTCCACCGAGGTGTGAAGTGTAGGTGAGGAGTCCTATCAGCGATGCGAGAGCCACGAGCTCAACTCCCACAACCGCGTGAGTGAGTGCAGCAAGGCGGCTTGGGGGATGCAGTACTGCATTCGTCAATTTAGCTTTCAGTCGCAAGGCGAGGATCGGTTGCACAATTGCGAAGAAAAGTGAGATTCCAGCGGCAACTAAAGTGAGCTTGGCAAAATCTTCGTGATCATGGGTGATAGTAGGATCGCAGATGATTCTATTGACGACATCTTCTGCCTCGTCACCGGAAAAAAAAGCACCAGCAAGGCCCAGGCACCCAAGAACCAGGCTCCATAAATAGATGACTCGAACATAGTTCGCCCAAGTTCGTTTCTCAACAAACGCCAGAATGAGACGCGCAAACGCACCTGTGATGAGAAGCGCTATTGGAAAATGAACAAGGAGAGGATGGAGAAGCTCAATGCGAAGATTCAAAAAATCCATCACTCGAGAATCTCTGCTTTACTCGGATTCAAGCGCTTACCTTTGCGCGTAAAGGTAACACGGACTTTTTGTCCTTCTTTGAGCGCCTCAAAGCCCACAGGTTGTCCGCCTTTGAGGTATTGTGCGCTCTCAGGAAAGTAAAATTCCATCTTCTTTGAGCCATCGGCTGGGGTAACGTAAATTTCCTTTTTCATTGCGACTACTTTTTGCACTGTGCCTTCCACAGTCTGCTCATTGGTTGCTTGGGATTGAACAGCTGGCGCAGCAGTTCCAGCTGCAGAGGACATGTTTTGAGCTTTGTCTGTTGTGGCACTCTGGGCTGACTGTGCTGCAAGCATTGCAACGGATACCGACAGCATTGCGAGGTGGTTCTTGATCGAAGTGAGCTTCATATAAACTCCTTTGAAAGAAATTTTTTTGTTCATGAGAGTTTCTCTCAAAGAACAAAAAATCACAATGCCTTACAGTTTGAATAAAATGATTACGCATAAATCACTGAATGGGCCAACTTTGTTTGAGTATAATAAGAAATCATTGTCGACAGATATTATACTTGTTGCTCAGCCTAATGCGATTTGCCTTACTTTAATCCTTCGATTTTATCGAAAAGATCAGAAGCCAGAAGAAGAACGTCATCAGGAGCAACATTCGATTCCTTCGCATTGACCTGGGCCCTTAGAAAAAATGCTGATTCCCGTTCATCCATTTCGGGCGGTGGGCGCTTGGTAATGCGTCTGAAGTAGCTCATTTTCACAATTTCAAAAAAATCTTGAAGGTCAGTGTTTGTAAGCCCTTTAGGCGCCGTGCGTGTTACTTTGTTGAGCCTGCTCAATCCCTTTAGTTTCTGCTCATAGCGACCGCTCTCAAGCAGCTCAAACATTGTTTCAACAAACTCCAGAGTCTGGTTCGTCGACGCAGGTTTTATTGAAAATTTCCGCATTAGAGCCAATTCTGCATCACTGAACGCGTTGTCTCCAAGGGTCTTCACCTTTTTAAGATATGTTGCCCGCGCAATCTCATAAAATTCCTGCAAATCATAGGTTGTTGGAAAACTACCAAGCTGACTTTGCTGCTGGGAATCTTGTCTTCCCTGGCTTTGAACATCATTGGTTGCTGCGCTCGGATTAGGTGCTTTGCATGCAGACAGCAGAGAAACGCAGAATGCTACTTTGAACAATGCAAGAAATTTTCTCATATTATGCACCCTTATTAGCGGCAAAATAAATCTTGATTTTCATCATTATGATCAAAGCGAACCGTGAGCATGTTCAGCCAGCCGCCAAACATGAAAGTAAACTTTTGGCCATCCCGCAGCAGGCAATGCCCTACGGAAAAAAGCGTTGCCTTCTCGTCAGGATCAATCGGAAAAGCTCTGCAAAGACCATTGCTGACATTAAAAAAGCCATCAAAAGCCGGGCTATCCAGAATCTCAAAATACGTATCATTCTTTTCCGATGAACAAGCCGTTCCAGCCTGCAGGCTCTCGTGAAATTCCGATGCCGCCGCTGCGCTTGATGCTGCCAGAGTGATGATCAGAGCCGACCGCGTGTGCACATCCATGTGCTTCACCCCCGTTCTCTAGGGATCGGAATCAGGAGCATTCTGCTGAGGTGCCGTGTTTGAAATTTGACAGTCACCAGTCAACATCATTTGTCTCTGCAGCCAGTTACAACGGTCACGTTGCCGAGTATCCAAACTTTCGCGCCCTGAAGGGGGCCAGATTGCGGGATAACTTGCATTGCTGTGAGATTTTGTCCCTGGCTTCCCATCACTTCCATATAAATTGGCTTGGTGAGCAGCCGAGAGACAACTGTGCCTACCGGGAGCGTTCCCGCGAGATTTGCGGGGAGGAATGATTCATCTTTGTATGCGAAAACCGCCGAGCCGTCGGACGTGTGGGTGTTTTAGCCACCCGCTGATACATTTGAAATTTCTCTTGGAAGAATAGTCATGATGTTGCAAATAACGGCAGGATCAGATGCTGCATCTTGGCCTTGAGAAATTTGCGAATTTGCTATTGTTCGCTCAGCCGATGCAATCGCTTTTGAATAGAGGGCTCGAAGGGCCTGGGTGTCGCCATCACTCAAACGTAAGAACTGTGTCATGTATCCCTGAACGCAGTAATTCATAATCGACATGCGATCAAAAGCCCCCATTGCCACAGGTCGCAACCCAGGGGCCATGTTCGGAAGCTCATTCACAATGCCGTTATTCATTGGATCATTCTTGCAAAGTGAGTCGTCGCGATTTTCGAGTCGGTGTGCCTCATGAAAAAGTCCAGCGAAATGACCAAATTCATGGATAACAGTGTTGTCAAAGTAAAATTGATTATCTAACACGGGCAGACCAACTGTTTCCCCACGTTGAGTGTTCATAGGAGCCTTATACTTCCCAATGTAGGTTGAAAATGCCCTCTCTACGCCGAATAATATTTTCGCTGGCGCTTTGCTGTTTGGTTGGCAATCACTGAATCCAAAAAATTCAATTGTTGTAGAGCTTCTCGTAAAGTTCACGTCGAGTGCACGTTTGACAATGTTTTTTGCAGCAGGATTGTTTGAATCGTTCAAAAAGCACACCTCGACTCTCGCTCCCGGCCAGGCGTACCCGCTATTTGCAGGAGCCTGTGCATCGGAATCAGAAGTCCCATCCCCGGTTCCATTACCCTTGCGACATGCAGCGGCGCCAATGCCCACAAATATTGAGAGCCAAAGCGCAACATTTGATTTCATGGTGATACCTCTTAAATTTCCCGACATATTGGAATATCCTCACAAAATGTTGAGTATTTTGATGAATTGGATGGGATAATGGGTATTTATCTCAATTGAAGCGGAGCTTTTCGAGGTTTTCTCGTCCGAATTTGAGAGGGGCTTATGTTTGGTTGCATCAATCGTTTTTTCTTTCTGGCAACTGTTTTTCTCACTGTAATTCTTGCCAGTGAATCACTGGGGCAGAACATCACGGTTAAGGATCTCCCTCCCAACACAAAAATCGAAAAACTGATTGACGGACTTGATGTGATTTGGGGACTTGAGTTGCTGTCCGAAGATGATGCCCTTATCACCGTCAAAAGCGGGAAAATGTACTACCTTAATTTCAACAAAAGAATTCGAATGCAAATTGATGGTGTGCCTCCGGTGAGCACTTCGGGGCAAGCTGGTTTACTGGATGTTCGGCTTTCTCCCGATTTCAAAAACGACAAGCAAATTTACTTTACCTATGCAAAGAAAATTGAAACTGGGGACACAACGGCATTGGCGCGCGCACAGTGGACATTCGGTGAAGCAAAGCTCAAATCAGTGCGTGAGTTGTTCTTTGGAAAAACGGACAATGGCGGCAGTGTTCATTTTGGTTCACGAATTGCATTCGATCATGCAGGTCATATTTTCTTTGGAATTGGTGATCGCGGTGAGCGTAATAGGGCTCAAGAACTCAATTGGCACAATGGAAAAATAATTCGCCTCAAGCTCGATGGTAGCGTGCCAAGTGACAACCCATTCGTTGGAGTTAAGAGCGCTCTTCCGGAAATTTATTCCCTGGGACATCGCAATCCGCAGGGGCTTTTCTACTCGTTGAAAGAGGGGAAGCTTTACAACAGTGAGCATGGTCCTCGCGGCGGAGACGAAATCAATGAAGTGAAGAGAGGACTCAATTACGGCTGGCCAGTGATCACTTATGGTCGCGAGTACTATGGTCCGAAAATTGGCGATGGACCCGTAAAGCCAGGCATGGAGCAGCCATTCAAGGTTTATGTTCCCTCTATTGCTCCCAGTTCCCTCATCAAATACGAGAGCGGAAAAATAAAGGCCTTCACAAATTCATTTATTTTAGGAGCATTGGTTCTCGAGCACCTGAACGTTGTTTCAGCCGATGGAGAAGTTGAAAATCGCTATTTGCAATCGATGTCAAAGCGCATTCGCCAGGTGAAAGAGAGCCCGGCTGGTCATCTTTTGTTTACAACGGATTCAGGAGAGATATACCGCATCTCTCCTCTTTAATGCGGGTGCTGCTATGAGAAGAGGGATGTGATCTCGTCGGCAGAAAGTCGACGCGCAAAACTCTCTGAGAGAGTTTTGCGCTCGTCAGCGGTAAAATTTATTAACTTCAGAACTGGCTTGAGTGCGCCAACAATCGGACAAATTTCGACCGATCTCAAGATGCACTTCTTCGCTGTTTCAAGGTTTCCAAGAAGTGCAGCAATGTGGCCAATAGACGCAATTCGTGCGGGATTTCCGCCGGCAAAGCTTTCTGCTGCTGCAAGTATTTTTGCGGCTCCGGGCAGATCATTGGAAGCAAGAAGCGCGTCACCGACGAGTGACATTGCGCGAATGTGAATTGGGTTCAGCTGCAGAATTTTCTGACCAACGTTGAGTGCATTTTCAATTGCACTGTTCTGAAATAACTCAGCTCGTGCGATTGAAATTTTAAGAATGTCGTTGTTTGGGAAACGCTTGGCGAGGATTCGCCAATTCTCAATGTCGGTTTGCTGAACATAGCAGTCGCTCGAAGCGGAGATCTCTATTGCTTCGCGTAGGTCGGGTTCCAAGTTGTAATAACCTTGGAGTAAGATCTTGACGGTACCCTCTGTGCCAATGAGACTTGAGACACTTCCCTTTCTGTGTTTAAGCTAACGAGGGTGATTCGAGGTTTCTTTATGTCTCAAGCAAATGTCACAAAGCTTTCCTCTACGAAGGTCCGTCCCAAAGA
>Ga0247843_1001765_pt1 | contig 42056 bp, 39 predicted proteins | sample LaCruzMarch2017__FD_192420 | JGI IMG/M metagenome (GOLD analysis project Ga0247843, IMG submission 192420) | Freshwater microbial communities from meromictic Lake La Cruz, Castile-La Mancha, Spain - LaCruzMarch2017_8m | ecosystem: Environmental > Aquatic > Freshwater > Lake | place: Spain...
TTTTCTTTCTCTCAGGAATCTATGGCGGACTCTATAACGCCGAAGCCAGCTTTGTCGTCGCACACAAGATTTATCACGAACTCAAAGCAGAAGGCTGGACTGAATAATCGTAATTTTTTGATCAATTTTTAAGGTAAAAATTAAAATGAACGTATTGAAGAACCCCATCAGACGCGCTGTCTTTAAGCTCAGTTATACATGCATGCTTGGCGCCTTCATTGCGGGCGCCTACGCCGCCCCTGCTGAGGCTAATACGAGTGCACAGTCCGCGTATCCTGAACGACCTATCACTTTGGTTGTCGCCTTTAGTGCGGGCGGCGCCGCTGACGTCGTGATGAGAAAATTTGGTGCCGGTCTAAGCGAAATTCTTGGCGTAGCAGTAGTCGTTGAAAATCGTGCAGGCGCAAATGGAAACATCGGCGCAAACTATGTCGCCAAAGCCAAACCAGACGGCTATACATTATTGGCTGGATTTCCGGGTCTCACGAGTAATCCAAGCATTTATCAAAACATGAGTTACGACCCTCTAAAGGATCTCACGCCAATCAAGATGGTTGCGACTGCTCCTGTCTTACTCGTCACCAATCCCAAATTCGTACCTAAGACCGTGACTGAACTGATCACGTATGCTAAAGCCAAACCAGGCGTCATTCGATATGGCTCAGCAGGAACGGGTTCCTCAGGACATTTGGCAGGTGAGCTTTTCAAACTCACCGCTGCAGTCAATCTAGAACATATCCCCTACAAAGGAGGCGCGAACGCGCTTAACGATCTCATGGGAGGCCAAATCGAAGTCATATTCGACAGCGTTCCTAGCTCGAGACCATTAGTAGAAGGAGGTAAACTTCGCGCGATGGCTATTGCAGGAGATCAGCGCTCCAAGGCTTTGCCGGACGTACCGACTTTTGCTGAAGCAGGACTGCCCTCCTACTATGCCGGAACTTGGTTCGCCGTATTAGCGCCTGCTGGCACACCGAGTCCAATCGTGACAAAATTAAGCAACGCGATCAGTAAACTTTCCTCGGATCAAAAATTTCAAAATCAGCTTGCACAAAGCGGACTCGAAGCAGACAAAACCAGCACGGCTGATTTTGTAAAATTTATGACCGAAGAAACTCAAAAATGGAAACGTGTTGTTGATGTGGCAGGTTTGAAAGAAAAATAATTTAATCCCCTTTCGAACCTCCCTCCTCCTTTAACTCCGCAAACTTCGCCGCCATCGTCGGATTCCCTTTCGTCAGCTTTTTAATCGTCACATCCTGCGCCTTGTCATTGGCAAGGCGCAAATTACGATCCGTGCCAAGCAGGGCTTCCTTGGTCTTTTGTAGATGATCGATCGATTTATCAATTTCATCGATCGCTTTTTGAAAGCGCTGCGAGGCCAGATCGTAGTTTCTGGCAAATGCGCTCTTAAAAGTCTCGAGTTCATTTTCAAAATTCGTAATGTCGACGCTCTGTGCTTTGACAAGTGCGAGCTCGGTTTTGTATTTCATCGAATTCATCGCTGCGTTGCGCAGTAGCGTGATGATAGGAATAAAAAACTGAGGGCGCACGATATACATTTTGGGAAAGCGATGAAACATATCCACGATGCCCGTGTTGTAAAACTCATTGTCGGGCTCGAGCAGCGACACCATCACCGCATACTCACACCCCTTTTCGTTACGATCTTTGTCAAGCTCCTTGAGGAAGTCCTCGTTCTTGCTCTTGCTTGCCGTCAAATCGCTTTCGTTTTTCATTTCAAACATGATGGACACTATCTCAGTGCCCGCCTCATCCGCATCACGAAAAATAAAATCGCCCTTGCTGCCGGACCGAGCATCGTTGTCTTTCTCGAAATACGCTCTTGGAAACGCGGTGGCACGAATGCGGTTGAACTCTGTCTCGCAATGCTGCTCTAGCGTCTCGCCCACCATCTTGGTCGATAAACGCGCCTTCATATCGCGCAGGCGCTCGATCGCATCGTCACGATCCTTAAGCTGTGTTTCGTATTTGTCCTTGAGCGACTTTTCTGCGAGCGCTTTCTCAAGCTGCGCACGCTCAAGCCCTCCCTTAAGCGTATCGCGCTCTTTTTCAACACTTGCGAGTGCCTGCGCGATTGCAAGCTGCTGCGCCATCCCACTGGCCTCAATTTTTGACTTCAGGGTTTGAATCTCCGCATCCTTGACTGCAGCGACCTGCTGTGATGCATTGGCGAGCTTGGCCTCGGCAAGTGCTACGGCATTTCGTTTCTCCTGCTCTGCAAGCTCTAGTCGTTCGTGCAACTGTTGCTCAAACTCGCCATCGCGCACTTGCTTGAGGATGTCAGCGTAGCCAGCTTCATCGATTTTGAACGCTTTGCTGCAATGGGGGCAGATGATTTCATGCATGGAAGCCTAGCCTTTGATTGAAGTCAGCAACTGTCGCTCAAAGGAACGGATATTATTGAGTTGATGACTTCATGAATGATTAAAAAGTGTACAGCACTTATGTTTTATATTAATGTTCAAATTCGACATATCGGATCTCTATGAGCCTTTCTACAACATCCTCAGCGTCAATGACGATGACGGAAAAAATTTATGCTGCGCACAGCAAAAAAAAAAACGTACGGTCAGGTGATATTGCGATCATCGTGCCAGACGTCGTACTTTTAAACGATACAAGTGGCACGATCACGACCGCGCAACTCAAACTGATGGGGGTTAAAAAAATTGCGAACCCTGATCAAGTTGTCGTGGTGACCGATCACTTTTACCCACCCAAGGACATCACTAGCGCAAACTCTGTGAGTATGTTGAAAAATCTCTCGCGGGATATGGGCATCAAACATCTCTATGACTCCGGGCGGGGTGGTATCGAACACGCTCTGCTGCCAGAGATCGGTTTAATCGGACCAGGGGGGCTTGTGTTTGGGGCAGACTCACATACATGCACGGCCGGGGCTTTAAATGCCTCAGGTATGGGTTTTGGATCCACAGATCTTGCGGCCCTTTTAGCCGCAGGAGAACTGTGGGTCAAGGTGCCTCCTTCAATCAGGATCGAGCTCAGTGGAAAACCAAAGCCCTATGTGACAGGCAAAGACATCATCCTGTCAATCATTGGACAGATTGGCTGCGATGGCGCGCTCAACACTGCACTTGAATTCGGTGGATCTGGTCTCAGGAATCTCAATATTGATGAACGTTTTGCCATTGCAAATATGGCGGTTGAAGCAGGCGCAGAGACATGCGTCTTTGAGTTTGATCAACAAGTTAAAGACTATATCGAACGCTCGGGCTGGCAACAGCATTCACCTGTCTACCCGGATCATGACGCGCAATATCAAAGCGTCATCCAGATCGCGCTCGATACGTTGCAACCTGTCCTTGCAGCGCCTCCCTCCCCCGACAATTGCAAACCACTCACGGAGCTGCTTGGCACAAAAGTGGACCAAGTCTATATCGGCAACTGCTCAAACGGTACGATGACCGATCTCAGACAGGCCGCGAGCATCTTACGCAATCACGATGTTAAAGCCGAGGTCAGGCTTGTGATTGTTCCTGCCACCAACAAGATCTATCGACAAGCCAGTCAAGAAGGATTACTCGACATCTTTGCCAGAGCAGGGGCGTTTGTTTCAATGCCCACCTGTGGTGCCTGTTTTGGAGGACATATGGGGATCCTGGCCGCTGGCGAGACCGCCGTTGCCACCACCAATCGAAATTTTCGCGGTCGAATGGGGCATGTTGATTCGCAAGTCTTTTTAGCCAATGCATGGGTCGCCGCAGCGGCTGCCGTAAGAGGAGAGATTTGCGATCCTGCGCTCCTCATACTGGAGCCACAGCCATGAAAAACGTAACCGTGCATCGTTATGGCCATGACATCAACACAGATTTAATTTTGCCTGGCCAATATCTCAACCTCTTTAAAGAAGAGGATCTGAAACCACATTGCCTCGAAGGCCTAGATCCCGAGTTCATCACTCGCGTACAAATAGGTGATGTGCTGATTGCCGGTAAAAATTTCGGCACCGGATCATCTCGCGAGCATGCGCCCATCGCTATCAAAGCCTCGGGTATCTCCTGCGTGATTGCGACGAGTTTTGCTCGAATTTTCTATCGTAATGCCATCAATATTGGCCTACCCGTCTTCGAATGTCCCGAGCTTGTGGAACATGCCAAGATGGGCGACATCATCGATGTAGATATCGCCTCCGGCACGTTCATTCTTAACGCAGTCTCATTTCAAGCTCAACCCTTTCCTGCAATTATTCATGAGATTCTTAAGGCAGGCGGATTAGTCCCATATATCAGTCGCAAGACCATGTGAGCGCTGCCTATCTACACATCATGATGCCTACTACTTAAGCAATAGATTGTTTTCTGTGAGGTATTGTTTGTACCACTCAGTCTCTTTTGCCAAAGACTGCTTGAGCTGTGCACTGTCCTTAAAATCATAGGGAAGATTAAAACGCTTGAGAAGCTCTTGAAATGAAGCCTGTTGGACAACAGTCGTCATTGTTTGCTCAAGCTTTTTAGCAACATCCGCTGGCAATCCCGCAGGCGCCACCACAATCATGCCAAGTGCCGGATTGCTTGGTGGGCAACCAATATCCTTCATGATGGGCACATTTGGTTTTGTAGGATCAGGCGTATCGCGATGGAGGACGAGCAACTCGCGGAACTCACCCTGCTCCACGAAAGGCAAATGTGAACCAGAGCCCGCAATAAAGTCAATATGACCGCCCATCAACTGCGTATTCGAGTTCGATCCACCTTTTTGTGGGACGTGTTTAAAGCTTAAACCTTTGCACTTAGCCACGGTTTCAACACCAATCTGTTGCTGCGTATTGACACCTGAGGACGCATAGGTCATCCCTGGATTTTTCTTGGCATGCTCGACAAATTTTTCAATCGTGTCATAAGGTGCATCTTTGCGAACCGTGAGCGAACCCACATACTCGCTATATTGGATCAGAGGCGTAAAACCTGAAGGCTTAAAGGCCACCTTCATCATCATCGGACGCATGCTGAGCAGCCCCGTGGAGGCGACCAAAAGCGTATAACCATCAGGCTTGGCTGCCGCCAACAGCGCACCGGACACTGTACCGCCACCTCCTCCTTTGTTTTCAACCGCCACAGGGACGCCTAGGATTTTCTCCATGCCCTGGGCAATGGCTCGCGCCGTCAAGTCAGTCGTACCGCCAGCAGAAAATGCCACATACATCGTGATTGTTTTAGTGGGGTATTTTTGAGCCATCGCCGTACCTGTAGCCGTCAAGCCTACCGCCATCGCGAGTGCCGTCAAAACCATTTTTACTTTCATGTTGTTACTCCAAATGTTTATATACGAATCACTTCTACCGAGTCTAAGGGTTAAACATCTTCCTCAGCTTGCGCAACAATCTTTTCCCGCTTGGAGCGAATCGAAGGAATTAAAGCGGATAAAAGTAACAGCGCCGAAATCACAAGCAGTGTCAATGAAATCGGTCTGACAAAAAATATACTGATGTCGCCACCTGAAATAATCAATGACTGACGCAATGAGATCTCAAGAATAGGCGCCAAGACAAAAGCCAGAATCAAAGGAGCAGGCTCATAATCGAACTTACGCATAAAGTAGCCCAGGACGCCAAAGCCCAACATCAGATACAAATCAAGGATGCTGCCATTGATCACAAACGCGCCGGTCAGTGCCACGAACAAAATGATGGGAAATAACACGCTATAAGGCACCATCAACAAGCGCACCCAAAGACCAATCATCGGTAAATTCAAAACAAGCAACATGATGTTGCCGATGTACATACTGGCAATCACACCCCAAAACAACTCAGGTTCATTTCTCATCAACAGCGGACCGGGCTGAATCCCGTGAATCATCAGTGCACCGAGCAAAATACCCATGACTGCACTAGCCGGAATGCCTAACGACAAGAGCGGTATAAAACCCGCTTGTGCAGCCGCGTTATTGGAGGCTTCGGGACCTGCGACACCTGCGATCGCACCCTTGCCAAATTTTTCTGGCTCTTTGGAGAGACGTTTTTCAACGCCATAGGAAAGAAAAGAAGACAACACAGTGCCCCCGCCAGGAAGAATACCAACCAGATAGCCAATAGCGGTTCCTCTTGCCATCGGCGCAGCGGAGTCTTTCCAATCCTGCAGATTTGGTAATAAATTTTTAACGCGCTTGACAACCACACTGCGTTTAATCTGTCTTTCGATATTGAGTAAAATTTCCGACACACCAAAAAGACCCATCGCGAGTGGCGCGATCCCGATCCCGTCAAGCAGCTCTGGCAGGTCGGCCGTAAAACGTGGCATCCCAGTAATACTGTCCAGACCAATCAAACCAAGCACAACACCAAACGATGCCATCAACAAGGCCTTGACCATCGACTTTTGAGCGAGATAGGTCAAAATGATGAGACCTAATACCATTAGAGAAAAATATTCAGCAGGACCGAACTTGAGCGCGAAAATAACCAGCGGGCCGGACATGATCATTAGCCCCACAATGGCCACTGTTCCTGCGATAAAAGAACTAAATGCCGCAATACCTAAAGCAGGACCCGCACGTCCTTGAAGCGCCATCTGGTGTCCATCTAGCGCTGTCACTACAGAAGAAGACTCACCAGGAATCCCCACCAATATGGAGGTGGTTGAGCCCCCATACTGGGCACCGTAATAAATACCTGCCAGCATCACAATGGCGGTCACCGGAGAAATCCCGTAGGTGATCGGCAACAAAATCGCCATCGCGCCGACGGGCCCCAACCCCGGCAATACGCCAATAAGCGTGCCTATCAACACACCTACAAAACAAAAAAACAGGTTTTGCCACTGAAACGCGACCGAAAAACCTAGCGTAATGTTGTCAACTAAATCCATGTTTGATGCCCTCTACCAAAGACCGATCACGCCGCGAGGCATGTTCGTATCCAACATCGACGTAAACAACAGATATGTCAATGCCACAGTAATGATGGGAATCACAATAGATTTAAACCAATCCAGTTTTTCCAGAAATTTCATAATGACAACCAACAACAAAATGCTCGTCACAAAATAGCCAAGAATTTCAATGAGCCAAACGAAGGCAAGCGTCAACAGCACGAGGATAATGGCGCGTGACCAATGCGTACCGCGCCAATGGTCCGAAAATCTTGACTTCGCCATTTCTTTGTTGGTGTAAGTCTGGAGGTAAATAACAATGGCCATCGCACAGATAAAGCCACCGGCAATAATTGGTAAAAACCCTGAACCGGGCTCACCACCACTCCCCAAGCCGAGACCATAGCTTGTGTGCATCACGGCTCCACCTACGATGAGCCAAAGCACGCTCACGACTCTTTCTGCATTCATATGACGCTCCCCTACTGTCATGACTTCTTTTTTATCTGTTCTTGGAACGTCATGTCCCTTTTTATAACTGATGGTAGGTGTCAGGGTTATCCTTTGTCAATCGGGTTAAACAGTAGTGCGTACATTGGGTAGGATGCATCGCGACTGATCGTGGCAAAACCTCCGACTCCAACAATAGGAAAATAGAACGCACCAGCAAAAGTCCATAAGAAAGCACTATTTGATATTCTATTGATAATACAATATCAATAATGTTTCATTCAGGATAAGCACGACGATGCTGGTTACAGACCGATGCGAATATCCTTGGATGGATCCATCACATTGTCTTGCAGATCAAAATATTTTGACTCCAGCATAATTTTTCTAACGACACTGATGATGGCGGCAATTCCTGCAGAGGTTTGTTTTTTTGGATAAGCCGCACAAATACTCAGATACGTAAACGGTCGCAACTGCTTATGTATCTTTACCGTTCCCTGCTGAATTTCTTCACGTAACACGCAGGTGGGCAGAACGCTCGCACCCAAACCTGCAGCCACCATTCTTGCCAACATGGCGAGACTGTTACAGGTGCTCACGGACAGATCAACACCCCCCTCTTGCTCCCACCATTGCGCCATCAATCTGTGCAGTGGCGAATGCTTTGGCATACACAAAACAGGGAGGTCTGCGAGTGCGCGTGGTGTCATCAGCCCAGATGTTTTTTTAAGACTCCGACCACTCACCCACGCAATGGGCGCTCTGGACAGCGGTTCAATGTGCATCAGCGTTTGGTTCGAAGGATTGGCTAAGAACGCGACATCGAGCTTGCCAGACACCAGATCTTCTTCCAACACAAAACTATTTGCGACTGTTAACTCAACCTCAATCCGAGGATAGCGATCCCCCAGCAGAGACATGATCTGAGGAAGGATCGCCATCGCAATCATTTCTGAAGTCCCTACACGCAATGTCCCTTGCAAGGGGTCGCCAGAGCGTAAGCGCGCCTCCATCGCACTCAAGAGCTCTACGGCACGCTCAGCATGGTGTATCGCAATCACGCCATCAACGCTTGGCCGCATAGATCTGCCGTTGCGCTCAAACAATTGCACCCCTAGCGCATTTTCAAGTTCTCGAATGCGAAGGGAGATCGTTGGTTGAGTGATGTTTAACTGTGTCGCCGCAGATTGGAAACTTCCCTGCTTGCTAATGGCGAGCAGCGCTTCGAGCTGAGCAAGAGAAAATCTAAACATTAATATTTCCTATGCTTTTTTCACATAAACCTTAACTAGATTAATGCAACTTTGATCTTTATCATAGTTTTTAGGCAAAAGGAGAAACCACTATGTCAAAAACAAAAGCATTACGAGACGCCATCTACAAACCAGAAATTCTTGTTTTACCAGGCGTATTTGATGGCTTCAGCACTCGACTCGTTGAACACTTTGGCTATCCAAGCGCGTTCATCACTGGTAGCGGAGTCAGCGAGTCACGACTTGGGGTAGTTGACGTCGGTATTATGGGACTCGAAGATAACGTCGCCGGGGCACGTGCCATGGTGGCTTGCTCGAATTTAGCGTTGCTTGCCGACGGAGACACCGGTTATGGCAATGCTGTTAATGCCTACTTCACAGTACGAGGGTTTGAACAAGCCGGCGTAGCAGGCGTCATGCTAGAAGATCAGGTTTGGCCAAAACGGTGTGGCCACATGCGCGGCAAGGAAGTGATTCCACAAGAAGAAATGGTCGAAAAACTTCATGCCGCGTGTGAAGCGCGTCAGGATCCTGACTTTATCATCAAGTCTCGCACGGATACGCTCGCCACACACGGTATCGACGAAGTCATCCGCCGTTTAAATGCGTATGCAGAAGCCGGCGCGGATCTGCTCTTTGCCGATGCACTTCTGGATGCCGAACAGATTCGTTTAGTCGCCAACAATGTACCCAAACCCTTGTGCGTCAACATGGGCTTTGGCATCAGACAGCGGTCGACGACCCCCCTGCTATCAGCCCAGCAATTGCAAGAATTGGGTGTTGGTGTCGTCATTTATCCCCGCTTACTGACCGCCTGTGCGCTCGCCGGGATGAAGCAAGGCTTGCAATTACTGGGGCAGTCGCTGGAGAACGGCAAAGTTGTTGACAGACCAGACGCCGCCTTTAGCTTTGAGGAACTCAATGAAGTCATGGGCATGGAATTCATTCAGACGCTTGAGTCTAGATACTTAACAGAAGCACAAAAAAAGGCCAAGTATGGCAGTGCACATGTTGCGCCGGTCGATCTTAAAGGGACAAAATCATGAGTGAAGAAGCGGGAATGAAACTCCCGTCTGGCGCAGTGGATTGCCACGCACATGTCATCAAAAAAAATGTCCCCCTCGTCGCAGAAAGACACTCCGCTCCCGCACGTGATTGTGATCTTGAGGAGTACCTGCAGGTTTTAGACACGCATGGGGTGACTTATGGACTATTAACGGCTCCGAGTTTCTATGGACCGAACAATGAAGTCCTACTGGATGCTCTAAAAAATGCGAATGGTCGACTAAGAGGTACTGCCATTGTTGAACCCACGATCGCCGAAAGTGAGCTGGCAAATATGAAAGCTCAAGGCGTCTGTGGTTTACGACTCAACTGGATTCGCCGCGAAAAAATTCCCGATATCACCTCGCGGGAATACACAGCACTTTTAGCAAAAGCCCGTAATATTGGACTGCATATTGAGATTTACCTCGAAGGCGAGCATCTCGCCCCGGTTCTGCAGGCCATCAATCGTAGTGGGGCTCAAGCTGTTGTAGATCATTTTGGAAACCCCCTCGGTCCTGAGGCCGCACACAGCGAGGGATTTATTGCACTGCTTGATGCCATTGACCAAGGTAATACCTGGGTGAAGTTGTCTGCACCCTATCGCTTAAGACACACAAATCCTACCGACTTGATACAAAAAATATTGCAGCATGGCAAGGGTGAACGCGCAGTTTGGGCAACAGACTGGCCTTGGGTAGGTTATGAAAACAAGGTTGCCTACGAGCAGTGCATCGAATGGATATTTGATTGGATAACTGATGAAGCTGTTCGGCACACCATTCTAGTAAAAACCCCACAAACTTTATTCGGATTTCCTACCATGACCACTACAAAGCTCTGACGGATAGTCCACAACACGATTATAAAAACCAGTTATTGGAGACACGATGATGAATAAATTTAAACTCTTAGCTGCATCGCTCATTTTAGGCTTTGCACAAATTTCAGTTGCCCAAGAAGTTACCACGCTGATCATTCCGACTGGTCCAGGCGGCGGCACGGATACATTGTTTCGCGCGATTGCCCGATATGCAGAACCCCACTTGAACTCGACAATCGTGATCAGAAATGCCGGTGGTGCTGGCGGATCGATTGGTGTCACACAGCTTAGCCGTGCCAAACCCGACGGATACACGCTGGCTGGTGTTTGGATGGGTCCCATCACAACCGCCCCGCACACAATTAAAACCTCCTACACGCTCAAAGACTACATTCCCGTCATTTACGTGGATAGTGCACCATATGTGATGTGCGTCCGTCCAGACTTTCCAGCTAAAACTGGCAAAGAGTTTCTGGATGTCCTCAAAGCGAATCCAAACAAATACACCTACGGTACCGATGGTGTTGCCGGTCCCGCTCAACTCGCTTCAGAACTTATTTTTAGAGAATATGGAATCAAAGCGCGAGATATTCCCTACAGAGGCGCAGGAGAAACCATGCCCGCGATGCTTGGAGGTGTGGTTGATATTTATGTGGGATCCGTCCCCCCTGCTGTCACAATGGAAAAAGCTGGTACTGCAAAGTGCCTGCTCCTCACCTCGGCGAAAAAGTCAGCTTCATTACCCAACGCCACCAGCTTAGGCGAGTTGAATATGGCCGACAAAGAACTCCTTCTTTGGCATGGCCTGATCGCCCCCCCAGGCACCCCGCCTGAGGTGATCCGTAAAATTCAGGATGCCTTTGAAAAAGCTGTCAACACACCAGAAATGGAAGCATTTTTCAAGACTGCCGGTGTTGAAAAATCAATCCTCAAGGGTGATGCTTTTTCAGCGCACATCAAAAATGAGTACGAAAAACTTGGAAAATTGATTAAGGAATTGGGTCTCAAACAAGACGGTTAAGTTGATGTGTTTTCTCGCTTCACTGTCACTTTGAGAAAAAAGAAAAGGTGGATTCAGGTGATTAACATTACCTGAATCCACCCTATCCCGGCTTATATCGAGGATATGTCACTTTGGTCGGCAAACCGAGCTGAGTCATAAATTTTTCTAGATACGGCCCCCATACCGCGCGCCCGTCTTTATGCGTAAAAATTCCGTGGGCATCCTCACCAAACACACCAAACTCAACAAGTTGCGCGCTAGGATTCACTTTGCTGTAACGCGCAAACATTTCAGAATACGTTTTTTTAGAGAAAAAACTATCATTGTCACCATATAGCCAAAGAGAAGGAATACTCGTCTCTTTTGCAAAACTCGCTGCCGCCTTGGCCAAATTAAGCTCCCAGCCCGCACAGTTTGTTTGACGTAAACCACCTGCAAAATTTACCAAGCCTTTCACAGAAGGGTCGGGCTTAGAGGCACCATAAGCAAGCGTGGTCCAACCACCGTGCGATTGTCCCACCACCAAGGTCTGCTTACGATCGACGTAATCCAGAGTATGCGCATAAGTCACTGTGGCCGTTACATCCTCAGCCTGTACAAGACCATTGGACTCGACATTACATTCACCGCCCACATAGCTGCCAGTTGATTTAGAAAATCCAGTGCGCATTGGCAGAAAGACAACATATCCTCGTTCAAGAAAGAAACGCGAAGCCCAACCTGCGGTGAAACGCTTTTGCAGTCCAGGAGGTCCTGATTCCTTGCCGTGATTAATCACCACCAAAGGAAAAGGTCCCTGCCCCTCAGGCTTGTAAATCGTTGTTTCCAACTTCAGGGTCCCGAGCAGTATTTTTTTAGGGATAAATACGACTTCGGACGGCAAGCGGATTTGCTGTGCGTACACCACTGTGAAAGGCAAAAACGAAAGGGTTGCCAGACAAAAGGCATAAGTAGTTTTAAGCAAAATACTCAATCCTATATTGATTATCACAACGTTCAATATAATAGATTTATCAAAGATTGCTAAACAAAGCAAAGCCTTTTAATCGCATCGAATACATCTGTATCCAACAAGGCAAAGGCTGTTTCAACACCAACCAGTCCAATCCCAGCGTGACTGCCGAGGGCTACAAAGATGTTTTAGAGTTTTTTAAAGGATTGAAGTAAAGCTCCTTTCATGTAAAAACACTTGCTATGAATCACATGCTCATGTACTTTCTTGGGAGAGACAAGGTTTAAAAATCCTCATAACAAGAAAGTACAAAGATGAAAAATTCTAGTGATGCTTTGGCACGTGCAATTTACGCCGGCCCGACGATGGGCGGCATGATTGTTAACTTACTCAGTCGCTATCCAAACCGTACCGCTTTTATTAACCCGGATGGGACGCGCCTAAGCTATGAGACGATTGCAAAGCGCATCGCATATCTGCTACAGAAATTTAATCAAATGGGTCTCCAGCGTGGCGACACCATCGTACAAATGTGCGGTAATCGTGCCGACGTCTTTGTCGTCATGGCTGCCTGCTATATCAACAGCTTTCGTTCAGTTGCACTCCAACCGCTAGGAGGTATAGAGGACCAACTGTATATTCTGAATAACTGCGAAGCGAAGTTACTCGTTGTTGATGCGGACAGAATGCAAAGAGCGAGAGAGTTACTCGATCGATCGACACAACATTTCGAAGTGGCTTGTCATGATTCCGTCGACTCCACTCCCTTTCTTTGGGATGCGTTTGATGCATCCATTGAGCCGAATCTGACTGACCTGAGCGAACCCGATGACATCGTTCGCCTGATCTATACAGGCGGTACCACAGGCAAATCAAAAGGTGTGATGGGGACAAGCTGTTCACTGGCCACTAACGCTCTTTTCCGCATGGCCGGTCACAATTGGGTTGATTTGCGTTTGCTTTGCTCGACCCCTCTTTCTCATGCTTCTGGGGCCATGATCGTACCGGTATTGTGGCATGGTGGAACGATCGTCTTACACGATGGCTTTCATCCTGAGAGATTAATCAACGAGGTTGTGGATGGGACCGCCAATGGTCTGTATCTCGTGCCCACAATGATTTACCGTCTGCTTGATCATCCCGATAGCGCTCGTTTGGCTCAATCGGGCTTGCGGATGCTCATGTATGGCGCAGCGCCCATCTCACCGCCGCGCCTATTTCAAGCCAGAGAACTACTTGGCCCTATTTTGATTCAACATTACGGACTCACCGAGGCTCCAAGCACGGTACTGAGTCTTTCAGAAATTGACCATCTCGATGATTCACTGTTAGCCTCAGCCGGCAAACCGTATCCTGGAGTCACAGTAAAAATCCTCGATCAGGAAGGTCATGAGGTCCCCAGAGGTCAAGTCGGTGAAATTTGTATCCGGGGTGATCTCGTGATGAAAGGCTACTTCAACGAGCCAGAATTAACTGCGCAAGCAATTAAAAACGGTTGGCTCTACTCCGGCGATCTTGCCTATCAAAATGAGCGTGGTTACTTTTTCATTGTCGACCGAGCCAAAGACATGATCATCAGCGGTGGCTTCAATGTATATCCCAAAGAAGTTGAAGACGTCATCGCGACACACCCCGCAGTCGCTTCTGTCGCCGTGATCGGCATACCCGATCCCGACTGGGGCGAGGCGGTCAAAGCTGTTGTTGTACTCAAGGAAGGTCAAAGCGTGACGGCTCAAGAACTTACCCAACGCGTCAAGTCGGCTAAAGGCGCAGTCCAAGCCCCAAAGACCGTCGATTTCGTTGATGCATTACCTCTTACCCCCCTTGGGAAGCTGGACAAAAAAGCTTTACGCGCAGTTTATTGGAACAACAAGGAACGCAGTATTAACTAAAACGAACTCACCTTCAGGCGGAGACAAGCCATGGCAATTTGCAAGCTCAAAAGTATCTTTACTGTATTAGCGCTCTGTATTGCACCCTCGATCACCTCGGCGCAGACTTTCCCAGATCGCCCGCTCAAAATGGTGGTGCCTGCACCTGCTGGCTCTTTTGCAGACATTATCGGTAGAGAGTTTGGCACTAGACTTTCCAAAAAACTCGGTCAACCTGTCATTATCGATAACCGCGGTGGAGCGAGTGGCGGCATTGCATACTCAGCCGTCGCAAAAGCGGCTCCGGATGGATACACCATCCTCGTCACCAATACGGGCCCCTCGGCAATCAACGTCGAACTATTCCGCCAAAAAGGCTTGAGCTACAACCCGATCGCGGATCTAGAGCCCATCGGACTGATTTGTCTGACACCTGTCGCATTGCTCGTCAAAGCAGACTCTCAAATTAAAACAGTTGCTAATCTCGTCGATTTCGCCAGCAAAAACCCAGAAAAACTTTCCTTTGGAACAACAGGCAGCGGACAGCTTAATCACCTATCTGCCGAATACCTCAACTCCGTCGCCAAGGTGCGCACCACACATATACCTTACACCTCGGGTCCTGCAGCGATTACGGATTTGATTGGCGGTCGGATCGATTACCTTTTTTACCCTCCCGCGAATGCAAAACCGATGATCGATGATGGACGTCTCAGGGCCTTGGCGGTGACCAGCATGAAAAGAACTGTATCCATGCCTGATGTGGCCAGCCTCTCTGAGCTAGGCTACAAGGAGTTTGATCTCAGCGCATGGTTTGGTCTGGCCGTACCAGCCGGAACACCTAACGACATCGCTCAAAAACTCTGGACAGTGACGCGAGAAATCGCCTCCGATCCTGCATACGTTGCTAGGCTTAAAGAGTTAGGTATCGATGATGTGTTGCATTGGCAGAAAATGACCCGTGCCGAACTTAAACAGTTCCACGTCAACGAAGTCAAGCGCTGGGGTGACCTCGTTAAGTTAGCCGGCGCAAGCGCCAATTAATTCTATCCATCCACTGAATGAGCAGGCATGAGCGTGAAGCGAAAAGACCAAGCATATATCGCAGGAATATTTGAGCACCCCACTCGGCATGCTCCGGAAACATCACTGGTTCAACTGCATGCGGAGTGCGCCCTTGGCGCGCTCAAAGATGCCGGACTCAGCGCCTCTGACGTAGATGGATTCTTTGGCGCAAGAGACATACCAGGCTCAAACGCCAACTGGTTTATCGACTTTATGAATCTAAAGCTCAAGCATATCGATTCAACAGATGCTGGCGGATGCTCACCTCTCATACACATTTCACATGCAGTCGATGCCATCGCCTCCGGGAAATGTAATGTTGCACTCATCACACTAGCTGGCAGACCGCGCAGCGAGCAGATGAAAACCGGAACAGCGCCTAGACCTGGAGAGCCGGACAGACCAGACTCTCCTTGGGAAGTTGCCTACCGTCCGACAATCTCGACCGCCTACGCCATGATGATGGCAAGGCATATGCATGAGTACGGAACCACGGCTGAGCAATTGGCCTGGATTCGTGTCGCAGCCTCTGAGCATGCCAAACATAATCCCCATGCGATGTTCAACAAACCTGTCACGGTCCAAGAAGTCATGAACTCCCCGCTGGTGGCGCCACCTTTGCGCAGGATGGACTGTTGCGTCATTAGCGATGGTGGTGGTGCAATCGTTGTCGTCAGTCCAGCCATCGCACGATCACTAAAAAATCCCTTGATTAGAGTGATCGGATCAGGCCATACCGTTTATGGTCAAAATGCCGGCTATGGAAATATGACGACAAGCGGTGCTGCAGTCAGCGGACCGATTGCCTTTAATGAGGCGGGCGTGACCGCGCAGGATTTCAAGTATGCCTCTATTTATGACAACTTCACGATCATGGTGCTCATGCAACTCGAGGATCTAGGATTTTGTAAAAAGGGTGAAGGTGGCAAGTTTGTGTCTGACGGCAAACTGATCTCAGGACAAGGCCCACTCGCCATCAATACCGATGGCGGAGGCCTCTGTAATAATCACCCAAGCAATCGAGGCGGGATCACTAAACTGATAGAAGCGACACGGCAACTTCGCGGCACTGCACACCCTTCTGTTCAAGTTAAGAACTGCGACTTGGCCATGGCTTGTGGACCTGGTGGTTTTATCGGCACAGGCTATGCGCATGCAACCGTCGTTCTTGAGAGAGTCTAGATGAATAACGAACACATTACCCTGCATACCCAAGCGTTGACGGCACATCCTTATTTCAGTTTTTTTTGGGATGCAACAAAAAAAGGGGTTCTTTTATTACCCCACTGTACTGCGTGCAACAAAGTTCATTGGTATCCACGCACATTTTGTCCCTTTTGTTATGAGACAAAACTTGAATGGCGTCCCTCGAGTGGAGATGCAACGCTTTATGCAGCCACTGCTCTGACTAAAGCCTCAGAGCCATATATTGTGGCCTATGTAGAGCTTGCTGAAGGTCCTTTGATGTTGACGAATATCATCAATGCTTCAGTCAACAACCTCAAAATTGGTGATGCGTTAAAGCTCAGTTTTACTGCGCTGGATTCAGGTCAGCAGTTACCCGTTTTTAAACCTGCTTGATCCCATCTCTTTACTCCGATTGCATTTCTTTCAGCTTTTTTCATTTATAGAGAGATTTCGCCGAAAAGCTTGTAGCGTCAAATTTCTCTGAGAGCAGCGCATGGATTTACATCAATTAGAGTATTTCATTGCCATTCGAGAGCTCGGATCATTTTCCAAAGCATCACTCAAGCTTTCGATGAGTCAGTCTGTCCTGACACGTCAAATCCAAGGTCTAGAAAAGGAAATAGGTTTCAGCCTTTACAGACGAACAGGTCGCGGTGTTGAATTGACACAAGAAGGCACCGTATTTGAAAGTTATGCTCGCGAAATAATCAAAACGCATCAAACTGCGCTCGCAAAAATTAGAGAAACCCGACTCACCCAAGCACAGCCTGTGATCGTCGGGCTGCCTGCCTCTCTTGCATCTGTTGTCGCGGTCGGTCTCGTGAAAGATTTCAAAGAAAAATACCCTCAGCATCCTTTAAAGATACTTGAAGGCTTTAGCGGCCATATATCCGAATGGCTCATAGATGGACGGATTGACGTCGCAGTCCTTTACAACACAAAATCCGCCGCCTTTAGCAGTATTAAAACGGACCCTCTACTAGAAGATCGACTCGTTTTAGTGGGCCCGGCCCAAAATGCCATGCAGCTACCCAAGGGGCCAGTCTCGATCACCATGCTGGCGCACATCCCTTTAATCCTTCCGAGCAAGGAACATGGCGTGCGCGTTTTGGTTGACCGAGCGTTGGCAGAAAAAGGGCTTAAGCCAAACATTCTTGTAGAAATTGACTCACTCTACTCTAGTTTGATCATGGTCGAATCCGGCCTAGGATGCACCGTTGTTTCCTACCCTTGCGTCAAGAGATGGATTGAGAGCGGACGCATTGAATATCGTCCGCTCATCGAGCCTGAAATCACCCGAAAACTTGTGACTGCGATTGCACCCAATCGGCCGTCCACACGGCCTGTCAGAGCCTTTGCAAGCCTACTACGCAAACATGTTGCTAAGCATTTTAAAAAGCAACCCTAAGCATATGCGATGATTTTGTACAGACTAGCAAAGGCCTCTGGAATGGCTATGAGGGATTTTTTTCCTCATACTCACGAATCGCTTCTTTAGCATTTCTAAAAGAATCAACACCAGCCGGGACGCCGCAATAAATCGCCACCTGAAGAAGGATCTCTTTGATTTCTTCTTTCGTGACGCCATTGCGCAAGGCACCGTGCACGTGAAGTTTTAATTCATGCGGGCGATTCAAAGCGCTCAGCATCGCTAGATTGACAATACTACGAACTTTCCTTGGCAGGCCTTCTCTCGTCCAGACCTCACCCCAACAATACTCAGTCGAGAGTTCAAACATTTCGCGATTGAAATCATCTGCATTGGCAAAAGATTTATCGACGAACTCATCCCCTAAGACTTCTCTTCTGACCTTATCGCCCTTGCGAAATTGTTCCGTATCTTTCATGCAAATCTCCAGATTCTGAATTGATCACCGTGCATCGAATCAAGGTTTTTTGATTTCAACGCCTGTCCAGGATTCCATCAGGCGCGCGACATCACTCATGTCCGCTTGTTGTCCGTACTTAGCGATCGTCATGACATAGAGCTCCTTGACGGCCGAGCCAATCACCATGGGGATCCCAAGCGACTCACCCTCATCCACACAAAGCTTTAAGTCCTTGTGGGCCAAGACCGCCGCAAAACCAATATCAAAAGTACGAGGTAACACTGCGCGAGGAAATTTGTCTAAGGTTGCCGTGTTTTGGCCCGAACCCACATTAATCACATCCAACATGACCTTAGGATCCAGACCATTTTTGACGCCCATTGCAAACACTTCGGAGGTCAGAGCAAGAGCACCTGCAGAAAGCATGTTGTTAGCAAGTTTCATCGTTTGTGCCATGCCAGGCGCATCCCCCACATGAAATGGTTTGCCTAACACTTTGAGTATATCGACCACTTTGTCATACTCACTCCGAGCGCAGGACGTCATAATTGCCAATGTTGCACGTGCTGCACCTAGTGTTCCACCACTGACGGGTGAGTCAAGGTACACAATATTGCCTTGCGCAAAAATTTCACTGGCTTTGACTGCTGCTGCAGGCCCGATCGTCGAAAAATCGACCACAACCTTTGCTTTCTTTGAGCCGATCAGACCAGGCGACAAAGAAGCGACAGCATGAACGTTATCGCCTTTTGGGAGACTCAAGAAAATGATTTCTACCATGTCCCCAAGCTCACGCAAAGAGGCTCTGGGATGCATACCAGCCGTCTTTGCGCGTTCTATGACGGCAGGATTCATATCCACGACATGAACTTCATGACCCGCCTTAACCAAATTCGTCGCCATCGGAAAACCCATGTTCCCGAGGCCAATAAATCCATATTGACTCATGTCTCTACCTTTAATATTTTGATTGTTATTTTTCGACTACTTTGAAGGTATCAACCCAACTTCCTTAACAAGCTCGGCAACCATTTTTGTATCCTGATCAATGATGGCTTTTAGTGGGCCACTGCCTCGCTCAGCAGGTGTTGGGGCCAGAGCAGCAAGACTAACAAGGCGCTCCTTGAATTCAGGACTATCAATCGCCCTTGAAAGCGATTCAGACAAGCGCTTGCTGACGGCTGGTGGCAAGCCCTTGGGTGCCATCACGCCGTTCCAGATCGCCAAGTTAAATTGTGGCAGACCGCCTTCTGCAAATGTCGGCACGTCTGGCATTTGAGGAATGCGAGCTTTGGAGGAAATTGCGATCGCCCGTAATTTTTGTGTATTGTGTTGATTCATTAAGGTCACGGTTTGATCAATGATGCCTTCAATCGTTCCAGCCATCACATCCACCAGAGCTGGACCAGAACCACGATATTGAATCAACTGACCTTGAGTTTTGGATTGATGAAAAAACAAGGCTTCCGCGAGGTGTGAAGTCGTACCTGGCCCACCTGAACCGAGATTCATCTTGCCTGGATTTTTTCTCATCCAATCAAGCATCTGAGGCAGATCTTTGATTCCGCTTTGATTGCTCACTGCCAGCACCATCGGCACCGTCGCGACCTGACCGATTGCGTCGAGATCCTTCGAGGGATTCACTCCAGCAGTTGGATGCAAATGTGGAATGATGACCAAAGACATGTTTGTAAACATGAGAGTATGGCCGTCAGCTGGCGCACTCATCAAACGCTTGAGTCCAACCAATCCGCCCGCACCAACCGTATTTTCGACAATAACCGTGCGCTTTAAATCATCCGTCATCGCCTTGGCCAACAAACGCGCCAAAGTATCCAACGTCCCTCCTGGGGCCACTCCTACAATCATCGTGATCGTTTTTGAGGGGAAGGTATCTGCGTGTGCAGAGCTAAGCGCGAGCAGGGCTGTTGCAGCCCCGATTACAAGGCGTCGTAACATGATGTCTCCAGAATTATCATTGAATAAAGACAGGTCTGAATAAAGTGAACCTTTACTCTAGCCAGTCTTTGACAATCCTATCAACATCTTAGTGATACTGGGTGTCAAAATAACGCATATCTGAATTGCATTATTCGAATAACTATAAAGTGCAATGCTTAGGAGTCGTACGCGTTTAAGCTTTAGTCAAAAATGTGGCTCTAAAAAAAGTGAAACACTTTAAAAAGTACGTCAATGTATTTAAATATGGTCGAAGTCAGGTGCGAGGTCATACTATGTGCACTCAACCTTGTTTTGGGCGTTGACTAATCCGCCACGAATCCCCCTTAAGGAGACTACCCATGAGCGACGAGCTGCCAACCGCAACAAGAGTCAGAGATCCTGGAATCCGTGCCCTCTATAAGTTAGAAAATCGTTGGCAAGCTTGGCTGGATGTTGAGGTTGCGTTAGCGCAAGCTCAGGCGGGCTTAGGCATCATTCCAGCGCAGGCAGCTGCCGCCATTGCAAAGTGTGCGGACATTTCAATGATGGATCGCGCTCGCATCGACGAAGGCTTAGCCCGCACGGGACACCCGCTTGTACCCTTGGTGTGGGAGCTAGGCCAATTAGTCGGAGAGCCCCATGGGGGATGGGTCCATTGGGGGGCTACTACACAAAACATTACTCAAACGGGCGATTTATTGGTGCTGCGTCAGGCGCATCAAATTTTTGTTCGATTGCTTGAAGATTTGCTAGACGCAATGGCTGACCTCGCTGAAAAGAGCGCAGACATGCCGATCGCGGCGCGTACACATGGACAGCATGCCGTTCCGGCGACGTTTGGGTTGAAAGTTGCAACTTGGATTGATGAAATACTGCGTCATCTAGAGCGTCTAGAACAGGCTGCACCTCGTATCTTTGTGGCGATGCTGGGTGGTGCAGCAGGTACCTACGCCTCGTTAGGCGACCTGGGTCCTGCGGTCCAAAAAAGTATGGGCGACAAGCTTGGCATGTCGTCAATGCGGGTGCCATCGCGTTCGATTTCAGATCATTTCGCTGAAAATATCTGCATACTCGCGATGCTTGCCGCCACATGCGGAAAAATTGGTCGAGAAATCTACGAGCTTATGAAAACAGAGTTTGCTGAAGTTGAAGAACCGGTTCCTCCGGGAACAGTCGGAAGCTCGACGATGCCGCAAAAGCGTAATCCAAAATTATGCCAAGATATCATTGCAGCAGCAGCAGATATTCGCGCTCAAGTTCCTTTGGCACTTGAAGCGATGCAAACTGAGCACGAGGCTGATCGCACGACCACTTTAATGGTAGACACCGCAGAGTCCCGCGCGTGCATTGCGACAGGCGACATGCTTGCGCGGTTAGTTCAAGTTATAAAAGGCCTAAAACTTGATCCTCAGAGGATGAGAAAAAATTTGGATCTGAGTGGAGGGCTTATTTTGGCTGAGGCTGTCATGCTGACGCTTGGTGCAACGCTTGGGAGACAGCGTGCGCATGACGTTGTTTATGATGCGGCGCAAGCGGCTTTTGTTGAAAACAAAGTGTTTGGTGATTTGTTAAGTGCCGATCCGCGTGTCACTGAGTGCCTAGATGTGACAGAGATCGCCAAGTTAATGGATCCGACCGAGTATTGCGGCCTCTCGTCAATGTTAGCGCGTGAGTCTGTGCAGCGCGTTCGCGAACGTCGCACTTCGTAGGTGTTGTGGAGTACTCCTAATAGTTAGAAAGTTTCAGGCCTCACGCTGAGACACCCCTGTCACGAAAGCGTCATCTTTGAGCGATAAAAGAAAAGACTCTTTAGTCAAAAACTAAAGTTCAGTTTTCTTTTTGGAGTGATCGCTTCATGGCTAACTTTAGAAAATTCCGGCTACCCATACGCATTTACCAATTGCGTATCGAACTCACTAAAATTGATCCCACCATTTGGCGAACTATCTTAGTCCCTGACACCATCAAGCTTTCAAAACTCGACCGTGTGATTCAGGAGTCTTTTGGTTGGACCAATAGTCATCTGCACGAATTCAACATAGGCACCAAGCACTATGGCATGGTCAATGCCGTTCAAGAACATGAGTGGGATGATGAAAACCCATTACTTGATGAGCGCAAATTCAACCTCGGTATGCTGTTATCCGATATCGTTCACGAATTTGAATATGACTACGATTTTGGAGATGGCTGGTGCCACATCATTAAAGTCGAAAAATATCTAACCCCAAACCAAACGAATTATTGGCCGATGTGCATTGCCGGTGAAAACGCCTGCCCTCCCGAGGACGTAGGTGGGCCCTCTGGATACACAGAGCTTATTGATGTCCTCAGTGATCCCACTCATGACCAACATGCCGAACTCTTTCACTGGGTTGGTGGCCCATTCGATCCGAGAAGCTTTGATGTGAACTCCGCCAACGCAAGAATCGGGCGTATTCGCTAAGCATGGCAAACAAAACTTAGCTACGGGTAGCGGCGACAGAAACAGTCTGGTAAAACCAGACAGCCCGATAAATGATAAAAAGTCATCGATCTTTTTGGTGAAGAGCGACCAGGAAGGTCATGACAAGACACAGAAGTAATCACACGGCCAATTTCAAGGCCAAGTTAGCCTAATCAATTCAACCCCATCGTCCTTTCAACGCTGCGAACAAGATTGAGCAACCTGGGACCCACATCATTTTCGAGTTGATTTGGATTTAAGCGAAACGCTGGTATCCCGCAGTTAAAAGAAAACGCTTCCTCGTTCACCTTGGCGAGCAGTGGTACGCCCACCGAGCGTGTCTCTTTGACAAGTCCCTTTTTAGCCAAACAGAAACCCCATTTATCAAACTGCTTAACAGCCTCGGAAACATTTGTTTCCACCTCCGCTTCAGAGAAATGCTCGAGTCCCGCAAGTTGATCCAAGAGCTCTTGTCTTTCAGTCAGAGATAATCCACAGAGATATGCCCGCCCCATCGCCGTGACGAGTAAAGGTATTCGAGCACCAATGCCTGCAATCACGGGGGTCACAGAAGTGGCGCTGGCGCAGCTTTCAACAAATAACATTTGAGCACCGTGCCGCACGCCCAAAGACACCACCCCACCAATCTCATTAGCCAACTCCTGCATCAGAGGTCTCGCGATCTGCCTGATTTTCATATTCGCAAGAACAGGATACGCAGCAGTCAACACTGAGGTTCCAAGGGTGTACTTAGACAATGAGGCGACATATTTGATATAGCCAAACTTGGACAGCGTATAAGTAATACGAGAAACGGCTGGCTTGGATAAACCCGTAATTTCAGCGATTTCCTTATTGCCCATAAATTGGGAATTTTTGTGCTTTAAACACTCGAGGACTTGGAGTCCTCGAGCAAGCGTGGCAACCAAATTCGGATCCTGAGTGACATCGAAGCCCCTCATGTCCGAAAATGAATCATTAATGACACGTTTCCTAGCCATTCAATGAAGACCTGTACTTTAAGAATTGTGCAAACAATCTGAAAGGAAATATAGGTCGAAAATAAAGCACTATTTTGCCAATCCGAGTGTAGTGAGAATCGATTTTATGCTGCTGTACTCTTGATCAAGCATCAACTTTGTTTCCTTTGGTCCATAGAAAAATGGCTTCCATTGGTTGTGTTCCAGAAATGCTTGCCACTCCTTGGAGTCATTTATTTTTTTCAATGCCGTTGCCCAAAACTCAACTTGTGCAGGTGTCATATTTTTAGGACCGAGAACCCCCTGAACAGAGGACGTTGAGACATCAACGCCCTGCTCTTTCCAAGTCGGTATGTTTGAAAGTGCGCCCCCCATCCTTTCGGGTGACCCAATCGCAATGACTCTAAGTTTGTCATTTTTAAGTGCATTAATGAGATTGGGCGTTGTCGCCGCGACGACATCAATATGTCCACCGAGTAGTTGTGTCATCGATATACCTGATGACTTGAAGGGAATCACACTTAACTTATCGATAGCCACACCGGCTTTCTGCAGTGGTGATGCAATACCGACATGAATGTGATTACCTACTGAGGTTGCAACACCTATATGCAATTTATTTGGATTTTCCTTCATGATGCGAATAAGATCCGCACCATTTTTAATGGGCGAGTCAGCACGCACCACCACACCAACATATTCCCTGAACAAAAGCGCGATGGGCGTGTAGTCCTGATAACTCCGGTTGAGTGAACCAAGAATATGATTGTTGATAATTGAAGTAGTCAATGTCATCAAATAGTGACCATCACCCGGGTGTTGATCCATCACGTTCAACGCAACGGCAAGATTTCCCCCAGGTCTATTGGTAATCACAAAATTCTTGACGATATTTTCTTTGCTCAAGAGATTTTGAAGCTGACGCGCTGCCGTATCTAACGCCGCGCCTGCTCCTGCCGGAACAATGAACTCAACCGTAGTGGTGGGTTGCCATGCCGACTGAGCATGGATTGACGTTGCAGCAAACAGACTACACGCAGCAACTAGCATTTTTAGTGTCATCTTTTTCATGATATCTCCCTGTCGTGAAGGTTATGTTTCTAAGTGCGTATGTACAATTCCCTGCTTTGAAAGATCCGCTATTTCTTCCATGTTCATTCCAAGTTTTTTTTGCAATACTTCAGCCGTATCTTGTCCAACAACATGACCTGCGTGCCTGATCTTTCCGGGTGTATCCGAAAGTTTCGGCACAATACCCATCATCGTTAATTCACCTAGTTTTGGATGTGGAACCTTCACAAGCATTTCACGCTCTTCGAAATGCGGATCTTGAAAAATATCTTCCATCGTGAAGACTTTTGAAACAGGTACTTCAGCGGCAATCAAGCATGCTTCAATCTCTGCAGCCGTAAAGTCGGCAGCCCATCTCTCGACGATGTTGTTAACCTCTTTAACTCTTGCAGCCCTAGCGCGCTGAGTAGCATAGCGTTCGTCAGTGATCAACTCAGGTTGTTCCATTACCTTTGCCAGACGTTGGAAAATCACATCATTATTCGCCGCAATCAATACATAGCTTCCGTCTTTTGTTGGATAAAGACTATTGGGTGCTGTGGACGGAAGGTTCGATCCCACACGCTTTGGGATAATTTTTAATCTATCGTAAGCGGGAACGTGAGGCTCCATCATGCTAAAAGCCGACTCGTACAGCGTCGTATCTACAACCTGTCCCTTGCCTGTTTTTTGACGCTGCAAAATCGCCATGAGTGCTCCGAAGGCGGCAAATACAGCCGTATGCTCATCCGTCACAGCCAGGGCGACTCGGGCGGGTGGCCTATCAGGATCTCCGGTCATGTGTCTGACACCTGCGACCGCCTCACACGTCACACCGTAGCCTGGTCGGTCCTTATAGGGTCCCGTCTGACCATAACCACTGATGCGAACCATGACAAGACCTGGGTTATACGCAGATAACGTTGCATAATCGAGTCCGAGTCGCTCAAGTGTTCCTGGACGAAAGTTTTCGACAACGATGTCGGCCTGCGCGATCAACTGTCGGACAAGACGCTGTCCTTGCTCGGTTCTGAGGTTAATCGAAACCGACTGCTTATTCCTCAGGATGGTGCTTGCATACAAGGAGACACTGCCATCATGACTTCCCATGTTTCGGACTGGATCGCCCTCAGCGGGTTCAATCTTGATGACCTCCGCACCGAAATCCGCTAATAAACGCGTGCAGGCAGGCCCCGCAATCGTAGAGCACAGTTCTATGACCGTGTACCCCGTCAGTGGCGCCTCATTTTCTATTGTTTTCATTTTTCAGTGTCCCTATATTTAACGCATGGGTCGTTGTTTAGGACCAAGCTGTGTTCTGTTTAACTCATAGGCGTCTTCGATCCAGTCACAGAGCAAGGCACGCGTCTCAGAGGGTTTGATGATGTCAACGATGCCAAATTTTTCTGCTGTTCTAAAGGGCGATGCCAGCTTGTGATAATAATTTTCAAGCTCTTGTCGCTTTGCTTCGGGATCTTCGGCCGCCTCGATATCTCTGCGATAGGCCGCCGCAACCCCTCCTTCCACTGGAATCGATCCCCAGATCGCCGAGGGCCACGCATAGCGCAAGTTCAAAGACTGTCCATTGGGACCAAACTTTGGGCCATGTAGCCCACCTCCAACTCCAAAAGCGCGACGAATAATGATCGAAATCCACGGCACGGTAGCCTGCTCAATCGCGCCTGCGGCTCGATAGGCAATCGGCACCGTGCCCGCACTCTCGGCCTCGAGACCAATCATCAAACCTGGCTGATCGGTGAAGTTGACGATAGGAATATGAAACGTATCGCATAGATCCACAAAGCGCTCAATCTTCATCGCCGACTTGTTCGTCATCGCTCCGCCCATCACCATGGGATCGTTGGCCATCACGCCAACAGGATAACCATTGAGGCGGGCCAGACAGGTCAGTGTTGATCCCCCGAATAATCGACTCATTTCAAACAAGGAATCTTTATCGACGATCTTTTCAAGTATTTTTCTGATTTGATACGGTGTACGTTTATTTTCTGGGATAGCGTCATCGAGTTTTTCATCCATTCGCCACGGATCATCTACACACTCAGTCACAGGAGGCGCTTGCCATACATTGCGCGGCAAATATGACAGGAATTTCTGGATCTGGTCGAACGCGTCTTCTTCGGATTTAGCAATGTTATTGACCGATCCCGCCTTGGCCGCAACTTTTGCTCCACCCAACTCCTCTTTTGTGACTGTTTGGTTCAAGCCTTGCTTGACAACAGGTGGTCCGGCTGCGAACACTTGACCAACATTTTCAACAATGACCGAAAAATGCGCGCACGATACCTTGACTGCCCCGAGCCCTGCACAAGCGCCCAGTGCGGCACCGACGACTGGCACTGTGCTCAACAAGGGGATCACGGGCCATGTAGGGTAGCCAGGAATTTTCGTGGATTGCTGTTGCTCAATCAGTCTGACACTGCCGCCTGCCGTGTCGACCATGCGTATCAAGGGCATCCGAAACTGATACGCCATTCTCTCGGCGTACAACCATTTATCGGCCACTGTCGCCTCGCTAGAACCTGCACCAATGGTGTAGTCGTCACCCGAGATCATGACTTTTCGATTGTCGATACGACCCGTTCCAGTGACTGCATTGGAGGCGATGAAGGAAACTAAATTTCCTTGTGGATCGTATTTCCCCTTTCCTGTTGTCATCCCGAATTCACGGAAGGTTCCAGGATCGAGTAATTTCTCTACTCTTTCTCTGACATTGAGTTTCCCGAGCTCTTTTTGTCGCGCTAATCTGTCCTCGCCACCCATATTGCGTGCCGATGCTCGACGCATGTCGAGTTCAGTGTATGCAGCTTCCCAGCTCATTTAAATCTCCGATTATTTTTTTTCATTATCAACTCAAAAAAAGTAAAATACAAATATAAGAATTTAATTCCTATATTAGGAATTAAAAATTCGTCAAAATCAACCCTAGAATTACTTTTAAATCGTTTAATCGTTTAGTAACAGGATGAGATAGATGTTTAACAAAGTGATGGTGGCTAACCGGGGCGCAGTCGCTGCCCGCGTGCTGAGAGCCTTGAGGTCGTTACACGTCAAATCTGTCGCCGTCTACTCGGAGGCCGATCAAGATTTGCCTTATTTAACGCTGGCAGACGAGACCTACTACCTCGGACCTGCAAGTCCACGAGAGAGCTATCTTAATCAAGAGACATTAATCAACATACTCCTTGAATCAGGCGCGGATGGCGTACATCCTGGCTATGGATTTTTGGCTGAAAATGCTGAGTTTGCAAGTCGAGTCAACGAAACCGGTGCGACCTTTATCGGACCTAGTCCGCATTGGATTGATGCGATGGGTCACAAAACCCGAGCTAGAGCGCTCATGGCATCGAACGGTCTCTCAATGGGACCCAGCTCAGAGTTACTCAGTGGCGACCTTGACGAAGCATGGCGCGCAGCCGAAATGATTGGCTATCCTGTGCTCGTCAAACCTGCTGCCGGTGGTGGCGGTATCGGCATGATGGCTGCGCACAATGCAGAACAATTGGCTAAAGCCCTTGAGAGCGCAATCTCTTTATCAAAGCGCAGTTTTGGGAGCGGTGAGATTTATCTCGAAAGGCTCATGACCCAGCCTCGACACATTGAGTTTCAGCTATTAGCCGATCGAAACGGCAATGTTCGCCACTTGTTTGAACGCGACTGTTCCATTCAGCGCAGACACCAAAAAGTGATCGAAGAATCACCCGCACCTCAACTACCACGACCGATGCTGAACAAGGCGGGCGACGATATCGCAGCCGTCATGCAAAAGCTCAAATACGACAATATCGGAACCGCTGAAACACTTTACGCGGGCGGCTCTGAGTTCGCATTTCTCGAGATGAACACCCGCTTGCAAGTCGAGCATGCCGTCACAGAAGAAATCACCGGGATTGATATCGTTTGCGCACAGATTCGTCTGGCGGCTGGCGAACCCTTGTCTACGGTCCTTCCGGAAAAAATTAACATCTCGGGACATGCCATCGAAGCGCGCATTTACGCCGAAGACCCTGTTAAGTTTTTTCCGTCTCCAGGCCCTTTAAAAAAGTTGTCATTCCCAAAAGGCGATGGCATCAGAGTGGAGACGGGTTATGCCGCAGGAAGTCTCATCACTCCTTATTATGATCCGTTGATCGCTAAACTCATCATTCACGCCTCTGATCGAACGCTCGCGATCAACAAGCTCATCGAGGCACTTGACCAAACCGATATCCAAGGCGTCAAACACAACATCCCTTTTTTACGCTTGGTTCTTGATAGCGAAGAATTCAGAGCAGGCAAAATTCATACCGGCCTGGGTACAGATCTTGTAGCACGTCACTCCGGCAAGAAATAAATAGTAGTCTTTAACAATTTGATCGATTTTGAGTGATAAAAGAGGAACTTAAACATGGCACGCATGGAAATTACTTCAGAAGTGACTGGTAAGGTTTGGAAAATCGTGGCTGCACCCGGTCAATCCATATCGATGGATGAGGAAATTATGATTCTCGAGTCCATGAAAATGGAGATTCCCGTGCTGATGGCAGAAACGGGAACCTTGCTAGAAATCCTCGTTGCCGAGGGCGATGCTGTCGAGGATGGTCAAATCGTAGCGGTCATCGACGTTTGAGAGCTTTTCCAGAGGTGCAAGCTTATTAAAGTGCTCATCAGTTCGGCATGATCGCCGCAAAGTTTTGCATTGAACGTCTGAGCGCTGGATCGAAGGGACTGATCTGCGGTGCAATGAGATCAACCTCGCGACGCAGCAACTGCAAAATAATTGGGATACGCTCCTCTGTGACGCGACTGGCAATCGAGCCGACACTGATAGCGGCATAAGCGCGACCCGTTTGATCACGCAACGGCACAGCGACCCCCGCCATGCCCTCGAGTAGACCAGAGGATTTGTGGGCATAGCCCAGTTGACGGATACGCTCCACTTCCAGTCTGATATAAACCTCATCAAACCTGCTGACCTCTTTAATCCGAGGCAGGTTATTGCGAATAACCTCGTCTCGCTCCTCCTCAGGCAAGAATGAGAGTATTGAAAGGCTCCCTTGTCCAATTCCAATTGCGACCCTGCCACCAATATCGCCCGTAAAGGAACGAATTGGGACGGGCCCCTCGGCACGGTCCAGACAGACGGCATCGAAACCGTTGCGCACCAGCAGAAAAACCGTGTCACCCAAGCTTGCGCAAAGTCGTATAAGAGAGGGACGACACACATCTCGCAAGTTCATCGGATTTCCGGCGCGGGCTGCCATTGAGAAAAAATCGATACTCAAGCGATAGCGCTTAGATTTGGTGTCTTGTTCGATGGCGTGCTGATCGATCAGAGATTGCAGTGTTCGATGAACCGTACCCTGTGTCAGTCCAATCATTTTCGAGATTTCAGTCACGCGTAAGCCATCAGCCGAGGATTCAGCGAGCAAACGGATAATGCCAAAGGCTCGCTCAAGTACGCCGGTGCCGAGAGATTGTGGAGATGTCATAGTTGGAGTGAAATCTTTTATGAAAATAAAGAATATTTATTTGATTTAACAGAATAAAACAATAATAGTTTCCATTAAATAGAAAAATTTGAAGTTATACATTGACGCATCATAGGTAATTATTCATGATTCAGTTCAAGAAACATTTATTTGGCTAGGCATTCGTCTTCCTTTAAACCTTCAGGAGAAGTGAAGTGTCTTTTCTGTCACTTCGAGGCGTCACTAAGTTTTACGACCAGACTTGCGTCGTATCAGACTTCAATCTGGACGTTCAAAAAGGAGAGTTTGTCTCGCTGCTCGGCCCTTCTGGCTGCGGCAAAACCACGACGCTACAAATGATCGCTGGCTTTGTAGAAGTCACGGCAGGCGAAATACGGCTAGACGGTAACGATCTGACCCATGCCAAGCCAAACACTCGAGGACTGGGTATCGTCTTTCAGAGCTACGCACTTTTCCCGCATATGACAGTACAGGCCAATGTCAGCTTTGGTCTTGAAATGCGCCGGGTGCCTAAACGAGAAAGAGACGAGCGCGTTCGTGCCATGCTCGATATGGTTCACCTCACTTCGTTTGGCGATCGTTTTCCTCGCGAGCTTTCAGGCGGTCAGCGCCAGCGTGTGGCGCTCGCACGTGCGTTGGTGATTGAGCCACCCGTATTGTTGCTCGACGAACCCTTATCAAATCTAGATGCAAAGCTGCGCGAAGAAATGCAGTTCGAGCTGCGTAAGATTCAAAAAACGCTCGGAACAACGACCATTATGGTGACACACGATCAAAGCGAAGCGATGTCAATCAGTGATCGCGTCGTCGTGATGGAAGCAGGAAAGATCACTCAGATCGATTCACCCTACGCGTTATATGAAAAACCTCAGACCGCGTTTATCTCGACCTTTGTCGGTAAGGCGAATCTGCTTAAAGGGCGCGTGGTTCTCAACGAAGCGCAATATTTTGTTGACTTGGGTCCTGTCAAATTGCCTGTGTCGCTTGAAGGGGTGAAAACCGAAGATCACGTCACACTCAGCCTACGACCAGAAAAAATCAGTCTGAGTCAAACGGATGAGGGGTATCTGAAAGGAACGGTGACACAAGTTTTCTTTCTAGGCGATCGATGGCTCTATCATCTGGACACCGCCTTGGGCGAACTCATTGTGGCGGGTACCAACATAGGTAAAAACGACATCAAAGAAGGCGATGTGTTCGGCTTAAATTGGCCGACTCAGGCAATGCAACGGTTGCAAGAGCATCAGGTGAACTGAAATGAGCACCTTCAAGCCATCCGCGCCGTGGTTGCTGAGTGGTCCAGCACAACTGGTATTTTTTTTAATGCTCTTGGTACCGCTCGGGCTGACATTCATTCTGTCGTTCAATGTGTTTGATCATGCGACAGGTATCAAAAACGAATACACACTCGAACACTATATTCACGTATTGAGTGATGAATACTACTACGGTATTTTTTGGCGAACGCTCTGGATTTCTCTGGTCACAACGGCACTTTGTCTGCTGATTGGTGCACCACAAGCTTATATTTTGAGTCGGATGAAGAGCCCTTGGAAATCAATTTTCCTGCTCATCATTCTTGCGCCTCTGCTAGTCTCCGTCGTGGTGCGTGCTTTTGGCTGGAGTATCTTGCTTGGGCCAAATGGCCTAGTCAATGTCACAACCAACTACATAGGTTTGGGTACCTTTAAAATCCTCTATACAGAGACGGCGATCATCATTGCATTGGTTCACATCATGATGCCCTTTATGGTGATCCCAATTTGGACCTCTTTACAAAAACTAGATCCAGCGGTTCAAGATGCAGCCTTATCATTATCCGCATCACCTCTGACGACATTGCGCCGTATCATTTTTCCCCAGATTTTGCCTGGGATGCTGTCGGGGAGTTTAATCGTCTTTGGTTTGAGCGCAAGCTCCTTTGCAATCCCTGGCTTGCTGGGAGGACGGCGACTGAAGATGGCAGCAACGATTGTTTACGATGAATATCTGCACGAACTGAATTGGCCGCTTGGTGCAACCATCGCAATCATTTTGCTTGTTGCCAATCTCATCATCATGCTGTCCTATAACCGGGCTATCGAAGGCCGTTATAGAAAAGCTTTGGGATAGCGATGAACAAAAACGGACCACTCTCCCTGATTTTTAGCGCCATCGTCATTGTATTCATGCTGGCGCCCTTAGTGATTGTTTGCTTGGTCGCATTTACACCGACCAATACACTTGCAATCCCTACTGATCGTATCTCATTGCGCTGGTTTGAAGCCGTATTCAGACACAGTGATTTGATGACTTCATTCTGGAACAGTCTTTGGCTCGGCTTATGCTCCGCCACGATTGCCACGGCAATTTCAATTCCTGCGGGATTAGCACTGACGCGCTATGAATTCAAGGCAAGAGGTTGGCTGAATGGTTTGTTCTTGTCGCCCTTGATCATCCCTCATCTAGTGCTAGGCGTTGCGTTGTTGCGTATGTTTTCGCTGATAGATGCCCGTGGCAGTTTTGCCTGGCTCGCCATGGCGCACGTAATCATCATCATCCCTTACTCTCTTAGACTTGTCATCGCGGCCTCCGTCGGAACTGATCGAACCTGCGAACAAGCGGCACTCTCCCTTGGGGCGAGTCGCATGACCGTCTTTCGCAGAGTAACCGTCCCGATGTTATTGCCTGGTATTACAGGAGGATGGCTGCTTGCGTTTATTAGCAGTTTCGACGAAGTGACAATGTCGATTTTTGTCACGGCCCCCTCGACTGTGACTTTGCCCGTTCGCATGTATATGTACGCCACTGAATCGATCGATCCACTCATGGCCGCTGCATCAGCCTTAATGGTGGTCTTTACAGCAGTTGTGATGTTGCTGCTCGATCGTATTTACGGATTAGACAAAGTTTTGGTAGGTGGAAAATGAAACCTCTGAATGATTCCAAGCAAACCGGTCACGCTCAATTTCGCAGACTGCATGAAAAAAATCGTCCATCCGTTGAATTTTCGATTGATGGCCAAGCTTATCAGGCACTTTTAGGCGATACGGTCTTAACGGCATTATTGACAAATCAAGGCGCGATACGGCGCACAGAATTTTCAGGACAAAAAAGAGCTGGTTTTTGTTTGATGGGTGCCTGTCAGGACTGCTGGATTTGGCTCGAGTCTGGAGAGCGACTACGTGCATGCTCCACGATGCTGGAGTCAGGCATGCGCCTGATCACGGGTCTGACCGAGGATCCGCAGCATGAATGACATCCCAGTAATCATTGGTGCAGGTCCGGCAGGCATCCGGGCAGCCCAAACGCTTGTAGAGTTTGGTGTTCGTCCGATTATTCTTGACGAAGGTATGCGTTGGGGCGGCCAGATTTATCGCCAGCAGCCAACCAACTTTGGTAGAACGAGTCGTCAACTCTACGGCTTTGACTCAAGCAAAGCTGATGCGCTGTCAAAAGTATTCATGGGTTTAATGAACCAGGTGGACTATCGACCGCAAAGCCTTGTCTGGAATGTAGAACAAAACAGACTCGATGTGATTCATCAAGGTCAGTCAACCATGTTGCCCTGGCAATCGCTCATTGTTGCCACGGGTGCGACAGACCGCGTACTGCCTTTTCCAGGCTGGACGCTTCCAGGTGTATTTACGATGGGTGCCACGCAGATTGCACTCAAATACCAGGCGTGTGCGATCGGCGCACAAGTCATTTTGGCGGGAACAGGCCCCCTCTTGTATTTGGTGGCATACCAATACGTCAAGGCGGGTGCAACAGTATTAGCCGTCTTAGATACCGCGCACTTTTCATCGCAAATCAAGGCGCTACCTGGCTTACTGAATCAACCCATACAATTGGCCCGTGGGATGTATTACGTCGGCTGGTTAATGTCACGTGGAATTAAGATTCGTCGTGGTATACGAATTGTCAGAGCCGAAGGTAAAAATACAATAGAAGCGTTGGTCATTAAAAATGAACGCGGTGTTGTCGAGACACTGCCTTGCGATGCCTTGGGTGTAGGTTATGCCTTACGCCCAGAAACACAAATTGCAGACGGGTTAGGATGTGAATTCAAGTTTGATCCGATGCAGCGTGCGCATGTTCCTGTAAAAGATATCGCAGGCCGATCTTCTCTTGATGGGGTATATCTTGCAGGGGATGGTGCTGGAATCATGGGTGCAGATGCGGCTGAGCTCTCAGGAGAGCTGAGCGCCCTGGCTTTAGTGCTAGACCGTGCAGTACATCCCGGAGATGCCGAACCCCTTCGTCGCCGCGCGAAATATCTAGAACGCCGCATCCAGAACATCACCCGTTTCAGAGCGGGCCTCGAAACTGCTTTTCCTTGTCCCGACAACTGGATTGAGCAGTTAACGGACGAAACAATTATCTGCCGTTGCGAAGAAATTACTTTTGGTCATATCCGCGATGCCATTACTACATGTGATATTCGTGAGGTCAATCGTCTAAAGGCGTTAAGTCGCGCAGGAATGGGCCGCTGCCAGGGACGGATGTGCTCACAAGCAAGCGCAGAAATACTGGCGCACTTGACCAAACAGCCCTTGCTTAATGTCGGTCGCCTGCGAGGTCAGCCACCGATCAAGCCCGTTCCGGCTCACATACTGGCAGAAGCATCGACGCCCAAAACAGAGGCGGCAAAATGAGCGAGAAAAATTTATATGACGTCATTATTGTTGGCGGCGGTATTGTCGGAACCTCTGCGGCACTGAAGTTGCGTAGTTTTGGTTTAACTGTTTGCCTGCTTGAAAGGGGCGTATGCGGATCTCGGTCTAGCGGAATCAATTACGGTGGCGTACGAAGACAGGGGCGTTCGTTGGCCCAAATGCCACTCACCCAGCGTGCCCACTCAATCTGGGGACGCCTAAAAGAGATGATCGGTATCGATGGAGAGTATGTTCGTTCCGGGCACTTAAAGTTAGCCAGAAGCCAAGCCGACATGGAGTCTCTGACGCGCTACAAGGAACGCACAGCAGAGATTGATCTAGGCTTGGAGCTTTTAAGCAGCGCGCAGTTGCGCGCGCGTTTTCCCTGGTTGGGCGAGCGCGCAATCGGTGGCTCTTTGTGTCCCGAAGATGGTCATGCAAATCCTCGCTTGATTTCGCCAGCCTTCGCGCGCGCAGCGCTTCGCGCAGGCACTCAGATCTTTGAAAATTGTTCTGCCCAGAGTTTTCTTCATAATGGCCAGCATTTTGAAGTCAAGGTTGACATCCAAGCTGAGCCGCTTAAGTCAGTCTTTTTATTGAATTGTGCAGGGGCGTGGTCAAACAATGTTTGCGAAACTTTCGGTGAGAAGGTGCCTATGACAAACTCTCACCCCCTAATGGTCGTGACGGACGCTTTACCAGCATTCATGAACCTCAGCCTAGGTGTCGAAGGTGGTGGCGTCTATGTCAGACAGGTCAGCAGAGGGAATTGTGTGCTTGGGGGCTCTCAGGGGTATCAACTCGATGCAAACAGAGCCCGACCAGGCGGAGATGGAATTGAGCTTGTCCTAAAGGGGGCCGTTGAGTTGCTGCCTAACTTACGCCATGCTCAGGTCGTCCGAACTTGGAGTGGCGTAGAAGGTCGTCTACCCGATCGAGAACCTGTCATCAGTTTTAGCTCAACCACGCCAGGCTTGTTACATGGTTTTGGTTTTGCCGGAGCAGGATTTCAAATTGGCCCCGCAGTCGGTGAAGTCCTTGCAGAAATGGTGGCTCATGGTAAGACGAGCATCCCGATTGAAGCATTTTCCATTAAGAGATTTTAGCGTAGTCATTGACTTTCACTTAGATGTTTTTCACACACGAAGGAGTTGAAATGAACAACCACTTAAAGAAGAAAACCGTTTTAAAACTGTCGATTGCAATGACAGCCATGGCAATGGCCTTAACCTCAGGGATGGCCGTTTCGCAAACCAAGACGTTGTACATCGGCATGAACGGTGGAGTCATGGAAAAAACATGGACTGAAAGGATTTTTCCCGAGTTCGAAAAAGCAAATAATGTCAAAGTCGTTGTTGTACCCGGCACCTCCTCAGATATTCTGGCAAAAGCTCAAGCCAATAAAGATAAACCGCAAATGCATGTGATGTTCCTTGACGATGGCGTCATGGCTCGCGCCGTTGGAATGGGTTTATGTCAAAAAATGCAGCCTAACCCGCAGCTCGATGAGATCTATCCCATCGCGCGGTTTAAGGACGACATGGCAGCTGGCGTCACGATGGGTATGACTGGCATGGCCTACAACACAAAGATGTTTGCTGACAAAAAATGGACCCCGCCCACCTCTTGGATGGATTTTGCTGACCCCAAGTACAAAGGTAAGGTAGTATTTCAATCACTACCTGCATCTTCCTTCGGTTTACATGGTTTTCTGATGTTTAATCGTATCCAAGGCGGTAGCGAAAAAGATGTCAATCCCGGCTTTAATGCCTGGTCCAAGACTATTGGTCCCAATGTCCTCGAGTACATTCCCAGTTCGGCTAAGCTTGCTGAAATGTTTCAAAACGGAGAGGTCGCTATTGCACCTCTGACACCCACTTCAGTCGCGGTTTTAAAGGGTCGTGGCATACCGGTTGAGTATGTTCAACCCAAGGAAGGTTCTGTGGTGCTGATGGTTGCGCAATGTGTCATTGCAAAAAATAGCGAACCTGAACTTTCCCAGAAGCTCGCTCAGCATTTGCTTTCTGCACAGGCGCAGTCAGCTGGTTTACAGTACGGAAATCAAGTCCCCTCTAATGCGAAAGCCAAGGCAAACAAAGAGGCTGATCAGGCAGTATTGAATAGATTTAATGAATATATGAAGACAGCTGTGAACGTAGACTGGGATACGATCAATGCGAATCGCCCGACCTGGAATGCTCGCTGGAATCGTGTTGTTGAAAGGTAATTAAATAGATGAATCACTCGAGCGATATCACAACAATCTTTACTGAAATTGGGATTTCACTTCCTGCGTCTGCGACGTCGCAAGGGGTGGAGGTGGTATCGCCGATTGATGCGCGGCGATTAGGCACATTAACCTCGACTTCGAAACTTCAAGCTAATGCTTCAATCGACCGTGCTGCGCTTCGTTTTAAGACATGGCGGACTCAGCCTGCCCCGCTCAGAGGCGCAGTCGTCAGGCAGTGGGGTGAGCTTGTACGTCAACACAAGCCCGCACTCGCTCAACTCATCACGCTTGAGGCTGGAAAAATCGTCCAGGAAAGTCTTGGAGAAGTTCAAGAAGTCGTCGATATCTGTGACTTCGCCGTTGGTTTATCCAGACAACTGTATGGATTGACGATTGCGAGCGAAAGATACCAACATAAACTTCTCGAGACATGGCATCCGATTGGACCAGTTGGCGTGATTTCCGCTTTTAATTTTCCGATGGCGGTTTATGCCTGGAATGCTGCGCTTGCCTTGGTCTGTGGTGACACACTCGTTTGGAAGCCTTCTGAGAAAACACCTTACTGTGCTCTTGCGTTGCATGGCCTCTTGCTAAAGGCAATACTTCATTGCGATACTGAACCCGAAGGTTTGGCGGAATTGCTCATTGGCGATGCCGAAACTGGAGCGGCGCTCACCACGCATCCTGACATTAAACTCTTGAGCGCAACTGGATCGACTCGGATGGGGATGGCGGTCGCGACCGCTTGCGCATCTTCATTCAAACGCACATTGCTTGAACTAGGTGGTAACAACGCCGCGATTGTTTGTCCGTCAGCAGACATCGATCTCGTTACGCGTGCCGTCATTTTTTCCGCCGTCGGTACCGCAGGTCAGCGCTGTACGACACTGAGAAGATTGATCGTCCATCGCTCCATTTATCAAGAGGTACTTGATAGACTCTTAACCCTCTACAAAAAATTACCTATCGGTGATCCTCGTGAGGATGGCATTTTGATAGGACCCCTTATTGATAAGCGGTCATTTGACGCCATGCAGATTGCTTTAAAAAGTGCTGTCGCAAGTGGTGGTGAAGTATTTTTTGGTGAACGTGTTGAATTACCAGACTGCAAAGACGCTTTTTACGTGAGGCCCGCTATTGTCAGTATGACTTCGCAAGAGGGGCCGATGCTTACAGAAACGTTTGCACCAATTCTATACATAACAACCTATGACAATTTGGAACACGCGATCGCGTTAAACAATGCTGTCAGTCACGGTCTTTCTTCTTCGATTTTTACCCAAAACTTATTGGAAGCTGAAATATTTACATCAGCGGCAGGTTCAGACTGCGGCATCGCTAACGTAAACATCGGCACAAGTGGTGCGGAGATCGGAGGTGCTTTTGGAGGCGAGAAAGAAACAGGCGGTGGACGCGAGTCAGGATCGGATGCCTGGAAAGCCTATATGCGTAGAGCGACCAATACAATCAATTACGGCACCGAACTCCCCTTGGCGCAAGGCATTAAGTTTGATTTTTGAGTGAAAGATGTTGAGTGAGCGCGACTTCGAGCGACTTCTTACCAATATTTCATATTCGCTAGAGTTCCACTGTCATATTACCGTCATACATTCACTTTAAAAAGAACATGATCTTTAGTCAAACACTAAAGTTCGGTATTCTTTTTGGAGTGCTCGCTCTGTGGCTAACTTTAGAAAATTTCGACTACCCGTACGCATTTACCAATTGCGTATCGAACTCACTAAGATCGATCCCACCATTTGGCGAACTGTATTAGTCCCTGACACCATCAAGCTTTCAAAACTCGACCGTGTGATTCAGGAATCCTTCGGTTGGACCAATAGTCATCTGCACGAGTTCAATATTGGGACCAAGCGCTATGGCATGGTCAATGCCGTTCAAGAACATGAATGGGATGATGAAAATCCATTGCTTGACGAGCGTAAGTTCACCCTCGGTATGCTACTATCGGACGATGTTTTTGAGTTTGAATATGATTACGATTTTGGAGATGGCTGGTGCCATATTGTAAAAGTCGAAAGACATCTGCCCCCAAACCAAACGAATTATTGGCCCATGTGCATTGCCGGTGAAAACGCCTGTCCTCCCGAGGATGTAGGTGGCCCCCCTGGATACACAGAGTTAATTGATATCCTCTGTGATCCCACTCATGCTCAGCATGCCGAGCTCTTTCACTGGGTCGGTGGTCCCTTCGATCCACGAAGCTTTGATGTGAACTCCGCCAACGCAAGAATCGGACGTATTCGGTAAGCATGGCCAGCAAAATTTTAGTCACGGGAGGCGCCGGCTATATCGGCTCTCACACCGTCGTGCAATTGCTTCAGGCTGGTTTTGAAGTTCTTGTCCTTGACAACCTCTCCAACAGCAACCGCAACGTCATCGACCGTATCACTGGTTTGACAGGAAAATCCTTAGATTTTGTCGAAGGCGATGTCCGAGATCGGAGTGCCTTACAAAAAATCTTTTCACAACACTCGATGAGCGCCGTGATTCATTTTGCGGGACTCAAAGCCGTCGGTGAGTCAGAAACTAACCCCCTCAAATACTTCGACAACAACGTGACGGGTAGCTTGGTGCTCGTTGAGGAAATGGCGCGTGCAGGTGTGGTGACTCTTGTATTTTCCTCCTCGGCAACCGTCTATGGCGATCCTGGTTACAGCCAATACCGCGAAGACACACCGCTCGCCCCCATCAACGTGTATGGGCGCACCAAACTGATGGTCGAAGACATCCTTAAAGATGTCATCAAAGCACACCCCGCTTGGCGAGTCGCATTGCTGCGTTACTTTAATCCCGTTGGTGCACACCCCTCAGGCATGCTGGGAGAGGATCCAAACGGTATCCCCAACAACCTGATGCCCTTTATCGCGCAAGTCGCTGTCGGCAAACGCGAAAAGTTATCTGTGTTCGGAGGCGACTACCCAACCCCCGACGGCACCGGACTGCGCGATTACATTCACGTTCAAGATCTCGCGGCAGGACACCTAGCCGCCTTGCGTGCGCTGACAGAGCGTGAGGATAGTTTGCTGACTGTCAACCTCGGCACAGGTCGTCCCTTTAGCGTACTCGAGGTGGTACGCGCCTTTGAACAGGCGTCTGGCAAAACCATTCCATTTGATATCGTCGCCCGTCGTTCAGGCGACCTTGCCGAGTATTACGCCGATCCCGCCCTCGCACAAAGATTACTCGGCTGGCAAGCCCAACTCGGCATCGATGCCATGTGCGCCGATACTTGGCGCTGGCAAATCAATAACCCGAATGGTTATCGCTGATTCTATTTATACAGTTCACGCATCCTCTCAATCACCCCCCTCACTTTATCCCTCAACCCCGCCGGCGCGATCACCTCCACATCGCAACCTTGTCGCAAAATATCTTGGATCAGTTCCCAGTCCTCGCCATAGGGGACCTCGAGTTGATACGAACCATCGGGCAACATGACGCTCACCTGATCGGGATGCCAGACTTCGTGGGCTACCCACTGCGCACGAAACGGTGTGAACTTGAGCGTTGCCACCAGACGTTGCTTGCCATTGAAAATCCCATAACTCGATTCAAAAACTTCATGCAGCGTCGCAGCAGCGACCACGTGCGTAGCCTCATCGAGAATTTCCACCGAGCGGATCGCATCCACCGCAAAACTGCGCAGACCTTCTCTCAAGTGACAGTACGCACCGAGATACCAATTGTCCCGGTAATACACCATGTGCTGAGGCGAAATCAAACGCGCGCTCATCGTCCCCCCGTGGCGAGAGTAATACTCGATATGCACACGCTTGCGATTGATCAGGGCTTGTGCAATCAGCTGAAAATGCGCATTGACGACTTTGCGTTGCCCTATAGGGACCAGACGAATCCGTGCCGCGTCTTCTTTGGCGCTGCCAGTCCCTTCATCCAATAAAGCCTCAAGCCTGGATTTAAAGGGCAACACATGCGGAGCGAGCACCCCCCCCGGTTCGAGCTTGGAGATCATCTCCAGCATCGTAAGGACAGAGTGAATCTCTTGCTCGCTAAACCACATACCCGGCAACTCAAATGTCCGGGTACCCACTGTTTGCTGCGACAGTGCATAGCCGCGCAAGCTCGAATTCCAGGCGAACGGAATGCCGAGCCGATCGCGCATGTAGGTCAGATCACGGTTGAGTGTCGCGCGTGAGACTTCGAGGGTATCCAACATCTGCCGCATCGTGACCAAGGGCTGGACCATCAGCATCGTTTGAATCTTGTAAAAACGTTCAGTGCGATCCATCAAGTTCCTGTTTCAGACATAAGTTTGAAACCTAATTTACACGTTTATTCACATTTTTGACAAATTGGGAATGATTTAAAAAAAGAAAACAAAGTCTCATCTGGTGAGACACCTCATCAGATTTCATCAGCATCTAACAGCCGCAGATTTTCTGCCACCTTCATACTGAAATCTCACTCCATCAGGCCTAAGCGTTGCTTGCACCAAGCTCACCTCAGGAGAATTTCTGCTGCATTTGAGCACTGCGCTGGCCTGCTGCGGATTTTCAAGTGTCACGCTCATGGTGGTACACATCATTTCAGAGGGCTGAATCACCTCAAGAGCATTGACCTGAAGCCCCATAAAATTCCCCCCAAAAGCCTGACTCATCACTCGCGTCTGTTGACAGCTTTGTCCAGGTACGGAAAACTTTCCACGCAAATTAGCCGGAATCGTTCGCGCTAATACAGGCGACCTATTTTTCTCGAGACCCTTCAGATTTTGAGCGGCTTCAGGAAAGTCTTGAATCGATGCGTTTTCAAATAGGACTTCAGCTAAAAAAAGATTGCGCGTCACGCCCTTACCATCGCGGTACAACTCGCCTAAATTATTCAGCGCGCCAGGATTATCAAGATTCATGCCATTTCTGTAGGCTTTGATCGCTTCAGGAACGTTATTCACTTTTTCCAACGTGCG
>Ga0247843_1001766_pt1 | contig 42040 bp, 42 predicted proteins | sample LaCruzMarch2017__FD_192420 | JGI IMG/M metagenome (GOLD analysis project Ga0247843, IMG submission 192420) | Freshwater microbial communities from meromictic Lake La Cruz, Castile-La Mancha, Spain - LaCruzMarch2017_8m | ecosystem: Environmental > Aquatic > Freshwater > Lake | place: Spain...
CCAAAACATATCCAAAGCAAGATTTGGCACAAATCTATTGTCGAAGATGGGATATTGAAATTAATCTGAGAAGTATTAAATCAATTATGGAGATGGATATGCTGTCGTGCAAAACGCCTTCGATGGTACTTAAAAAGATAGGGATTCATTTTTTAGCTTACAATGGCATCAGACTTATTATGGCGGAGGCCTGTGTAAAACATGACGCAATGCCATGGCAGGTGAGTTTCAAAGGCACAGTACAGTTGATTGATGAATTTATGCCTCATTTTTTGAACTCAAGCGATGACGTCGTTCCAAAGGAACTGCACCCAAATTTATATCTGAGCAACTCGGGTTTTTTTATATTATTAGAACACGCTCAAATATCAACATCATGGTCTCTAAAATCTGCAGCAAAGTTTTCAAGCTTGACCGGCTTATCTACAATAAAGGCGATGGAGCGCCCCCGGTTGGAAGATGCCTGTGTTAATTTCTTCACACAATGCAACCAGTTCCTGTTTATAATCCAGTTCTACGCATAGACGAACCTTTAACTTTGGTAATTCAAAATCATCTAAAGATCCATCTAAAGGTTCCGATTTGCGGGTGGATTTATTGGCGCGATAAATATTTCCTGTTAATTTCTAGATATCTTGACGCATATCCTCCCCCAAAGTGAATTTATAATCTCGAGCAAACTCTCAGGTCTTCTCCAATACCTTGAGGGTTAACTGATATGTATCCCGGTAACTCCGTATATAATGCCATCTTCGTTATCCTAAAAACACAACCCGCTTCGCGGGTAAGGCAAAGCAAGGTCGAAAGAAAAAGGGGTGAAGGGTTAAGGGATTATTAAAGCCCGGGCACAACGGATAGGAAGCGCGACAGACTTGTAGTCACCGGCCTGGGCCTGACCGGGCTGGAATTTAAAGTACCACGCGATTGTTATATTGCTGACGGTAGAGCTCCAGTAAGCAGCGTTAGCAGTAAGATCTCCAAAACCAAGTTGAAACAAGTTGGTATAAATATTAGCCTTAGTAACCAAAATATCGCACCCAGCACCTTGACCGACGGCCCCCATTTGACAAATTGCAGGTAAATACCAGTTTCCTAATGAAGCGCCTCCATTGGTGCTGATAAAGCAATTTCTTCCAGCGCTCGGCGTCATCCCAGTGTTATAAATAGCTAATGTATTTGCAGAGCCATTATACCTATCAAATGCGTTTACAATTATATTTGCCCCCCATCGCACTGCTGCTTGGTCACTCGTATCAATAACTTGTACTGTGGTAACTGTTGCGCCACTAGATGTGGTAGCATTTACATCCCAAATCAAATAGTTATTTCCTGTAGCTGTAAATGCAAATGCTGTTTTTGGTGGAGAGCTGATGTTATCCCCGGTAATTGTAATGTTTCCTTGAGCTTCATACGGCTTGTTTGAGGAAAAGACTAAGTTGCACGTAGCACCCGGCGCTAGGAGGGTGCAACCGCTTTTATTTTGTGTTACCCCAGTCCATCCGCCCGGCAACTCCGCATGTATATTAGCCGCACTATTTGTTCCCGTATTGGTTACAGTGAACGCCCTAGTGCCATTGTTAACAGGAATGGTGCCTGTTGAAGCAACGGATAAAGTGGTATTCACTGTTGCGCAGCTTACGCTGACACTAGCCACATTTGCGCCGCTTATTGTACCTGTACCATTGGCGACCGTACAGGTCTGAGTTGCAGGTTGCGTTTTTATTGTCACAGCGTAGGGGCTGGTGTCAGCAATCGGAGCTGAAAAGGTAAAACGACCATTCGCGCTAATCGGGGTTGAATTAGTACCATCATTTAACAAGGTCACCGTACCGCCTGCAGTAAGACCTGAAACGGTGCCGCCTACCGTGTAAGTATTTGTAGCGCAGGTTACGGTGACATTTTCCACATCGCCGCTCACTGTACCGTAGCCATTGGCGACCGTACAGGTCTGAGTTGGATTTGTAGGTTGTGTTGCTACTGTCACCTGGTATTCGCTGCCGTTAGCAATCGGAGTTAAAAAATCAAAAGGACCATCCGTGCTAATCGGGGTTGAATTAGTGCCATCATTTAACAAGGTCACCGTGCCGCCTGAAAGACCTGTAACAGTGCCGCCTACCGTGAAAAAATCTGCAGAGCAGGTTACCTCAATATCATCCACATTTGCGCCGCCCATTGTACCGTAGCCATTAACGACCGTACAGGTCTGAGTTGGATCTGTAGGATGTGTTTGTACTGTCACAGCGTAGGGGTTACCTTCAGTTATAGGAGTTGAAAAGGTGAAATTACCATCCGTGCTCGTCGCAGTTAGATCAGTGCCATTATTTAAAAAGCTCACCGTACCTGTAAGACCTGTAACGGTGCCGCCTACCGTGTACTCACCTGCTCCCACGTTGATGTTTAACATATTCGATGGACTGGGCTTGTAACATTGTAGTGTTGAACCTTGCTCGCAAACAATAGGGCCATCCGTGATCGAATGTTTTAACTGACTGCCATTGACTTGTAACGATAAGGTGCAAGAAGACCCTCTGGATGGCAAGTAAAATGGGTTGCTACAAATGCCAGCACCTGTGGTTGCTTGCGTGATGCCTGTGATGGGTGTCATCACCAAGTTATGTGACTTGCCCGATTGGTTTGTGACAAGATATTGAATCGTTTCCGTACTATTTGCGGGAACGGATATAGATGTGGCAGTTAAGGGCGTAAATGTCCAAACAGGAATGCCTGCATGAAGGCGTGCGCTGAGAGAAAAAATTAGAAAGCTTAATAAAATATTTAACGATATATGGTATTTAGCGGTCATTGCACTATCCTTAGTATGAATTCTATTAGTTTGAACAGTCTGACAAATCACTTGAATAAGTAAGCGTTTTCGGTTTTGATAGAAGTGCAAACTTTAAACCAAAACAAAGGAAAACTCTGAAGATAGATAATACAGCTAAAATCATTAAACATAAAGGCCGATCTTCTTAATATTGCACAAGAAATAGTAAATGTATCAAAAACCTGCAAGCTAATGGGGCCAGGGCGCGATACTTTTTTTTATCGATATTAGGCTGTTGTTGATGAAGGTGGAGTTGATGATAAATCACGCCGACAACCGAATCATAAAAAGCGAGTAGAAAGTGCTATTGAATAAGCTGTTGTAAGCTATGCAACTGAATACCAAGCACATTGTCAGTTACAAAGTTAGAAAACAAGTGATCTTTGTATCAGCGAGTTACGTTAGGAGTGTATGTACACGATATAAATTAGCGAACTTTGTAGACCGACTAGAGGAGAAGGTACTATTCTTACTGAATCGCAAGTGATGGCGCTGGAGCGAAAAAATTGATGACGAAGCCTGTAGCGAAATTGAAACGACTAATCCTAGTTACTTGGGTTTCCCAGACACATTTTACGTAGGCCTCCTCTAATGCGTTGGGCGTGTATATCAACAAACTTTTGTGGATACTTACAGTAAAGTTTCATACGTCAAAAACACCGATTACATCAGCCGATATACTGCATGACAAGGTATTACCTTTCTTTGGGTTACATAAGCCTCCCATGCTAGGAATATTTAGTATAGTGGCAAGGTTGAACATCACGATTATTAGCGACTCTGAGCATGCCAAAAAAAATGTCTAATCGCCGCAAACAAATGGCATTTGCGAGAGCTTCTAGAAAACAATTTTACAAGAGTTTTATCAAGTCACTTTTCGCAAAAAAAATATGAAACGATCGATGCGTTGCAAAAAGATTTAGACGAATGGCTTCAATATTTTAATAATAAGCGCATTCATCAGAGTAAAATGTGTTGTGGATTCCCCTAATACAAACACATCCTAAAGGGTAAACAACTCTGGAAGGAAAATTTTTTGAACGTATTTAACCTGAAAGAAACTTCGCAAAAAAAATGACTGTCAGATCAATTTTTAGCCACTGCATTATGAATGCGTCAGGTTGAATAGATAGCTATTAGTGCACAAATAAGACAATGATAAGCCGCTGTTTAATGCTTGTCCTGATGCGCGACTCCACTGACTCCTGCCCCAATTAGTAAACTCGTAGCAAATGCTCACTTGCCAGTTTGGGTTTAAATGACGTTCTTGTCGCTGCCTAATGAGTAAGTACAGGAGAAATGTTACACCTGCCTTTAAAAACTCTGCACTGAATGTTTTTTTATCCCAATTACTTAGGGCTATATTTAGCATGGTCTCATTTTTGGGGTCCACTACTCATGTCTGGTGTTGTTTGAAGCTCTTACCCGGGAATAAATTCTTAAACTTTACTTCTTAAAGGAATCAGATATGCTATTAAAGCATACACATCATGCACAATCTAAATTACTTTTTTATATGGAAGGGTTTATAGGATGAAAATGATCATTCGACAATTAATTTCAGTATTAACACTGCTGGCTGTCACTAGCACAATCTTTGCTGGAGTAATAAAAGTAGATTTGAATGTAGGTCAGATCAAACCAGGTGAAGAGATTGTAATTAATCTGGATGAGCTAATCTCTGGACATATGTATGTGCTTTCTTGCATTCTCACTAGCAATCATACCTCAGGTAAGCCATATAACTTGGTCCAAGTAACAACTCCAGCAAACTCTCCAAATATAGGTTTGACCGCTGAAGAAACAACACTTGGCAGTCATTTGTACAACTTGCCAACGAATAAAAATATTTACCTATATGGAAATATTTACAAAGATATGGGTGATATTTCAATAACCAATTTAGACAACACGGATTCTATACTGCTCTCTAGTTGCCATGCGGTAGGGCGCATTTAGGGGAGTGAATCAATGTCTAAATGTATCGACGAATTATAAATTAAGATATAGAATTTGGGGTTATCATCAACTTGAGACATAGGACTTTAACTATGAATGGACTCATATCCAAAGAGGTAATTCTCTCTATCATGTTTAGCTCAGTAACGTTTATAGGTACAATCACATACGCTTCTAACGCCAGTCACCAAGGCAGTGTCGATTTCAAAAATCAATTAAAGAGGTTAACTGCTGGAGCAGGATGCATGGGATGTCACCAGGGTGAAACCACCGCAAGAAATGAATTCATGAACACAAGCAGTAATTATCAGGGCCTGCTAGTTCAAAAACCTAAAAACACACCGGAAGTAAGCAAGCATAAAGTGCAGCAAGGGTAAGTATCTACACTCGCAGCAAGCTTCACTATTTAATCATATCGACTGCAAGTATTGCAATTATAGGCTAATTTATCGCATGTGGCTTAAAACTTATATATTGTCAGGATTTTGTATTTTATTCTTGGGTTATGAGTGCATACACTATCTTCATCCAAAGCACGTTACTGCAAAAAAAGATTTGCAGGCGCATGTCAAATTTTTATGCTCTGATTCTTTGGAAGGGAGGCTTACTGGCACTAGGGGCGAAAAACTTGCCACTCAATATGCTGCCAATTTATTCCATCAATTAGGACTTGAACCAGCGGGAGACCACGGAACATTTTTCCAGGAATTTGATTTTACTGCTGGCGTTTCACTTGGAAAAAGCAATTCACTCTCGCTGACAAATAAAGATAGAACTATAAAGCATCTGATATTAGAGCAAGAATGGCGGCCACTTTCGTTTACAGAGAATCACTCTTTTGAAACAACACATTTAGTATTTGCTGGCTATGGAATCACCGCTCCTGCTATAGGAAATCTCCCGATATATGATTCTTATCATGGATTAGACGTTAAAAATAAGTGGGTGGTTGTTTTCCGATATATGCCAGAAAAAATATCAATCGAGCGTAATCATCAGCTTAATCAATACTCATCGCTGCGTTATAAAGCTTTTACTGCTAAGGAACATGGTGCAAAGGGGATTATTTTTGTAAGTGGCCCCAATTCAAAAGTTCAGAATGAATTAATCCCACTTTCATTTGACACTTCGTTGTCGGGTTCCGGCATTGTTGCAATTTCAGTTAAAGACAGTATTTTGGATGACGCGCTAAAAAACTGCAATGCTACAACCAACTCTTTAAAAAATTTACAAGATAAACTGGACTACGGACAACAGTATGTAACCGCTGAGCTAGCCGGCATCAAACTGGTCGGTCAAATTGATATTCAGCAAAACAAACAGCGTGGACGCAATGTGCTGGCAAGACTTCGAGTAGGTGATGCTACGGCAAAGTTAATCATTGTTGGTGCGCATGCTGATCATTTGGGACGGGGGAGCGTGAGTGAATCTGGGTCACGAGAAAATGAAAAAAAGCTGATTCACTACGGAGCTGATGATAATGCCTCTGGTGTCGCAAATGTATTAGAGGCGGCTGTTACGCTAAGCGATTTGAAGCGAGATGGCAAGCTTCATGGGAATAAAGATATCTTGTTTGCCGTGTGGTCAGGAGAAGAATTAGGTCTGCTGGGATCGACTCATTTTATAAAAGAATTCATAGTGAAATCGGCCAACATGTCACTTCGTCCTGCCATTGATACCGATATTAATCTCGATATGGTGGGACGTTTAAGAAAAAATCTCGTACTTCAAGGAGTCGCCTCCAGTTCGTCTTGGCCAAAGCTTATTGAACGAGCTAACATGAAGCATGCAATTCCGATAATCACACAAAATGATCCTTATTTACCTACAGACTCCACAGCTTTTTATTTGAATGGAGTGCCCACATTAAATTTGTTCACTGGCTCCCATGAGGAATACCACACTCCTCGTGACAGGCCTGAAACACTGAACTATGAGGGCATGAAACAAATTGCAGAGTTTTTAGTGGATCTTATTTTAGCGGTTGAAGACGAATCAAACTTGACTGACTATAGGCAAGTAGCAAAAACCGGCGATCGTATTGGACGTGGGTTCAGAGTTTACCTGGGTACTATTCCTGATTACGCGAGTGCTGATCTTCCAGGAGTAAAACTCGCAGGTATCACAAAAGATTCTCCAGCCGAACTTGCCGGGCTTAGGCAAGGCGATGTAATTATCCAGTTAGCGGGGAAGAAGATTAATAATATTTATGATTATACTTTTGTTCTGAATGTATTGCCTGTTGGTAAGCCTGTTCAATTGATTGTGCTGCGCGGAAAGGCACTCATGACTTTAATGATAGTTGCGCGGTCTCGAGAATAATTTCCACGTCTGTATCATCAACTGTTAGGTATGCCAGCGTATAAGTTAGTTATATTATTCCACATGACATCCCCAGTTCCAGAAGGAATTACGTATACCGCATAAACATTGTTAGTTGTGTAACTTGGGCCGTTAGGAGGCGGGGTACTAGTAAAAATATTCTGAGCGGGTGATAACAAACCAGCATATATATAGCCAACCAACGTCTTGGTATTGTTAGGGAGTTGGTCAAGCTGTAGGATATTCCGGCTATCAAAAAAATTAGAATTTGAAACCGGTATGAATATCGCAGCTAGGCCCATATATAGACAAGATGCAACCGGTTGTCCGCTGCACATGGGATGCATATTTGCATATTCCTGAACAGTTCCGTTTGTATTATAGCTAATCAGATCAAGTATATTTCCATAAGGGGTAGTCAAGTCTTGAACTAACCTTGTTGTTGACCAATACAGATTACTGAGACCAGAGAAAGTGGCTGCATAAATTTCATTTCTAGAGGCACTATACATGGATAAAGATGAGGTGGCATATTGATTAGCCTGCTGATTAATGAAACTATTATTAGCGTGTAAGTTTCCATTGAACTCAATACCATTAGTCCACACCGCGCCAGGATTTGGATTAGTGGGCTGTGTAAATGGCCCTCCTTCAGCTAATAAAGTTTCTGTATTACCCCGCATAAAAGGCACTAAAGTATAATCACGTCTTCTCCACCCGCTGTTATCATTATCAGCCCGAGTGGCGGTGTTAATAATTGAAATACTGGATAGTGTCGGATCCATACTAAACTGATAAATAGAATTGGTGTAAATCTGTTGACCATTTGGTCCACCACAATAATTATCACCAGAGCAGTTTTGACCAAACGCTAAATAAAAATCACTGCCAATTTTACCGAGTTGTCCACCAGTAACCTGAAACTGTTGTGGAATGGAAGTACTGTAGTTTACACATGAAGCCAGATTTGTATTATTGGTTTTTATTGCCTCAATCATGCCCGGTATATTGATAGCAGTGATGGTGTTTAAGGTGGACCAGTTAATGTTATCGGCTGTGTAAAAACCACCAATAATATATAGGGTCTCGCCATCTTCCAAAAACTCTGGATTAGAGCTCTTTAACTGTTTTTGCACTTCTTGTGGTAAATAAGTGCTGCTCATGGAAGAGAGTTCCGTCGTACTTGGGTTGTAAACATAGATACTGGAAATAAAAGAGTTGATTTCGAATTGATGAAAATTACCTGTTGTTCCACTCACAATTAGCCAGTTATTGTCGTCTTGAGCAACTATAGGATCTCTTACTTCGGGTAATTGACTATTAATAGGAATTGCCTCCAGCGTGATCGAAGGTAAAGGATTATTATTAAAACCTACATTTAAAGGCACCGCAGCGGTTGTGCAGCTTGAACCCTTACACAGTGCAAAATTTGATATAGCCATCCCAGAAATATCAAGCTGTAGAATACAACTGGCGTGAGCAGCCAGTGAAATAGGACTCTGGCAATAACTTGAATTAGAGTTATTCTGGGTCACTGTCGCAGGCGCTCCTTGCACGCTGTAACCAATACGTGGTGAGTTAGTTTGGTTCGTCACTTTATAAAATGCTGAAACTACACTACCTTTTTGAACCTGAGTTGGCAAATGAAAGCCAGGGGCTGGTGAAATAGTAAAATTTGCACTCGCTAAAGACTGCTTCGCTGCTAACATGGATAAAATCATTAGTAGTAGCCTGGAGAGTAAAATATTTTTCTTTTTCATTAGGGATTATTCCTATGTCATTAAGCCAGGTAGCTAGCCTGAAAAACAAGTTGATTTGCATAAACGTTAGCGGTATGGAGCTCAAAACCAGTGGGATAATTGTAATTGTTAAACTCAATATTACCATTGCCTAGGGAAGATTTTCCCAATCCAGAAAATCGATAGCCTGCCCCTATGCGCAGACGCTCGCTGACATTAACGTCCAGACCAAGGCCTAAACTATAGCTAAAGGACGTTTGCATGTGATTATCAAAGCTTGGTGCTAAGTTGATGCTTCCTACTTCTTGTGTTTTCAGACTAAACTGATTTGAATAATTAAACGATGCTCCTATACCTGCAGATAGATAAGGATGGTAGATTTGATGGGTAGTCGCTAAAATTTTAGCAACTGCCAAGAATTGTTGAGATTGGAGTGTATAATCATAATGGTATAAAGTAGAAGTTTCGGGATCTATGCCTACGGTATTGGAACCAGAAAGCTTGTTTTTTCCGAAATACGTGTATTCAATTCCCGTTTGAAATAGCATTGAAGGATTGGTTCTCAATGGGTTAAATTCTTCGCCTAAAAATAGCCCAATCAGCCCAGTGTTTTTGGTGCTTCTATTGCTGTTGTAAACAAAAACATCATCATCAGTGCCTAAATATGATTGCGAAAGACCTGTATGAACAATACTAGCATAACCACCGAATAAGGAAATAATGTGTTGATAACCGCGAGACGGTGGACTATTCCCTATTGTTCCAGCAACAGCTATGGAAGTACATAGAGCGAAATTTGCGAAACATAAAAAAAGTTTGTTGTAATTAATAATTTTACTTAGATAAAGAGGTATATTGTTGAGGCATGTCATGCATAATATCTCCCATAAATTATAGTTTGAAGATCAATTTACATCAAAATAAGTTATCAGTGCTAGAGAAAAAAACAAGAACACGCAAGATCCTCTAAATAATGGCTAACGCCATAATTCATATAATTTGTTATCAGAATCTTCCCCCAGAAAACGGTAGTTGTCAACAAGGATGTCGCCTCTACTTCAAACGTTTCAGGCGTTTTGTAGCCAATTGTCGAATGAAGGTGTTTTCGACTATAATATATTTCGATGCACTCGAACACATGATTTTTAGTAAGAGCTCTTGTGGCTAACTTTTCTCCATGGAGTGCCTCAACCTTGAAAAGATGCTTCCAAGTCAAAGCAATCATCGCGCTTACGCATGCTACAGATTAGTCCATGAATTTTGAAAATATATTGACTACCTCTATCCGAGTGAACAATAAGCTACGAGGCCATAATGCCATCTGTAAGGCGTCTATCACCAATTGAGCATATAACCACCATGCGAGAATATAAGTCCATCACGACAGCAAGATATAACCAGCTTTCATCAGTCCACACATAGGTGATGTCACCTACCCACTTTTCGTTTGGTTTTGGAGCAGAAAAATCCTGCTCCAACAGGTCATCGATGGTTGCTATTTGTCCTTGCTTTAAATTTTTTTCGCAGCCCATGCACGCTAACCATTCTGTTGTATTATTTAAGCAAAACAGTGCCGAGGCCTTCGGCATTTAGTTGCTTGGTTATCCCGAGGGGGGGCAGGCCTCGATTTCTAATCATAAAAAGATAGCTTTTTTTTATGGCTAATTTTATATTTTCTTCTTCACGTAAAGACGGTGTCCGAGATTGTACTCTAAAAGCGCATATTAAAGTTATTTAATGATGTGGACCACGTAGTGGTTGAGTTGCTCTTAACTAGGTGCCCGATAAATCGGCGTAAGATCAGAAGCCGCTTACCAACTTTAGTTGGCAAGTGCTTCACCGAGTAATGTGACAGTGCCTGGCTGTAATGATTTTACCCATTGAGGATTGGATTCAGGGGGTAATATGACAATTACAGTTGAACCAAGCTTGAAATATCCGACTTCCTCACCTTTTTTCAATTCAATCGGTTTTTCCCATAGGGTGGTTTTCGGTTTTTTGGGTCTTGTCAGATCGCCTTGCCAAGCCGTTCCTATACAGCCAACGATGGTGGCACCAACCATTACCATGACCATTGGCCCCTGTGATGTCTCAAAATGGAGCACTAAACGTTCATTTTCAGTAAAAATATCCGGGATATTTTCAGTGGTGAACGGCTGAACAGAGTATAGTTTGCCAGGAATATGAATTTGTTTAACCAGTTTCCCATCCACGGGCATATGAATACGATGATAGTCCTTGGGCGATAAATAGATGGTGACAAAGGAGCCATTGAAATAGGGTTTGCAGTCTTGTGCACTACCCTTGAGCAAGCCTTCTATAGAATAGTAAATGCCTTTGGCTTGTAATAATCGGTCTTGATGAATAGGGCCTGCTTCGCTAATGGCCCCATCTGCGGGACAGACAAAACGACTGGTGGAAAGGGTTCTGACTGAGGGGTCGAGTTTTCTGGTAAAAAAATCATTAAAGCAGGAATAGGCAAGTGGGTTTTTCTCTAAAGCCTCTTGCATGTTGACCGCATGTTTTTTTAAAAAATCAGAAATTAGGAAATTTTTAAGCCAAACAATTTTTGAGTTCGCAAGGATATAAGCTACCCAAGTTAAGAATTTTTTTGGAAGCAAATGGTGATAATATAACTTTATAGTTTTTTTCATAATCAATTAATCATAAAATCTAATCGAACATGATAACAAATTAGGATGAATTTCCCAATAGTTTTGCGAAATTCTTCTTACGGTAGCGCGCGTAAATGCCGATTTTCTATTGGCAGATGTGCTAATTTCAGTTAATATTCTTTCAGGAAATAAAGCAAGACCAACAAGGAAGGAACCTGTGCGCGCACGTTTTGATTCAAAAACGTTTGTCGGATTACATTTTATCGCCCCTTATTATTATATGGTCGGCGTTGAATTCGATGACACTCACAATCTGGCTATTTGCTTTCATCAACAACTTCATCAAAATCAGTTTAAATGTACCAAGCGTTTCTTATTGGTTTCGAGCCTTCCTTTTTCACGGATTCAATTTGAAGTTTGTGAACTTCCTTTTGGTGTTAGAAAGCCATGTGCTATTGTTAATGGTTTTCGAGAGTCGTATCAGTATTTAGGCTGGCAACATGACAAAGAAGTCTCTTTGGTCGCTCGCATTTCTGAAATTGATTTTCAAGAGCAGGTATTATCGTTACGAGATATTTATCACCATATACAATGGCTTGAGATTGATGTCTATGCGCTATGGCATTTACTGTATTGGCAGCAAAAAACATGTGGAAAAGTGATTCTAGGTATTTATCAGAGTCCCTGTGGGTTTTATTTGTTATGGGGGCGTGATGATGCACTTTGGCAGATTGCACATACCGAATATTTATCCAGTCTAGACAGCTGGATAAGTAACAGCCAATGGCCTTATCCGCAAGAGGTATGGTTTTTAAATACCAAAGTGTCTGTTGTTTTAGAAAGTGTCCCGCATTTTAATTTATCGATTGGATTAGAGTCTTCTTACGTTTTGGCTGCAGCACTGGCGTGTAGGGGGGCATATGCATCAATTTAATTTCAATCTTCCAATCAAATCTCTATGGCAGAAAGAGCTCCCTTGGTTGTTGTTGATCTGGTCTTTCATTTCGATATGTTTTATCTGTACAAAAAAAGAAGCAGACCTGCCTCAGTTACAACAATGGCAGCATGACTTGCATCAGCCTTTGCAAGGGGCTCAAAATACCTCCAGTATCGATCTGCCTCAAAATAAACACTTTATTGGGCGATTGGCAAGTGTACTCCCAAAGCTTCTACGGATTGAAAAAATTATGATTTCACCTCAAACCATTATATTTTCAGGCCACTCATCGAAAGAAAAGTATTTTAGAGAATTTTGGCAACAATTACAGAAGATGACCTTTTTTAATGAAATTCAGCTGTTACATTGGGAATGCGGGATGCCTGATGAATATTCTTTTGCAATCAGGGCATTGCTCAAATGAGGTATCGATTATTTCTATCATCAATCATATTGTGTTACTCGCTCCTGCATCTATTTGAAATGCAAAGGCTTAATCAAAGGAATCAAGAGATCAAACGACAATACGAGGATATGAAAAAAAAAGAGGACCATCGGCGGCCACGGTTTTTTATAGATTGGCCGAATTTAGTTAAAATCTGGATGTTGCATGCAAGGGCATGTCATTTAAAGATTTTAAGAATAGCGCCATCGCTTTCGATGCAGCAAGAACAACAATTTAGCTTATATGTTCAGGGTCATTATTTGAATTTTTTTCAATGGTTGGAAAAAATTCAAGATGATATTCCCAATCTAAGGTGGAATAAAATGGTTATTCATGTCTCAAAAGATCATAATTTATACTTCAAAATATACGGGTTTCAATATGAAAGCCGTTAATTGGATATTACCTTTTTGTTTAATCACGCATAGCCTTTGGGCAGAGTATTCTGATCCGTTTGCTGCAAAGCATTCACCTCGTGCCAAGAAAGTTGAAACCTCAAAAAAATATCAATATTTGGGGTATATTCAAGGTCCGGGTCAAACCTGGGGCTTTGTCAGGGAAGTAGGAGGAGAAATTGAACGCGTGTCTTATGGTAAAAATTTGGGATTTGGAAAAGTAGTGTCTTTTTCCAAACAGACGATTTGTATCTCAAAACAAAATCAGCAGTGGTGCTTGCAGCGTTCAGCCCAAGCCACCAATTGGAAGCTTTTGCGTTCAGGGGCAAAGGCATGAGGTTTGTTTGTACGCTGTTATTGTATCTGGGGTTGTTTCAAAATGGCTGGGGGGAGACTGCAAAAAATTGGACCTTTCAATTGGAATATATGCCCTTGCGTTATTTATTGCAAACGCTTGCAGATATTCATCATCAAAATATTGCCTTAAGCCAATCGATTTCTGGCAAATTAGATATTCATTTAGAAAAAGTCTCATGGGACGACTTATGGCAGTTTCTGTTGACTACCCAGCATTTACAGGTTCAAAAAAACCAAGGTATTGTATGGGTTGATAAAGCCTATTCGTTTTTGCCTGTAGATAAGACGAGTAATGGTCTACCACAAATCGTTCACACACACATTCGTTTATCGCATGTAGAAGTTAAATTTATTCGAGATATCTTTTTGGATAAAGTGAATGCCTGTTTGTCACCTTTGGGGAAAATGAGTATTGATGAAAGAAGTAATAGTGTTTGGATAACAGATCTGCCTGAATATGTAGAAAGAGCAAAAGAGATGATTGGCGCCCTTGATGTCAAATCAGAGCAGATAGTCATTGAGGCAAGAATTGTCACCATCAACTGTAATTATGCTAAAGATCTTGGGATACGGTTAGGGTTTACCCAGCCCGGTTTAATGTCTGGCCAATTGGCGGGGATTCGTGAAAATGACACCGAAAAGCGTTTGAACATTAATTTGCCTGCTTTGCCTCTTGAGGCAACACCAATGACTTACGCACTCGCATTAGCTAAACTAGGCCAGCAATACATTGATGCAGAGCTTTCGTTGTTAGAAGGCCAAGGCAAGGCTCAAATTATCTCCCGGCCCCGATTGGTGACTGAAAACCAGCAAGAGGCGACTATTTCATCAGGTGAGGATATACCTTATCAGGAAAGTTCACGAAATGGTGCAACGTCAGTTGCTTTTAAAAAGGCCTTATTACTTTTAAAAGTAAAACCGTATATTCTTTCAAAAAATCAATTGTTATTATATTTGCAAATTAATCAAGATGCAGACTCAGGGCGTCGCGTTCAAGGTGTGCCGGTGATTGCAACCAAATCAATGTCTACTAAGGTATTGATGCATAGTGGTGAGACCTTAGTATTAGGGGGGATACATAAAAATGATATCCATTTTGAGAAAGTAGGGCTGCCAATTTTAAAAGACTTGCCGATTCTGGGGCAGTTTTTTTCAAGGCAACAACAAAGACATTTTCAAGAAGAATTGTTGTTATTTATTACACCAAAACTTTTATAATAATGTTTTTTTAATTAGTTTTATCTTTTTCATGGAAAGATAAGCCTAATATGTACTAGAATAAGCAAAATAATTGTTGTGATGGGGAAGAACAAAAAAAGTATGGTTTGATTCACATGAATGAACCTGATGTTCTTATCTGGTTATAACCGCATGTTTAGTTAAGCCATGACTAAAAAGTCATACTTCGAGGATAGTGAAAAAATGAGTATTGTTAAGTTCAGAAATATTTTTCTCATTGGTCCAATGGGGGCTGGAAAAAGTACAATTGGTCGTGCTTTAGCAAAAGAATTGAAATTGGAGTTTTTTGACTCTGATGAGGAAATACAAATTCGCGCAGGTGCTGATATTGCTTGGATCTATGATGTAGAAGGAGAAGAAGGATATCGACGTCGAGAACAAAAAGTCATTGATGAATTAACCCAAAAGTCTAATATTGTTTTAGCTACTGGTGGTGGAGCCATTATGACGCCACAAAATCGAAACTCATTGGCTGCTCGAGGCACTGTAATTTATTTGCAAACTTCTCTTCAGCAACAATATGAACGGACTAAACGAGATACGAAACGTCCAATGTTACAAACAGATAATCTTGAAGCGCGTTTAGAATCTTTACGTGATGAGCGCGAACCTCTTTATGAAGAGTTGGCTGATGTCGCCTTTGAAACCGACAAATTAACTGTAAAAGCGGTTGCAAATAATATTATTAAATATCTCTATGGTGAATTATAAACGGAAGTATTTTTGGTTGTTTTCCTATCTTTGCGTATTGATGCTTATTATTGTTTGCTCGACTCTAGAAAGGTTAAAGCCACTGACGGTAGAGGTGATCACAGAGATTTGGTTGAGTTATATACCCTCTATTGAGGAGTTTGGCCATTTACAAATACTGGAACATGTCTCTTTAAAAAAAATAAATTTTTTTTCTGAAAACCAACGGGATCAAATCTCAGAGCTGGAAAAATTTGAGCCAGTAATCGATAAAGTACTTTTTGTCCCCGATGGTTTTCATGAATATAAAAATCAACGTTCACCAGAATAAATACTGAATCAAAGACGTTTTTTGATGTTCATTTTGTTAATAATTCGTGTTGAAATTTCCTCAATGGAATGAAAGGTAGAATCCAAATAAGGGATCTGTTGGGTTTTGTATAAAGATTCTACAATTTTTATTTCATAATGACATTGCTCAAGTGATGCATATTTAGAATTAGGCCGACGTTCATGACGAATTTGCTGTAATCTTTTTGCAGAAATGGTCAGCCCAAATAATTTATTTTTATATTTTTCAAGGACTGGTGGTAAAAGGTGTGCATCGATGGACTCTTCAGTAATTGGATAATTTGAAGCGTAGATCCCAAACTGTAGAGCCATGTAAAGACAGCTTGGCGTTTTTCCGCATCGAGACACCCCAATTAAAATAATATCAGCTATACCATAGCTTTTATCGCCCAATCCATCATCACACATCAAAGCATAATTGATAGCATCAATTCGTTGATCATAGCGGGAGGGGCTTATAAAGCCATGGGCTCGACCGATAGCATCTATTGATTTACTTTCAAAAATATTTTCCAGTTTATCTATCATGGGATTATACAAATCAAATACATGAGCCGGTGTATTGTAAATCGGTTCTAGCATTTGTGATTTGACCATAGTCAGAAAAACCAATGGTTTTTGACCAAAGGTAGTACAGCAATAGTTTATCATTTGAACAAGTTCATCAACCTTATTTGAATTATCGGTATAAGGGTAAGAATAAAAGGTAAACTCAAAATTTGGAAATTGTGATAATAAACTATTGGTATAAGATTCTACGGTGATTCCTGTTCCATCAGAAATGAGGAATACATGTTTCTGTTGTGAAGGATGTGGCATCGAAATTTCCTTATGTTAGCTTGGCAAATGTCTCTTCCTTTGCTATGTTTTAATGAATGGAACAATTATATTAGGTTGACATGGAACAAAGTCGTTATCAAGAAAATCATTGGCTATATATTGTTGGATTAATTTGTGTGTCGCTGGGACTTATTTTTCTTGGCATGACTATATATCTTGCCCCAATGATTTTGTTTCATTGGAATGTGGGTGTTCCCGTACAATATTTTATTTTTATAGAATGGTTACATCATGATTTTGAACTGAATGAAGCCACTGCCTCCTGGATTTTATGGGATTTTTTCTTGGCGTCGGGTTTGATTTTAATGATCATTGCAGATGTTATTTCAAATTATATCGACAATCATCTACTGAGGTATCGAAAAAATATAGATCGTATTTTGGCATTGTCTAAGGAAAAAGATTTAATGGAGGTCAAACACATAGTATTGATTTTAATAGTAGCTATTATATTGGTTTTAGCAGGTTTAAAAATTTTTGAGGCGTCCATTACCTTCTAATTTACAAGGAGCAGATATGTTGAGTTGGCTAAAAAAATGGCAAGAAAAACGACTTTTAAAAAAAATAAAGCAATATCAATTGCTCAGAAATCACAATCAAGTTACGCAAGAGCAGATTAACCATGAAATTAAGTTATTGCATATGTTGTCTGATTTTTATCATAAAAATCGCAAAAAAAAATATTATCCCTATGCTTTGCAAATGCAAGAAAATGCATTTCGGCTAGCAGCCCAACTTGGGGATGTTGGTTCACAATTATGGCTTGGCCAGAATTTATTAAATCATGCTCGTGCTCGAGAAGCATGTCAGCAGGCAGAAGTGTTAGCCAATGCTGATAATCAGAAAAAAATGGATGACTTGTATTTTCAAGCCCACGTATATTTGGAACAAGCAGCAAAATCCTCTGTAGAAGCCCAGCGCATGCTAGGATTATGTAGTATTCATGGTTGGGGCAAGCCTATGGATCGTAAAAAAGGTTTTAGCTTAATTGTTGAAAGCATCAATCGTGAAGACAGTTGGGACAAGCTTCCTGAGATCTTTTCTAAAATTGGGCTCAATAAACCGGAGTTTTTAAAAGAGTTAATTAAATTTAGAACTGAAGGAGCTTAGGCCAAAGCAATAAAAAATAGCCGGACATTGCTAATGCCGGTCCAAATGGAATCATCACTGGATGCTGTTTTTTTGGATGCAACTTGATCCAAAATAGACTCATGACAATGCCAAAGACACAGCTTAGCATGATGCATGAAAAAATATGATGAATACCAATCCAGGCAGAGATGGCCGAATAAAATTTAAAGTCTCCATACCCAAATCCTTTTTTCCCGGTAAAAAAAGCAAACAAGTGATAAAAAAACCATAATCCGATATATGAAAAAAGCGCCCCATAGACTGCATCGTGCAAGCTGCAAAAGATGTCAAAGCTGTTAATAAACAATCCTGACCATAAAAGGATATAGTTGATAATATCCGGGAGGAAAAAAAACTCCAGATCAATTTGGGCTTGAATCATTAATAAGGCCGTAAACCATGCTGCGGCTAAAAGATACTGAGGTGAGGGGTAAACAATAAAAACCCCTGCAATAAGAATGAGGTAACCGATTTCCGTTAAAAGATAGCGAGAGTGAATTTTTGCTTTGCACGAAAAACAATGACCCTTGAGTATGATATAGCTCACGATAGGTATATTGTTATACCAAGGGACTATGTGCGCACAATGCCGGCAATGTGAACGCGGCATCAATAAATTAAAAATTTTAAAATGAGAATGCCCGTTAGACTTAAATCCAAGCATGATAGGAAGCCGATACGTCACCATATTGATGACACTTCCAACCAGTGCTGCACAGAAGAGAGTAAATATCATATGCAAGTCAAAATGAGGCATTGTTATCCAGATAAAAATAGGTCAATGAGTCAATTTAGCATAATCAACGATGAGATTACACGGCTGGAGTTTCTTGAAGTGGGTCGCTGTGTAAATGAAGCGCTAATCCTTTTAGCGCCTTAATGACGCTTTTGCGTACATTGCAATATGCTTATGGAAATCCAGGGTAGCGGCCACTCAGTTCAAGAGGAGGAGCTGATGGCGGCGGCGGCACATCGTAAAAGTATGCTTTCCTAGCATCATTTTCAGGCTCATTAATATGCTGAAAGGGATTCATAGGAGGAGAGGGTGATGGCGGCCTAGAGACTGCTAAAGGTGCAACCTCAGCATCATTTTCATGCGTATAGGAATCCATAGGTGGAGCTGATGCTTGATGAGGCATAGAGATTGCTAATAGTGGATGCTCAGCATCATTTCCAGGCTCATTACATCGTGAGGCAGGAAGACTTTCAGAATATGCTATTATTGATTTGCCTAACAATAAAGCACCAGCACCTGTAAGCCATAGTCCTCCAAGTATTAGAGCTACCCATGGTACTTCTAAGGCAATGGCTAAAAGTATCCCAACAATGTTTCCGAATTTGCAATAATTACAATATACATTTATCTCATCCTCTGATGAATTTTTATTAGGAAATGAAAAGTTAGGCAATGAAAGGTTTGGCAATGAAGTACTGGGCGATTGATTACCCGGAAAATTAATAATAGTGATGTTATTTTGCCCCCCAGCACTACGGTTTCTTCTAGAGTTGCTTGTTCTATTATCTGCTACTGCGATTATTGCTGCAGTGATGGCAATTAATGGAGCAATTAAACCAATGCCTGATATAACATATCCCGTAGAAATAGTACCTTCTCCAATCGTTCGAAGATTTTCTTTCGCAAATAAGCTCATTTTCACCGCCCTTTTTTGGTTAAAAAATATAGACTTAAGGCATTGTGAGCCCACAAAGGCTTGTTGTCAAGCAGTATAGTCATCCAATGTAACAATGAGCCTGAAATAACTTGGGAAATAGGGAAGAGGTATCTCAACTGGTATCGTCGAAAATCCTACCTTGGCTATTGTTTTGATATTTATTGGTTGATATGTTATTTTGAAGTTCAAATTAACGCACCTAAACGTTAATTGTATGTAAAACCTACCGGAGATTTCTATGAAAGAATTAGATATGGCTCAGATTCAGAGAGAATATGAAGATTCAAAAGGTTGGCGAGAATACATGAAATATGCATTTTCTATATTAACTTTTGGATTAGGTGCGATATATTTATGGTTAACGACAAAAATTATACAACAAGGTGAAATAGGATTGCGGCGCAATTTTCGAGGCGAAATGATTTTATTACCACCAGGGAGACATTCTAACTTTCCTTGGGAAACATATCCTATAGAACCCCAATCGATATCGATGTCACAGGACTCCAGAAAACTCGGACCCTACACCATTATTAGTGTTCAAACGGGCAATGTTGCCAAAACCTATAATCAGGGGAAACTTGAAGTTCTTTCACAAGGGCAATATCTACTGAAAGATGCTACTCATGTCTTTGACAGTTTTGTTGCAGTTAAACAAGAAACTAAAAAATTGGAAAAAGTGACTGTCTTCACCAGTGATAATGTTGGTTTGACATTACATGCCGATGTGCGATATCTAATCGACAATCCTGAAATAGCGATTAGCAAGATTCATAATATTGATAACTCAATCAAAGAAATTGCAGTCATTAGTATTTCACAAATAGTGAGTCGTCATACATTAGCGGATTTCGCGCCTGCTACGAGTCTTGGAGATGCCAATAAACAGGGTATGTCCGATGTTATTCATGAATTAACAAAGCAGATTACCGCTCAATTATCTGAGCTTGGAATTGAATTGTTAAATATAGGTGTTACGAGCTGGAGTATTAATGATAAAGATTTAGCGCATGAATTGGCGCAAGGTGCTGTAATTCAATCACAAGTTCGATCTAAAGTGCTCTCAGCAAAGCAAGAGGCTGATGTATTATCAATTTCAACAGAAGCTCAAGCACGTCGTACGATAGCTCTTGCGGAAAGTGATGCCTCGGCTACTAAATTAAGAGGAGAGGCAATCAATGCAGTAGCAACGGGCTTGGAAAGTGACGCCGCCCGAGTCATTTACTTAATGTCTCAAAAGGTTGAGCTGGTTAAAGGATCCTCTAATCCCTATTTGTTTTTTTCTGAACAGCTTGGAGCATTACCTCAATTGACTGTTCCGGTGCCGACAGCAGGAAGATAAGACACTTAATCTCAGCCCTGGCTTAAATCAGTTTAAATGTATCAAATTACACCAGGGCTAGTTTTTTTTGATAGCATCGTATACGAATTTTGACTAAACCCAATAAAAAATAAAAAAAATACTTGCACTGACTGGTTGATTATAATAATATTTGCGACGGAGAGATGGCAGAGTGGTCGATTGCGGCGGTCTTGAAAACCGTTGAAGGGAAACCTTCCCAGGGTTCGAATCCCTGTCTCTCCGCCACTTTTTATTTCGCGCAATGTCAACTTTTGATTTTACTCAAAACCTTTTTATATACTATTAAAACCATCTAGGTTTGCGTTGTTGATTTTTTATTGCCTTCTGTTAACATACCCCTTCCTGTGAGGGAGAACATTGCTATACCAAAAAAATTTTAGAAATGTATAATGAGCCATTTTGACGTTTTAACAAGGGAATACAAATGCCCCAATGCAAGCATATCAGTTTACGAATCGTCGTATTACTATTAACTTTGAATTTAGCAGCTTGTAAAAATTGGTTCGGAAATGATGATGAATATAATCCTTATAAAGATGAGACTGCCGAACAAATTTATGCTGAAGCTGATAAAGCATTAAAAAAACACGAATATTCAAATGCGATTAAGCGTTTTGAAGCCATGGACAGTATGTATCCTTTCCATGACAATGCTGAACGCGCACAATTGCAATTGATCTATGCTTATTATAAAAAAGATGATTTTGCTTCTTGTTCCGCAGCTGCTGAGCGATTTATCCACCTTTATCCTCGTTCTAATCGTGTTGATTATGCATATTTTATGAAAGGTATGGCTAATTTTAAACAATTGCGTGGTGCTTTAGCATTATATGTGCCTATGGATTTGGCATGGCGAGATCCTGGAACCATGTCTCAAGCCTATTCTGATTTCGCAACCTTGGCTGAAAAATTTCCCCAGTCTAGATATACAGCCAATGCCAAACAAAGAATGATTTATTTGCGTAACTTGTTTTCAGCACGAGAAATGCATAATGCCAATTATTACTATTATCACCAAATGTATCTTGCAGCGGCTGAGCGAGCAAATTATGTGATTCGCAACTATTCACAATCATCCAGTGCGAGACCTGCTTTAGGATTAATGTATCATTCCTATGTTAAATTGGGTTTAACGGATGCAGCCAATGATGCGTTAAAGATTTACCAGGCCACATATCATTGTAATCCGAAAAGACCTAATAATATCTTAAGATGGTAGATTGAAAAAAAACCCGGTGTAGACCGGGTTTTTTTATTCCTTAAGCTTCTGTGATGAGCTCTGGTTGTGTTGTTAACTCAGTAAAATCATCTAATAGTTGTTGGTAAGTATGCCCCATGAGTAGGAGATTGCTCAGTGTGTCATCATTCTCAATATCGTTGGCATCTACTTCTTCTTGAAAAGACTCCAGCGCTTGAACACGTTTAAACGTTAATTTTGTATTGAGTGTGAATTCTAATCGTTCTCGCCAAATAAAAGAAATTTCCTGGGGAATCAAACCTTTGTTCATCCATTCGAGTGCCACATCTTCTTGCCAGTCATAACCTTGGCAGCGCATTTGTTTTCGCCCATTATCACTATCTATCCATTGAACACGATCGGAAAGCTTTAAGAAATGGGGAAGGGTATTGGGATTCGCTAACCATTTTTGCCATTGTTCGACCACATCCAGTTGCGTTTGTATGGGGGAGATATCAATTTGATTGCCGATGGTTTTATGAATAAATGCCATGATCATCTCAAGTTGTTGCGTGCTTGTTGCTTGTATATACATTCGTTTGCGTTTGGCATCAAACAATAAGGTGAGATTTTTTTGAATACAAAATGCTTTGGGTAATAAATCAAATTCAATATCTTCTTTCATTTGTTGTTTTTCATGCCGCTTGATCGGAAATCCACGGGATTGTTGAAGTTCGTGGATTTTTTTTTCCATATGATTTTGGATAACGGCACTTGGTAGTATTCGTTCTTCTTTTCCGAATAGACATATGCTGTATCCATTAATTGTTTGAAACAAGCTTTGATCAGCAAACATCTTCCAGCCATGGGTCATGCGTGCATGCGCAGGGCAGGGTGTTAAAGGATGTTTGCTGAGATGAGGAGCGAGGTCTTTTTCAAAATCAAAAGAAATTTGAAAAGCTTGAAATTGCTTAAGCCACATAGAAATCCTTAATTATCAGTGAAGAATAAGATAATACCTTTTTTTTATGAGGGTGCAAGGATAGTTTAGTAAATTCCAAGCCCCTTTTGATAATAGCCGTGTAAAACGGGCAGTAGTTTCCGCTAAAACATTATAAATAGGTTTCTTATCGCTAGACGATAATCGCCCCAATTGCAGTATTAGCTTGCTCGATTTTGTATGTCCATAGCCATTGTGTCGCTTCTAGGGACAAGTCCAAATTTTGCTGTGTGAAAATTATGATTTTTTCATGCACAATCCCCTTCGCACAGGTAATGAGAAAATTCTACTTTTGAAATCAGTTATTATTTCTCGGGGCTTGGTGGGCCTTTATCATCGGTTGTTGTTTGAGTAGGTCCTGAAAAAAATGAGTTGGTAGCGGTAGAAACCCCAGGCTGAATAGCTTCACATGATTTTGATTTTTTTATATCGCTAATCAAATCTTTGCCAATTTTCGCTTTATCAATATACCTTTTTGCCCAACTATAAGGATGTTCGGTACTACGTTCTTCTGGAGATTTTCCTGTTTTTTTACCATTCAAATATGTAATTCTTGCAGCATCAATACTTAATTGAGACCCAGGCTCAGGCTTTCTTTTGTCGGTTTTGGGAACGATTGTGGAAACACTAAATTTACCATTTTCCTTATCAACAAGAAGCCCTGCAAATCCTGACACATGTATCTTTGTATAACCATGTAAATAATGTAGTGCCTCAGAAGTATCTCGGGCAAAATTAAAATTATAGTTTCCATCTATGAAATTAACACCAGAAGAACAAGTGTATAGCTCTATATTGATATTATCAGGGAACTGAGCATGATATAGTAACTGAGCAAATCCTATTGCGTCCAAATCATATGTAGACGGTGCTGATAAACCCACTAAAAACGGTGTTCCTTCCCCGTGTAAAACCACTGTATCGCCAGGTTTTAATTTTCCAACCAAATTTTTCATACTCTCTTCATCATACAGACAATAAAAACTTGGAGCGTTAATTAACTCTCTTCGAGTTTTAGTAAATGTATCAGGTTCGGAAAGCTGTAATTCTTCTAAAAATGTAGTTATTTCATTTGTATGACACTGAGTTGCTCCTTTTTTCAATGCTGTTGTATCTTCAAGTAATTCTTTTTTAAGCTTAGTGATTTTAGACTGATTTGAGTCTTTTGTTAAACCAAAAGAACCTGGATCTATATTAATAGACTCATCTAAGTGTTTTTTCAAAGTTCTAACTTCACCAATTGGTAGCAGATGATATTTCATTGTCTATTCCTATTCAATGTGAACTTGTTATAATCAAAGTATAGAACAAAATAGTACTTTTGGGGTAACCGTAACTTTATTTTTGATAAAACTGATCAATGAAGTAAAAAAAATGTTGATTGGTTTTGATCAAGGTGGTACTATTTTGATCTATAAAACGACAAACAGGACCGGAATGAAGTACCATTTAGTTCCAACATCCAGAAAGATTTCAAAAGAAATTGTTCCTAACGTGCGTATTGAGGCTAATGCGCTCAATCGAGAAATGATTGGTTTATTACCAAAGCTTGTAAAACGAGAAGAAAATACTTGTAATGAGCTGTTTTATTTATATGATGCCTCAAGCATGCAGCAACTGAAGCAATTATTAAGCAATTCTTCTGCTGAATTAATGGATGAAATTATTATTCACGCTGAAGGCTATCCTTTTATGATTGGTCCTTCTATTTCTGGTGGAGACTTCTCTATTTCTGCTTTTGATCTAGCAAGTTACCTTAAAAAGAATGTTTTATCAGTTCATCCAATTCATATTAATTTACTAGCCTGTAATTCAGCAACAAATTTTAGAGGAAGTAATTTTTCTAGAGATCTTTCTCGAGCATTAACATATTGCTTTAACTTTCCAGACATTAATGTGATTGGATATACAGGCTTTGTTTCAGTTAGAAATAATGCAAAGTTTGCGGTATCTTCTGTTTTGGGCAGGTCTATTAAAGGTAGCCATGCCAATCTCGACGATGCAAAAATGATTTATAATTCTGGCGAAGTGATTTATTGTCGTAGGCAGCTCATAGGGGATTTTTCGGATTATGGTTTTGACTGGGCTCGTGAATATATTGAAAAAATGCACACACAAAGATCATTTGTCGATAAAGCAATACTTCGTCAAACTAGGGCTGAACTATCAATATTCAAAACCTCCCCAGACTCTAAAATTCCAAGTGATGACAATATTGATGGCTCTTCAGCAAAATCTGTGGGTGGATGTGGAGCCCCTTAAGCTTTCCTAGCTGGTGATAGAGCGCTATAGTCCAGTTTTTCTAAGCCGTATGGTTTTTGATGGTGAGTTTTTCCTTGTTGTTTAGCTTTTCCTCAGAGGCAGATTAGAGCCCTACTGGGTGGCTAAGCCAGTTCAAAAGCTGCGAAGCATTTTGGCTACTTTTTGCAATGGCTTGAGCTCAGTCCTCTAAAAACTTACCAGCCCATGATTTGTATCTCATTGATCAAAGCGCCTGAAATTCCCACTATTTGTCTAGACATTTGATTTCACGATCTCTTTCCTATCCAATTAACCCTTTATGCTACAAATTTAAGTGTATTCTCCCTTTGGCAATTATAAACATTCAGATGCTTTTGATACTTTAATGATCGGTGAAATCATTGTTATGTTCAAAAATATACCCTTAAGCGATACATTTTTGTCATTGAAAAAAGCATACTGCGTTCCATCAGGGCCTTGGTGGGTGGGGGAGCGTTGGGTTTAAATCTGAAGCCAAAACGGCCATCTCTACTCTGCATTTTTACAAATTAGAAAGATTTCATGGCACACACCATATTCAACAGGCCGTCCGCTGATAGATTTTTCCGTGCAGATCCCATGCTTATGTCACTTTTTTAGATGGCCGGTAATCGCTGTTCTACTCGTGAAAAGTTAGTCTGTTTACTAAGTTTAAAATGATCGCGCGGTTCAAACAACATGCTGGGGATAGCTATGGAGAGGGGGGGCGATTGACGCTTAAGTGCAATAGGTCTTAGGCAATTTGTAGAAAGTGAATGAATGGGTACGGGCTTAGCATTCCTATCCTCAATAATATGTTGCGTGGGCGGGGGTGTATAAATCCCGATTAAAATGTCAAGGGGGCTTTCTGGAGGAGGCTCTTGAGCAGCGGGTCTTGGGGGAGCTGGATTTTCTTTTTTAAAGTAATTTGGTAACAGCCAATTTAAAAAAACTTTTATGGTCTCTAGAATCATGAGGGTCATCTAAAATAATGAAAACATGGCTATACTATCAGCCTGGAAAATAAAATCTAGTTTATTACACATCTTTATTGACAAACATTTAAAACAAGGGCTATCTATAAATATCCTGTCTTGATAAATGAGCAATAACATATGAACGATGTTCATCAATTGATTTCAAGTTTAGATGATTTTCAGACACAACGTGAACATTATTTGTATTTTGTGAAAGAGTCATTTTTGATGGGTGAATATCAAATTCACCCCAAATTAATTGCCACCAATTGGTTGATCAGTTGTTTTAATATCAATACTGAATCATATGTGCTGGATTAAAGCCTAATTTTATTTGGGTGTCATCCTCAGTCCACCATCCAGACGAATGACTTCGCCATTGATGTACTCATTTTCAATTAGATGCATCGCAAGTGAGGCATATTCTGCGGGTTGTCCTAATCGTTTTGGATAAGGGATGTTTTTTGCAAGCTCCACTTGAACCTCATCGGGCATGGCAAATAACATTGGAGTAGCCATCAGCCCTGGTGCAATGGTGTTGACGCGAATGCGATGTTGTGCCAACTCTCTTGCAGCTGGAAGCGTTAATGCTGCGACCCCACCTTTCGATGCACTGTAAGCGGCTTGACCGATTTGCCCTTCGAATGCCGCCACCGATGCCGTGTGGATGAAAACGCCTCTGGATTGATTTTCAGGACATTCCGCAGTGGACATCTTTTCGGCAACCAACCGCATGACATTGAAAGTTCCAATCAAATTGACGGCAATCACTTTAGAAAACTCAGCCAAAGGTAGGGGGCCATTTTTGCCTATGATACGCTTTGCAGGGGCAATGCCGGCACATTGAATGCATACACTTGGAATACCAATCTGCTCTATGGTTTGTTCTAAGGCATTGATTACGGAGTCTTCACTGGTGACATCGCATTGAATATGAAAGGGTGTACTTCCCTCCTGAATATCCCAGCTGATCACTTTTGCACCTTTGGCTGCAAGGCTTTCAAAGCAGGCTTGACCTAAACCCGATTGCCCGCCTGTTATGATAATTCGACATTGATTGATGTTCATTAACTTTCCTTTTTCATAAATGCTTGATTGAGAGCTTTAAATACAGGTGTTCCTGCTTGTTTCATCCATTCATAAAACACCATCTCAGAGGTGATGACATGGACTCCTGCTTGTTTCATCCTATCGATAGCGGCATGATGATCGGCTAAATGCCTTGCAGAAATAGCATCTAACACCACATAAACTTCTAGTCCTGCCGCTACCATATCTAAGGCGGTTTGTAAGATGCATACATGGGTTTCAATTCCCACTAAAATAAGTTGTTTGCGATTTATTTGCTGTAATTGAGAGCAAATATGCGAGTCCTTATAGGCAGAAAATGTGACTTTTTCTAAAACCACGTGCATGGGCAACAGTGAGCGTAATGGCTCTATTGTATAACCGAGACCCTTAGGGTATTGCTCGCATGCCAATACCGGCACATCCAACTCACTGGCAAGCCGCATGAGCCACTCGCATCGTTGAATCATATGCTTTGCATTAATCACTTTAGAAGCGAGCTTTTCTTGCACATCGATGACGAGCAAGCAAGATTTATTCTTATTTAATAGCATATGGGTCCTTTCACAAAAGCATGAAAATATCTTATCGGAGAAAACAGAAGATGAATAGAGTTAAATATTATGGGGAATTTAGATATAATGGGCCGCCTATAGGAGATTTTAAGTGGAACATTGTGTTGAGGATTTAATTCGTATTTTTAATGATTGTTTTGCCCATAGCTATCAGACACGTCTGGAGCGAGGAGGGGAGGAGCCTTTATATTTACCCAAAGATTCTACACGTGATTATCATGTTATCTTATTTGCAAGAGGTTTTTTTAGCAGTGCACTTCACGAGGTTTCTCATTGGTTAATCGCAGGAGATCGAAGACGCTTGCTTATTGATTACGGCTATTGGTATGAGCCTGATGGACGAACAGAACAACAACAAAGGTTGTTTGAGCACGTTGAAGTCAAGCCGCAAGCCCTGGAGTGGGTATTATCCAATGCCTGTGAATTTCAATTTCAATTGAGTGTCGATAATTTAAATGGCGAGCCCGGGGAAAGTAAGCCATTCCAAGAGGCAGTGTACCAACAGTTTCAAGACTACATGCGAGAGGGCTTGCCTCAGAGAGCGCAATTATTTAGAAATGCGTTGTCTCAATTTTATCGAGGACTTGAACCCTTATCAAAAGCAGAGTAAAATATAAAAAAAATTTTCTTATTGTGAATTTTATGAGCAAATCTGCTGAACTCTATCAAAAAGCATGTCAATATATTCCTGGTGGTGTCAATTCACCAGTCCGGGCTTTTAAAGGCGTTGGAGGCACACCTGTTTTTTTCCAACGCGGTCATGGTGCTTATTTGTATGATGTTGATGGTCAAAAGTATATCGATTATGTCGGCTCGTGGGGGCCATTGATTTTGGGTCATGCCCATCCTGAAGTGGTGGCAACAGCAATTGACACCTTGCAAAAAGGCATGACGTTTGGTGCACCTTGTGAGTTAGAAGTTCAATTGGCAGAAAAAATTTGTCAATTGATGCCCAATATTGAAAAAGTTCGAATGATGAACTCGGGTACTGAAGCGACCATGACGGCGATTCGCTTGGCTCGTGCGGTGAGCGGTCGACAAAAAATAATGAAGTTTTCTGGCTGTTTTCATGGTCATTCAGACGCACTATTGGTAAAAGCAGGTTCTGGCTTGCTGACCTTGGGTGTTCCTGGTACGCCCGGAATTCCTGTCAATACGGCGCAAAACACGGTAACGGCACCTTATAACGATTTGAACGCAGTTCGCGCATTGTTTGAAAGTTTTCCTGAAGATATTGCGGGTATTATTGTTGAACCAATTGCTGGCAATATGGGGATGGTGTTCCCAGATCCTGAATTTCTTGTTGGATTGAGAGACTTATGCGATAGGTATCAATCCATTTTGATTTTTGATGAGGTGATGACAGGGTTTCGTGTCGCATTGGGTGGAGCACAAAGTATTTATCAGATTAAACCTGATTTAACCACCTTAGGTAAGATTGTTGGTGGTGGCATGCCTGTGGGGGCTTTAGGTGGAAAAGCCGCTATCATGGATAATCTTGCACCCTTGGGTGATGTCTATCAATCAGGTACTTTTGCAGGCAATCCATTAACCATGGCCACAGGTCTTACGACATTGTCGCTTTTAGAAAAGCCGGATACCTATCTATCTTTAGAGTCTAAGTTAAAAACCTTATTGTTAGGCTTAGAGGAATTGGCAGAAGTTTATGATATACCCCTGCAATCAGTCTTTCTTGGTGGTATGTTTGGTCTTTATTTTACAAAACAATATCCGATTCGTTCCTATGATGATGTGGCAACTGCCGATGAGCATTTCTTTAAGAGATTTTTCCATCACATGTTAAAGCAGGGTGTATACCTTGCTCCTTCCATGTATGAAGCCGGTTTTATTTCTGTAGCGCATACTGATGCCGACATTCAGTATACATTACAAGCGGCAAAATGCGCTTTTGAGTATGAGCAAAAAATTTAAAACGATTCATCCTGGTATTCCAAAATATCCAGACATGGTCCTTCCTACCGAGACTTTTCGCAAGCATGGAAGCCCGCATTATATTATTGCTGATCTTTGTTTTTCAAAAGGTCTTCATTTGTTATCGCATGTGCATCAATGGCTTAAAGACGATTTAACTCAGCAGCGATTTATCTATTTGGCTCTTATTGAGGAGCCATCAACCTCTTTTGAGAGTGATGGGTCTGGGGTAGGCGATGAGCTGGCAGAAAAATGGCCTCCTTTATTGCCAGGTATTCATGAAATTCATCTTGCAAAAGGCTGTGTGCAATTGATGTTGGCTTTTGGATCTCCCCAAGACTCTTTACAACGCTTAATGTCTTTTGGTGAACCGGCTAAAGAGAAAATATTTCGGTCTTGGTCGATAGATCGTTGGTTATGGGTGGGGCAAGCCCCCAATCAAGATTTGCAAAAGCTTATCCATCAGTTTTCTAATGCAAAGAGCATAATGGTGTCCGATGTATCACAGCCTTGGTTTTATCATCCTAATCCTATGCCAACGCTTCAGATTAAAAATGCCCCTTGGGTGTTTGCAAAAAATAAAATCCCATCGGGTGACAATCATATGATTATCATTGGTGCTGGTTTGGCAGGTTGTTATTTGGCCCGATTGATGGCGACTGCCGGCTGGAAAGTAATCTTGTTGGATAAAGAAAAGCATTGTGCCAAAATGGGATCAGGTAATACCCACTCGGTTTTATATCCGAAGTTCTCTTTATATCAGGCCCCGTTTACCGAACTTTTACATCAATGTTATCCTTTTTCTTATGCGGTGTGGTCTGAATTATTGTTGCATCAGCAACAATTGGGGCGCACTTTAAAACTCTGGCAAAAATCTGATAGTGAAGAACTACAAGATTTCTTAAAAGCCTCACCAACATGGTTTACCTTCAATAAAGGGCTTGTTGTTCATAAATGCTGTATCGTCGATATGCCAAAGCTTTGTGAGTATTTAATAGATCACCCTCAAATTGAAGTACATTATGAGCAGGATATCACTTCCTTAGAATATCGTGGGGGTTTGTGGTGCGCAGATGATTTTCAAGCGCCTGTTTGTGTCATTGCCAATGGTTATCAAACGGGGCAATTTGCACAGACAAAACATTTAAGCATTCAAGGGATGCGTGGTCAAATGACCCATGTGCAACAGGTGCATGATGAGGAGATGGTCTTTTGTGACCAGGGACATTTTTCACCCATATGGCAACAAGTGCATGCGATGGGGGCTACATTTACCCCAAATAATTTAAGTCTAGAGCCTAGCTTAGAGGATGATATAAAAAACCTTAAACCCTGGGAGTCATTTTTTAATACCTCATTTGATATCAAAGGTAGCTGGGTGGGGATTCGGGGTGTCAGTTTAGATCATATTCCCATTGTTGGCCCTGCCCCGCAGCCCGATGATTTTATTGACATATTTCAAATCTGGCAACATCATGCCAATTTAACCCTACCTGAATGGATGCCCAATTATCCTGGATTATTTGTATTTTCAGGATTTGGTTCTAGAGGATTGCTCACTATTCCATGGTTGGCAGAGATACTTAAAGCGCAAATTACACAATCCCCACTCTTGGTATCCAATGATTTATTGCAGGCATTGTCTCCAGCTCGATTTTTGCGAAAAAAAATAGTAAGCTACTTTAAACCATGAAAACTGTGTTATAATGCAGCATGTTTTTTGTTTTTTGCCACAACAAGGTATTATTATGATGACTGCAGCAGAAGTAATTCAAATGATGGCAGATCAACAGTTGACAGAATTACCACAGGCTTTGATAGAACAACTATCTCCTGGAGATATAGGAAACGTTCTAGAATATCTGGAACAAATGCAAGCTGAAAAGCGGTGTGGTAAACTCCACCATCAAGAACAACTCGAAAAGTTACGTGGTGAGATTCCTGCTAATTTCGATCAAGTAGGTGCTCCCAGGCTTTTAGCATCAGTAGGAGACGTTTGTCCTGGAGCCCGTTCTATACGTGGAGATGGTAATTGTTATTATCGTGCCATCATGTATCGATTGCTTGAGCAAATTATTTTGATTGATGATCCAGCAGCTAAAGCAAGCGTTTTAGAGGGTTTGATTGGGCGTGTTAGGCAAGCTTTGAACAGGATAAACACTGGCATATTAGATACTTATCTCGAAAGAACAGTTGAGGGAAATCCAATGACCTTTGACAAAGATTTTTATGTAGGCAAATTACAACGTGTTATAGAAAAACTAGACAAAGGTCTTATTTGGAATTCTGTTGAAAATTTTTTAGAGGACATGAGAGGGGAAAACTCACGCACCGATTCTGAATTAGTACAAACAGCACGCATTTTGACGGCTATATCATTGTTAGATGTACCCGACTTGCCAGAAGGAATTGTATCAGAAACCGATATTTTAAATATTATTATGATGTCTCAATATGCCGAAGGGGCAGCAGTAGAGAGCAGCGTTTTGCCAAAATTCTTAGGTATTGATTGTGTGATTAAAAATCGAGGCATGCGAGATATTATTGGTGATGCGCCCGAGAGGGATAAGTTGGATAATGCTCGACCTTTCAAAGTGATTTTGAAACTAGGGGATCAACATTATGATTTATTGTATACCCTTGATGAGTATCAAGTATTACCAGATGCGGCTATGTCGGGCAGACCTGCCGAAGAAATTGCGGTAGTAGCGAACTTGGCAGCCTCATCTCTACAAGCTCCTGTTCAGCCTGCATTAGCCAATCCTGAATCTAATAGCGGCGTTGTTGGTAAAGGAAATCCTGTAACAGTGCTCCCGGTAGTCTCTTTGGATTCTACAAATGCGGGTCATTCGTATAAAAGAAATTTATTTTTTGCAGCTTCCGGGCTTGCCGGGCTTGGCGTTGTTGAATATGGAATTTACGCTGCAATGATTGCTAAAAATGTTGTTTTAAGTTCAGTATCGGTAATGATTGCATTTGCTGGGCCATTACTTATCGCCGCTTTAGTCGCCATCACATATCTTCTTATAAAACATTATCAATCTGATACCCCCCCCTCACCAATGCTCTGCTCCAAATGAGGTGGGATGGCGCTTTGACTGGAGGCTTCAATCAGCAATATTCAGCGCTTGTGAGTAATTCATAGAGTATGTATAATCTTTGTCGTACCGTCGCACAGATGGGATCTTAAGCCTGCTAAGCTAACAGGAAACTGTGAATCTGCCTGAATCGAATTTTAAAGCTTAATGATGGAGAATTAAATGAATCTTAAACGTACTGCCTTATTGACTATTTCTTTATTGGCAACTACTACTGCTGCAATTGCTGATGTTGCAACACCTAGTTTCAACGCTACTCAAGTACAAAACATCGAAAAAGTTGTTCATGATTATTTGGTTTCACATCCTGAAGTATTGATTGAAGCCTCTCAAGCTCTACAAAGCAAGCAACAAAAACAAATGCAAAATGAAGCCAATGGCTTTATTCAAAAAAATGCTAAAGAATTATTAACTGAAAATATTACAACCTCAGGTTCTAAATCTCCGAATGTTACTATTGTCGAATTTTTTGATTACCAATGTGGTCATTGCAAAAAAATGCAACCGGTGATGACTGAATTAGTCAAGAAAAATCCGAATGTGCGTGTGGTTTATCGTGAATTCCCTATTTTTGGAAAGTCGTCCATATTGGCCTCCCAGGCTGCTGTCGCTGCTGCCCTTCAAGGCAAATACACTCAAATGCAAGAACTGCTGTTCAATGAAAAGAAAATTGATGAACAGTCTATTTTAGACAATGCTAAAAAAGCAGGTTTAGATATGGTTAAGTTCCAAGCAGACATGAAAGGCAAAGCAGTGTCTGAAAACTTATCGCATAATCGTAAATTGGCTGAGAGTATGAAGTTATTTGGGACCCCTGTGATTATTGTGATGTCTACGCCAAAAGGACAATTTAATCCTAACATTCAACCCGTTATGATCCCAGGCTCTACATCATTAGAAAATTTACAACAATTGGTCATGAAGGCGTCTGAGGCCAAATAAAAATGTCTAAGTTTGATACATTTCAAGATATGATTGCAACCTTGTTGGGATTTTGGGCCCAACAAGGTTGTGTCATTTTACAGCCCTTTGATATGGAAGTTGGTGCAGGTACATTTCATCCAGCCACTTTCCTAAGAGCGATTGGCCCAGAACCTTGGAAAGCGGCGTATGTTCAGCCTTCAAGAAGGCCTACAGATGGACGTTATGGTGAAAATCCTAATCGCCTACAACATTATTATCAATTGCAGGTGGTTCTTAAGCCATCGCCATTGAATATTCAAGATTTATATTTAGAGTCTTTAAGAGCCATTGGTATCGATCCTAAAACCGATGATATACGGTTTGTTGAAGATAACTGGGAGTCCCCAACTTTGGGCGCCTGGGGTCTGGGTTGGGAGGTCTGGTTAAATGGTATGGAAGCCTCGCAATTCACTTATTTCCAACAAGTCGGTGGATTGCCTTGCCAACCGGTTACCGGTGAATTGACCTATGGATTGGAGCGTTTGGCTATGCATGTTTTTGGCGTTCACTCCCTTTATGCGATTCCTTGGGCAAAGCAAGGCTCACAGCTTGTGTCTTATGGCGATATTTATTTGCAAAATGAACAGGAACAGTCGGCGTATAATTTTGAACATGCGGATGTGGATATGTTATTGAGACATTTTAACGATTATGAACAGCAAGCGAATACGTTATTAACGCATCAATTGTCTTTGCCTGCTTATGAAATGGTCATCAAAGCATCACATGTGTTTAACTTATTAGATGCTCGACATGCCATATCGGTGACAGAACGCCAACGCTATATTTTGCGAGTTCGTCAACTTTCTCGAGCTGTGGCATCTGCTTATTACCAAGCGAGAGAAGCCAGTGGGTTTCCTTTGTTAAAGAGTGAAGAATAATGCAAGATGTTTTTTTTGAATTGGGGACGGAAGAGTTGCCTAGTGGTTTGGTTGCAAAGCTCGCTAAAGAATTATTGCATCATGTGCTGAAAGCATTTGATGGCGTTCAACTGAGTTATGGCCAAGTTAATGATTACGCCACACCAAGACGCATTGCCTTCAAAATTGCATCTGTACCTGATCAATTGCCCAAACGTCACCTTTATCGACGAGGCCCCTCTGAGAAAGCAGGGATGGATAGTGAAGGGAAACCAAGTGGTGCATTATTAGGGTTTGCACGCTCTTGTGGTGTGGATATTTCCTTATTAAAGCTCGTATCTCAGGACAAAGGCGCTTGGTGGGAGTATTCCTATGAAGAGCCCGGAGAGATAACCGCACAGTTTATTCCGGAAGTTATCCGTCGTGCATTACAGGCTTTAACAATTCCCAAACCTATGCGCTGGGGAAGTGGTGCTGTAAGTTTTGCGCGTCCTGTGCATTGGGCTGTGTTGTTATACGGTGATGCGTGTATCCAATCTGAGTTTTTAGGGGTTCAAAGTGATAGACTTTCTTATGGTCATCGTTTTATGAATCCTGAGATTACTCATTTAGAAAATAGCGCTCAATATACAGAAAAATTAAAAGCAGCTCATGTTCTGGTCGATTTTTCAGAGCGACGTTCCGAAATCATTCAACAAATTGAAACACTTGCTGCAAAACATCAGTGGGTGATTCCAACTCCTGAACCTTTAATCAATGAAATTACCAGTATTGTTGAGTGGCCAGTGGTCATGGTAGGCGCCTTTGATGAGGTGTTTTTAACCATTCCTGAGCCCGTATTGATTACATCGATGCAACAACATCAAAAATGTTTGCCAGTATATAATGCGTCTGGTCAATTACAGCCTTTTTTTGTGACCGTGGCAAACTTAGTGAGTAACAATCCTGATTCAGTACGTTTAGGTAATGAAAAAGTGATGCGTGCGAGGTTAAGCGATGCGATGTTTTTCTTTGAGCAAGACCGTCTAAAGCCTTTGATGCAATATGCCGCTATGACAGAAAAAGTTATTTTTGAAGATAGGCTAGGGACACTTGCAGATAAAACCGAACGTGTCAGCCATCTAGCAATGTATATTGCAAATCAGTTTGATTTAAATCAGGAACACATTTTGCACGCTGCAAAATTAAGCAAATGCGATCTGATGACAGGCATGGTCAGTGAGTTCCCTGAGTTGCAAGGTGTCATTGGTCAAATCTATGCACGAGCAGATGGAGAATCATTAGAGCTTGCAAATGCATTATATGAGCAGTATCTTCCCCGCTTTTCTGGAGATGATTTACCACACACCGATATCGGGTATGTATTGTCATTGGCAGAGCGGCTTGATACCTTGGTTGGTATTTTTGCGATAGGTTTAAAACCTACCGGAGAGAAAGATCCGTATAAATTGCGTCGACACGCTTTGGCGGTGGTGCGTTTATTGCTTCAAAAACCCAATCAGTTGGATATTGAAAAGCTATTGAAAGAAGCAGCTGGATCCTACCGATTCTTAAACATTAAAGATAGCCTAATCAGTGACGTCAAACAGTTTATCATTGAACGCATGCAGTCTTATTATTTAAAACAAGATATATCCGTAGAGCGATTAAATGCAGCATTACAAGCCCAACCCGATTGTTGGTATGATTTGTCTTTGCGCTTAATGAGTTTTGAAAAGTTTTCCAAAACAGATGAAAGTGAAATTTTGCATCAGGCTGCAAAAAGAGTAAAACAAATTTTATTACAGATCCAAGAATCCGATACCACCATTGATGAAAAACGGTTACACGAAACCAGTGAGAAAGAGCTCTGGCAGGTGGTTGGTAAAATCAATGACATGGTTTTAGATAGTTGCAAACAACAACATTATGATGAAGCTTTTAATGCCTTGTTGAAATTGGCCTTGCCTTTATCCCATTTCTTTGAGCAGGTCTTTGTTATGGCTGACGATTTAGCACTTCGCCAAAATCGTATTGGCCTTTTGCGGCATGTTCAAAAACTTTTGCATTCAGTGGTAATGATTGGCGCATGAACTTTTTTATATCATGTCAAAAGCCTGAATTACGGCAGGCATGTGAGGCGCTCATTGGGAGATTTGATTTCTGTTATTCAGAATCTATTCTGCCTCGCTTATGTCTTAGGGAAGAGGGTTTGGTGTTATTAGATAACACCGGACGATCCATTCATCTGAATTGGAATGATGCGAAGTGGAAACAGCGCGCATTAGGCGCACTCGGTCATGAGCCCTTAATTAAGGTGACGCACGCTTCTCAAGGTCTGCGTATTTTAGATTTAACAGCAGGCTGGGGTAAAGATGGTTTAATGATGGCAAACGCAGGGTCCGAGCTTGTGATGCTAGAAAAAAACCCCTATATGGCAGCTTTGTTGTTTATAGCCCATCAAGGTCTTGATGATGAGGATTTAAAATCCAAAATTAGAATACTCTGGTGTGATGCACATCACTATCTGAATCAGTTAGAGAAGGATAGGTTCCCGGATGTAATTTATATTGATCCTATGCATCCCACGCGTGAAAAATCAGCCTTGGTAAAAAAACAACTTCAGGTACTGCAGCAGTTGCTTTCGCCAAATGATGATGTCGGAGAGCTGATTGCTTTGGCTCAAATGCATTGTAAAAAAAAGGTGGTAGTTAAATGGCCACAAAAGCAAAAACCAACCATAAAACCAAATCATTCAATTCAAGGCAAAACCATCCGCTATGATGTTTATTTGCCCTCAAACGCCGATATCCTCATTCCATAAGCTTGGATTTTTTTCTATAAAATCAGTCATCATTTGAATACACGCGGCATCATTTAAGACCTCAACGTTCACACCTTTGGATTTAAGTAGAGTTTCTTCACCCATAAAACTTTGATGTTCACCTATCACCACATGCGGAATCTTGTACAGTAGGATCGCCCCAGTGCACATCGCACATGGGGATAGGGTGGTGTAAAGCACTGATTCTTGATAAATATGTGCAGGTAAGCGTCCAGCTTTTTCTAAAGCATCCATTTCTCCGTGAAGAGTAGCGCTCTTTTTTTGAATGCGTTGATTGTGTCCTCGACCAATGATTTTGCCTTGGTATACAATAACTGAACCAATGGGAATACCTTGGGTGGAAAGTCCTTTTAAGGCTTCTCTAATGGCCTCTTTCATAAAATGATGATGAATATTCATATTAGCGGTTTAACCGGAAAGAATCATGATGCTCCTGCAAGTGCATAAAAGCGTGGTGTTGATAGCTTATCATGTTTTGATATTTCAATGTCTCATGTATGCTTTGATCAATTTTTTGGGGACAGTATTGTAAGAGCGTTTCAATCGTTAATTGATTAAACGAAAAAGACTGTAAAAGCTCTAATTTTTCATGATAGGAACTTACATTGGCAACCATGGTTTTTAGTTTGTATAAGCAGCTTAATAGATTCTGATTTGTCTCAAACTGCTTTTTTAATTCATGAAGAGGTGTCTCAACGCTATTTTTTTTGTTAAAAAAAGAAGACATATTACAGACTCTAGTCGTTAGTATTTTCATTTATCCTAACGACTTTTGACTAAGACATCAATCATTAACGTTTGAAATTTTCTATAAAATTTTGGTGATATTGTGCATGTGCCAAAAGCAATACATTAAAGTGCATCCTGTAAGCAGATCTGAGGCAAGCAATGGTGCGATATTTTTAATGTTGGCATCTTTATTGTTACGGAGGTCCAGTAAATGTCCTATGCTTAATCCTAAGAAAAATAATACGGCAACCAATGCTACACCAAATGAAAAGATGGGATTAAAATAAGAAAATATCGCAGTAACACCAATACCAAAATTCACAAAACTCAGATCTCTTTGATAATCGGAGGGGGGGCGCAACTGGGTTTGAGCCGATTGTTTTGACACCAATGCGTTGCAATAAAATGAATAAATTTCCCGAATTCCAACCGCTATCAGTAAAGTGCTAAGAAAGAGGGCTTCACTAAAATACTGATAATGATGTCTAATAATATAAGTAAAAATCCATGACAACACATATAAAATTGCCGGTACAAATTTCATAGAAATATCCTTGGTCGATGTAAAATAAGATGCTAGTAATACCAATATCATCTTTACTAAAAAAAAGTCAATTTCATTCTTAAATTTAGTTCAAATTCGTCAAACTATTGAGTAAACCTCGTTCATGAAACAATTATTTACAGGTGTTTAAAGACCAACTCTTTCCAAGTATTTTTTCCCATTTTTTGAGATGAGGAATGGTGATTTCTTCGCCTAATAAACGACATTTATCATTTTTGGCTGAAGGATTTAATAAGATGACTGTCGGTGGCGCTATCACATGGTATTGCTGCATCAGCTTTAACTCTTGGGCAGTATTGTCGGTTAAATCTATTTTAACCCATGTGGTTTTATTTAATAATGGAGAAATGGATTTATCAGACCAGACATTTTTTTCGAGATGTTGGCAGGTGGCGCACCACTTGGCAGAAAAGTATAAAAGCACTGGCGTGTCAGATTTTTCAGCCAATAGTTTTTTTAATGATCCTGTGTTATGGAGTACATAATCAGGATGAACACTGGCACTGGCAAACGGCCAAGGTAAATATTGGTTTTTAAACAAGCCGGCACTCAATAGGGTTCCATAACCGACTAAAATGACCATCATTGAGCTTCTAATCGTTGTCGATATTTTGCCATGCATCGCTTGAGGTTTAAAAAGGTAAACAGCAATGGCGATTAAGGCCACCCAGCTGAGTAAGGACCAATGTGAATGCGTGGTGCGTGTAATCAGAAGTGCTGAAATCGCAAATAATAGCATGGCTAAAATTTTCTTGATATTTTCCATCCACACTCCCGCTTTGGGTAACCAATGACCTGCAGAGATAGCAAAGATCATAAGAGGTATACCCATACCAAGACCTAACATAAATAATGCAAGGCTACCTCGCCATACTTGGTCTAATTGGGTAATGTAAGTGAGTGCTCCTAATAATGGGGCTGTAACACAGGGGGACAGTACTAACAATGATAGACAGCCCATCAGCGTAGCGGTGAGATATCGACCTGACTTTAATGATGAACGAAGATTCATGGTTTTTTGTTGGAATCGGTCAGGCATTTTAATTTCTACCACACCTAAGGTCGCCATTCCAAAATAAATATAAATACCCGCCATGCTGAGCATAATCCACTGTTGTTGCATGAGGATAAACAAGTTCTTGCCAATATGGGCAATGACGGCACCAACCAAAGCATAACTTAAGGCCATACCTAAGACATAGGCGATGGACAAACCGACGGTTTGACCAAATGATTGTTGAGACCTATCTCCAACCACAATACGCGTCATGATAGGCAGCATTGGCAATACACAGGGAGTAAATGCAAGCAATACCCCAATGCCTAAAAAGCTTAAGAGTTCTAAAATAATATTTTTAGAGGTAATATGTTCAGGCATAGAAACAGTGGGCGTAAAATGCACTGTTGCGGTTTGTGGTGGAAAACAAACGCCTTGATGGCTGCAACCTTGGTATTGCACATTAAATTGCATCGTTGACAATTGCGCACTTTGATAGGGAACATGTAAGATCACATGATTTTCATAAATCGCATGTTGAACGCCTAATTTATCAGTATGATGCAAGGACTTTGGCCATTTTATATCATTTAAGACCAAGCCCTTGGTCATGTTTTTAAATTGAATCCGATCTTTATACAGGAAGCTGCCAGGTGCGATATCCCACTGTAAGACCAATTCATGGTCTTGGGTCTGATAAGAAAACTGAAATATATTGTTGGGAAGTGCAAAGCTTAGAGCGGTAAGGGTCATAAAGCTTAATAAAATAAATGCTTTTCTGAATAAATTGTTATTATACATAGCAAAATGCTTCTAGTGTGTGAATTAAGTAATCATATTGTAATTTATGTTGTGTCAAAAAACAATCAGTATTTTGGTAATTTAGTTTACTTAAAATTTCTTCTCTAATTGATCAAAACAATGTGACACGAACAGAACGAGTGCAATGGTGAGAAATAAAACCGAATATGCAGATAAAACCCCATTCCCGAGTAAAGAACACATCAAGGGATTTAAAACCATCATCAGTGGATAGTGAAATAAGAATAGATATAGAACTTGAGTTGCCCAGTTTTGCATAAACAACGGGAGTTGAAACGGCTCCTTCTTGTTATATGAAAAATACATCAATATACCGGATAAGCTTAAATACGATAAGCCTAATCGTGGGATATCATGCAATGATAAGGTAAGAATGGTTAAAAAACCGATTCCCAACCAAAGTATCAAGCATTTTTTTTGCAGCACGTATCCGGCTAATAAGCCTAAACCATAACTTGAGAAAAAATATAAAAACAGAAAATCCAAGTTTTTTTGGAGATTGAAATAAAAAATAGAAGATAGCCATAATAAAAAAAATATTGAGACCATCACTTTCTTAGTGTTTTTTTCATTGAAATGTATGCATAACCGAAGGAGCAGAAGGCTAAAAAAGATATTTTGCAGGTGGATAATAATATACCACAGGCCTGCCGAAATGGATGAATATTGCATCATATCTTGCATCATGAGCAGATTAAGCAGTATCTGTTTTGATGTTGGAAGATCAATAGGCTCTTGCGAATAAAGGTTTATAATACCTATTGCCAATAGGGCCAGACATATTGCGAAGTAATATGCAGGAGCAACTTGAAGGAAACTTTTTTTAAGTTCATCGGTCAAATGCATTTGATTTTTACCAATAACAGTTAACCATTTCTGGTAAAAAAGAAAGCCTGAGAGGCTAAAAAAAATCCCAGTGAGACTGCGACAAGAGAGTAAAAAAGCTATAAAAATGCTGTGATTGCTTGTTGGGTAAATATAGTTAGCCCAATGATGTAAAAGAATAAGGAAACAACACAGCAGTTTAATGACATCTAAAATATAAAATCTCTTCATTTTGAAGGTGGGCCCCAATTCAGAAAGTCGCTAGAACTGAGATGCCTGTTAAATGCATTAAAAGTTTCTTTTTTGTTTGTAGACATAGGCTTACCTCAACCAATATTCATGTGTAATTATAGGCATGAATTGGAGTTATGTAGAAATCATTCAGCTTCCAATAATAATGAGTCTAGTAAAAGAGATTTAGGCATTGAATGGCGTTCGAAAGAAAAATAAAAAAAATAGCCTATACTAAAAAAAAGAGATATCAAAAGA
>Ga0247843_1001768_pt1 | contig 42024 bp, 35 predicted proteins | sample LaCruzMarch2017__FD_192420 | JGI IMG/M metagenome (GOLD analysis project Ga0247843, IMG submission 192420) | Freshwater microbial communities from meromictic Lake La Cruz, Castile-La Mancha, Spain - LaCruzMarch2017_8m | ecosystem: Environmental > Aquatic > Freshwater > Lake | place: Spain...
TTCATGTGGTGACGGATTCCAAGCGGCTGAAAGAGCCCCTGTCGATGGAGGAGGCTTTGGCCAGAGCCGAGCATTGGTGGCAAGCCCGGGAGGTTGTTCGCATTTATCCCGAGGGAGACGCGGTGACAATTTGGATCGAATGGTTGCGCGAGCATCGACTCGGACGCAAGCGGCTGCTGGATACCATGCTGGCGGCATCAGCCTGCACGCAAGGCATCTCAATGATCGTCACCAATAACGAAAAGGACTTTAAAATCTTCGGAAGATTCAAAATCCTCACCTATAATCAGCAGCAAACCCCGTAACAGCCTCCGCCATCCGTCCTCGTTCGCCTGTGGAATGCTGTGCCCCGTGAAGAGCGAAGCATTCTTCATTGGGCGAAGCAGAATATTTCTATTGGCAGTTACCTCGCCCTGTGGAATCCCGTATTTTTATTCCATTTTGGTCAGTAATCGGCCGCCAGGCCTCAGACCGGCCTCTAGTTCGTAGAGGCGGCCCAAAATCAATGTTGACTTTTTTAGGGAAACCCATAATTGTGGTTACATGAAAACGACGCTTACCATCTCTGATGATCTCTTTCGGCAGGCTAAAGCTTACGCGGCTTTGCGGGGGCAAACATTTGGAAATCTCATTGAGCAGAGTTTAAGAAAGGTATTGCTGGATTCGCCTTCGAGTCGTGATTCGTCCAAGCATTGGGTGCAAGATTTGCCCCGCCTTTCTGCATCGGCAGCGGCTGATTTGGATAAGGCTGTGAATGCTCCTGATTTTCGGTCCGTGGAGCCGGAGATGTGGAAATGATTCTGGATACGAATGCGATCAGTGCGCTGGCCGAGCAAGACAAGGCGCTTACAGAGGTGGTGAAAGCGGCGCCCCGCGTTGCTGTGACAATTATTTCGCTTGGGGAGTATGCATTTGGGATCAGTCAATCCCGACACCGTGCCGAATTAGAGGCTTGGTTGGATGCCTTGCTGCTGAAAGTCGATGTGCTTCTTTTGGAGCAGAAAACATTGCCATTTTACGCGGAAGTGCGTGGTCGGCTCAAGTTGGCCGGCACCCCGATCCCGGCAAATGATTGTTGGATCGCCGCGCTGGCGCAACAACACCGCTTGCCGATCGTATCCCAAGACCGACACTTTGATTCCGTGAAAGGGATTCAGAGAATCGGTTGGTGAATTTCTGGTCGCGGCTTCCTTATTCGCCTCCGCCCCTCGACACTCTCGCCACTGAGGCCGCCACCAGTCACCGCGCCGCTCCTCCGCTACATCGCCCCGTGGAATCCCGTATTTTTATTCCACCGCTATCCGCTACTTTGCCCCGTGGAATCATGGCTGTTTTATTCCACTGGGGTCAGCCATCAGCCCTCATGCTTCTCACCCGCCACCAGTTACTCGCCACTGCTCGCCTGTGGAGTTTTCTAATTACTCCATCAGGCCGCCACAGCGCCGAAGGCGCCAAGCCTCTCCCCCTGGCCCGTGAAGTGTGAAACCTACTTCACTGGGCTCTACTCCTCCGCAGTTGGCGCTCGACTTTCCCAGGGAGTCTTGTTTGATTTGATTTTTGGGTGGGAATTTTTTTATGAAGCACATGCCTAACCACATCGTTTTCACGACGATTTTTTATCCGGAGCTTTTGCATGCTTACCATGCGAATCTTTCGAAATTCGGTCATTTGGAGGATACCTGCGTGTGGGTAGTCGGAGATCGGAAGACGCCCAGTGAGGTGCCGGCCCTTTGCCGGGAGATCACGGAGAAGGGGCTTTTGACGACCTATTTGGATTGCGAGTGGCAGGAGGCGTGGGCGAAGCGGTATCCGGAATTGGCGGAGCGGTTGCCATGGAACAATGAGACGCGCCGGAATATCGGCTACTTGCAGGCGCTGGAGTCCGGTTGCGAGCGCTTGATCTCGATCGATGACGACAATTGGCCCACGGAGGATGATTTCATCGGCGGGCATTCGCTCACGGGTCGGAATTGGAGCGAGGAAATGGTTTCGGAGCCCACGGGATTCCACAATGTCTGCGAGCATCTGGATTTTGTGCCATCACGGGCGGTCTTCCCGAGGGGATACCCTTTCAAATTGCGCGGCACGGCGAATGCGCCGGAGCGGGTTTCGGCGGGAGAGAGCGCGCTCGTGGGAGTTACGGCGGGCTTATGGCTGAACGAGCCGGATATCGATGCCACGACTTGGCTAAATGGCAGGGTGAATGGTGTCGGATACCACGGCCCCGAGGCTTTTGCTCTCGCGCAATCCACTTGGAGCCCGATCAATACCCAAAATACGAGCGTGATCCGTGAACTCATTCCCGCCTATCTTTGTATTCCCATGGGATGGGATGTGCCTGGCGGAAAAATCCAACGCTATGGTGATATTTGGGGAGGCTACTTTTTGCAGGCGGTGATGGCAGGCACCCATTACCATGTCGCATTCGGGCGTCCGCTGGTGGATCATCGTCGGAATCCCCATGATTATGTGGAGGATTTGAGACAGGAATTTTGGGGAACGATTTTAACGGATTGGCTACTGGCGACCTTGCGCGAGAATTTTCGAGCGAAATCGGAGGGGATTTGTGACCGAGTTGTGGAGCTTGGGGAATTTCTGCAAGTCGAGGCGTTGCCGAAGATGCCGACTTGGTGCCCACCAGAGATGAAGGCGTTTGTGAAACATACGGGAGAGAATCTGGCGATTTGGTCCCAAGCCTGCCGCTCGGCGGGTAGTAAATAGAAGGGTGAAGATTATTTTAGTCGCATCCCTGAAATAGGCTGCTTTTGTGGTAAAAATGTAAAGATGAAAATAAAATGAAGGTTCTAATTACCGGAATTACAGGAATGGTGGGCTCGCATTTTGCAAATGCAACTCGGCGGCATGGATGGGAAACTTGGGGGGTGGCGAGGTTTAGTGCTTCCAGTCGGCAGGCGGCCATCGACGATCCTGCAGTGATTCGCTGCGATATAATGGATCGCCAGCACTTGGGGGAAGTATTCCGAAAAATCCAGCCGGATTTAGTCATTCACATGGCGGCGCAGGCATTCAACGGGCTCTCTTGGGCCATGGAGAATTACACTCATGATGCAAACTGCCGCGGCACACTGCATGTGCTCCAATGTTGCAAAGAGCATGTGCCCGATGCCAAGGTTCTCATTGCTTGCAGCAGCGCGGAGTATGGTGATGTCACCGAGGCGGACTGCCCGCTCAAGGAGGATCGTCTTCTCAAGCCAATCACCCCGTATGGAATTACGAAAGTGGCCACGGAGTGTCTTGGCTACCAATATTTCCACAACCATGGGTTGAAGGTTTACTTGCCGCGCATGTTCATCCATGTCGGCACGGGCCACCCTCCGGCCACGGCGATCCAGAATTTTGCCCGGCAATTGGCGCTGATTGCAAAGGGAAAACTTGAGCCCGTGATGAAAGTGGGAAATTTGGACTCCGCGCGCGACTTTATCGATGTGCGCGATGGCGTGGCGGCGATGATGACCTTGTTGGAGCACGGCAAGCCTGGGGTGCCTGTCAATATCGGCACCGGCACGGCCCACAGCATCCGAGATACTTTGAATATGTTGATCAAAGCAAGCGGATTGACTGTCGATGTGCAGACCGATCCCGCTCTTCTGCGTCCCAGCGATGAGCCCCTCTTGCTGGCTGATATCAGCCGGATTTCTGGGCTGGGATGGAAGCAGCAATACACATACCAGCAGACGCTCGATGCCGTTTTTTCAGATTGGATGGAGAGGGGCGGGAAAATTTAATTGGGAAGTGCAGATAAAAACTTAAAGCAAAAAGATAAATACCAAGGAAGCAAGATTATGTTGGAGCTAAGCGTTCATATTTGCACTTTTAATCCTCGAGAGGAGCATTTGAGGCGAACCTTGGAAGGATTGAAACGCCAAACTCTGGGACTCGATCGTTGGGAGTTGTTGCTCCTGGACAATGCTTCAACCACGGAGACAGCGAAGAAGGCGGATTTGACTTGGCATCCAAACGCGCAATACATTTTGGAACCCAAATTGGGGAAAACCAATGCGTTGATCCATGCCATCCGCCACGCCAAGGCTCCTTTGCTGCTGACGGTGGATGATGACAATGTTCTTGAACCGGACTATCTGGAGCAATGCCTGAAAATTGCCGCAGAATATCCCAAGTTGGGAACCTTTGGCGGGCAAATCTTTCCGGAATATGAAGTGCCACCGCGGCCTTGGGCTCGGCGACATGCTGTAAATTTGTCTGTTTACGAAGCAAAGCGCGATGTTTGGTCCAATTTGCCACGTGCGGAATTCTTCCCGCCAGGAGCAGGCATGTGTTTTCGAAGGGAGGTGGGGTTACACTACGCCGGCTTGGTGGAAAGTGATCCGATGCGGGCCAAGTTGGATCGCCAAGGAGAGTTGATGGTCGGGTGTGGAGATACGGATTTGGCTTTTGGAGCTCTTGATCTTGGCTTTGGTAATGGCCGCTTCACCGCGTTAAAAATGAAACACCTTATCCCCAAGGAACGGACCAGCGACGAAGGCTTGCTCGATTTGATTGAGCGCACGGCCTATTCTTTTGTGATCTTGCACCACATTCGGCCCGAATCGCGCTCCGTGGCGGGCGAAATTTCCATGCAAGCTTGGCGAAAGCGGCTATTTTCTCGGATCGATCGCTTTTCCAAACTCCTATTGCCTAGAGAAGAGCGACAGGCCCGACATGCCGCGCTTCGGGGTGTAAAAAAAGCCACGCAGTATATCGCAAAAGCCGGATCCTCTCATGAGCACCGCTGACTCGTCGTTGCCGATGGTCTCTTATATCATGCCCGTCTACAATCGGGCCAATGTTGTTGGGCAAGCGATCGCCGGTGTTATTGAAGAACGCCGAACTAACTACCCAAACATTGAACTTGTGGTTATGGATGGGGGTTCCACGGATGGCACTGTGGAGATCATCCAGAGCTTCGGAGATGAGATTCAAGTTTTTCATTCCGGAAAAGACGCCGGGGCTGCCGATGCCTTCAACAAGGGAGCCCATTTGGCAACCGGAGAAATCATTCGTTATGTGGCTGGAGATGACAAAATTCTTGTCGGGCACACCCGAAGAATGGTCGAATACTTAATAGAGCATCCGGAGATCGATCTGCTTGGGGCTCGGGCCAATTGCATTCGAATGGACTCCGAAGGCTGCTCGACCACGAGCGTGAGACATTCCCAGCTACGAGGTGGATGGATGACGCCCGAGGAGGTTTTGTCATGGGACCGAAAGGGTGTATTTGCCTACATTGAAACTTGGTTTTTTCGCCGTCGTATTTTCCAAAAGATTGGATATCTCGACACAAAATACCGAATTTGCCCAGATGTCGATTTCGCCTTTCGGGCGGTGAAAGCCGCTTGCCCGTTTTATGTTTTAGCCGATACGATTGTGGATAAGATTTTCTACACCGATGGGAGCAACTTGGTCGCCAATCATGCGAAGGGTTACGCCGAACTGAAAGATGTTGTTGCACGACATGGGACAGCATGGCAGAGGCTGAAGTTTTTTTATGATTTTCCCGCCCCGCTGCCTTCACGGATTTTCTGGAGTTTTTGGTTGGCGATTGGTCGCCTGCTTCAGCAAAGACGCCCGAGTTTCTACCAAAGTCTCCAAAAATTCGCCAGAAGTGGCAGCAGAAACGGGTAAAGATTTTTGATGCCATGAGCCAGATGCAGATATTCAGTCATAGAGAGGGACCTTTTAGTTTTTTAGGTTTGTTGAAGATGTTGGCCATCGGCCTTGCGATTTTGGCCCTCGGTTTATTTCTGGGTTATCTGCTCGGGTTGACGCCTCTCAATCGGGTGATGCCCGATGCGTTGGGTTGGGTAAATTTGGTTTTAATCCTTTTTTGCATTGCGCGTTTGTTTGTCAGCAAACTCCGCATGTTCCCGCCCCCAAGTGAGCAAACTTTTTTTAATGGATGTCTTTTTGTTGCTGCGGTTGTCATGGGATCATCTCTTTTAGCAGCCAATTCGCCAAATTCAGAAAGTGTTTGGGCTCGCATGGCTGGCTTCTTGCCAGCCTCGGATGCAGGAATTTATTTTGCAGAAGCAGCAAGATGGCCGAGTGATTTTTTTGACGAGATCAACTCCAGAAGACCTCTAAACACCACATGGAATATTTTCCTATTCCATGCTTGCGGGTCCACATTGCTGGGAGTGCTGATTCTCCGATGCGGGCTTTTGGCAGTGGCTATCGCCGTTTTCGCTTGGGAACTTTCCCGACATTTTGGAAAATGGCTGGGAGCGATTAGTGGCATGGCTCTTTTGAATTGGGTGTGGCCTTTTGGAGCAACTTTCCTCACTGAATCCAATAGTCTGGTTTTTGCCTGTTTTGGAATGGCTTCGCTTTTGCTTGCGGTTCGAAACCGTTCAACTCTGGCTCTTGTTTTTGGGTTGCTTTGCTTGGTGTTGGCGACAAGCTTGAGACCGCTAAATCCATTGCTTCCAAGCTTGCTGGCCGTGGTATCCGGATTTGCGATCCTGCCTGCCAATCGTTTGCGATTATTACAAATCGGATTACTACTCTTTATTACTGTCGGGGCAGGATGGATTGCCCCCAAAATTGCTCATTCTCTTTATGCAAAACCTGGATCAATTTTGCTGGGTAATGTCGGCCACTCTCTCTTGGGGCTAAGTCGAGGAACTGATTGGTATGAGGCTACGGTCTTTTTTTCCAAAGAATACGGTGATCTGCCAGAATCGAAAAAAAGCGGTGAAATGCTGCGCATTGCGATACAAAACATTAAGAGAAATCCGTTTCCGGCCCTAGCGGCGGCATTTGAGAATGCCAGAGCATTTACTCGCGACTTTTACTTGAAGACCACCGGGGCGATCGGTATGCAAGCAGTAGCCCAAAGGTTGTTTCAAACTCGATTCGGCCAAGACCCGGTTTTAGGGCTTTTTCTTCTTGCCTTGGGAGTAGGATGTTTTTTGGGATTCCGGCGCAATCCTCTGGTCGTCCTGATCTTTGCCGCATCGCTCATTTCCATACTTGCTGTAGCGCCACTGGCCTATAGGGATGGAGGATGGAGAAGTGTGGCGGCATCCTATCCCGCCTTGATTTTTCTATTCCCAATTTTTGGAATAGTTTTCCAAGGAATCACTATCTCAAAGACGAGACCCGCCCAGGAAGCCCGGCCATTTTCAACCCCAGAGCCCGTATTTTTATTTGGTATCCCTATTGTTTTTCTTTTTCTTATGGCAATCTTTTACCCCATTACCCACCGCTCATTCTGCCATGTCGAAGGTGGTAATGCTTATTCATTTAATGTATTATTTGATGAAGCTAAACCTTCTCGCTGGACAGGGGGCTGCAGAGCAAGGTTTAATGCGCAATCTTTCATCGATGAAATTTCTGCTCAAGAGGAGTATCTGACCGGGGCGACTCGATTCAGCCAGTTCTTAAAAGAAAATATTAAAAATCTCTATGGAGTGAATATTGTTATTAATTCTGGTCAAAAAAAATATGAAATCACAACTCAAAACTCCCTTGAAGTTTCGGACACAACAGTGCCAGCAACCCCAGCTCTAATGCCCAGTTTTCATTGGGTGACAAGAAACGAAACCACGCACTGATATGTTGAGCAAACTATTTCAGATTCTAAACCAATCATCAATTTGGAAAATCAATTTAAGATTACGAGGCCACCATTTTGTTCCAATCAGTTTTGATCGGTTGGCTGCTTTGCTTGTGCATTATGCTTTTCCAAAATTAAACCCATTTACTGTTTGGCTAGACAAAAAAGCATGTTTTGGCGATGTGGTGCTCGATATCGGAGCGAACCAAGGGCTGTTCGCTCTAGCGGCTTCCAATGCTGTTGGAGAAAAAGGGGTAGTGCATGCCTTTGAGCCAGATCCAGCTCTTTTTCAATGCCTAAAAAAAAATCTCGAGCGAAATCGAGCTAAAAATGTTTCAGCGCATTCGTTTGCTCTGGGAGCTGAAACTGGCCTACTTCATTTTTACAAGAACCCCTACAATGGAGGTGATAATCGGTTGTCACTAGATGGTGCAGTAAATTCTCATTCAAGGACAACCGTTGAAGTAAAACCGTTAGATTCCTTGGATGTGGTTTCTAAATTCGACTTGGTTAAAATCGATGTGCAGGGCTGGGAATTAGCTGTTTTCATGGGAATGGAAAAAAAGCTTGAGTTGAATCCGACGGCCCGAATTTTATTTGAGTTCTGGCCTTATGGAATGAAACTCGCTGGTTATGATCCTGCAGATTTGTTAAATTATCTGATTAAAAAAGGGTATGCCCTGAGTGAACAGCCTTCCAATAAAGATATCAACTTCGAGCAAATTTCTGATTTTATAAAAAGTATCAAGGCGAAAAGTTACACTGATATCGAAGCTGTTCGCTTTAAAAATTCAAGCACCACTGAAGCAGTTATAGCACATGAATGAAAATCAAATGCTGGTAGGTCCGGAAGCGCTGGAACAGCGTCGGCAGCAAACTTCCGACGCACAAAGGGAAAGTGCAGCATCTCGTGCCCGCTGGATTTCCAAGCGAAACTACTTTTACTCGCTTATGGGAAAGGCGCTCGCCTTTTTCGTAGAGCCTGGCGAAAGAGTCCTGAACATCCGTTCTCAGACCGGATGGATGCTAGGTGCTGCCAAACCGTCCAAGGGAGTTGGGATTGAAGTAACCTTGGAGATGATCGAGCAAGCCCGAAAGGAAAATCCAGGGTTTGATTATCAGCAGGGTTTTCCAGACCAGATCGACTATTCGGGAACATACGATTCGATCATCATTGCCGATCCCGGAGAGACGGTGGATTTGCAGGAGCAATTTCGTCGATTAAAGGCATGTTGCCACCGGGGCACGAGAATTTACCTTTATGGCTTCAATTCGCTGTGGCAAAGCCTCTTGAATTTTGGAGTCAAGATCGGGCTCAAGATGCCGCAGCCTGAACAAAACTGGCTCACGGAATCCGATATTCGTGGTCTTTTTGAGTTGGCGGGCTTCCAAGTGCTCAAGGTCCACTATGTGGCACTCTGCCCGATCTACATACCCATAGTCTCGCACATTTGCAACCACATCCTCGCAGCCCTTCCCGGCCTGCGGCGGCTTTGCATGATTCAAGTCTTTGTAGCCCGGCCCTTGCCGGAGTGCTCGAAAGCGGAGCCGCCCAGCGTCTCTGTGGTGATTCCCTGCCGGAACGAGGAGGGAAACATCCAAGCGGCCGTGGAGCGATTACCGAAACTCGGCCGGGAGACGGAAATTCTTTTCTGTGACGACAAGTCCACTGACAACACCCGCGCCGAAGTCGAGCGCATGATGAAGCTCTATCCCGAAAAAAACATTCGTTTGCTTGACGGGCCTGGCATTTGCAAATCCCGGAATGTTTGGACCGGCTTTGACGCGGCGAAGGGTGATGTCCTTCTCATCTTGGATGCGGATCTGGCAGTGATGCCTGAGGAGATGCCCAGGTTTGTGGATGCGATTGTGGAAAATCGCGGCGAATTCATCAATGGCTCACGATTGGTTTATCCCATCCCACACCATGCGATGAAGGCGGCAAACCGATTTGGGAACAAGGTCTTCAGTTGGCTTTTCTCGCTTCTGCTTGGGCAACGGATCAAAGATACTTTGTGCGGGACCAAAGTGCTTTGGCGCACGGATTGGTTGAGAATGCGCAAATATATTGACTACTGGGAAGTGATGGACCGCTGGGGGGATTACGATTTGCTTCTCGGAGCTGCCAAATTGAATCTCCGGATCATCGACTTGCCGGTCCATTATCAAGAGAGAGTGTCTGGCGTGAGCAAAATGACACGCGTTCTCTACAATGCCCGAGTGATGTTGACTATCATGTGGAAGGCCTACAACAAAATGCGGCGCTATGGGGCTTCGTGATGTTTGATATCGAGGAGCACCAGAGGCAAATCCAAGAAAACCTCGGGTATTGGAATGCCAAGCCCGTGCTGAGGGAAGTTTACCGGGAGTTCCACGAACTGATCGCAAAGAATCTTTGCGACTTAGATGGTGAAACGATCGAGTTGGGTTCCGGAATTGGCAATATCAAGGAAGTGATCCCTCATTGTGTGCGAACGGATTTGTTCCCCAACCCATGGATCGACCGCCAAGAAAATGCCTACGCCTTGAGCATGGCAGACAACTCGGTAGCCAACTTAATTCTTTTTGATGTCTTCCATCACTTGGAATATCCGATGAATGCCATGCAGGAATTTCATCGCGTTTTGAAACCGGGAGGGCGTTTGCTTGTCTTTGACCATGCGATGAGTGTCACAGGTTGGCTCTTCAGCCGTTTTGTTCACCATGAAAAGGCAGGCTTTTTTAAGCCTTACCATGTGGAAATCGCAGATCGCGGGACAACCCAAAATGATGGCTATTATGCAGACCATGCCAATGCCTACCGAATTTTTGAAAAGAGTTTTCGGGATTTTTTGGGCGACCAATGGGATCTTGTTCAAGTTATCAAATTGCCTGCCTTAAAATGGATTGGCAGCGGGGGCTACCGAGGGCCTAATCTTTTGCAGTTTTGTAAAAAAGAAATTTTTACATACATTGAAAGCATTTTAGAAACTATACCGTTCTTATTTGCTTTAAGGACACTTTCGGTGTTAAAAAAAACATAAAACAATGAACAATAGTATTAATCTAAAATATATTGATTTAGTAAAAAAATCGGTATCAGCAAGTTTATACGAGGAATCTACTTGGAAAAAGCTTGATGTGACTTCTAGTAAATCCCAATCGCCTTTTGCCTATATAAGGAAAACAATTCGGAACCGATTTATCAAGTTTGCTGCTAAAAATTCAGTTTATCTTGTTAAAGCAGATCCCAGAAAAGTAAATCAATCTCAAAAAGGTGGGTTCTGGCCTCTCTTTGGCTATTCTATGGCTGGGCTTCCTCGGCTAAACAACACCCAATGGTGCATGGAGCAAGCTATAATGGGTAATGTGCCTGGTGACTTTATAGAAACGGGAGCCTGGCGGGGGGGGATGGTAATACTTATGAGGGCAGTTTTGGAAGCTTACAATGTCAAAGACCGCAAAGTGTGGGTGGCTGACTCTTTTGAAGGAATGCCGAAACCCAAAAATTCCAGCGATGGTTGGGATTTATCGAGCATTTCCTACTTAAATGTTTCTTTAGAAGATGTTAAACAAAATTTTGAAAAATTCGGTTTGTTAGATGAACAGGTCCATTTTCTTAAAGGTTGGTTCTGCGACACATTGCCATATGCTCCTATCGAAAAAATCGCAGTTTTGAGACTCGATGGAGATTTATATAGTTCTACCATGGACGCATTAAAATCTCTTTATCACAAGGTAAGTAATGGGGGGTTTGTGATTGTGGATGATTACAATTCTTGGCCAGCATGCCGGGCCGCAGTTTCGGATTTTTTGCATGACATTGGAGAATCTCCAGTTATAGAAAAAATTGATGAAGAAGCCGTTTTCTGGAAAGTGAATCGTTGAAAATTGCTGCTGAAAATATTAAAATTGTTGCCATAGTTTCTACATATCGTCGTTCGGTGGAGTTGGAGAGGTTGTTCCAGTCTCTTTTGGGAGGAACGCAGCCACCGTTTGCGGCGGTGGTGAATGATGATTCGGCAGATGCGGCGACTGCCGAGGTGGTGCGTAAACTCGGAATTCCGCACGAGTTTATGGTGCGTGAACCCGCACCCACGAACACAGCGGCCTCGGGATGGAACCGGGCTTTGGATTTGGCCGCTCAAAAGTTTGGTGACCAGGCCACTCATTACCTGATTATCGATGACGATGCCAAGGTGGATGAGGATACTCTAGCCTTGCTTCTCGCGGCCCAGCAAAAGACGGGAGCGATGTCGTCCTTTCCGGCTGCCTATGATCCGGAAGACCATTTTTACATTACGGGGCAGTTGGTGGAGGGGCGATACGAGGATGCGCAAAAGCGATGCAAAACCCGGGAGGATTTGCGCGGTGAATTTCAAAGCGAGACACCGAGGTCGTGGATGTTTCAAGGGCTCTGCCACTTGATGCATCGGGTGGTGGTGCACTCAGGAATTCGTTTCGACGAGCGGTTTTGGATGTGCGGAGAGGATTTGGATTTTTCGGTGCGCGTTGCAGAAAAGTGGGGCTCGGTCTTTGTGCCGCAAGCCAGTTGCTGGCATCTCTACGGGGCCCCGTTCAATCCGAGAAGTGCAAAAAACAGCGCCTACCTCAAAAAGCTCTCTTTCATTCAAAACATGACCTATGCGGGCTATTGGCGTTCCTACGGAAGGCGAATCCGTGGTCGGTGGTGGGATTTTCTAAGGGGTCGGGGACTTGGTAAAACCTATCTCCGATTTTTGAAGGATTACGGAACGAGCAGGCATACGGTTTATGATCTGGCATGGGTTGTTTTTTTTGGGATGATCATCGCCCAACCGAGTAATTGCTGGAGCGGGAGAAAGCTACGCGAGCGGCGCAAGAATTTTCTTGTTTCTGATGTTGAGTAAGTTATTGCACTGATAATTCATTTGCAATGATTTTTAGTTCCTGGCAGTTTATTTTGGTTTTCCTGCCGCTGGCGCTACTGGTTTATCAGTTGATCCCGCAGGGGCGACCGGTTTGGCGCAAGCTGTGGTTGGCTGCTGCGTCGTTTATTTTTTACGGCTATTGGGATATCGGATACATTCCGCTTTTGGTCTTCTCGATCCTTTTCAATTTCGGGATCGCGGAGTGGATGTTTCGCGAGCATGGGCGTCGTCGCACGGGATGGATTCTGGCATTCGGCGTGGCGGTGAATCTTGGACTGCTGGGATATTACAAATATGCCGATTTTTTGATCCGTTCGTTCAATGCCGTTAGCCGGGCAGAGATTGGGTTGCTGGAATTGATTCTGCCGCTGGCCATTTCTTTTTTTACTTTCACGCAGATTGCCTACTTGGTGGATGTGTCCAAGTCATTGCGACTTTTCCAAATGTTGGACGAAATCCGAATTACCAAGGCAAGGTTCTCAATCAGGTTGAAAACCGAATTCGAAACTTTTATGAAGCTCAAGGTGTGCCAGTCGTGGGAAGTTTGGAGGGGGCAATGTTTGCTGAAAAGGATTGTTTTGACACGCCATTTCATCTAATAAAAGATGCCGTCTTTCGCCGAACACAACAGCTGGCGATCTATTTGTCCCAGCAGCAATAATTCTTTTTATTTTAGATGAAAAATTTCACAAAAATTCTCGAAACGCGGATCGGATTTTGGCGCGAATTCGCCATCGGTGTTGCTATTGCGGTTGCCGCGCGGGGGAGCATGCTGTTTCCACTGAACTTTAGTGAGGACACATATAGATTTCTCAACTATCCACAATCTGGAAATATCTTTGAACTATGTGCAAGTGAATTGCGGGTTTTTTCCTATTTTGGTCTTAAAATTCTTGAATTTATTGGAGCCGATTTTCCTTTTGCCGGAGCATTTTGGCCAATATTATTCTCTGCATCGCTTGTTTTGGCGGGCTTGTTGTCCATGAGGATTTGGGTGCCTAATGGAAGTTCAGCGATAATGGTTACTGGAGCATCCATGTTTTGCTTGTTTCCATATAATAGCGATTACGCAACTTTTCACAATGTTGCACCATTGCTCACAACGATGTTTATTGTTGGATGGATTTCGATTTACTTTGGCCTTAAAAACCGAATTGCAAAAGTTGCAGGCATTTTTGGAATCGCTTATGCAGTTAGTGCACAAATCACATTCGTATTTCTTTTTTCAGTAGTTTTTTTTGAAGGCATGATTTGGGCATTCAAAACAACCAAGTCCGCTGGATGGGGGAAAAAGGGCCTTTTGGAATCCGCCAAGCCGTGGTTGGGGCGCCTGGGCCTGCTTATCATTGGAACCCTCCTCTACTTAATTGTCAGCAAGGCTATCATGGTGATATACGGGATTCCATCTGGCTCCAGGCTTCAACTCTCTGGAATCGAGGAATACCCGGCGAAGTTGGTTCTCTATGCGAAACAATGCTACTACTTCCTTTTCAGTGGCGAAGTTTCCATGCCGCTTGGGGTAAAAATCATACAACTTTCCATTTTTTCCGTGGTTCTGGCATCCGGGATTTTGGCATGGAAAAGTTGGGATACCAAAAAAATCGCAAACCTTTTTTTATGGGGCTTTTTTACGGGAGTAGTTGTAATTGGTATCGGAATCTGTATGGGAATCATGCTCCCCATGAGGGGGGAAGCCGGGATGATGAACCTGAGAACACTGTCCTCCCTGGGGGTCTATTGGACCGGTGTTTTTGCGCTCGGGTGCGCGGTTGTGCCAGCCAAGGCCAAAATCATTCCCGTTACTATGGGAATTTTATTGGTGGTTTCTTACGCTGCCAACGCAAACAGGCAAGCGGTTGACCACGCCCGGATCAACCAAAGGGATCGCCTTGTTGCAAACCGAATTGTTGAAAGATTGTCGCTAAATCCAAAATTTGAAAGTTTGCGGACTGTCGTTGTTCTGGGCACAAGCCATCGCTTCAATCTCGACCGGATTACTACTGAGACAAACGGTTTTAATATCTCGGCGTTGTATAGGCCATGGTCTAGTCACGCTGTTTTGCGGGAGGTGAGCGGAATTCCATTCGAGTGGCCGACGCCCGCTGATTATGAAATTGCGGAAAGTGCAGCCATCGGAAAACCGGAGTGGCCAGCGCCGGGTTCGGTTTTCATTGAGGGGGATGTGGGCGTGGTGGTTTTGCCCCGTCCAGAAAAATAAGTTCGGATTCCAGAGCCTAGAAAATACTTCTGTAGCTAATTGGAATGAAAACCTCTGACCGAGTTCAAAAAATCTTTAGAGGTCGTATTTACAAAAAACATAAACTTTTAGATTCAGAATGAATATGATGAGAAATGTGCTTCTTGGTAGCGCCGGCACCGGGACTGCTTTTGCTGCTGCGTGTGCTCTTAGAAAGGTGTGGGGGGCGGAGGTCAAAATTGTGGCGATCGATACAAATCCTAAGCACCTTTGCACTACCTCACTGTTGGCAGAACATTATCAGCAAATGCTGCCATTCAATGACAAAAAATTTCCCGCTCAAATTGCGCAAGTAATTCATGATTATGAAATAGACACTTATTTACCATTGTTCCCCCAAGAAATTTTGGTGGCAATTAAATATCTTCGTGATAATCCGAATAAAATTCTTTATAAAAAACTTATTCCAAGTTCTATTTCAGGAAACCTTTGTGCCGACAAACTCAAACTAATGGATTTCTTGAATTCCGAGAAAATTCCGGTGCCGCATACTAGTCTTGCAGATAAACCTTTTGATTCTGAATTTTATTTTATGAAACCTCGTTGCGGCCAAGGTAGCAAAGGAGCGCGCGGTATTCTGAAGGGAGATTTAGATTCTATTTCAGAAAATGATCGCAATTCTTATATCGTCCAAGAGTTGTGCCAAGGACCAGAAATTACGGTGGATGCTTTTTCTGATTCCCAAAATATATATACATTTGCAATCTGTCGTGAGCGTATTGAAGTAAAAAACGGCGTCTGCACAAAAGCTCGTGTTTTTGTGGATGATGAGTTGCTTAATTTGGCAAAAAAACTTTCATCTTTACTCGCATTAGAAGGCTGCTTTTGTTTCCAAATAATGCGCGACTCTTCGGGTAGGAATGTTGTTACTGATTTGAATCCCCGACCTGGCGCTGGAACTGCAATAAGCGTTGCTACAGGCAACGATTTTTTTGCAGCCACCTTTGCAAATGCATGGGAGCAAGATTACCAAAGATATTTTTCCATTTTAAAACATGATACATTTGTCACAAGGCAGTTCTGCGAATTCATAATGCCGCCTCTCGTATAATGAAAATCGCTTTTGATTTTGATGGAACTCTCGTATCTTGTAAGCAAAAACAAATGAACTGTTTAAGATACGCTTTATCTCTATATAAAATCCAAGTTGATCTCAATCATATTTGGAGATTAAAGCAATCAGGAGCAAATACATATGATTCCTTGCTAAATTGCGGCATAGATCCTATTGCTTCAAAACATGTTTGTTTAAAATGGCAGGCAAGTATTGAGGACCCTTTTTGGGCGAAATTTGACAATTTGTTCGGGGGCGTCTACGATCTTTTATCAGGTTATTACAAGCAAGGCATATGGCTTTACTTAATTACAGCTAGATCTCGTCCGGAGTGGGTTGCCCCCCAACTTTTGCGGCTTGGGATATCTGAATTTTTCCACAAGATTCAAATTGTGTCGCCATTATCTGCGACGAAAGACAAAGCTGAATTTCTTACTGAGCATGAAATTGAGTATTACTTTGGCGATTCTGAACTTGATTTTTGGGCCGCTGAAAAGGCTAATGTAAAATTTATTGGGCTATCCTCGGGGCAAAGGTCAAAAGAATTTCTTGTATCAAAAGGTATCAGGCATATTTTTTCAAATTTATCGGAATTTGAAATTAATTCTCTCCTAACATAAAATAAATATGATAAATAAAAAAACTAATAATATCGAAGAAGTTACACATCTTGAAGGAATCGCATCAGATTCATGGTATGCGCTAGGGGCTAACGAAAAAACAATCCAACATAGTTACTCAATATTTAGCAGATTTTTTCGCAAAGGATCAGCCCTTGAAATGGGTCCAGCAGAAGGTGTGATGACAAAATTTCTATCCGAGCGCTTCGAGGATTTGACCTTGGTAGATGGTGCTGACACTTTTTGCAGGGAACTGACTAATCGGTATCCAACTGCAACGGTTGTTCACTCCTTGTTCGAATCTTTCAATCCAGGAAGGAAATTCGATAATATTATTCTAGGGCATGTTTTAGAACATGTCTCGGACCCTGTCGAAATTCTTGCATCCGCTAAGAAATGGTTGAACCGTGGGGGAAGAATACTTGCGGCCGTTCCAAACTCGAGGTCTCTGCATCGCCAGGCCGCTGTGTTGATGGGTCTTTTGGAAACGGAGGATAGCATGAATGAGGCGGATCGCCATCACGGTCACAGGCGGGTTTACAATCCCGAAAGCTTCCGCAATGACTTTCGCAAGGCGGGCCTCCGTATTGAAATTTTCGGAGGGTATTGGCTTAAACCCCTGTCCAATCGCCAAATTGAAGAAACTTGGTCAAGTGAAATGCTGATTTCCTTCATGGAGTTGGGTGAGCGTTACCCGGATATCGCGGGTGAAATTTATATTGTGGCAACCCTTCCAATTTCAGAATGAGGATCACGGATTGCAGGCTGGTTGAATTGCCAAAGATTTCGGATCCCAGAGGCAACTTGACTTATTTAGAGGGCATGCAGCATCTGCCTTTTGAATTCAAAAGGGTTTTTTACCTTTACGATGTGCCTGGTGGTGCCGATAGGGCCGGGCATGCCCTGAGGACTTGCCACCAGTTTCTCATAGCGATCTCTGGAAGCTTCGATGTGGTGATCGATGATGGAGCAGAGCGCAAGCGAATCCACTTGTGCCGTTCCTACTATGGCTTGCATTTGCCGCCGATGATCTGGCGTGAACTGGACAATTTTTCTTCCGGTTCCGTGTGCCTCGCCCTTGCTTCCGAGAACTACGCGGCCGATGGCTATTTTCGAACTTACGAGGAATTTCAAAATGAAATATCTTCGCGAGGGGCATGAGGATTCCGTTTCTCCAACTCGGGGATGCGGTGGCGGAACTGCGGGAAGAAATCGATGCCGCCATCCGGCGGGTCCTTGATAGTGGTTGGTATTTGCTGGGGCCGGAGTTGGAAGCCTTCGAGACGGAGTGGGCGGCTTGGTGCGGAGCCAAGCATGCCGTGGGAGTGAGTAATGGCCTCGATGCCATGCACCTTGTTCTCCGCGCCTGGGGAATCGGGAAGGGCGATGAGGTGATCGTGCCTTCGAATACCTACATCGCTTCTTGGCTCGCGGTTACTATGGCGGGGGCCGATCCGGTGCCGGTGGAGCCGGAGTGGGAGACTTGCCTCATCAACCCGCAGGGAATCGAGGCGGCGATTACTCCCCGGACGAAGGCCATCATGGCGGTGCACCTTTACGGTCATCCTTGTGATTTGGAGAGCATCCTTGAAATTGCCCGTCGGCATGGCCTCAAGGTGATCGAAGACGCAGCGCAGGCGCATGGGGCGGAAATTGCGGGGAAGCGAATCGGTTCCCATGGAGACGCTGTGGCTTGGAGCTTTTACCCGAGCAAAAATCTTGGCGCTCTGGGTGACGCCGGTGCCGTCACCACCGATGACGAGTCATTGGCAAAAGCCATCAAAACATTGCGTAACTATGGAAGCGCGAAGAGATATGTGAATGAGTTTGCAGGGTTCAACAACCGGCTGGAAGAAATTCACGCTGCGGTGCTGCGTGTGAAGCTGGCAAAACTGCACGAATGGAATCAGCGGCGGGAAACTCTTGCGCAAAAATACCAAGCGGCTTTCGCGGATTTTCCCTTGACACTTCCTGTGGTGCAACGCAATGCGAAACACGCGTGGCATCTCTACACCATTCGCCACCCGCGCCGGGATGCGATTCGCGAGCACTTGGAAGCGCGTGGAATCGGCACACTCATCCACTATCCGATCCCACCCCATCGCCAGAAAGCGTATTCCAATCACAGAGTGGCCAGCCGAAGTTATCCCATCGCGGAAAAAATCCACAACGAGATTCTGAGCTTGCCGCTCGGTCCGCATCTTACAACCTCCGATCAAGCGCAAGTGCTCGATGCCGTGATTGAGGCATTGAATGGACCATTTTTATAAGACTATGCCGAAACTCTCCATCGTGGTGCCGGTTTATTTCAACGAAGCATCCCTTCCACATCTGGAAGCTGCATTGGCCAAACTTGAAAGTCAGCTCCGGGAGGCGGGAGTGGAAATGGAATTGATTTTCGTCAATGATGCTTCGCGCGACAAGTCTCTGGACATCCTGCGAGCGATTCAAGCGCGGCGCCCGAACACGATCGTTCTGAATCATTTTTCCAACCACGGATCCCTAGTGGCGATGCAAACCGGGCTCAAATATGTCACAGGCGATTGTTTCACCTATCTGGCGGCAGATTTGCAAGACCCGCCGGAACTGCTGCTGGAAATGGTGCGGGAGTGGAGGAGCGGGGAACGCTTCGTGGTGAGGGTGCGGGCCTCGAGGGAAGACCCGCTACTGACAAAAATCTTTGCTTGGCTGAATTATCGAATCGTTCGATTTCTCATCATGCCCACTTATCCGGAAGGGGGCTTTGACATGGCGGTGATGGATAAAATTTTTCTGCCGAATTTGCTCCGTTGCGGCCAGAACAAGAATCTGGCGATGTTGGCATGGTCATTGGGCATTCCTGCCAAAGTGCTGACATACCACCGGCGGGAACGGGAGCACGGAAAGTCCATGTGGACATTTCGCAAGAAAATCAATTACTTTATCGATTCCAGCGTGGGTTTTTCCGTGCGGCCAATGAGGCTTGCTACTGGAATAGGTTTTTTGATCGCGCTGTTTTGTTTTTTATATGTTGCGGTGGTAGTTTCTGGAAAGGTGCTTGGATTTATTGAAATTCCGGGTTTCGCCGCACTTGCGGCGCTCTTGGGTTTTCTCAACGGATGCAGTTTTATTTTTCTGGGATTGCTGGGGGAATATGTGTGGCGAATTTACCAAGAAATGAGCAGCCAACCCGAGGTGGTCTTTGAGGAGGTATGCTGATTCGAATCTGTCTACCGCTCCATTTGAGCCTTTCGTGGAAACCATTGAGAATGGGAATTTGAGCGTGGAAGCAGGGCACGGAATACGAGGTTTTGCCCGCTGTTTGGAAGCCGAGTCTTTGACCTCGCGCATTTATGGAAGTTAACGATTTTCAGAACAGTGGCGAATCCGCCAAAAATCTTCTCGCTCATAAAGGGTATCAATCGCAAATCGTCACTGATGGTTCGAGCCACTCGCCGTTTGCGGATATTTCGGCGATCCTATTAAGTCAATTAAAATTCTCGCAGATTTGTGATGAATAGTGAACAAACTTATACAGGAATTAGTATAATTATATGCTGTTTTAACTCGGCTTGGGTTTTGCCGAGAACTTTGCATTCATTGTCGATTCAGAAAAGTGCTTCCAATTTTGATTGGGAAATTCTTCTCATCGACAACAACTCGAGTGATGAGACGGCTCAAGTTTTCAAAATATTCCAAGCTGAAAATCCCAATCTGGATTCGCAAATCATTTTCGAGAGTCGGCAGGGTTTGAGCCATGCCCGGATTGCAGGATTTGAAGCTTCAAAATACTCAATTTTGATTTATTGTGACGACGATACGCCTCTCTGCGAGGATTATTTGCAAAAGGCTTTCGATTTCATGAGGGAGCATCCGACAGCGGGGCTGTGTGGTGGGCTAGGAAGTCCGGTTTTTGAGTCCGAACCGGATTCGTGTATCCTACCATATCTGGATCGCTATGCCTCGGGCCCGCAGGGGGCGGAAGGCTCGTGCGAGATCGCGGAGCGAGGGTTTGTCTTTGGAGCGGGAATGGTGGTTCGCAAATCGGTAATGGAAGCGATCCTAAATTGCGGGTTTGAATTTTCCAGTTTGGGACGCACGGGAAAAATGCTTACGGGAGGTGAGGATGTGGAACTAGGGCATGCGATTCGCGCGGCGGGGTATCGAATTCACTATCTCGCGGATTTGAAATACGAGCATATTTTGCCTGCCCGGCGTTTGACATGGGACTACATCAACCGGATGGCGTATGGGAACGGGTATTCCAGTGTGGTGATGCCGTGGCCCAAGACGCTTTTCTCTTATAAAAGCCATCCGGTGTATGTGGCGATTTGGATTGGCATCGAGTTTGTGAAGCGGGGGATTTCAGTTTGGACTGGAAGAGCAACCCCGATTCAAGAGTTGGATTTTTCGGCGATGCGTGGGGCGCTGAATGGAGTGGCGGTCGAATTTTTCGGTCTTTTTGAAAAGCGGCGAAAGGCTCGGGGATTTTATCGCAGTCTCATGGCGCATGCTCGAGAGAGGGCTGGGATTTCGTGATGAGGTGTTTGATCGTTGAGGATGCGTTGAGGGATCGGAAGGGGCATTGGCTGGAGTATGTCTCGACTTTTGTGCGGGAGTTGCGGGCGCTTGGGGATGGGGTGGATTTCTGTGATTTGGGAGATGGGGGGCGGTTCCGGAAAAAGCATGGGATCACCGGACCGATGGTATTGTTTCTCGGGCGCAAATTGCGAGAAAAGCGTAGAAGTTTTATTCCAAGCGTTGATTGAGCCGTAAAAAAATATGAATGTGGCATTTATCAGCACTGTCAATGGGCGAGGCTGGCCCGGCAGCGAATTTCTTTGGGGCGAAACGGCCGCGCGTTTATTGTTAGATGGGCATTCCGTCTTCGCTCGGTGCAGCGCCTACTTCAAAGAGCAGAAAACATTGCAAAAGTTGCTCGATAGTGGCTTGGTCTACGACCCTACCTTGCCATTAAGCTCCCGCTTGGGAAAATGGAAGGCGCGACTCTGTGACCCTTTTTCGAGACTTAAAAAGTGGAATCCTGATATCGTAGTCGTTTCTGCTGGTTCAGCATTTGACATATCCTATTCTCGCCCTTTGGCGCGATATTTACTTGAGACAAAAGTGCCTTTCGTGCCAATTTGCCATTTCAATGCAGAGACATTTTGGGTTGAGAACTCAAATAGAGAAACCATGCGTTGCATTTATGCCAAAGCGGCTAAAGCGGTTTTTGTCGCGGCCGACAATCTCAGGCTCACAGAGCGGCAGTTGGCGATGCGGATACCAAATTTTCAAGTCATTCGGCCTCCATTGCCCATCCAGTCAGATGCACCATTGCCATGGCCCGAAACGAGTGGAAAAATTTGGAATTTTGCTTGTGTGGCGAGATGGGATTCTCGATGGAAAGGGCAAGATGTTCTTTTCGAGGTATTGGCGCGACCGGAATGGCGGGAGAGAAATTGGCGTTTGAATCTTTATGGTGCGGGGGGGGAAGAGATGTATCTAAAGGAACTCGCCAATTTTTATGGAATTGCGGACAAAGTGAAATTTGTCGGTTTTGTGGAAGATCGTGCTCGTATTTGGCTCGAGAACCATATTCAGGTTTTTCCGACGCGGGGAGAGGGGGGGCCTATGGTTTTAACGGAAGGTATGGCCTGCGGTCGGGTTGCGGTGATTGCCGATTGTGGAAATGCCCGTGAATATGTGGAAGACGATATCGATGGGTTCCTCGCGGAATTTGCCACTCCAGAAATTTTTGCAAAGGCCATGGAACGGGCATGGGCAAAACGCCATGTATGGGAAGATATGGGTAAGAGAGCGCATGCAAAAATAGCACTAGAGCGAGGCTTTGATCCAGCAGCTGATCTGCGGGAAGTTATTATCGATATTATCGGGATTTCAAAGTAACTTTGAAATAATTTCAAAAAAAATGCGAAAAGCACTTATCACCGGGTCACAGGCCAAGACGGAAGTTATTTGACGGAATTTTTGCTCCAAAGGGGCTATGAGGTTCATGGCATCAAGCGCCGGGTTTCCCTCTTCAACACCGCGCGTGTTGACCATATCTACGAAGATCTGCACAAGACCGGGAAACGATTTGTGATGCACTATGGGGACCTCACGGATACCAGCAATCTCACGCGGATCTTGCAGCAGGTGCAGCCGGATGAGGTTTACAATCTCGGGGCGGAATCGCATGTGGCGGTGAGTTTCGAATCTCCCCAATACACAGCGGATGTCGATGCCATGGGAACGCTGCGCTTGCTGGAGGGCATTCGCTTGTTGGGTATGGAAAAGAAAACGCGTTTTTACCAAGCTTCGACTTCCGAACTTTTCGGGCTTGTGCAGGAAATTCCGCAAAGGGAAACCACTCCCTTTTACCCCCGCAGCCCCTATGCGGTAAGCAAGTTGTTTTCGTATTGGATGGTGGTGAATTACCGGGAGGCCTACGGGATGTTTGCCTGCAATGGCATTTTGTTCAATCACGAATCCCCACGAAGTGGAGAGACTTTTGTGACGCGCAAGATCACGCGTGGACTCTCCAACATCGCGCAAGGCTTGGAAGAATGCCTTTACATGGGCAATATGGATTCCTTGCGGGACTGGGGGCATGCCAAGGATTATGTCAAAATGCAGTGGATGATGCTGCAGCAGGACAATCCAGAGGATTTCGTTATCGCAACGGGTCAGCAATTCTCCGTGCGCCAGTTTATCCAATGGGCTGCCGAGGAACTTGGCATTGCGATTTGCTTTGAAGGCACGGGCGTTGAGGAAAGAGGTGTGGTGGAAAGTGTGCTTGGCGATAAAGCCCCGGGAGTGAAACAAGGCGATGTAATCCTGCGAGTGGACACCCGGTATTTTCGACCGGCCGAGGTGGAGACTTTGCTTGGTGACCCGGCAAAAGCCAAACGCGTGCTCGGCTGGGAACCGGAGATTTCGGCGAGGGAGATGTGCGCGGAAATGGTGGCCGAGGATTTGAAAAGCGCGCAGAGGCATGCGCTTTTGAAGCAGCATGGGCATCAGGTCTCGTTGACACGGGAAGGCTGATTATGAAAAAAGCTCTCATCATCGGGGTCTCTGGGCAGGATGGTGCCTACTTGGCCAAGCATCTTCTGGAAAAGGGCTACGAAGTGCATGGGACTTCGAGGGATCACGAAGTCTCGACATTTGGAAATTTATCCAAGCTGGGAATTAAAGACCGGATCAAGCTCTGCTCGATGGTCACATCGGATTTTCGAAGTGTTCTCACGGTTTTGCAACGAACCGATGCGGATGAAATTTATAACATTGCCGGCCAAACCTCGGTTGGCATGTCCTTTGATTACCCAGTGGAGACTTTTGACAGCATTTTGATCGGCACGATGAATCTGCTGGAGTGTATCCGGCTGCTCCAGAAGCCTGTCAAATTTTATAATGCGGGCTCAAGTGAGGTCTTTGGCAATACGGTTGGCCCTGCAAATGAAGAGACTCCCTTTAGACCGAGGAGTCCTTACGCTACTGCCAAGGCTGCGGCGCACTATGCAGTGGCAAATTATCGGGAGGCCTACGGGCTCTTTGCCAGCACTGAGATTTTGTTCAACCACGAATCGCCGCTGCGACCGGTGCGCTTTGTCACACGCAAAATTGTTTCGACGGCTGCTCGGATTGCGAGGGGAGCCGAAGAGAAATTGAAGCTTGGGAATATGCGGATCAGCCGTGATTGGGGATGGGCACCTGACTATGTGGTGGCCATGACGAAAATTTTGCAGCAAGAATCGCCGGACGATTTTGTAATTGGAACGGGGGAGACCCATTCGCTGCAGGAATTCACAGAGTTGGTATTTTCCCTAGTGGATTTGGATTGGAGGGAACATGTTGAAACGAGCGACCAACTGCTCCGCCCATCAGATATTGATATGAATTGCGCGAATCCTTCCAAAGCCAATGCGGTTTTGGGTTGGAGGGCTGAAAGCAAGTTTCCAGAGGTGGTGCGGAAACTTGTGGAGGCCGAAATGGGCGGAGGAGACTCATTGGAAAAGCTGAAAATCTGAAATGCTGAAAGCGGAAAATTTGAATCAAGCGCTTGCTGATATTTCGGTCATTATTCCCGCGTATAACCGCGCCGGGCTCATCGGGGAGACGCTGCACAGTCTACTGAATCAGACGGTGTCGGCAAAGGAGATTATTGTGGTCGATGACGGTTCGACGGACGGAACGGCGGAGGCGGTGCTGCGCTATGCCGCCGAGAACGGATGTCTGATGGCGGAGGACGGAGGGGCAGCTGCTGCGCAGCCGATGGCTGAGAGCGAATTTCGAAGGACTAATTCTCAAAATCCGAACCGGCATTCCTTGAATAATCCGCTATCCGCTATCAGGAATCCGCCATCGATCACAGCGAAACCACGGCTTCGTGTGATCCGACAGGCGAACGCGGGGCCGGGGGCGGCTAGGAATCGAGGACTCGCGGAGGCAACAGGGGAGTTTATTCATTTTTTTGATAGCGACGATATCGCAGCACCGAACAAGCACGAGGTGCAATTGCGGGCGTTGCTCGAGACCGGGGCGGATATTGCCTATGGGCCGTGGGGCAAGGGCAGGTTCTTGCCCTTGGAAAAGCTGAAACACGGAAAAGCTGAAACGCTGAAAACAGAATTAACCACAATCGAGCGCCAGGGCGGGCGTGAGAACCGAAAGCTTGGGAAAGCTGTAGGAAGAGCAACTGAAAGTTGGCCCCAAAGGGGCGCAGCATCGGGATCGATGCAAGTCAACGAGCAACCGAAGGTTGGCCCGAAGGGTGAGGGAGTGGGAACGACCGAATCAAATGGCCCGAATAAACACGGATTCGGGAACCACCAAAGGCACGAATTAACACGAAAGGAGGAAGCAGGGCAGCGCTTGGCACGCCAAGCTGGCGCTGCGTTTTCAAATCCCTCCACAAGCGAGCTTGCACGGGATTCTGAAAACACATCGCTCACTCGCTTCGCGAGTGCCCCTGCTTTGGCGCGGATCGCGCTTGGGGGAATGGGAAGTGGGGGAGGGAATCAGCTTGCTGATTCAGGGAAGTTTTTGGAAGGCCAGTCGCAAGCTGGATTGCAGATGGACTCGCAAAAACTGCACAGTCCTCGCGCAGCGATGGGCTCCGACACTTCCGGGGATAATTCTTCATCCGTGTTAATCAGTGTTATCAGTGGTGAAAAAAACTCTGGCGCGCCGGAGGCGCAGGCTCTCGACGCTCGACGCGCTCGCCTGTGGAGTGCGGAGCATATTCCAGCAGGCTCGACGCTCGACTCTGCCCCCTTGAACTTCGTTCCAGAGGGGCCAGTCCTTCAAGCCCGGGGGTTGCCGGAGGGGGATTTGATCAAGGCGTTGCTCACGAATTGGTCGATTGTGCCGCATGCCTGTTTGTTTCGGCGCTCGATTTTGGAGAAGGCGGGGGGCTTTCCGGAGGATATCTGGGTGGGGGAGGATCAGGTGCTTTTTTTGCGGTGTCTGCTGGCGGGGGCGAAGGTGGTGCACACGCCGGGGACGATGGTTTACTATCGTGTGGGGGATGATCCGGGGAAGTTAACAGCGACGGGGGCGGCGCAAAAGCGCCATGCGAGGGATTGGGGGAGGTTTTTGCTGAAAGCAGACAAAGAGGTGACGAGTGGCGAGTGGAGAGTGACGAGTGCTGGGAAAAGAGTTCCCGCAGAGGCGCAGAGGCGCGGAGATTTTTTAACCACAATCGAGCGCCAGGGCGGGCGTGAGAACGAGCAACCGAAGGTTGGCCCGAAGGGTGAGGGAGTGGGAACGACCGAATCAAATGGCTCGGATATACACGGATATCAGAAGACCCAGCAGGGCGACGCACAGGGAACCTGTGCTGGCGCTGCGTTTTCAAATCCCTTCACAAGCGAGCTTGCACGGGATTCTGCAAACACATCGCCCTCTCGCTCCGCGAGCGGCCCTGCTGAGGCGCTTAGCGCCGATAATGCAGGAATTGGAAGCGCTGGAGGGAATCAGCTTGCTGATTCAAAGGGGGTTTTGGAGGGCCAGTCACAAGCTGGCTTGCAGATGGATTTCCAAAAGCTCCAATCCATTCGCATGGCGAATGACACCAGCGCTTCCAAGGGTAATTCTTCATCCGTGCCCATCCGTGAAATCCGTGGTTTCCATTCTGTCGTGCTCGACCCTGGTCTCTCGACGCTCGGCGCTACCAGTTACTCGCTACCGCCCGCCTGTGGAGTTCGGAGATTACTCCACCAGGCCGCTACAGCGCCGGAGGCGCCTACACCCGCTACCAGTTACTCGTTACCCGCCACAGCGCCGGAGGCGCTTACCTCGCCTTCGGCGTGGTTCGGCTTTCGCTTGCGGGCGTATGAGGGTTGGCGGGATTTGGAGAAGTTTTTTCCGGATGGGGAGGGGGAACTAAAGGAAAATCTAAAGCGGATTTTCCTTGAAAAGCGGAAATTTCCAAAAACTGAAATGCTGAAATATCAGGCGGCAGGGTTTTTGCTGCGGAAATGGGGGGGCTTGAGGGGTCGGATTTTTGGGCATCGGGTGAAGGGGTGTTTTCGCGCGACTTTTATGACTCAAGCTGAATTAAATGCTCTTATGATTTCGGAGGAGAAAATGCAATGATGCGTGTTGTGAAAGCAATGGTGTATGGGGCTTGTTTGTTTCTTTGCAATTATGTGGTGAACCGGATTCCTTTTCACTGCATCCGGCTTTTATATTATCGGAAGGTGATGCGGTTTGAAATCGGAGCTGGCAGCCATGTGTTGATGGGGGTGATTTTTGATGCCCCGCGCAAGTTCTCGATGGGAAAAAATTCCGTTCTTACGCGGGGATGCAAAATCGGGAACCGGGGCGGTATCCGGATCGGAAACAATGTCTCTGTGGCCGAGGAGGCTTTTATTCTAGCCGGGGACCATGATCCGAACGATCCGTTTTTTCCGAGCCGCTTCGCGCCTGTTGTGATTGAAGACCATGCCTTCATCGGGAGCCGAGCCTTGATTTTGAAGGGGGTTTGTGTGGGGCGTGGCGCTGTGGTGGGGGCCGGAGCGGTGGTTCACAAGACTGTGAACGCACACGAGATCGTGGCTGGAAATCCCGCGAAGCCGATCGGGGAGCGGAATCCGGATTTGCGATATGAAATCCATTACGGCCCTTGGTTCCAATGAACGCGGTTTCCATGAATAACGGCAAGGACAAGACGGTGGTGGAGGCTTTTGAGGCGGCCTTTTCTGAGAGCTCGGACTTGAAATTTGGGTTCGAGGATGCGGTGCGATACAACCGGAATTTCAAGCTTACGCATTGGCGGACAGTTTGCGATGTGCATGAGCTTGGGGCTAACGCAAGGATTTTGGAGTTGGGTGCATTCACCGGTGTGGTGGCTGTGGCGCTGGCCAAGCTCGGGCATCGGGTGGTGGCAAGGACTCAAGTGGGTGTTTTTCGCAAGCTATGAGGATTTTGATTACTGAGGAGGCGTTGAGGCTCGGCAATGGACACTGGCCGAGCTATGTGCAGGATTTGGCCGAGGGGTTTCGTGCGGCGGGAGACCAAGTTGACATTCTAGCGCACAAAGAGGCCCATCCCAAAGTTTTTGAAGCGGTCCCCGGAGCGATTCCGTGGTTTTCGAGGGATTGCCGGGCGGATCCAAGAAGCCAGGGTCTTTTGGGTGGGATTCGACACAATTTTTCCTTTGCGCGGGATTTGAAGGCGTGGCTGAATGAAAAGGGACCCTACGATTGGGTGCTTTCGCTGAGTAGTCGTCCGAAGCATTTGATGGGATTTGCTTTGTTAACCAAAAGAAATGCCCCGTTTGAAATTGCCCGGACAAGATTCGTGGTGATGTTTGTTTTGGGTTTTGGGAAATTCGCTGGGGCTGGAGAGCCTGCGTTTATTCCCAATAGTCCGGTGACTTATTTCACGAAGTTTTGCTTCTGGATGGTGGCCGATGCGGTGAGGCGAGGCCAAGTCGTATTGGCTGCGGAGACGAAGGGGATGCAGGCGGAGGTCGAGCGGTTCTCGGGATTGCCGACGGTTTTGTTTCCGCATCCGGTGGAGGCGGCGCAGACGCCGGAGATTGAGGGAACCACTAAGAACACGAATATACACGAAAGAGGAGAAGAGGTTTCAACCACAATCGAGCGCCAGGGCGGGCGTGAGAACGAGCAACCGAAGGTTGGCCCGAAGGGTGAGGGAGTGGCTTCCTGCTCGGAGAGCTATACAGCTCGGAGAGGAACGACCGAATCAAATGGCTCGGATATACACGGATATCAGAAGACCGAGCAGGGCGACGCACAGGTAACCTGTGCTGGCGCTTCCGAACCAGACTCCCTGACAAGCAAGCTTGCCGACTCGCCTGTTTCTGAATCGCGCACTCGCTCCGCGAGTGGCCCTGCTTCTTTACCCGCTACCAGTTACTCGCTACCGCCCGCCTGTGGAGTTCGCAGATTACTCCACCAGGCCGCTACAGCGCCGCAGGCGCCTACACCCGCTACCAGTTACTCGTTACTCGCTACAGCGCCGCAGGCGCTTGCTCTCGACGCGCCGGCGAAGTCGGTGGTGGTGACGGCGCCGGGGTATGCTCGGTATGAGAAGGGGAGCGATCTTTTGCAGGGGGCGATCAAAATTCTTCTCAAAAGAATGCGGGATGACAAGGAGGTGCCGCGATTGCGTTTTGTGCTGCAGTGGCAGGAGGAGTTTGTGACTCCGGAGGGGAAAAAGGTGTCGCCGGATCCCGAGCTGAAAGCCAGCCCGTATGTGGAATTTCTCGATGGAATCCGAGTGGGTGAGGCGTATTTGGATGTTTTGCGCGGTGCGGATTTGATTGTGCTGCCGTATCGCAGCAGGGCTTACAACCGTCGGGTTTCGAGAATTTCTGTGGAGGCGGCCCTGATGGGCAAGCCGATCGTTTACATGCGGCACACCTGGTCCAGGGAGGTGGCGGAGTTGGCGGGCTGTGGTGCCGAGATTCCTGAAGAATCGCCCGAGGCGATCGCGGAGGCACTTCTCCAAGCTGCGAGGAATTTGCCTTGGCTCGCGGAAAAAGCTCGAACCGGTCGCATCAAAGTTGGGGAGTTTTATAGTGTGGAAACCTTCCGAAAAATACTGTTGGAAAAAGAAATGGATTCCAGTCGATGAAAATCCTGTATTTCGCGCCGACGAGTTACGGCGGTCTTTACAATTATGCCCAGGAGCAAGCGAACGCGCTGGTGGAGGCCGGTGCAGAGGTCGATGTTCTCTGCTCGCCTGAATTTCAAAAGCGGGATGGCGACACCTACCGCCTGATTCCCCTGTGTCTGGAACGAAAGTCCACTGCGAAGATGGGAAAATTGGGCAGGGCATTGCAATTCCTGAGGGTGATCCTTCACAACCGGAGGGTGTTAAAAAATGAAATCCTGCGCGGAGGATACAAACGGGTGCTGGTGGCTTCGTATGCGGAATATTTCGCGCCGCTCTGGGCCGGCGGATTCCAAAAACTCGCCAAACGCGGGGTGGATTTCGGCGTGGTGGTGCACGAGCCGGTGCGGGATTTCCGGGTGGGGCCGAAGTGGTGGCATGAGTGGTCCGTGGGCAGTGCCTACAGTTTTATAAAACATGCCTTCGTGCATGAGGATGGGAGAATTGATACGGCGGGCAATCAGGCAGGACTTCACATAGTGGTGGTTCCGCACGGTCCGCAGCGTTTCCCCGATGCCTTGGAATCGCGAGAGCAAACGCGCAAGAGGCTGGGAATTCCGGATCTTGCGGTGGTGTTGCTTTCCTTCGGCCATATCCGCGACAACAAGAATCTTGACTCCGCGATTCGGGCTTTGACTGCTCTGCCTGAGGCTTACTTGGTGGTGGCTGGAAAGAGAAATTCCGCGAGCCAGCGCCCGGAGGACTTCTATACGGGATTGGCCGGGGAAACCGGTGTGGCTGGTCGATGCCGTTGGATTTTCGACTATGTGAGTGATGCCGAGGCGGCGAATCTTTTCTGTGCGAGTGATCTGGTGTTGCTGACCTACAGCGCCTCGTTCCATTCGGCGAGCGGGGTGATGAACCTCGCCGCGAGATACCGCAAGGAGGCGATCGCCTCGGCCGGCGAGGGATCCTTGAAGAGTGTTTTTCAAAAATACCACCTGGGTGTGTGGTTGGATGTCGTCCACCCCGAGTCAATTGCGAAAGGGGTGCAGAGTTGGATGGAGTCGCGGGCTGCGGCCAATCGGGTGATGGGGGGGGGCGGGACGTTGCCGGAATGGGAGGCCTATGAAAGGGAGAATTCCTGGAAGAGAAATGCCGAAATCGTCTTGCAGGCATTTGCTGGCAGGCTCGAGAAACAGCGACTGCTTTACTATGCCCCGACCAGTTATGGAGGGCTTTGCAACTATGCGCAGGAGCAGGCGGATGCACTAGCGCAGCTTGGAATTCAAGTAGATGTATTGTGCTCGCCGAATTTCGTGAAGCGGCCGGGTGACCATTTTGATATTCTTGCGAAATTGATCGAAGGACGGCCGCAGAAAAAAGCCGGGCGGCTTTGGCGGAGTGTGAGATTTGTGGTGATCCTATTGGCCAACTTTCTGATCCTGCGGCGCGAAATCGCCCGTGGCGGCTATGACAAGGTTTTTCTGGTATCCTATGCCGAATATTTTGCGCCGATTTGGGCGTGGATGTTTGTGAGGTTGAGGCGGCGAGGGGTGGTTTTCGGTGTGGTCGTGCAGGAGCCGGTGCGGAACTTTCAGGTTGGGCCGGACTGGTGGCACCGCTGGTCGATTTCCAGCGCGTATGGGTTTATATCGCAGGCTTTCGAGCATGACCATGTGCCGTTGGATACGATCCAGCCCAATCCGGAAATGGAGGTGCACATCGTGCCGATGGGGCCGCAAAAGTTTCCGAATCCTGCGGAATCGAAGGCAGTGACGCGGGCGCGGCTCGGGATTCCGCAAGGCGCTCTGGTTTTGTTTTCTTTCGGGCATATCCGGGACAATAAGAATCTGGATTTTGCTGTGCGGGCGCTGGCGGAGATTCCGGAAGCGTGGTTGCTCGTGGCCGGGAAGCGAACTGCCGAAAGCCAGAGACCGGAGAGCTATTACATCAAGCTGGCCGAGTCGCTGGGGGTGGGCGATCGCTGCTCCTGGTTGCTCGATTATGTGAGCGAACCGGTAGCGGCGAATCTTTTCGAGGCTTGCGATCTGGTTTTGCTGACCTACGGTCGGTCATTTTATTCCGCGAGCGGTGTGCTCAATGTGGCGGCTAAATACCGCAAGCCTTGTATCGCCTCGGCGGGTGAGGGGGCCTTGAAAAAAGTGGTAGGCCGCTTCCGGTTGGGGGTGTGGGTGGAACCGGATGAGCCCGAGGCTGTGACGACTGGAATTCAGCAGTGGATTTCGAATCCGCCCGTGCCGGATTGGGTCGGCTATGCCCGCGAAAACTCATGGAAGAGGAATGCGGAGACTGTGCAAAAAGCGATGTTCCCTTGCGGAAAGTCGGGAAATTAAATTTCTGTTATTTGTCTTGACTCAAAATTCTACTTTAGGTTAAGAGTATCCTGTCCGCGCTTCATAACGCTTCTAAATAAAAAATGAAAGTAGATTTTTTAAAGCCTCAAATCACTGAATCCGATATTCAAAGAATGGCAGATTCCATTCGAACTGGGTGGTTGGTGCGCGGTGGATACACCCACATTTTCGAGCAAGAGCTTTCGGCTTATATGCGGAGACGAGGTCTTGTCACCTCCAGTTGCACCTCTTCACTTCACATGGCTCTGGTGTTGCTCGGAGTGAAGAAGGGGGATGAAGTGATTACAACGCCGATTTCCTGGGTGGCGACATCCAATGTGATCCTCTACCAAGGGGCGAAAGTGGTCTTTGCGGATATCGATCCCCGAACCGGGATTCTGGACATCCGAGATGTCAAGCGAAAAATCACACCAAAGACCAAGGCGATCATCTTGGTGCATCTCTATGGCCAGATGGCGGACATGAAGGCCTTTTCGAAGCTTGGCGTGCCCGTAATCGAAGATGCGGCGCATGCTTTGGAGGCCGAGCGGGACGGAGTCAAGCCTGGCGAGTTGGGATTTGCGGCGTGTCTTTCTTTTCACGCGGCCAAGAACCTGACCTCGGGACAAGGTGGGGCGATTATTACGAAGGATACCGAGAAGTGCGAACTGCTGGTGCGAGATGGTGTGCGCAATGTGAATGACAAGCGAATGATGATTGATTTTGGTTACAAGTATGACCTCACCGATTTTCAAGCGGCCTTGTTGATCGGGCAACTGCGGCGGATTAAGTCCAGCCATGCAAAGCGGGTGGAGGTTTACAAGCGGTATGAGGATGGATTTGCCGGAAAGCTCGATTTTCCAGACCGGATCGGGACACACGCGTGTCATATGTTTTCGATTTTAGTAGATCCAGCAAAGCGGGATGGCATCCGAAAACAACTTGGTGAAGCAGGCATACAGACATCGATTCACTACACGCCGATTCACCAAGAGCCGTATTATCGCAAGAGATACAAAGTGAGTTTGCCTGCGGCTGAGAAGTTCGGGGCCTCGCAAATTACCTTGCCGACTTATCAATTGGCGAAGGCACAGCAGAAATATGTGATCAGGAAAGTTTTGGAATCGGCGGGGTAGAAAGGCGAAAACTTGGCCTTCGGCCGATAGCTGATAGCTGATAGCTGATAGCTGATAGCTGATAGCTGATAGCTGAGGGGCGCGATGCGCCGGGAGATAGAAGATAGCTGACCCCGGTGGAGTAGCAGGAAGACTCCACGGGGCGAAGTAGCTGACCCCGGTTGAATAAAAAATTCATGATTCCACTGGGCGAGGTAGCGAAGAAGAAATATGAAGAATTGGTTACTTGGTTTGTCGGTTTTGTTGAATTTGGTTTTGCTGGGGGTGCTAGTTTTTCTTAATGAGCGGTATGGGCTTTGGGCGAAGGTGCAGCGGGTTGCTTTGGTGGAGGGGAGGGTTCCAGGAGTTGCTGCATCGTATGAACTGAACCGAGAATATCAGGTGCGGCGGGAGATGTTTCGGTTGGATAAAAATGAGTCGGCGAGGGTTCTGATGCTGGGGGATAGCCTGACGGCGCAGGGGGAGTGGAATGCGATGTTGGGGGAGCCGCTGGTGGCGAATCGGGGGATCGATGGAGATACCTCGGCGGGGGTGCTGGCGCGAATTGGCGATGATGCGGATTTCCGTGGCGATGCGGTGGTGATCTGGATCGGGACGAATGATGTGTTGCAGGGGGGAGCCGCCGGGCCGGTCGCGGAGCGAATTATGGAGGCGGCCCGCGGAAAAGCTGAACACCCGCGCGATAGCGCAGAGCCCAAGGGAAAGACAAATGTGTGGCCCAGGGAGGGCAACCGTAGCGAAGCGGAGCAAAACCTGAAATCTGAAAAGCTGAAAAAAAAGAATTTAACCACGAAAAACACGAATAGACACGAAATAGGCAAAATCATTGATGGCAAAATTATTGGAATTACCGAAGGAGAAGCTGGGCCACGCTTGGCAGGCCAAGCTGGCGCTTCCGAATCAGACTCTCTGGCAAGCGAGCTTGCCGACTCGCCTGTTTCTGAATCGCTCATCAGCTCCGCTGATGGCCCTGCTGGGGCGCGAATCGCGCCAGAAGATAGGAGATTGAAGATCGAAGATAGGGGGGCGGCGGAGCCGCCGAGGACGGAGGGCGGCCCGGTGGAATATGCTTCGCACTCCACGGGCGAACGAGGACGGAGGACTGAGGAAACCACGGATGACTCGGATAAACACGGATGGGGAGGGGCAGGGGAGCGCTTGGACAAGCCAAGCGGCGCTTCCGAATCAGACTCTCTGGCAAGCGAGCTTGCCGACTCGCCTGTTTCTGAATCGCTCACTCGCTCCGCGAGTGGCCCTGCTGGGGCGCGAATCGCGCCCGGGGAAATGGGAAGTGGGGGAGGGAATCAGCTTGCTGATTCGGGGGAGTTTTTGGAAGGCCAGTCGCAAGCTGGCTTGCAGATGGGCTCACAAAAACTCCACAGCCCTCGCGTAGCGACGGAATCCGACACTTCCGGGAAAAATTCTTCATCAGTGTCTATCAGTGTTATCAGTGGTAAAAAAAACTCTACTGCGCCGGAGGCGCAAATCTTCGTCTTGGGTGTTGCGCCTTTGGCTCGGTGGTGGGAGGGGGCGAGGGAACGGAATGCTGTAATTCGGGAGATCAATGCGAGGTTGGCGGAGGGGGCGGGGGAGAATGGGTATCGATTTATCGAGTTGGAGTCGGTGTTGGCGGATGAGAATGGGTTTTTGCGTAGGGAGCTGACAAGCGATGGGGTGCATCTGAGCGCGAAGGGGTATGTGGAGGTGATCCAAAGGCTGAAAGAGGTTGGCCTTTGGCCTGCGGCCGAGGACTGATGGCTGATAGCTGATAGCGGAGATATAGACAAAATCATTGACGGCAGAATTATGGGAACCACGGATTGCACAACCGAGCGCCGGGGCGGGCGCGAGGAAGAGCAACCGAAGGTTGGCCCGAAGGGCGAGAGAGTGGGAACGAACGAGTCAAATTAACACGGATGGGAACCACACCCAGGCGGCTGGGCGGCCGCACGGGAGACTGCCGCAAGGCAGCCCGCAGGGTGAATCGAGACCTTGGGAAGGTCGAGAAAGACTGCCGCAAGGCAGCTCCGAAGGTGGAGCAGGTTGGGAAAACCTGCGAATCAGATGAGCGGGAGCGAACGAGTCAACATGCACCAAATGACACGAAAGAGGGAGCGCAGGGCTTCACACAGGGAACCTGTGCTGGCGCTGCGTTTTCAAATCCCTTCACAAGCGAGCTTGAACGGGATTGTAAAAACACATCGCTCCTCTCGCTTCGCGAGTGGCCCTGCTTTGGCTGCGAAGCAGCCGATGGCGGAGGACTGATGGCGGATGGCGGAAACTTTCTGAAAAGCTGAAACACTGAAAAGCTGAAACTTGGCCTTCGGCCGATAGCGGATGGCTGATAGTGGACCCCGGTGGAATAAAAAAGCCATGATTCCACGGGGCGAGGTAGCTGATGGCTGACCTTGACTCGACAATCATGCAACGACTTTTTACATACTTTTCGATGAGTGAATTTCTTGGCGATCTGAAATCCTTTTTGCGAGCCGGTGAAGGCGAGAGCGTCGAGTTCAAGGAACGCTTCAATTCGGATGTCATTGAAACCGCTGTCGCACTTGCGAATACACGGGGAGGAATGATTTTTATCGGATTGAGTGATTCTGGAAAACCCTGCGGCACGCACTTTGGCACGGAGGCGCTTCGGGATTATGTTAACCGCATCGCGACCGCCACGGAGCCTTCGGTCGTTCCCTCGGCAACCCGGCATAACACGCCGGAGGGCGAAGTGGTTGTTTTGCAAATCAGCGAAGTTCCTCTCAAGCCGGTTGCCACTCGTGGGCGGTCCTATCGGCGGGCTGGCAGCACGACGACTGTGATGTCTGCGGCGGAGATTGCCGAGATGCACATGGCGAGCACGGGCCAAAGCATGGATGGGTTGATCGTGGCTCGCAAGTCGCGTGAGGATTTGGATATGGAGGCGGTGCGGCGCTACATGCGAAGGGCGGCGGCTTCGGGGCGGCGGAATTTCACGGATGGAGATGATCCCTGGCTGGTCCTGCAAAAACTTGGGCTGGTGCTTTCGGCGACGGAGATCACCCGGGCAGCGATTTTGCTTTTCGGAAAAAATCCTCAATCGCCTCTGACACAGGCGGTGGTGCACGCCGGTCTTTTGCGGGAGTTCATTCACATCATGGACCATCGGGTGATCGAAGGCACTGTGATCGAGCAAGTCGAGGAGACGATGGGTTTTCTCAAAAAGAATCTGCATGTGCGCTTCGAGATCAGCGGGGCGGCTGTGCGGAAGGAAATCTGGGATTATCCTCTGGTTGCGTTGCGGGAGGCTGTGACCAATGCGATATGCCACCGCGATTATGGAAACATCGCCGATATTCAAATCAAAATCTTCGAAGACAGCTTGCAAATTTGGAGTCCGGGCCTCTTGCCAGCCGGGGTAAGTGTCGAGGAGATTCTAAGCCCAACCCATACCTCGCGCCCGCGCAACAAACTCGTAGCCCAAGTTTTTTTCGATCTCGGCTTGATCGAACGCTATGGCGGTGGAATCCAGCGCATTCTGGCCGGTTGTGCCGAAGACGGGCTTCCAGAGCCGTTGCTGGAAAATTTCCAAGGCGGGTTTCAGATTTTGTTCCGAAAGCCTTCGCAAACGCCTGAACGAGTTGCGATGCAGTCCGCAACTGGAAACACCACCCTACATGATGCCCTACATGATGCCCTACATGATGCCCTGCATGATACCCTGCATGATACCCTGCATGATACCCTGCATGATACCCTGCATGATGCCCTGCATGATGCCCTGCATGATGCCCCTCAAGTTGGAAGGTTGTTGGTGGCCATTCAGGGAAATGTGAGTCGCGAGTGGCTTATGGAAAAGTTGAATTTAAAAGATCGAGTGAATTTCAGAAAAAACTACCTTGGTCCCGCTCTGGAGGCACAATTGATCGAAATGACTCTACCCGAGAAGCCGAAAAGCAAAAACCAACTCTACCGCCTCACGGAAAAAGGCAAAGCCATTGTGCAAGTTCAGCAATAGAGAACTAAACGGTATCGAGTATCCAAGAGCATCAGCCATCCGTCCTCAACAATCCGCCATCCGCTATCAGCTCTCTGTTCTCAAATTTTCTGTGAAAATTTCGCCTGCACAGTCGGATTTTTTGAATTGGTCGCGGTGGGTTGCGGCTTGGTTGGTGGTGGCGGAGCATGCTCGGAGTTTGATTTTTTTGGATTATGGGGAGCTTCAGTCGCCGGGGGTTTGGGCGAAGGGGTTTTATTTTCTCACGGGGTTTGGCCATGAGGCGGTGATGGTATTTTTTGTGATCAGTGGCTATCTGGTGGGGGGAAAGGTGTGGAGTCTTTATCGGGAGGGGCGGTTTGGCTGGCGGCGGTATTTGGCGGATCGATTGAGTCGGCTCTATGCGGTGCTCTTTGTGGCGCTGTTGCTGGGCGCGGCGATGGATTGGACGGGGTATTTGTTTTTTAATAAATACGGGCTGTATAATCAGGGCTATGAGGGGTCGATTGCGGTGCTGGGGGCGGCTCCGATCGAGCGGATGGGCTGGCGGGATTTTTTGGTGAATGCGTTCTTTTTGCAGACGATCGTGGGGCCGACATTCGGGAGCAATGGGCCGCTCTGGAGTCTGGCTTATGAGTGGTGGTATTATGTTTTGTTTCCGCTGGCTTTGGCCGCGGTGTGGCCGATAGCGAATTGCGGATGGCTGAGGGCTGAGGGAAAAGCTAAAAGCGGAAAAGCGGAAAGTGGAAAGTGGAAAAAGGAAGGAACCACGAAAAGCACGAAATTACACGAAAGGGGGGAAGAGCTCGGAGCGGGGAGCCTGGAGGAGGGAGACGGAAGTTTTGAACCACCGATTACACCGATAAACACTGATGAAGGCAATGAAGCAGGGTCGCGCTTGGCAAGCCAAGCTGGCGCTGCGTTTTCAAATCCCTTCACAAGCGAGCTTGCACGGAATTGTGAAAACACATCGCCCTCTCGCTCCGCGAGTGGCCCTGCTGGGGCGGCGGAGCCGCCGAAAACTGATATCGGCACCAGTTACTCGCCACCCGCTACAGCGCCGGAGGCGCCTACACCCGCTACTGGGCACTCGTTACTCGTTACACGCGCTTTGAGCGCGTTGGGGAGTCTGCTTGCAGTCGCTGGGCTCTGCTGGTTTTTGACTTGGGAGATTTTGATTTTCTTCGGGGTTTGGCTGCTTGGGGTTGCCACGGCTGCGTTGCAGCCAAATTCAAGGGGAACCACTAAACACACGAAATCACACGAAACAGACAAAATATTTGGAACCACAATCGAGCGCCAGGGCGGGCGTGAGAACGAGCAACCGAAGGTTGGCCCGAAGGGTGAGGGAGTGGGAACGACCGAATCAAATTGCTCGGATGGGCACGGATGGGGACCCGCAGGGGGGAATCAGCATGCTGATTCGGCCGAGTTTTTGGAGGGCCACTCGCAAGCTGGCTTGCAGATGGACTCCGAAAAACTCCCCTCTATTCGCTCCGCGAATGCCCCTGCTGGGGCGGCGGAGCCGCCGATAGCGGATAGCGGAGGACTGATAGCTGAAAATTGGCCCGCTAATAGTTACTCGCCACCCGCCACCGCGCCGGAGGCGCTTGCTCGCGACTCTGGACGCTCGTCCCTCGACACGGTTGCGCCCGCTACTAGTTACTCGCCACCCGCCACAGCGCCGCAGGCGCTTGCTCTCGCCTCTAGCGCTTTGAGCGCGTTGTTTTTTGGGGCGGTTTTGCTTTTGGCGCGGGCGGAGGTTTTGAAGGTGCCTTATGGGTGGCAGTATTTGCTGGGGGTGGCGTTTGCTTTGGTGCTTCTCTCTTTGGCCAAGGGTTCCAGGCGTTGGGCCTTTTCAAAGCCTTCGGCGTATTTGGCGGATTTTTCTTATTCGGTGTATTTGATTCATTTCCCAGTGCTGATGCTTGTGATCTCGGTGGTGTTTTCGTTGACTGGGTATGGGATTAAGATTCCGTTTGGGGCCTTGGGGTTGATTTGGTTTGCGGTTGTGTTTGCTGTGGCAATTCTGTTTGCTTGGATGGTATCTTTGGTTACGGAGGCGAGGACGGCGCAATTGCGCGAAGTTCTTTACAGAATTTTTAGAATTGAACCACGAATTACACCAATTAACACGAAAATTTAACCACTGATACCACTGATATACACTGATAAAGACAAAGAAGCGGGCCCTCGCTTGGCAGGCCAAGCTGGCGCTTCCGAATCAGACTCGCTGACAAGCAAGCTTGCCGAATCGCCTGTTTCTGAATCGCTCATCCGCTCCGCGGATCGCCCCTTCTTCACTAGCTACAAGCCACTCGCTACGCGTTACAGCGCCGAAGGCGCTCTTCTCCCATGATTGATCCAGTTGGTTTCCCTGTCGGCTTCTACATCGCGCTGGCGTTGCTAGGCGTGGCGGGCGCGTATGCTTGGAAAGCTCGCGATACGGGGGTGGGGATTCCGATGGGTGCGGTGCTGGCGACGGTGGGGGCCTGGTATTTTGGCGATGCGCTTTATAATGATTACCAAAAGTATGTGATTGAGATCGGGCCGGAGTATCTGGAGGCGGCTTGGTGGCAGGTGGGGCTGTTTCTTTTGGCCTTTGCCATCTTTGTGCCGATCGTGCATCGGGTCGTGAATCGAAAGTTGCTGGGGGAGCGGAGCCAGTTCTTGAGTCTGATGCATCACGGGGGCATCGAGAACCCGGAATTCCAGCGGCGACTGGATGTGGCGTTGGGATTGGTGATGGGTGTGTGGGCGGTTCTGATGGCGATCGCGCTACTGCGGACGAATTTTGATTTTCTTGGGCTCTTTGCACCGTATGTCTCCGGGCGGGCTTATCCTTGGTCGCGGGGACGAATCGGCGGGGATTTGGATGCGTTGCTCTCTTTTGCAAACTACCTCCAGATCATGCTGACCTCGGCTTTCGGCATCGTGGCGGCGGTCTCGAAAAATCCGCGCACGCGGATGCTAGCGCTGACTTGCTTCTTGCTGATGGTGCCGGGTTTCATTCTCGGCCGGGCGCGAAATGTGATGGTGGCGACGGTGCTGCCGGGGTTGCTGGCGTGGGTGTTTCTGCGGGTGCGGGGCGGAATTTTTGTGAAGGTGGGTCTTTTGGCCGGGGCGTTCTTTGTGACGGAGGGGTGGATGCGTTTCGTGGTCGATACGCGGGGCGGGGCGGATATCTCGCAAGTGGTGAGCCAGATTGGGATCGGCGGGGTGGTGGATCGAGTGGAGACCATCGAAACGGAGCACAAGGGGCTGAACATGTTCGGCGAGTTGGCGTGGATCAATAAATTTATTGATCAGGGGACCTATGCGGTGAACTACGGGCAGCGGTATCTGGCGGAATTGGCGAATCCGATCCCGCGTGGGTTGTGGTCGGACAAGCCGGAAATCGGAATCGACTATGCCCTAGCCAGAGGGCAACGATTTGAGGGTCTCGGAGTCGGGCAGGCGGGCGTGGGGGCGACGATCTCGACGGGGATGATCGGGCAGGGGGTGGTGAATTTTGGGACATTTTTTGGCGTGCTGGCGGCGGCGTTGATCACGGCGCTGTGGGTGGCGATCCTGGCGCGGCAGGATTTGAAGGGGGCGAAGATGGGGCGGATGTTGCTCTTCTTCATCGGCCTGGTGCTGACTTTCAATCTGGGCCGAGATATCACGCTCATCACGCTGTATCCGTTTTTGTTTGGATATCTGTTGTTGACGATTTGGGGGCAGGTCAACGGGGAGAAGTAGGCGGCGCAGCCGCCGTGGCGGGTAGCGAGTAACTGGTAACGGGTGGGGAGAGGTAGACAAAATCATGGATGACAAAATCATTGGAACCACCAACCACACTAAATGGCACGAAAATAGGGAGCTTGGAGGAAGAAGTTTTGAACCACTGATGGGCACTGATAAACACTGATAAAGGGGAGCGCAGGGCGGGGCTCAGTGAACCTGTGCTGGCGCTTCCGAACCAGACTTGCTGACAAGCAAGCTTGCCGACTCGCCTGTTTCTGAATCGCTCACTCGCTCCGCGAGTGGCCCTGCTGGGGCGGCGCAGCCGCCGTGGCGAGTAGCGAGTAACGGGTAACTGGTAACGAGTGGGGAGAGGTAGGCGGCGCCGCCGCCGTGGCGAGTAGCGAGTAGCGAGTAGCGAGTAACTGGGAACGGGTGGGGAGAGGTAGGCGGCGCAGCCGCCGTGGCGAGTAGCGAGTAACGAGTAACGAGTGACGAGTAACTGGTAACGGGTGGGGAGAGGTAGACAAAATCATTGACAGCAAAATGATGGGAACCACCAACCACACGAATTGACACGAAAAGGGGGAGCGCAGGGCGGGGCTCAGGGAACCTGTGCTGGCGCTTCCGAACCAGACTTGCTGACAAGCAAGCTTGCCGACTCGCCTGTTTCTGAATCGCTCACTCGCTCCGCGAGTGGCCCTGCTGGGGCGGCGCAGCCGCCGTGGCGAGTAGCGAGTAACGGGTAACTGGTAACGAGTGGGGAGAGGTAGGCGGCGCCGCCGCCGTGGCGAGTAGCGAGTAGCGAGTAGCGAGTAACTGGGAACGGGTGGGGAGAGGTAGGCGGCGCAGCCGCCGTGGCGAGTAGCGAGTAACGAGTAACGAGTGACGAGTAACTGGTAACGGGTGGGGAGAGGTAGACAAAATCATTGACAGCAAAATGATGGGAACCACCAACCACACGAATTGACACGAAAAGGGGGAGCGCAGGGCGGGGCTCAGGGAACCTGTGCTGGCGCTTCCGAACCAGACTTGCTGACAAGCAAGCTTGCCGACTCGCCTGTTTCTGAATCGCTCACTCGCTCCGCGAGTGGCCCTGCTGGGGCGGCGCAGCCGCCGTGGCGAGTAGCGAGTAACGGGTAACTGGTAACGAGTGGGGAGCGGTAGACAAAATCATGGCTGAGAAATAGCAATGCTTGATAAATTCTATGGGTGATTACGAAGAGATACTCACCGCCTTGGTGGATGCCGAGGTGGATTTCATTATCGGGGGTGGTGTGGCCTGTGTGCTGCATGGGGTGGAAAGAGTGACGATGGATGTCGATATTGCGGTGGCAACGGACCATCAAAACTTCTCGAAATTTCTCGATG
>Ga0247843_1001769_pt1 | contig 42012 bp, 35 predicted proteins | sample LaCruzMarch2017__FD_192420 | JGI IMG/M metagenome (GOLD analysis project Ga0247843, IMG submission 192420) | Freshwater microbial communities from meromictic Lake La Cruz, Castile-La Mancha, Spain - LaCruzMarch2017_8m | ecosystem: Environmental > Aquatic > Freshwater > Lake | place: Spain...
CTATGTGGGTGCTGCCAGTCCTAGCGCTTGATGACCGCCGACTACGCCGCGCATGGATCGCCGCGGCATGCGCAGCGATGGCATCAGTCATACTGCTCACTGGGCGTGACGCGCCCAAAGGAAGCACGTTCCCATGGACGCTCCCCGAGGTGCAGTATCCGGGCGATCAAGATGAGGGCGAGGCCGAGGGCGAAGGCGAGGTCGAAACCGAGAACCCGGTCGACGCCACGAAGTAGATCAATACGAAGAATCAGATCGATGCTAGGCAGTCAACAGGTGCCATTTGCCGTGGCCACTCATTGTTGTGCCGTGGGTCGGGTAGCTAGTGAATGACGCCCCAGTGGGCGAGCATGATGCCGAGGTCTGCGCCGGTGATGAATTGATCCCCGTCCAGGTCGCCGTAGGGTGGATTTGGGAATTCCCACAGTGCAAGCATGGCGCCGAGGTCTGCGCCATCGATGCGTTCGTCGAGGTTCAGGTCACCGTAGAGCAGTTCGCAGAAGTCCAGTTTGCCGTTCGCGTTGAAGTCTTCGGCACCGTCGGTGATGTCGCAGGAATCGGGATGACCGTTGCGGTTGCAATCGATGGCGATGCCGGCGGCGATGTCGCATGTGTCAATGGTGCCGGAGTTGTTGCAATCAAGCTCAGGGTGTGTGACAATCGCACACGTGTCGAGCGTCCCGTCCTGGTCACAATCAGTGCCACTTGGTCCGCCCTCGCAGATATCCAGCACGCCATTGTGATTGCAATCAAGCGTGATATTCACGGCGATGTCACATGAATCCGGAATAGCGTTTGTGTTGCAATCCTGCACGAAACCATTGGAGATTTCCCAGGCGTCAGGGAGGGTGTTGTTGTTGCAATCACTCTTACACTCGTCAGGAATTCCGTTGTCATCGATGTCATTGCTTTCGCCGTCAACACCGACATCACAGGAATCCGGTAGCGCGTTCGAGTTGCAGTCGGGGGCGAGGTTGTTTGCAATTTCATAGCTGTCAGGCAGCCCGTTGCCATTGCAATCCACTTCGCAGGAATCAAGTCGACCGTTCATATCAATATCTGCGGCACCGGCAGCAATTTCACAGCTATCGAGGAGCAGATTCTGGTTGCAGTCGCGATTGGCAGGGGCAACGCTGATGTCGCATTCATCATCAAGTCCGTTAGCGTCGCAATCGACAATGTCTCGCGTGTAGTTGAGTTGAACCATGAGCGTTGCTGTAGCGCACCCTTCGCTGGTGGCGTTGCTGGAAGGTTCAATACGAATCTCTAGTTGGCCATCCGTCGTCAGGTTCAGAAACAACGCTGGCGGGATAGTCACCGTGGTGACGCTGATCGCCCTGGCGCAACTGGTCGTACCGGACTCCGACCCGAATAGGTCGGTAGCGAGCGCCACTCCGTCAATCCGGACGGACAGGAATTCAGCTTTCGATCCAAGGACTCCGCGTGCCTTGATGGTGAGGGTTGCGCCAGTTGAGGTGGTTTCAATGTCGGTGGCAATCCATGAGCGGGGCGTTTCGAAAGCGAATGGCGCAAGTTCTGGACTCGCGGGTGCGCCAATGCGACCAACGCACTCGATAGCGATGGTGTGCCCATAGCCCGCCGCAATGCTTGAGCACGGCCCGAGGCCCACAGGCGTATTCCGCTGACCACTATTGTTCCGTCCCCAAGCTCGCACGGCGCCATCGTTTCGGAGTGCGATCGTGTGATTGCTTCCCGCTGTGACGCTTTGGCAATCTCCAAGCCCAGCGGGCGTGGTGCTCTGAAAGTAGGCGTTCGCTCCCCAGCCGCGCACCGTGCCATCACGTTGGAGGGCGATGGTGTGGTTGTATCCAGCAGCGATGGCCGAACATGCGCCGAGGTCAGCAGGCGTGTCGCACTGACCGTCGGTATTGCGCCCCCAGCCTTGCACCGCACCATTGCTTCGGAGTGCGACCGTGTGTGCGTACCCCGCCGCGATGTCTAAGCATCCCCCGAGGTCAGCGGGCGTATCGCACTGTTGATAGTTGTTGCGTCCCCAGCATCGCACGGAGCCATCTTGTTCGATGGCGATGGTGTGGTAGTCCCCGGCTGCGATACGCGTGCACTCAAAGAGGTCCTTCGGTGGATCACATTGTTGGTAGGTGTTCCCTCCCCAGCATGCCACGTAGCCGTCGCTTTCGAGTGCGACGGTGTGGTAAGCGCCGCCCGCGACACTGGAACACGTCCACAGGTAATCGGGGGTTTCGCACTGGCCCTGACTGTTGTCCCCCCAGCATCGCACGGTCCCATCGCTTTCAAGCGCAATGGTGTGGAAGTCCCCCGCCGCGACACTCACGCAATCCTTCAGGTCATTGGGCGGGTTGCACTGTCCATAGTCATTGCCTCCCCAGCATCGCACGATCCCTTCCGCGCTGGCATGGTGATCAGTGAGGAGAGCACCACTCGCTGCGATGACAGCGATGAGAACTCCCGCGCCGCAATGTGCAGCGCAAGACCCCGCCGGTCCAGTCTTCAGATAGTCCATAGCGGGTCATGGTAGCAAGCGCAACTCTATTTTTAAAACTTCGCGAGCTGCGGTCCACCCATGGCTCGATCGACTTCAACGCCTCGACCTCGCAGCTCCCATTCGCCTCCGCGCAGCACTTACTCGCTTACGTGCTGCTACAACGCCTGCCGCGCCCCCGCCGCAATCTCCCCCGCCAACTCCGCCGCATCCGCCGGCGCGCTGCCAGCGTTCCACTTCACTCCGAGCCCGCTTCCATCCGCATACTTTGGAATGATGTGAAAGTGCACATGCATCACCGCTTGATGCGCCGCGGCTCCGTTGTTCTGTAGCACGTTGTAATCAACGCACCCGGTTGCCTTCACCACCGCTGCCGCCACTATGCGCAGCGCGCGTCCGAGCGCAGCAGCACTCGCGTCACTCAACTGATCGAGCCGAACGCGCTCCTCTTTCGGAACCACCAGTACATGGCCACGCGACACCGGGCCAATGTCCAGAAACGCAATCACATGTTCGTCCTCATAGACGCGGTGGCAGGGAATTTCACCATTGATGATGCGCGTGAAGATGCTTGGCATAGAAGCAGTTCTATACCATGAGCGCTGTGACCGCCCCGCAACGTCCGCATGTCCCGATCGAATCGTGGCCCGATGCCCTTGAGGCAACCGTGGCAAGCGCATGCACGCTCCTCCGCACCGTGATCGTCCTGCGCGAAACCGCTAGCACTCAAGACCACGCTCGCGCCGCCGGCATTCCCGTTGGCACGCTCGTCGCCGCCTGGCGACAATCTGCCGGCCGCGGTCGACTCGGTCGCGCCTGGGAAGACACGCACGCCGCCGGTGTTGCCGTCACCTTCGCGCTCCCCGATGACGCGCCGGAATCGCTCGCCATGCGCAGCGCCGTTGCAACCGCACGTGCAGTCCGCAGCTTTCTGCCCGGCGACGCGTGCGGCATCAAGTGGCCCAACGACATCGTGGTGGACGGTCGCAAGATCGCTGGCATTCTGGTGGAACGCACCGCCGGCCTCGCGCTGGTTGGAATTGGCATCAATGTTGGCCAAGATTCCTTCCATGCAGATATTGACGCGCACGCCACTAGCCTCGCGCGGCTTGGCGTTCACGCCGATCGCCTCGCCATGCTTGATGCGTTGATCCGAAGCGTGGACATTGCGTTCCAAGAGCCCATCGAGGGCATCTATCGGACGTACTGCACGCTCGACCGCCTCACGGGCCATTCCTGCGCCTTCAACACCCCCGATGGAAGCGTTACAGGCATGGTTCGCTCGGTCGATCCGCGCCTTGGAATTCAGGTGGAAACCGCGTCCGGAGTGCTTTTTCTGCCTTCCGCCACCACTTCGGTCGTTCCGGCGCATGCCGGCAGCCGATATGGTGGTGCTGATGTCACGCGTTGATTCCATCCCCTGCGACCGCGCCACCGCGGTGACGCCGAACACAACGCTCACTCCGCGCGCTTCCACGGTCACTCCGCGCGCTTCCACACTCGCCTCCGCGTGTGGTCTGGTATTGCTTCTTGCTCCCGCCGCCACCGCGCAGGACGTTCGCCGCATCTCCGCATCCGACAATCCCACGTTGATCGACCAGAAGGTCGGCGATCGCAATTCACTTTCCACCTCTTCGCGCGTGATGCAGGTTGATCTTTCGCCACACGGATTCGAACGCCTCTACGCAGTGCCCGGTCGCGACGACTTGATGATGCGCACCAACGGCGCGCTCTACGCGGTGTTCAGTCAATCCGCTTACATCCGCGACCCGCAGAAGAAGGGTGCGCTGAAAGCAGTCGTGCCTGCCGCCACGATTTTCTATATCGGCCGCCCGGACTTCCGCGTGATCCCCAGTACCGGCGTTCGTGATATCAACTTCATTCATGACGATCACGGCGATTACTCCAAGCGACCGTCGACGGCCATGACCAGCATGAACGGCGTGCAGCGAATGGATGGAACGCCGATTGATGGGCGCGCTGCAGTTGCGCAATCGGCGCGTATTGATGGCCGAATCGACGCACCCGCGACGGCTAAGACTGTTCGCGCACCCGACGAAGATATTTCGTATCCCGCGCGCTCCCCTGAACCCATGGGCCCGCCATCGCCGGATGCTGTGGACCGATCAGCCGCTCCCGTGCTGCGTGCCTCGCAACCTGGCTTCAGCGACCGCATCGATGAACTCATGCGCCGCGCCAAGAAGGCGCAGTAGCCCCGCGTGCATTTCCGAACCGTTTGCATGACCATCGCACGTGCCGGGCATTGGCGCAACACCGCGCCCGTGCGCGCTGTCACGCCTTCACGGATCGGCACGCCTTCACGCACCATCGGGTCCTCGTGCTGCATCCGTCATCTTGCCAGTCGCCTTCGCTTCACGCTTCTCGCGTCATGCGCTGTTGCATTCCTCACACCCATCGCCGTGGCGCGTGATATTCGCCCGCGTTTCGATTCCGTCGTCTGCACACCAGGCGGCGTGGCGGCCATTGCTTTGGAACGTACCGCGCTTTCGGAGTGGCCCGCCCGCATTCCTGTCAAGATTGGCGCGCTGCAATCGCAAGCGACCTTGGTACTCATCGCGCCGCGCCCCGATGATGGACTGCGTTCTTGGACGCGCGCGCCCGCGCAGGTTGATGTTGCGCTGGTTTCGGAGCTTCCTGAATCACCCGAACCAGAGACGCTTGGTGGCATCTTTGCCATGGTGGAACTTCCTGCATCGGGCGAAGGCTCCATTGAAATTGGCGGCGTGACCATGACCGTGCATTGGTTGCCCGCGCCCAAACGCGTGCGCGCCGACGCCCCGGTGTTGTTTGTCCCAGCCACTATTTCTGATGATCGCCCGGACCCCAACACACCATTTGAATTCTGGCGTTGGGCATTGATTGCCGAACGCCAAGGTGCACGCATCGGCGAACCGCGCGGGCGTGCCGCTGAAAAACTGTGGGCACGTCATGTGCAAAGTCTTTGGCTCGGAGCGCTGGAACGCGTGCGTGCAACAAGCCGCGGTGTGCACGATGAACTCAGCGATCTTCTTGCTGGTGTCGTAGAAGACCCGGACTACGCGCGATCCGTGGCCGCGTGGGTAGTGCGCCCCGAAGATCTGCGAACGCTGCTCGCCTTACTTGTTGATCACCAGCGCAACAACGCCGAGATAGTTGAGGCTGCACTCACTTGGGCACGTGGTCGTTGGACGTGCACCATGTGGGTTGAAGAGGATTGCGGCGACCGCATCAGGCTGGCGGTTGCAAATCCCACTTCTGGCGAGCGAATTCTGCATCTTTCCTGGAGTGGATCTGCTGGCGAATCCAGCACGTCTGCGTTGGTGGTGCCGCCGCATCGCATCGCGCGTGCCTGGGTTGATCGGCCGCCACTTCAGCCAAGTGCCGATGCCTACAACAACGATCGCACGCGCACGGAATCGCTGGAAGCCACCGATGGCGAAGCGCACATGAAATTGATGGTGGGCGGGCGTGAATATCCGGTCAAGCCACCAGCGTTGGCGTTCGGTGCATTTATGCCACCGCTGTCACTGGCAGATATTCAATCTTCATCGATCGAACCGATCGCTCCCGCGTGGCAGACATCAGCATCGTTACGTTGTCGCGCGGGCCGCTGGGAGTTGTTTGTCGAAGCGTTCCGCCCGCAGGATGCACCTGCGCCAGAGCGAGACGAGGTCATCGTGCGCATTGGCGATGCAAGTGACCCATCGCGCGTCTTACGGATCACTGGTGATGGCGCGCTGGAGATGAAATTGGGCGATGACGACGGGGTTGCCGTCGGCTTCATGGCGTGGACCGATCGGTGGCGCGCGCGCGTAGAGATTCCTGAGAAGTGGCTCGGTACCCCAACCCCGGGCGCGCGACCGTTGTTGCTCTCTGTGGAGCGCGTACCTGGCCCAGCGCAGCCGCGCCAATGCGCCGGACTTTCGCGGCCCGCGTGGTTGCCAAGCGCCCCGCCAATCTTGGTTGATCTGGGACTCTGGGGCAACTTGGGCCGCTAAAGCAGCAAGTGGCAGGTGGCGATCTATACTCGCGCACCGATGCACGAAGAACCGCACGAACCGCAGCCAGTATTGCATCCATCGCTTGCACCGGAAGCGAGCGGCGTTGTTGATATCGCTGAGCCCGCGCGTAAGCCGCGCGTCATTGCACTTCTCAATCAGAAGGGCGGGGTGGGCAAGACCACCAGTACCGTGAATCTTGGCGCCGCATTTGCGCGCTACGGGCAGCGCGTTCTGCTGGTTGATCTTGATCCGCAATCCAATCTATCGCTGCACTTTGGCGTTGAAAGTGGACCGGAACAGCGCACGATTCGCGATCTGCTTCTTGACCCAACATGTCGCATCGAAGACGCAGTGCAAACGGCGCGTGCTGGACTGGATTTCATTCCAGCCGTTACGGAACTGGCGCTTGTGGAAGGTGAACTTGCGCAGCAAGAAGGCATGCAAACCGTACTGCGCTCCAAGCTTGAGCCTGTCTACGGAAGTTACGATGTGGTACTTCTTGACTGTCCGCCAAGCCTGGGTGTGCTGAGCGTCAATGCGCTCACCGTTGCGGACGAAGTGTTTGTACCGATGCAGGCGCACTATTTGCCACTGCGTGGCCTTGAGAAACTCCTGCAGACCGTGCATTTGATTTCTCAGGGACTCAATCCAGCCATTCGTGTCACCGGCATTCTGTTGTGCATGCATGACGGTTCATCAAGTCACGCACGCGCGGTCATCGGCGAGATCGAATCACAACTGGCGCAATTCCGCGGTATGGATGTGCCATGGTCGACCGCCACGGTGCTTGATCCGCCCGTGCGTCGCAACATCAAACTTGCCGAGGCACCGTCGTTTGGCCAGACCATCTTTGATTACGCCCCAAAATGCCCAGGCGCTGACGACTATCGACGCATTGCCGAGCAGTTGCTGATCGGCTGGGGCTTGCCGCACGGCTCGTTCGATGGTGCGGCAGCAGGCGGCAATGACTCGGGTGCTGCCGTGCCGAAGAAGCGCAAGGCAACCAAGGTGACGAAGCGCGGAGTGAGTGCAGCGCGCGGAGCGGCAGCGAAGTCAACGAAGTCGGCTGGGTCCTCGAAAACAGCGAGCAAATCCGCGAAGAAGTCGGCGAAGATCTCGGCGAAGTCCGCGAAAGCCGCATCCAAGATCACGAAGAAAGCAAACGCCACGAAGGCCAACGCCTCCAAAGCAGCGCGCGCGGCACGAGCGATCAAAGTGACCAAGGCTGGACGCACGATCACCATGGCAAAGTTCACGAAGAGTGCGCGCACGACCTCCAAGGCAATGCTCGCGAAGGTTGCGCGAGCATCCAAGCCAGCACGATCAGCCAAAGCATCAAAGCCTGCAAAAGCCGCAAAGTCCACAAAGTCTGCAAAGCCGACCAAGCGCCCCGCTCGCCGATCGTTGCGATCTGGCGGGCTGAGCCTCTGACGCGCCCATGACGGACCTTCGCGTATTGCCACTCGGCACGCCGGCCGCACTTGCCATCCGCAACATACGGATTGCATGGATCATTGCTCTGGTGTTTGTTCTTGTCACCACGCTGTGGCCGCGCTTGTCGATCGGTTCCGGCGAATCACCCATCGATAAGTTGATTCATGCGGCTGCGTTTGGTGTCCTTGCAGCATTGTTTGTTTACACGCGGTGGTTGCGTTCACTGTGGTGGTCATTGCTCTTCATGGTCGCCCTCGCCGCGCTCGACGAGGTATTGCAGATGATCCCGCAACTGGGCCGCTCGGCTGATCTGGATGACTGGGGCGCTGATGTGGTTGGCATCGCCATCGCTCTTGCTTTCTGCATGGCAGCGCGACCGGTTGGGGCGGATGCCGCGCGGCTCATTTCGCAACGGCGCAGCATTGCCGCTGATTTGCTGTTTGTACAACCGACCGCGTGGCTGCACCTTGCCACCGTGGCGGCGCTTGGATTTGCGGCGGGCGCGCCGCTTGGCGTCCTGCTTGATTCGTGGTTCATACGCAAGGGCCCGCAACCGTGGCAGTACGGCTTCATCGGCGGCATGCTGGGAATGGCCGTTGGCGTGCACGCCCTTTGGGAAGCAGGTGTCCGCGCGCGCGTGCGTCGCGCAACAAGTGAGCAGCCGTGCCTCGCATGTGGAGCTTCTTCGCAAATCATCGCCGCCGCCGCGGATGTCGGCGCTCCAATCGCCAGCACTCCAGCGCCTGAAACCAATCAATGCACGCGCTGCGGCACCGTACGACACGCGACCGATTGGGCACCGATCGCACCACTGCAAGCCAGTGCAGAACTGAGTGCATGCCTGCTACCGATCCTGCTGTCAACGGTGGCGCTGGTCTTGCTGAGCGTCACCTTCATCACCATCGTCACCACGCTCCGGCTGCGCAGTGAATTTGTACTTCGCATCGATAGCTGGTATCAGATGCTGCCAGCGGACGCGCGCATTCTTGGTGACATCGCCACGGTGGCGTTGATCGGCGCGTGTGGACTTGCTGCATGCAGGCGCCGCATTGCAGCGCGCGTCGATCAATGCGGCGCGTCATGTCTTGGATGCGGATTTGACTTGCGTGCCACAACGCCTGCAGCAATGACCGGAACATGCCACGAATGTGGTGGAGGATTTGTCCGCCTTTCAACCTCCACGCCGAGCGCACTGCCGGAACGTAGCGCGTCGCCCGGCTAATCATTTGCCCGGCTCGATCCACGGTCATTGCTCCCCCTGCACGCATCCACGCGTACTACGATTCCACTATGTCTCGCACAGCGATCATCGGAGCCGGACTTGCAGGTCTTTCCTGCGCGCACGCGTTGCAGAAGCGCGGCGTTGACTGGACCATCTTTGAAGCATCCGATGCCGTGGGCGGCCGCGTCCGTACCGACATGGTTGATGGATTCCGCCTCGACCGCGGCTTTCAGGTGTATCTCACGGCGTACCGCGCAGCCCGTGAATTGCTGGAATATGCGCCCCTCAACTTTCGAACCTTCCGTGCCGGTGCGGAAGTCTTCGACGGCCGTGGTTTCACGCAAATTTCGCATCCGCTCCGTCATCCGCTCTCGGCGATTCGTGGCCTCGCTGCTCGTCCAGGCATGGCGCTTGATTTCGCGCGCCTCGCACCGATGGCACTTGACGCCGTTCGCCATCCCATCTTGAAGCCAGGCGTCCCTGCTGGCAGCACGCTCGATGAACTGCGCCGCATGGACCTTGGCATGGCCACCGTGGATGGCTTCATGCGCAGTTTCTTCGGCGGCGTATTTCTTGACCGCACGCTTGGCACAGACTTCAGTCAGTTCCAGTACATCTTTTCGACATTCGCGCGCGGGCAAACCGTTGTGCCCGCACTGGGCATGGGCGAGATACCCAAGCAAATCGCGGCATCGCTGCCAGCGGAACGTATTCGATTGCGCGCGCCCGTCAGCAGTATTGCTCGTCGCGGCAAATCGTTTGCAGTGCGCAATGCCAACGGTGACGAATCGATGTTCGATGCCGTCGTGTTGGCCACGGATATGGCCGCGGCGCACGCACTTGATGCTCGTATTAACTCGCGCGCGTGGTGCTCCAACGTCACGTTCTACTGGGCGTGTGACGTTGGGCGATTGCCCGCGCCGCTGCACCAACCGACGCTCTTTCTTGACGGCACCGGCGATGGCCCAGTGAATCACGCGGCCTGCCTCTCCAGCGTTGCACCTGAATACGCGCCAGCCGGTCAGTCGCTCATTGCACTCACCATGGTGGACGTGGATTGGGCGGTCGAAAGCATGTCCAGCCTCACCGCACGCATGGTGGTGCAAATGGAGCGATGGTTTGGCACTGGTGCCATGCGCGGTTGGCGCCTACTGCGCATGGATCGCATTGTGCGCGCTTTGCCACGTCAGCACACCGCAGACATCCACGCCCGACCATCCACGGAGATTGACGACGGCATGTTTGTTGCCGGCGACCACGTCACGGATGGCTCCATCGATGGCGCCGTCCGAAGTGGCACGCTTGCATCCGAGGCCGTGTTGCGTTGGTTCAACCGCTGACCGGCACGGGGTCCGATGTCACCGTCAGCACGCCCGTCGACATCTTCGGTTGCACGCCGTTCTGAATGATTTCCACGCGGACAGTGCGGTCGTCCTTGCGATAGGTGAGGCTGGCAGTGGATGCGCTCAACGTCTGTGACGCTAGTTTCCAACCGGCCTGATCAAATCGAGCCATGGTCTCACCGACGCGAGCATTCAAATTACTGATTGGACCCTTGTACGAGAACTGACCGGCGGTAACGCGCCCTTCGGATTGGCGCAGGCCGGAACTGTCGCGCGGAACCATTCCAGGAATCTGTGGCAAGTCAGACTGCAGCACGCTGTCTGGCTCCGTGCTGCATCCCGTCGCCGAGAGTACGGCGGCGGAGACGGCAAGCAGGGCGATGGCTGTCGGTAGGCGTCGCATCTGTCCGATACAAGGTAACCGCGCCGACCGCCGCGCGCACAACCATGGGTCGAGGATTCGAACGCCACGCTCGCACCTTCACGGTGCTCACCTTCATCAGCCGAATCACGGGCTTCGCCCGGGACGCGCTGCTGGCCCGCGTCTTCGGCGCCGGCGCGGTAATGGACGCGTTCAATTTCGCTTTCCAAGTTCCCAACCTGTTCCGCCGCCTGTTCGGCGAGGGCGCGCTCACCGCCTCGTTCCTGCCCGTCTACACCAAGCTTGACCGCGACCACCCGGACTCCGCGCGCCAATTCGCGGGATTGATGCTGGCGCTGCTCGCGGTGCTGCTCTCCGGCGTGACCATCGTCGGCGAGATCGCCCTGTACTTCATCCACGACATGAGCGAATCGCCGATGCTGGGCATTCAGCTGTTGATGGTGATGCTGCCGTACATGCCGCTCGTATGTTTGGTTGCGCTGGTCGGCGCCATGTTGCAGACGCACGGCAAGTTTGGACCAAGCGCGGCCAGCCCGATCATTCTGAATGTCACCATTGTTGCCGCCGCGTTCTATGGCAGTTACTACGCGGTGAACGCGGGCATGACTGAGCACGTGGAGCCAGTGCCGCACATTCAGATGGTGGCGTGGAGCGTGATCGTGGCAGGATCGTTGCAGTTAGTCTGGAGTCTGTGGTCACTCCGGCACTACCGCATTCGACCGCACTTTGATATGAAGCCAAGTTGGCCGCACATGAAGGAAGTGCTTTACAAAGCGCTCCCCATGCTCTTGGGCCTTGGCATCTTCCAAGTGAATACCTTTGTTGATGGCTTGGTTGCTAGCTATCAAACCATGGTTGGACCCACCATCTTTGGCGTGGACTATCCGCTTCCGCCTGGCAGCATGACCGTCTTGAGCTACGGTCAGCGCCTCTACGAATTCCCACTCGGCGTATTCGGTGTAGCCATTGCCACGGCCATCTTCCCTGCACTTGCGCGCGAGTCAAACGATCCAGATCGATTCATGGCAACGCTGCGCCGCGGCATGCGGCTGAGTTTCTTCATTGGCTTTCCCGCCAGCGTTGGCCTAGTGCTGGTGCGCGAGCCGCTCGCTGCGGCGATCTTCCAAGGCGGCAAGTTCAGCCACGAAGACGTGCAGAAGGTGGGATTCGTGCTCGCGATGTACGCGCCCGCCATCTGGGCGTACTCCATGCAACAACTTTCCACGCGCGCGTTCTACGCATTGGGCGACAGCGTGACCCCGGTGAAAGTCAGTATCTGGATGGTGGCGCTCAACTTTGCGTTGAACATGGTTCTGATTTGGACCCCGCTTGGCGTTGGCGGGCTTGCACTCAGTACGGCGATTGCGGCGATCGTGCAGATCATCATCATGACCCGGATCATGCACAAGCGCATGGGCATCATCATGGATCGCGAGACGCGTGCCTCATTCGCGCGCACGATCGCAGCGAGTGCAGCCATGGCAGGCGTTGCTGGCCTGGCGTCCCTTGCATTCAGTGGTCATGACACCTGGCTCTGGAGTGTTGCTGCCACGCTGGTGCTCGCGGGTCTCGGAATCGTCACCTACATGGCAGCCGCCCGGCTCCTCAAGATGCCCGAACTCGGCTGGGCCATCCGCGGTAAATAGGTGCCGTTCACCCCTGTCCCTATTTACGCCCCCGCCGACTTCCACGCCCCCGTCTGCGCATCGCGCTCCACGCGTCGATACACCGTGTCGCGCTCCACCGCCATGAACCCCGCCTCGCGGATCGCGCGCGCCAAATCACCAACACTTGTCTCCTGGTGATTGCCTTCGCCGACCGCCTTGGTGATGTCGTACCACACCACCGTGCCGTCAATGTCGTCAGCGCCCGCCTGTAACTCCAACTGTGCCATCGGCAACGTCTGCATGATCCAGAACGCCTTCACGTGTGGGAAGTTGTCGAGCATCAAGCGCGCAATCGCTAGCGTGCGCAGGTTCTCCAACCCCGTCGGCCCTGGCAGATACTCAAGCTCGCTTGCATTCGGAAAGAACGGCAGCGGAATAATCGTCTGGAAATACCCAGTCTTCAGCCCGCGCGAACCCGGCATCGGCAGTCGCTCGTGCGGATAGTTCGCAGCAGGGCCAGTCAGCACTACCGCGCCGTTCGCGTCCTTCTTAATGCCTTGCGCATCAGCCCACGCACTCAGCGTGTGGTCTTGTTGCAGTCGCAAGAGTTCCATGTGATGCAGCCGCTCGCTGCGTTCTTCAATGTGCCCGTACAACATGGTGGCATTCGAGTTAATCCCTAATTCATGCGCCGCGCGATGCACATCAAGCCACTGGTCGCTACGAATCTTGCCCTTGAACGCCTCATCGTGCACGCGATCATCAAAGACTTCCGCGCCGCCGCCAGGCAAACTGCCAAGCCCCGCCGCGATCAGATCCCGCAACACTGCAAGCACGCCTTGGTACCCATCACCGCCGCGCTTGGAGATGCGCTGCAGATGCACAATCTCCACCGCAGTGAACGCCTTGATATGAATCTGCGGCGCTTCCTCGCCGATGGCACGCAACATGTCGGTGTAGTAACTAAACGGAAGCCACGGATGCAGCCCGCCCACGATGTGCATTTCCGTAGCACCGCTCTCGCGTGCCTTGCGCGCTTCTGCGCGGATGTCATCCAAGTTGTGTTCGTACGCGCCGTCCTGATCCTTCTTGCGATGGAACGCGCAGAACTTGCAACTGAGGGCACAGATGTTCGAGTAATTCAGATGCCGATTGATGTTGTAAAAAACCGCATCGCCGTGCAGACGCCGGCGCACCATGTCAGCGAGGCGGCAGACTTCATGAATGTCCGCGGTAGCAAAGAGCACCGCGCCATCGGCCGCGGTGAGCCGCTCGCCCGTCTCCACTTTGCGGGCGATCTCAGTGAGCGCCGGGTCGCGGCGGCGGGTGCGCAGGGCGGGGTGACCCACCACTGCAGGTGCAGCGTGAGCGCCAGAAATAGGTGCAGCAAGCGTCATAGGGAGGAAAGGATAGGCGGGATGGCAGGTCCAGCGAACCGCCGCGTCACCCCGGGCGTACCCTTATTCAGCATGAGTCTCCAGGCCAACGTGACCACCCTGACCGCTCGCACGGCGCGCAGCCTCCACCAGGGTGGTCACACAGGCCTCCTGTCCGCGCTCCTCCTCAGCCTCATGGCCATGCTGGCAGCCACGCCCGTGTGCCGTGCCGCCACCGATTCCAACATCTCTATCACCGTGGATCGCACGGTCAATTTCCACTCCAACTGGACGCTTTCGGTCAGGCTTCGCACGCCCTCCGATCCCACCGCGGCTTCGGCCGCTGCCGGACCGACGCTTGTAGCCGGTACCAATGGCAGTCATGGGTTCTTCTCTGTGAACACCATGCCGTTCATGTATGTCAACCCGTACTTTGATCCCTACCGCAATTCGTTTGGCGGTCTCAATGGTCTCGTGATTCGTTACAACTCCAACGGAAACAGTTTCGTCGCGTTTGGCAGCCAGCCCACGCTGGGCGCTGGCAACCCGACCACCATGTTCATCACTTACAACTCGCGGAAGGATCGCCTCACCGTGGTTCTTGGAAGAGTGCGCAAGGTCATTCCGAACGTTCACAGCGCATTAGCAGCGCTGGGCCTTGCGGATGATCCCACCGTCTACATTCGGGACATCGCCGCGCAAGTGACCGCTGGTCGCGTGTCCGCCATCAACGGTGTGCAGTTCAACGCAACAGCGCCACAATGAGCGCGCGAAGCGTTCACTGTGGCGCTGTTGCAATAGGACTCGGTTCAAGCCCGAGGATTGAGACCTCGGCACTCAAACCAAGCTCTTTATGACTTCGGAGCCGGCGCAGAGTCGCTCTGCGTGGGTGTGTCCATTGGCTTCATCGTCATCGGATCGCGCAGCGGCAAGTCAATACTCTTGCCACCGAAGAACTCAGACATCTTGGCGCGGCCGGTCTGATCGCCAGGGGCAATCTCGTCCCACTTGCCGACCACCATTACTGCCATGTCATCAAAGTTGAGGTACTTCTTGGCAACCCGCTGAATGTCAGCGGCGGTCACCTTCTGAATGGAATCGCGATAGCGCTGCCAGTATTCCGGGTCGCGACCAGTCCATTCGTCCGCAACAAAGATGCCCAGCGTTGCGTCCTTGCTTGAGAACTGACCAGGGAAAGCCTCGATAAAGCTCTTCTTGGCAATCTCCAGTTCTTCCGCACTGACTGGCTCGTCCTGCATGCGCTTGAATTCTTCGCGCATCAACTTGATGGCCAGCGCCACGGTTCCGTTCTTCGATTCAAACGCGCCGGCAAACTGTCCTGGGTAGTACACGCCTGCTTCGAATCGTGAACCGACGCTGTACGCCAAGCCTTCGTTGGAACGAATGTTGCTCATGAGACGGCTGGTGAAACCTCCACCACCAAGAATCTCATTCATCATCTCAGCGCTGAAGTAATCCGGATCGTCGCGCTGGATACTGCGGCGGCCGATACGAACCTTGCCCTGTGGAATGTCCTTGGCAACGCGGTACACGCCTGGCTTGAACACATTGGTTGGCGCAGGCGGATTTGAGGCCATATCGCCACGCTTCCAGCCGTCCAATCCCGCAGCAAGGCGCTTCATCATGTCATCGGGATTGAAGTCGCCGGTGACAGAGATGATGAGGTTGCCGGGCTGAATCAACTTGTCGTGTTGCGCGCGCAACTTCTCGGGAGTGATGGCATCCCAGCCATCCTTGGTGGCCTGCTGACTTTCAAAGCAGTCCTCGCCAAAGACCAGGTACTTCCACTCGCGACCGAGGATCTGTCCAGCCTCGTCGTTGCGTTGCTTCATGCCTTCCGTTGCTTGGCCACGCATGATGTTCAGGCGATCCTGGTCATAGCCCGGATTGCGCAACATGTCGAAGAAGAGCGTCATGCTCTGATCGAGGTTGGAACTCAACGTGTTCATGTTTGCAACCACTGCACCCTGACCACCGCTCACCCCAACATTGGTGGCAAGGAAGTCAAACTTCTCGTCAAGATCAGCGGGCTTGATGGTGGCAGTACCGCCGGTGCGCGTCATCGCCGCCATCACAGCAGTGAGTCCAGGCGTGTCCTTGGGATCAAGCCATTGTCCACCCTTGAACGTCAGCGTCAGTGAAACCAGCGGGAACTCCTTGCTCGGCGCCATGTAGACGGGGGTGCCGTCTGGCAGGGTGCGTCGGAAGTCCTTCGCCTTTGGCGGCGTGAAATCAAGGGCCGCAAACTTCAACTCTTCCGGACGAGCTGGCAGTTGGGCGGATTTGTCTGCAACCCATGCGGCCGGGGCAGTGGCGGCTGCATCCGCCTTGACCTTGGTTGCTGGCTGCAAATCAGCCATGGGAACGGTCTTGGCATCGGTTTTGGCTTCGGATGGTGTGCCTGCCTTGGCAACAGCCTTGGTATCGGCGTTGCTTTCCTTGGTTGTGGCAGTGCTCTGCGGTGATGCACATCCAGCAAACGCTGCGCTGGCTGCAATGAGGGCGATAGTGGCGATGTTCTTCATGGTGTGTTCCTATGTATGTCTGGCGTGTGATGCAGTACAGCGGTTACTTGGCGGACTTCTCCAGCTCAGCAATCCGCGCTTCCATCTTCTTCATGAGGTACTCCATCACGGGTGCCATTTGCGGTGGCACCTGAGCTGCTTGGTCACGCAACTGCGTCAGGCCTTCCTTCAACTTGTCTGCATCCTTCTCTTCGCCAATCTTCTTGGCAGCCTGGCGGGCCATGCCTTGCATCGGTCCTGGCAGTGCTGCCAACTCTGGATCAGCCGCCATGGTTGCGCCCGCCTTGCGGGTGTAGGTGGCTACTGAACGATTGGTCTTGTCAAAGTATTGGTTTGCAACACGCTTGATGTCTTCGGCAGTCACTGCCTGAACTTTGGCGCTCTCCTTGTTGATTTCGCTCCAGTCGCCAAGGGCTTCAGCCTGTGCCAACTGGATGAGCAGGAAGAAGTTGCTCTGCAAGCGGCGATAGCTGTCCGCCATTGCCTGATTCTTCACCTTCTGTAACTCTTCTGCTGGGACTGCTTCCGTCTGCAACTTCTTCAGTTCCGCGTACCAGCCTTCTTCGAGCTGCACTGGAGTGGATTCACCCTTGGTCTCGGCCTCAAACGAAAACGCTCCGGCGTACTTGCGCGAGTCCTGCTGCGCGCCGGCGCTACTTGCAACCTTGCTGCCTTCAACCATGTCCTTGTACAGACGACCAGTCCGACCATTGAGGATCGAACTCATGACATCCAGCGCATATGAATCCTTGTGCTGGAACCCAACGGTGTGGTAGCGAATCTCCACCTGTGGCTGTGTTTCAGCTTCGGCCATCATGCGCATCTCTGCGCCTTGCTTTGGTTCAAGCGTCACCACCGGTGGCGGGGCAACTTTGCCTGGCTCCAGTCGACTGAAATACGTAGTGATGGTCTTCTTGGCTGCCGCTGGATCAAAGTCACCCACAATGATGCCAACAAGATTGTTGGGGCGGTAGTACGTATTCCAGTACTTCATCGCCTCATCCATGCTGTAACTATTGAGGTCGCTGGTCCAGCCGATCACTGGCCACGAATAGGGGCTGGCCATCCAGAACATGCTGTCGAACTGCTCTTGAAACACGCCAGTGGGCGTGCTTTCCGTGCGCAAGCGACGTTCTTCATGCACCACATCGCGCTCGCTGTAGAACTCGCGGAACACGCTGTTGTTGAGGCGATCGCTCTCCATCCAAGCCCACAGCTCAAACTTATTGCTGGGCACATTGATGAAGTAGAAGGTCAGGTCGTAGCTAGTGAAGGCATTCATGCCAGTGCCACCGGCCGCGGTGTAGATCTTGTCAAACTCATCCTTGACGATCGTTGACAGCGCGGTCTGCTGCGCCTTGAGGTTGGCAATCTGCTTCTCCAAGTCGGCCTTGCGCTGCGTGCCAGTGGGGGTGGCAGCATCGGTCTTGGCAAGCTCAACTTCCAGCTGCTTGATTTCCGCGTCGCCCGCCTTGCCTTGCTGCTCGTCCATCAGCGACTTCAACTCTGCACGCAGGCGCGCAAGTTCCGGGGTGTCGTTCTTGGCATCCCATGCGTCGGCGATGGTTCCCTTGAAGTAGCTGTTGTACTGCGCACTCCAAGTGAGTTGGTTGATCTTGTCGCGGATCGCCTTCTGGCGGGCGCGGTAGTCGGCATCGCGCGCCGAATCGCGGGTGCCGATGGCGTCGGTCCCCTTGAACATCATGTGTTCAAAGAAGTGACTGATGCCAGTGATGCCAGGGCGCTCATTGACTGAGCCCACCTTAGCCAGCCAGCCAGCCGCCACGGTGTTCGGCTGATCATGCCGCGGCACCAGCAGAAACTTCATACCGTTGGGAAGGGTGAAGACTTCAGGCTCCACCTGCTGGGCGCGAGCCGCAGGGGCGAAGGCGAGGGTGGCGGCAAGCAGGGTGACAATGGTGGCGAAGCGCATGCAGTTCTCCGTTGCGGTGAGGTGTCTGGCGTGGTTCCGGGACCACAAATCCGGGGTCGCGCAGGGTACTGCGCGTAATCCGACCAAGTGGGGTATTGAATTGGGCGTCTTTGGGGATATTGTTCCCAATATGGCAGATACCAACGATCCCGTTCTCGGACGCTTCTCCCGTTGGATGGTTACCTGTGTTGTTGGTGGCATGTTGGCGGTTGCCTCGCAAGCCGACGCGCAACTGCGTGTGGTTGTTTACAACTGCACTGGTCTCGCGGGCAATCAGGCAGCACTGAAGGCGGTGATCGCGTCATGTCACACAGATAACGTGGCGGGTTACGCGGCGCCCGTGGCGCTCTTTCAGTTTGCCGAGGTGCACACCTCGGATGCGGCGCCACTCTTAGCCCTTGTGAATCAAGCAGCGCCGGCGGGTTACACCTACGCGCTTGCCACCTACACCGGCGCTGGTCAAGACGGAGTGAGCGGTGCCGAGGCAGTGATTTATCGAACAGACTTGATGACCGAAATTCCGTCGGCGCATGTGGACTTACCAACGGGTGGAAGTCGAGACTCCGATCGCTGGCTCTTCCAGTTGAACGGCTACTCCTCAACTGCCGCGCGTTTCTACGTGTACGGATCGCACTTGAAGGCTTCCACTGGCTCTGCCAATGTGGATTCTCGACTCGCGGGCGTGCAGTCACTTCGCTCAAATTGCGATGCGCTGGGTGTTGGCGTACGCGCCCTGTACTGCGGCGACATGAACTTCTACACCAACACCGAGAGCGGCTACGCAGCGTTCATGGCGGCGGGTAACGGTGCTGCAGTTGATCCACTGGGGACCGCAAACTGGACCGGCGCCTCCAATGCATGGAAGCACACACAGAGCCCGCGCGACATTCTTGCGGACGGCCTGATCGGCGGTGGAGTTGACGATCGCTTTGACTTCTGTCTTCCCACCACGCAAATGATGGACGGCAACGGTATCGCCTTCATTCCCGGGAGTTACCGTTGTGTGGGTAATGACGGCAATCACTACAACCTTGCCATCAATGCAGGCACAAACTCATACTTTCCTGGTGACTCGGCGCGCTCCAATACGCTTGCCGCAAACCTCTTTGCCGCCGCCGACCACATGCCCGTGTTGGCAGATTTCCAAGTGCCCGCATGGAACACCGCGGTGCTCGGCACTGTGCCCACGCGCGTCATGCAAGGCGCAACCGCCGTTGTCGCGCAAGTGCGCGTCGCTAACGATGCTCCTGGCAACAACGTCATCGGCGTTGACGCGCTTGACTACACCGTCACTGGTACCGGAGTGCTTTCCGGCGTTCTCTCTGGCAGCGCGGTACTGACGCCCTCCTTCACCACGGTGAATGTCCCCGTCGTCACTTCGACGGTTGGCCTGCGCACCGGCACCGCCACGGTGACAAGTAGCAACGAAGCTGTTCAGAATCCCAGCATCGCGCTGCCAGTGAGCGTGCAAGTGTTGCGGGTCAGCAATGCTTCGTTCTCGACTACTGCTGATGCCAATACGGTCACCATCCCCATGATCGCCACGGTTGCGGGTCCAGCGGTCGATGAATTGATCGCGGTTGCAAACTTCGGTTTCACCGCCGACCAAGCGACCCTCGATATTGACTCGGTGCAGATTCCTACGGGACCGTTCTCGTATGTCAGTGGTACTGCAACGGGCATCGGCGCAACGCCTGGAAGCGTTCGCGTTCGTTTCAATCCCACCGGCTTAACCCCTGGTGTCTACACCGCCAACGCCACCATTCATGTCAGCGATGAAAATGTCCCCGGTGCTGCAACAGCGCAGATTGTTGCCTCGCTCAGCGCCACCATTGGCGGCGGTAATCCTGCTGACCTGAATGGAGACGGCCTGGTGGGCGGTGCCGACCTTGGAATCATGCTGGCGAGTTGGGGTAGCCCTGGTCCAGCTGACCTGGATCACAACGGCACCGTTGGCGGCAGCGATGTGGGCATTCTGCTTGGAAATTGGGGCTAACTCGTACAGGGACGGATCTCCCGCGCCGGAATTGAATGCAGACTTCTGAACTCATGGCCCCGCGTCATTCTTGTCATCATGTTGGACTCGCCGCACTTGCAGTGGCGTGTGCTGCGCACTGTCCATCAACAGCGGTCGCAGACACAGCAGTGCTGCGATCAGTTGCCGATGTGACACTGATCGAACCCAATGACGGCCTGCAATACGCATTGGGCGCTGCCTACAACATCTATTGCGGTCGAGTGGGCGTGAATGGCGGTGGCACGTTGCGTCGAGCAGTGGTGCGCTTTGACCTCTCAACCATTCCCGCTGGCTCCACCATTCTTTCGGTGAGCTACAAGGCGTACCTGAGTCAGACCAATTCCGGCGCGAACGACTGCAAGTTGCATCGCATGCTTGCTCCGTGGGGCGAGGGAACCAGCTTTGCATTCGGCGGCGGCGGCACGAGTCCCGAAGTGAACGACGCCACGTGGACATACAACTTCTGGCCAACGTCAACGTGGGCTGTGCCGGGTGGGGTATTTGTTCCCACCGCCAGTGCCACCAAGAGTGTGAACGCAGTGGGCTTCTACACCTGGGCCGCCGTCCCCGCCTTGGTAGCGGATGTTCAAGCGTGGCTCGATACACCCGCCGTCAACTACGGCTGGGTGATGGTGGGCAACGAAGCCACGCTGGAAACCGCAAAGCGCTTTGATTCACGGGAAAGTTCTGACATCACCCACCATCCAACAATCACCGTGGTTTACACGCTTGCATCAGCAGTGCCCGGTGATTTAAACGGCGACGGCAAGATCAACGGCGCGGACCTAGGCATTCTGCTTGCTGCATGGGGCGGAACGGGACCAGCGGACTTGAATCGCAATGGAATTGTGGATGGGGCAGACCTTGGAATCTTGTTGTCCAACTGGCAGCCGTAACGCGCGATGGCGGTGGGGGCGGGATTGATGCACCGCATCATCGATGCGCTAGTGCGCCGCTCGGGTTCAAAGATTTACGCAGTCACCTTGAGCATCTTGGGAATGCCACCGACCGGGCGATCGTTCGCACACTCAAGTGCAGCGATAGCGTCAACGGCTTCGATGCCCTTAGTGACCTTGCCGAATGCCGTGTACTTGCCATCAAGATGCGGCGCGCGGTCGAGGCATATGAAGAACTGACTGCCCGCGGAGTCTTCATGGACCGAACGCGCCATGGAGACCACGCCCTTTTCGTGCGGACGATCGTTGAACTCTGCGATCAGTTTCCACTCGGGTCCGCCGGTGCCGTCACCCTTTGGGCAGCCGCCCTGAATCATCAAGCCAGGAATGATGCGGTGAAATCCGGTGCCCAGGTAGAAGCCTTGCTTGGCAAGTTTCTGGAAGTTGGCCACATGGTGGGGCGCAACATCTTCCCAGAGCTCAAGCTCAATGGTGCCGTGTTCAGTCTCGATGGTCGCGGTGGGGTACTTCTTGGTTGCCATGATGACGGCAAGCGTAACGGGACGGCCGCTGCGGCGTGCGATGCGCTGGGCATGGCCTCATTACGGCGACATGAATTTGTGGATCGGACTTTCGATCGCGCGCGTGAGAAGCAAGTAACTGCGCTCCTTGGAAACAACCACCTCGCCACTGAGTAGCCAGGTGGTGCCGATCGGGCGTTGCCGAATCAACTTCTCCAGTTTGTGCAGTGCTTTGGTTGGTAGCACTTCCATGGATACTTCTGCGCCGTCATGCGCTCCAGTGCCCGCTCGTGCGGTGTCAAGGCGCGCGCGCCACACGCCGGTGACTGGATCGCGCAGTACGGACGCACGACGTTCCTGAAAGCGTGTTGCGGGCGGTAGCAACAGGCTGCGGTCGTATTGCACGATGTCACGCTTCACAGCGATACCCATACCACTTGCAGCGATACCGGCGTCAAGCGATCGTTCCAGCGAATCCGCAAAGCCATCATCAAGGCCCGCAAAGATGGCGGGGTTCGGCTCGTGTGAACGTCGATCAACCGGTGCGTGTCGCGTTGGGGTTGCGGCAAGTTCCGCAGAGGCAAGATCTGCATAGGCCTCAATCCGCGGTGGACGCGGTCCTTCTGCTTGTACGGATGCACGGCGAAGTTCTGCTGGAGCGATCCGTGCCAGCATGCCGGGCGCTGGTGGTGCGCGCAGCGCTACTACGGCTACTGGCAGCAAGTAGGCACGGTCATCACATTCGTAGATGGAGCCAGTAACTTCAAAGAGTGTCGGTGAATCGACGCGCGGATCGTCAAGGATCGCTTTCACATCATCGGCGTGATCGCATGGCATCACAAAGAGCGATCGCGGCGCACTGGTCACCATGCGATCGTTGAGGCGGAAGGTCAGCAGGCCAGGCTCACGCAGCGACGGCGCGAAGAAGCCCTTGACGCTGGCGAGGAAGGTTCCTTCGCTGAGGACGGGCGCCTCGGACTGCACGCGCGGGGTTTCGGTCTTGGAGCGCCTCAGCAGCTCCGGGCTCGCGGTGCTTTGGGGCGCTGCCGTGGTTGGCATCATGCCGTTGCGACCGAACGGGCTCGATGGCCCGCCGCCGACTTGGGCGGCGCAGGGGGTCGCCGCAAGGGCGATAAGCAGGGCGGAGGCGAGGTTTGGGGTCTTTCGGATCATCCGAAGGGGCAGAAGTGAGTGATTCGTTGCAATCTTGGTGGGGCGGATCGCTGTTTGCGTTGACGCGGAGCGAGTGCTGTGCCACTATACGACTTCGGCCGGCCGCGTACCCAAGTGGCCTAAGGGGACGGATTGCAAATCCGTTATTCGTGGGTTCAAATCCCACCGCGGCCTTTACGCTCGAACAGCGCGACGCCTTGCAGGCGGCGCGCTGTCTCGCTTCATGGCCACGGTGCGTCCCGGGCGGTGCCCGGTCCGCGGCGTCCGCGTGCGCGGTCGCCTGGGCTTTGGCGCCCGGGGCGCAAATACCACCGCGGCCTTTACGCTCGAACAGCGCGACGCCTCAAAGGCGGCGCGCTGTCTCGCTTCAGGGCCACGGTGCGTCCCGGGCGGTGCCCGGTCCGCGGCGTCCGCGTGCGCGGCCGCCTGGGCTTTGGCGCCCGGGGCGCAAATCCCACCCCAAATCGCCACTTATTCAGAAATTCGATAATTAACGGAGTATTCCCCTTGCGGAGTCCGCCCCTGAACGCCACCGTGTCTTTCTTCGGAACCATGTTTCGAACTTCACCCATGCCGCAGAACGCGCGTCGATCAGACACCATCACCGAGCAACAGCGCCTCGCGGCCATCAAGCGCCTAGCAGTCACTTACACGCCAGCCGAGGAGTGCTTCGACCGAATCACCCGCCTCGCTGCGCGCGTCTTTGAAACGCCGATAGCCACCCTCTCGGTGGTGGGAGATCAGCGAGTGTGGTTCAAGTCGCGCGTGGGCACGGTGATCAGCGAACTGCCGCGCATTGATACGTTTTCAAACTCGGTGATGGATCACGATGGTGCACTGGTTATCCCCGATGCGTTGGCTGACCCGCGCTTCGCTTGCTGTGAGATGGTTGTCAATGCGCCGTACGCGCGTTTCTATGCCGGTATCGCCATCCGTTCGCCCAATGGCGCAAAAATCGGCTCCTTGAGCGTGATGGACACCGGACCGCGGCACCATGTCACGATCGATGTTGGCTACTTACGTGATCTTGCGGCGATCACTGAAAATGAATTTCATCGGCGACATTTGACGGCATCACAGAAATCCATGATTACGGAACTTGGTGAGGCGCAGCGACGAGCAATCATGGATGACCTCACCGGCGTTTGGAACCGAAGTGGTCTGAACAGCATCCTCAAGCGCGAGTTCAGGCAATCGGCTGCAAGCGGCCTTCCGATTTCAGTAGCCATGTTGGACATTGATCACTTCAAGAAAATCAATGACTTGTACGGCCACGGTGCTGGGGACCTGGCGCTCGCGGAGGTGGCACGAAGGCTTCGCGCCGCTGCTCGACCGGTCGATTCGGTGACTCGGTACGGTGGCGAAGAATTTGCAGTGGTCCTTCCGGACTGTGACGAACAATCGGCGCAGGCGGTCGGCGATCGCTTGCGCGCGTGCATCTCTGCCACCCCGGTCACTGTGGGTAACTCCACTTATGTGGATATCACCGCTTCCGTGGGCGTTGCTACTGCGAAGCCAAAAACGGACATCAGCCTGCTACTGACCCGCGCCGACGGTGCGCTCTATGACGCAAAGCGGAATGGTCGCGATTGCGTCTGCGCCGCGCCCGCCACCATTGGATTCGGTTGAATCACCCCTGCTGCGCATCCGTATGATCCGTCGATGCCCGCTGTAGCACCCGTGGCCATCAAGAGCGTTCGCCTCAAAGTTGGTCTTGAAATCCACATTGAACTCGCCACGCGCAGCAAGATGTTTGCGCGTGCCGGTAGTCCTGGCAACCCAGAGTTCTACGACCGCGAACCCAACTCGCTGGTGACTCCAACCGTGGCCGCGCTGCCCGGCACGCTGCCAGTGATGAACCTGCGCGCTGTGGAGATGAGCATGATGGTGGGACTTGCGCTCGGTTGCAGTATTGCGCGCCGCTCCAAGTGGGACCGCAAGAACTACTACTACCCCGATCTCCCCAAGGGGTATCAGATCAGTCAATATGACCTGCCGCTCTGTCATGACGGCGCGTTTGATTTACCAGTGCCAGCCGGTGGAACACGCCGCATTGGAATCATTCGTGCGCACCTCGAAGAGGACACCGGCAAGCTCGGTCACGAATTGCCGGGTGGGCACCATTATGAAGGTTCGCTGGTGGATCTCAATCGCGCGGGCACGCCGCTATTGGAAGTGGTCACCGCACCCGACTTTGATTGTGCAGCGGATGTAGTTGCATTTGCGCAAGAACTGCGCGGTGTATGCCGATTCCTTGGTGTAACTGAGGGAATCATGCAGAAGGGCCACATGCGCTTCGAGCCCAACATCAACGTGATCATTGAGCTGGCCGATGGCACGGAAGTGAAGACGCCGATTGTTGAGGTGAAGAATCTCAACTCCTTCAAGGCCTTGCGCGGCGCCATTGAATTTGAGACTGATGCGCAAGTGACACGTTGGCGTGAAGATGGCAAAGTCATGGGCCCCGGTGCCAAGAGCACGCGCGGTTGGGACGATGTCAAGTGCGTCACCGTGCTGCAGCGCGAGAAGGAAGACGCGCACGACTATCGATATTTCCCGGACCCAGACTTGGTGCCCGTCGTTGTTGATGATGCATGGCTCGCACGCGTGCACGCGGAAGTACCGGAGTTGCCACTCGCACGTCGTGCGCGTTACGTGGGCGTGTACGGCCTGGAAGAGAAAGACGCCGCATCACTGGTGGAAGACCGCGATCCGTGCCACTTCTTTGAAGCGTGCGTCGCCGAGCTCGGCGGCACTGCCAAAGCGGGGTATGCAGCCGGGAAATTCCTCTTGAATCAGTTAGGAAAGCGCGCAAATGAGCAGGGCGTTGGCTTGCATCGCGCCGGACTTTCGCCGCAGCAGGTGGCCGGCATCGTGACGCTGCGCGAGTCTGGTTCCCTGGGCGCACAGAATGTTGATGCGCTGGTGAATGCCCTGGCTGGCAGTTCGGATACCGCCGCCGACGCAGCAGCGCGCGCCGGTCTTTTAGTAGTGCGCGATGACGCCGCACTTGATGGATGGATCGCACAAGCAGTCGCCGCCAATGCGCAGGCTGCCGACGACGTGCGCGCGGGCAAGATGAATGCCATTGGTCGAATTGTTGGCGCAGTGATGAAACTCGCCGGTGGTGCTGTTGATGCCAAGACCGTCAATGAACGGATTGTTTCCAAACTGAGAGAGGGATCTTGATGAGTGGAGAATCTCCTGCCGCCCGCGCCACGCTTGGATCAGTAGTGGTGTCCGCCGACGCAATCGCCGCGCGTATTCCTGCGCTCGCGCGCGAGATCGTCGCGTGGATGGGCGAAGGCGACGACGATGTGGTGATCGTTCCGGTGATGACCGGCGCGTTCATCTTTGCTGCCGATTTGGTGCGGCACATGCCGGTGCGAATGCGCATCACGCTTGCTACCGTCTCCAGTTACCCGGGCGATGCCACGACCAGTCAGGGCGTTCGTCCGCTTGGTGAACTGCCCGCCAAACTGCAGGGGCGCCGCGTGTTAGTCATTGATGACGTGCTGGATTCCGGCCGCACGTTGAACTTCCTGCGTGAGCAGTTTGAGGCTCAGCATCCAGCACGATTCGCCACCGCAGTACTTCTGCGCAAGACCATTCCAAGTGCACTTGCTACCAAGTGCGAGTTTGTTGGCTTTGATGTTCCCGATGAATTCGTAGTTGGTTACGGCCTCGACTTTGATGGCTGCTTCCGCAACCTCCCCGAGGTGCGCATCCTTCATCCAGCAGTGAGCGCCCCGTGAAATCGGAGCGCACGTCGTTTGCGGCCACTGCGCTCGACGAGGCTGGTATCCCGCTCTTTGCGGCGTCGATGCTGGAGCCAAGCGAGATCATTGTTGGCGTGTGGCGCCCAAGTCTGGCGTGGATTGCGCTGCGCTCCGCCCGCGGCGTCTCGGTGTTGGTGGTCATCACCTTGCTCGCTGCTGCAACTGCCGGATGGGCGCAGCATTCATGGGAGTGGCTGGTTCTCCAGGCCGGAGCAGTCCTCATCTGCGCTCGCCTGGGAGCCGCCGGCGCGGAATGGGCAAGCCGCGTCTATGTACTCACCGATCGCCGCGTGTTACGCCGGCGCGGCGTCTTGGCACCCACCGTGTACTCCGCCAACTTGAACGCCCTGCAACGGGTGGAGCTGCTGCAAACACGTATCGACCGCGCGCTCCGGTCTGGAACCATTACCTTTAGTTCGCGACACGAAGGACACTATGACGCCGCGTGGGTCATGATTTCCAATGCCGCAGAAGTGCTCGCGCTCATTGAAGAAACGCGCCGCCGCTATCGCCGCTGAGGTGGCGCCACGATTGAATCGATCACTGATTCCACTGCGCGCCAGTGCGCGGGTTCGGCAGCGATACCGCCAGCTTCTCAAGCAGTTCACGCGCCGCCGGATCAAGTTCCTTGGGTGCTTCAATCTGAATCACCGCATGGAAATCACCAACGCTCCCCTTGGCGGGCTGAATACCTTTGCCCTTCACCCGTAGGTGTTGGCCACTCTTCACGCCCGCAGGAACTTTGAGTTGCACGCTGCCAGAAATCAACGGCACGCGCACGGTGGTGCCCAGCGCCGCTTCGGCAATTGTCACCGGTACATCCATCAAGATGTCATCGCCTTCACGGCGGAACCACGGGTGCGGCGAAACATGAATGGTGATGATCAGATCACCACGCGGACCGCCCGCTGCACTCACGCCGCCTTTGCCGCGTACGGCAAGTTTCGTTCCGCTCGCAATGCCCGCAGGAATGCGAACTTCGATCGACTCACCTTCAAGACGGAACGACCGCGTTCCGCCCAGCACCGCCGTGGTGAAGTCGATGGTCTCCGACGCGGGCGCGTTTCGACCTGGCTGCGGCGCATCGTCTTCTTCATCGCCTTCGAATCCACCGAAGCCACGTCCGCGCGCACTGCGTGGTCCGCCGCGCCCGAACATCGATCCAAAGACATCTTCGAAAGTGGACGGATCAACATTCTGCCATGACTGACCGCCGCCGCCGCCGCCGCCAAACGGTCCAGCGCCACCAAACGGATCGCCGCCTCCCGCACCGCCGCGCGGACCGCCGCCGCCGCCGGTGGGGCCACTCTTCACGCCAGCAATGCCAAACTGGTCATACATCTTGCGCTTTTCTGGATCCGCAAGGATGTCATACGCCTCTTGAATTTCCTTGAAGCGCGCGTCCGCACCCGGTTCCTTGTTGACGTCTGGATGAAACTTGCGCACCAGCCCGCGATGCGCCTTCTTCAGGTCATCCGCGCTTGCGGTCTTTGAAACGCCAAGGAGCTTGTAGAGATCACTTTCCATTGCGGGAGCAGGGGAGTATATGGCCCGTACTTGGCAGTCCCCGCATCCGGTACGGCGTACGATTCCCTGCGCGATGGACTCCTGCACCCCACGAACCACCGATCGCCCCGTTTCGATCGCGCTTCCGGTACTTCCTTCAGCCAGTGCGTCGCACCGAACATCGTTCGGATCACGCCGGGGTTGGGTGCGTGCCGCAGTACTCGCAGGCGTGTGGCTCTTCATGATTGGGCACCTTGTGCAGTGGCTCGCGCTGGGCACCACGCTGGCGCCCATTGAGCCGAGTGAATCGATGCAGACCGTGAAGGACGGCATCATCACCGTGGGCGCGATCTTCTTTGGTGTTGCGCTACTTTCCACCGCACTACTGGGACGATGGTTCTGCGGTTGGGGCTGCCACTGGGTGGCAATTCAGGACGCCACAGCGTGGGCGCTGGCACGCGCGGGCATTCGCCCCAAGCCCTTTCGATCACGCCTGTTGGTGTGGTTGCCGCTCAGCCTCGCGCTGTACATGTTTGTGTGGCCGCTGTTCTACCGATTCGCTGTTGCGCCGTGGATTCAGCCGGACCTACGTTGGCCTGGTTTCACAACGCAGGTGATGACTCAGGATTTCTGGGCAACTTTCCCAGGCCTTGCCATGGGCATTCCCTTTGTGTTTGTCTCGGGCATCTTGGTGGTGTGGCTTCTTGGTTCCAAGGGGTACTGCACCTATGGCTGCCCGTACGGCGGCTTCTTTGCCCCCGTTGATGAACTCGCGCCCATGCGCATTGTGGTTGATCATGATCGCTGCCACTCCTGCGGCGTTTGTACTGCGGTGTGCACCAGCAACGTTCGAGTGCATGAGGAAATCAAGGACTTTGGCATGGTGGTCGACGCCGGATGCATGAAGTGCATGGACTGCGTCAGTAGCTGCCCGAACGAAGCACTGAGCTTTGGAATTGGCAAGCCAGCGGTACTGATTGATCGCACTGCCTCGCGCTCCGCGGCTGCAGCGGAACGACGGTGGGATCTTTCTTGGACAGAAGAGATTATCTGTGCGCTGCTTGGCGTACTCACGCTCTTTGCAGTGCGCGGCATTTACATTGGCGTACCACTTCTCTTTGCATCGGGAATCGCAGCGTGCACGGTGTTTGTTTCATGGAAAGCGTGGCGGATCGTGCGCGATCCTTCGGTTTCATTTCATGGAATGCGATTGCGCCTCAAGGGCAAGTTGGGACTATCCGGTATCACCTGGCTTGCCGCGGCCGCGTTGCTCCTCGTCAGCGTTTCTTACGTTGGTGCACTGAACGGAATCACTTGGCTCGCAGATCGCGCCGATGCGCGCGTCACTCTTCCAGCGGAATACATCTTCTCTACCGATGCGCAAGCGCCGGAAGCATCCATGCAGGAAAGTGCCGAACGTGCGCTGCAGCTCTATGCGCTGGTAGCAGCCGCACCGGAAGGCTGGTCGATCATTCCAGCTGGATGGCGGCAAGTTGACCTGCGCCGCGCCTATCTGAGCGCAGCGATTCGGGATATGCCAACGGCTGAACGTCTCGTGCGCGGCTCATGGAAACGCGATGGAGCCGATGAAGCGACCGCCGCGGTCATCGGGCGGATCATTCGTTCGTTTGTCTCCCGTTCATCGGACGCCATTGCGTGGTACGACGAAGCCCTCGACGCACATCCGGAGTGGCAGCGCTTGCGTGAAGAACAAATCACCTGGCTTGATCAAGAAGGTGAATACGCGCGAGTCATTCAGAGCGCTCGACAAGGGCTGGCGGCGCGTCCCAACGATTTGCTTGCCATGCGGCGCCTGTCGCTGGCGCTGGTCGAGCGCGGAACCATGCCACTGGAAATTGACGAGGGCGTTGAGTTGATTCGGCAAACCATCAGCATGGTTCCCAACAATGGATTTGCCCACGCCGCACTTGCGCGCGGCCTCATGCGCCAGCAGAACTTTGACCAGGCGATGGCGGAGTTCGCGCGCGCGCTGGAGCTGGAGCCAAACTCTGAAGTGATTCGGTCAATGTTTGAAGAGGCCCAAGCGCAGCGCGGGGCGGTCGAATCAGGCGGTTGACCGCGTGGGTGGCGGGGGCGTTAACTCGCCGATCCCCACAGGCCAAGCAGGACTCCCAGGTCGCCACCCCCAACGACGCCGTCATCATCAAGGTCAGCGCCGCAGTCATAGCCGCTCGTGCCCCAGGCGCCCAGCAATGTGCCGAGATCTGCCCCGTTGGTCGCGCCATCCTTATTCAAGTCACCCACACCGGCGGCACTGCGCGCGAGCCGGACCGCTACGCCGCTATCAATTCTTCCCCAGCCGGTGCGATTGTCGAAGCCTGCATTTGCAACATCAGTGCATGACTGCACAAGCAATTCAATCAGTTGTGTTGGCGAGGCGTTCGGCGCAACCGCGCGCATCAGTGACAGTGTGCCGGTTGCAAACGGCGCAGCCATACTGGTGCCGGACTTGAACTCAACGCTTTCGGTGCCGACGCAGGAGAGAATGGAGACGCCCGGAGCGGCAATGTCAACCTCTGGTCCGATTGCGGTTGATCCCGCTGGAGAGTCGAGCGCATCAAGCGATCCAACCGCAAGCACTTCTGCCCAACGCGCTGGCCACGCCACGCCACCCAAGCCGGTGTTTCCAGACGACGCCACCAACAGCGCGCCGCCACCAATGGAGTACGTCACCGCGTCGTGCAGGTACTGCGTGCCCACGGAATATTGCAGACTCATGTTGATGATGTTGGCGCCATGATCGGTGGCCCAGACCAGCCCATCGGCCAGCCAACTTGAGTAACCAGTGCAACCACTCAGAACAACCACCGGCATGATGCGTGCCTGCCAATCAAGGCCAGCGATCGCTACTCCGTTGTTGCCAGAAGCGGCTGCAATTCCAGCGACGTGCGTGCCGTGATCGGAGCATTGGTCAGCGACATCAGTGTTGCCAGCCGGAACATTCCAACCGGCAATCATGCGCGGCGCAAAGTCAACATGCGCAGTCATGCCGCTATCCATGACGGCAATCACGGTGGATGCTGAACCGGTACTCACATGCCACGCAGCGCGCGCGCTGACATCAGCGCCTGGTAATCCGGAAAGCCCGTTGATGATTTGACCAGTGTTCTCCAGCCCCCAGCACTGCGCGTAGTTCGGATCGTTCGGCGCCGGTGCATCGCTGGCAATGCCACCGATGACATCTAACTCGGCAATTTCAATGGTGCCACGTGCGGCCTGAAGACGAGCAATCAGCGCGGGTGTCGCGGTGCCTGCAGGTACGGAAATGTGTTGCCAACGATCAAGCCCAAGAGCGGTGGCGCGCGCAGCATCACTGAAGCCAACCGTGGATGCGCGTGTGGCGCTCGTTGCACCTGCTTGAGTGAGCACCTTGGTCAGTGTGGCATCGCGGAGTCCATTCGCTTGCGTGACAGTCACCACGTGGTTGACGTCAATAGTGATGCGTGCACCGGCTACGAGTTTCACCATGACATGGTCGCTCGACCATCCACCCGTGCGATCCGCGGCCCACACCCATTCGTCCGCGGCACCGACTGCAAGCGCTGGCGCTGTTGCCAACACAGGCGGCGCAGCGCCCATTGTTGGCGCAACAACCATGACCGCGGCGAGCGCGGCGCTGGAGAGGAGTGGGTAGGTGAGTAACGTCATCTGCAGAATCAATACGCGCCCCGGCAGCCGGGTGGTCGGGAAAGTCGGAACCTGTTCAACAGTAAGGTGTGAGCGCTCCGGCGCCACGAAAATCGCCTGAGTCTTCCGTGAAAGTCCGGGAACCCACCGTGGAGCCCCAGATTTGCGGCGAACACGCGCGACCGATAGCATGAGGGCGATCCATCCGAGTATCCGGATGGTCGGATTGATCCCGTTCCGAACGCACATTTCTCCCAGTATTGGAGCCGACATGTCTGACAAGCGTTACCTGTTCACCAGCGAATCCGTCTCGATGGGCCACCCTGACAAGCTTGCTGATCAGATCAGCGATGCCGTCCTCGACGCGATGCTCGCGCAGGATCCTTCGAGCCGCGTGGCATGCGAAACCCTGGTGACCACGGGCCTGGCAGTCATTGCTGGTGAAGTCACCACCAACGCCGTCGTCAACATTCCTGACATCGTTCGCGAAGCAGTCCGCAAGGCTGGCTATGACAGCGGAGACAAGGGCTTTGATTACAAGAGTTGCGGCGTCAGTGTGGTGCTCGGCAAGCAGAGCGCGGACATTGCCATGGGTGTTGACCGCGAAGGCGCAGGTGACCAGGGCATGATGTTCGGGTTTGCTTGCAAAGAGACTCCGGAATTCATGCCGCTGCCGATCGCCATTTCGCACGAACTGGTGAAGCGCCAAGCCGTTGTTCGTGAGAAGAACATCATCAAGGGTCTTCGCCCTGATGCCAAGAGCCAAGTCACCGTTGCCTATGTTGGCCTCAAGCCAACGCGCATCGATACCGTGGTGCTTTCCACGCAACATGCCCCGATGTGGAACGGCGTTGCTGGTCAGAAGAAGCTCAAGGCCGAGATCATCAAGCACATCATCAAGCCAGTGCTTGGTAAGTGGTGGAACGATCAAATCATCATCCACGTCAATCCAACCGGGCAGTTTGAAATTGGTGGTCCGCACGGCGATTGCGGCCTCACTGGTCGCAAGATCATTGTGGACACCTACGGTGGCCGCGGCCGTCACGGTGGCGGCGCATTCAGCGGTAAGGATCCGTCAAAGGTCGATCGCAGTGCTGCGTACATGGCTCGATACATTGCTAAGAACATCGCCGCTTCCGGCCTCGCCGATGTGTGCGAAGTGCAGCTGAGCTACGCCATCGGTGTGGCCAAGCCAACCAGTGTGTTGGTGGATACGCAAGGCACGGGCACGGTTTCCGACGAATGGCTCGCCGAAGAAGTGCAGCGTCAGTTTGAGCTCACCCCCAAGGGCATCATCAAGTCGCTTGGTTTGCGCAAGCCGATTTATCACGCCACCGCTACGCACGGCCACTTCGGTCGCCGCCCGGGCGAGTGCGGTGAAGGCACCTTCAGTTGGGAGAAGACCGACAAGGCCGCTTCGCTCCGCAAGGCCGCTGAGAAGGCGGGCGTGATCAACGCTCCGCACGCAGTGGTTGAGGCGAAGCCAATCAAGAAGTCTGCCGGCACGGCCGGTTCCAAGGCGAACTCCAAGTCCACTGCCAAGACCAGTTCCAAGACCAGTTCCAAGGGCAAGCGCCACCTGGCAATGGCATGACCGGAGCTTCTGAGTGACCGTCCCCGCCGAAAGCACATCCGTCACGAATACCCCACGAATGTCAGCACCATCGCCTGCCCGCGTTGCGGCCCTTGACCGCCTCGCGCGGCAGGCGGGTCGCTTTCCTGATCTTGAGTTTGTTGACATGGGCGTTGCGCCCACTGCCGACGGCATTGCTCTTGATGCCCGTGATGTTTCATTGGCACGCGCCATTGAACACACCGTGGCGCATCGGTGGATGACGCTGACCGCCATTGCCCGCGCGTGCATTGATCGACGCTGGGAAAATGTGGATTCGCGCGTGCAAGCGGCATTGCTTGCGGCGGGTGCGCAACTGTTCTTGTTTGGCAACGTGGCCGATCACGCAGTGGTTGATGACACGGTGGAGTGGTCCAAGGGCAAGGGCCATCGCGGTGCCGCCGGCTTCGTCAACGCAGTGCTGCGCAAGATGATTGACTTGCGTGGTGACTTTGTAGAAGGCGCCGACGCCGCTCCGCGTGTGTGGCGTGATCGACGCGACCTGGTGCCCCTTGCTGACGGTCGCGCCATGCGCCTGAAGCGCCCGGTGTTCTCTGATGATCGCGTCTTGCGCGTGGCTGAAGCAGCCAGCGTTGGCGAGGATCTCTTGCTGCACTGGATCAATTCCGCTGGACAGGACCTTGCGTTCAGCCGCGCGGTGCATTCATTGCGTCCAGCGCCGACGGTGATTTCAGGTGTTCCGGAACAAGCCGTGCTGCCGGGTGCGCCGTTCACATCCAACCTCACGCCTCATAGCGATCCCGGTTCATTCGTATGGAACGGTGATCATTCGTCGCTCATCGCGCTGCTCACCGCCTATCCGGAAGCACGTGTTCAGGACTCCGCCAGTGCGCAACCGATGCGGCTTGCCGACAGCCTGCGTCCCAAACTTATTCTTGATGCGTGTGCTGGACGTGGAACCAAGACGCGTCAACTGGCTGCGTTGCATCCAACCGCAGAAATCGTTGCCACCGATGTGGATGGTGCGCGCTTGCGTGCACTTGCGCTGGCGTTTGTTGATCATCCACAGGTGAAGGTCACTACGCCGGAGGGCTTGCGCCGGATTGTTGGCCAGGTTGACCTCTTGGTGCTCGATGTGCCGTGTTCCAACACGGGCGTTTTGTCGCGCCGGCCGGAAGCGAAGTACCGATTCAATCGGGCGCGGCTCGATTCCATCACCGCGGTGCAGCGCGATATTGTGGAAGAGCATCGCCCGTTCCTCACACCCAACGGCTCGGTGCTGTACAGCACTTGCAGCCTCGAGCCGCCGGAAAACCTTGCTCAGGCGCAGTGGGCGGCGGGTCGGATTGGCCGCCGCGTTGCCCGAACCGAGGTTCGCGAGCCTCGTGGCATGCCCGGGGAGCCGGATTCGGCATATGCAGACGGTGGCTTTGGCGCGCTGATTTCGCCAGCCTGAACCGATATCGAACCGAGACAACGCGCCGTCGTGCAATATGTGCGCCGAGCATTGGTATGATTTTCCGATTCGCCAGTTCGGATCTACCGCGGAGTCCTGCATGCCAGCGCCGATGACCGTTACCGAGATTCTTGACCCGCAATGCGTGGTCGTTCCACTGGTCGCTCACACCAAGCGAGAAGCCATCGATGCGTTAGTTGATGCGCTGTCGCTGACCGGTCGCATTTCTGATGCAAACGCAGTGAAGAAGGCGGTCTGGGAGCGGGAGCAACAGCGCTCCACCGGTATTGGTGAAGGCCTGGCCATTCCGCACGGCAAGACGTCCGCTGCGCACGGCTTGTGCTTGGCGGTGGGTCGCCTGGCAACCCCCATTGACTATGACTCCATTGACCGTAAGCCAGTACGGTTGGTGGTGCTGTTGGTTTCGCCACCAGAGCGCACCAGCGACCATATTCAGGCGCTCGGTCGGATTTCACGGCTGATGACCAATCCAGCGTTCCGTGAACAGGTGTACGCCGCCGCTGATCCGTTGCAGTTGCTGCAGTTGTTCCGCGCTGCTGAGCGCGGGTAAGTGGCCATCCTGACACTGTCGGCGGCACCAGCAATGCGTTTCGTCTGAAAGTGGTGTTGGGGGAGCCGCGCCAAAGCCACACTCCGGAAGCACCCGGAGCTTGCCTAGAATCAACGCATCATGATGGTTCCCATGCATCTCTCTCGCATTCTGATCCGCGAGATGACGGATATGCAGGTGATTGAACTCACGGAGACCGGTGGCACCCGCAAGTTCCCGATTGTGATTGGATTGCCCGAAGCATTTGCTATTGATCGTCGCATCAAAGGTGTGCAGATTCCGAGACCGCAGACGCATGATTTGCTTGCGGAAACCATTCGCGCGCTCGGTGGCACGCTCAAAGCGATTCACATCCATGATCTGGATCATGGCACATTCTTTGCCAAGCTGATGATCGAGCGCGACGGCGAGATCATTGAGGTGGACTCGCGTCCCTCTGATGCCATTGCGCTTGGCGTGGCCGATGGTGTGCCGATGTTGGTGGATGAGGATGTGTTGAGCGAAGCCGCTGCCGAAGCACTCATTGAACCCGCGCCACCGGTCGAAGCAGATGATGACGACGAACACGCAGAAGACGAGAGCGATTCGTGAGCATTCCGAACCTCGCAGTATTTGATCTTGGCGGCGTGGTCGTGCGTATTTGTCGCACCTGGCAGGAAGCGTGCAACGCTGCAGGTATCACGCACATTCCGCAAGCAGAGGCGCGCCTTGACTCGCCTCGCAAAGTGGAACTGCTGCGCGCGCATCAGTGCGGCGAAGTTGAGTCAGAGGATTACTTTGCCGGGCTTGCGCAATTGCTGGCCGACCACACCGCTGCTGAGGTGCGTTCCGTTCATACCGCTTGGATATTGGGTGATTATCCAGGGATGACCAGCGTGATTGATCGCATCCATCACGCTGGCATGCGCACCGCGTGCCTTTCCAACACCAACGCACACCACTGGGAACACCTGGATTCAAGCGAAGCGTTCCGCCGCATTCAGGTGCGTCATGCCAGTCATGTCATGGGTCTTGTGAAGCCGGATCAACGGATCTACCGCGCCTTTGAGGTAGCCACTGGAGCTGCCCCACAGGAGATCGTGTTCTTTGATGACCTTGTGGAGAACATCAGCGCCGCACGTGCATGCGGATGGAACGCCGTGCACATTGACCACACCGGCGACACCGCCGCGCAGGTGTTGGCAGGCCTGCGCGCGCATGGAGCGTTGGCGTGACTGACGCCGATCAACGCCTCTGCGTGCCGACGCTACTCCTGCCATCGCCGCTTTCGGCGCAGCGCTTGGTGCAGCTTGCCGATATTGAAGGCGCGCGCATCAAGGAGCGCACCGGTGACTTTCTTGTTGAGGAACTGCAGCTCTACGACCCGTGTGGCGAGGGCGAGCACTTGTATTTGCGCATCGTCAAAGAGGGCATGACTCATCATGAGATGGTGGACCTGCTGTGCAAGCACTTTGACGTTGGCACCGAAGCCATCGGCACCGCGGGCATGAAGGATCGCGTGGCGGTGACCAGTCAGACCGTCAGTATCCACTTGCCGCGCAAGCCGGAGATGCGCGCTATCACGGATGAGCGCGTGCAAGTGTTGTGGTCCACGTGGCATTCCAACAAGTTGCGCCGCGGGCACTTGGCGGGCAATCGATTCTCCATTCGTATTCGGGGCATTGAGCCATTTCGGGCGCCGCCCGTATGGCGAGCATTGCGCGAACTAGAGGCATTGGGTGTACCCAATCACTTTGGACCGCAGCGCTTTGGCATGCGCAACAACAACCACATTCTGGGCGCATTGCTGCTGAGTTCGCGGCACGCTGAGGTGTTGGGTGAACTCATTTCCACCAAGGGCAGCCCGTTTCCGGAATCAGAACGCGCCGCGCGCGAGGCAGTGGATGCCGGTCGATTCGCCGAAGCAGCTGGGCTGTGGCCGCGCGGCCTTGACGCCGAGCGCACCGCCACCCGCGCGCTGATGCGTGGCACCGACGCGCGGACCGCGGTGCGAGCAGTGCCGCGACCGATCCAGGAAATCTGGACGGACGCGTGGCAGTCAGCCGTCTTCAATCGCGTGCTCGATCAACGAATCCTTGCGGGAACATTCGGCACAGTGGAGCAGGGCGATGTGGCGTGCAAGCATGGCAATGGTGCCAAGTTCATCGTCAGCGAAGAAGATTGCGCTGTTACTGGTGAAGAGTCACTCGCTGCGCGCGCCGCTCGCTTTGAAATTTCTGCTACTGGTCCACTTCCGGGTCCTGATTCGCTGCAGAGTGCCGGCGCAGTAGCGGAACGAGAGCGTGCCGCGATCGTGGCATTTGCTGGCGACCCCGCCCGCTTTGAAGAGACCGGTCGGCGCCCGGCAGGTGACCGTCGGCCGCTGCGCATCAAGGTGGCAAACCCTGAAATTGAATCAGGCTTTGATGATCACGGACCGTACGTGCGCGTGGCGTTTGATTTGCCGCCCGGTGCTTACGCAACCGTGGTGTTGCGCGAGATTCTTGGGGACAGCTTTGTTGATGCATCGCGCGACGCGTTACGTTCCTGACGCCGCCGCGCGAAGAACGCAGTCAACTGCCTCCCGCAGGTCTTTGCAAGGATTCCCGCAACAATCGGGGGACGGTGGTTGAGGCGACCGTCGGCAGGAATGCTCCACAAACTCCCGCACGCGCCAGCCTTTGGGTCATGGGCTCCAAAGAACACGCGCCCAATCCGTGCGTTCACAATCGCACCCGCGCACATGGCGCATGGCTCCAGCGTGACCGCAAGTGAGCAGTCGGAAAGTCGCCACGCTCCACGCGCGCGACCGGCCTCACGCATGGCAACCAGTTCAGCGTGGCCCGTTGGATCACCAGTGACTTCGCGATCATTGGCGTGCTCAGTCACCACGGTGCGTCCGTGATAGACCACCGCGCCCACTGGCACCTCACCGCGTTGCGCCGCGTTGCGCGCCAACGTCATCGCACGCAACATCATGCCAACGTCATTGGCACGTGCGCCGGAACGGAGTGCGCGTGGACCAGCCATGCGTAGCAGTGAACTACCGCCGCGCCGGTACCCGCTCATCCGCCTTCCTCATCGCCTTCATCGCCGTCTGTCTTCTTAGCCTTGTACTTGGGGCGACCAATCATGGTGCCCAAGGTGTTGCGAATGACGCCACCTTCGGCAACGGCTTGCGTTGGAGCAACCACTAGCAAGATGATGCCCAGTTCATAGAGCAGGTACAGCGGAACCATCAGCGCGACCATGGTGAACATATCCACGGTTGGTGAAATCACCGCGGCCAAGATGGCGCACACAAACAGCGCATGGCGGCGGTACTTTCGAAGCATCTTGGTGTTCAGCACTCCCACCCATCCAAGCAGCAGAACTACCACGGGCATTTGGAATGCCAAGGCGATGGCTGCTGCAAAGAACAGCAGGAAATTGATGAATTCTTCCAGTCGGTACTGCTGCGTGAGATTGCCGGTGGTGCGCGTTGGAATGGTGCGCACCTCCAGTCGTCCGTCGGCACGCGCGGTGTCAAGGGCAATATAGAGCTGCGAATCTTTCTTCAGCATCCACACCTCGCCCACGTTGGCGCTGGTTGGATCAGTCTCAAGAACAGGAATGCGCGGCGTCCCTTCCACCAGTGCCGACGGTGGCGGCGCGATCGTGCGCGGCTCCTCCACACCGAAACTGATGAGGAGCGACAGCATGTACGGCATGGCCAGATACAGACCAGTGAGACCAACCGCTACCAAGATGGCGGACAGCGGAATCAAGAATTGCGCGTAGCGGCGTTCGTGCGCGTACAGACCTGGTGAAACAAACTTCCACAGCTGATACAGAATCCACGGCATCGACAGCATGATCGATGCCCAAATGGCAATCTGAAGATCCACCATCAGCGTCTCGGTGGGGCTCAGTACTTGCAGGTTGGTTGGCTGTCCCTGTTCGGCCAATGCATCCATCAGTGGCTGCACCAAGAATCCGCGCACATAGGTGCCGGCGGCAAAGAGTCCGCATCCCACTACCAGTGGCACGATGGCGGCCTTGATCAGGCGGCTGCGCAATTCATCAAGATGGCCACCGAGCGACATGAAGCTGCTCATCAGGCCGTCGTTGGAGTGTTGGTCTTGATCAAGTGGCATGCGACGGTTGGTCAGGCTAGTCGTGAGTCGCTGCCATTGATAGCGGCGCGGCCAACACTGTCAGGAAGGCTGAAAAAACGCCGTGCATTTGCGTCTACGGTGCGTTCAAAGGCGTCAAATGACGTTCCACGTAATGCCGCCAAGAACAGCCCGGTGTGCATCACGTAGGCGGGAACGCACGGCCGTGCGCCACGCACCGGCTCGGGTGAAAGAAACGGCGCATCGGTTTCGCACATGATCCGGTCATCGGGAACCAGCTTGGCAGCGGCTGCTACTTCGGGCGCGCTGCGAAAGGTAACGACACCGGTGAAACTGATCCACGCTCCGAAGTCAAGAACCGCACGGGCATCATCGGCGGTCTCCGTGAAGCAATGAAATACAAAGCGGTCCGCAGGCAAGCCGCTCGCGCGCAGGATTGGCAGTAACTGCGGCACTGCACGACGGCAATGAATCACAATCGGCTTGACTAATCCTTCATTTCGCCATGCAGTGATACGAGTCAGTTGTTCTTCAAGAACGCTGGTTTGCAGCGCGGCCGGCGGATCAGCGTAATGATTGTCAAGACCAAGTTCGCCCCACGCCACGCACTTGGGATGTTGCCCTGCGCGATGCATGTCATCCCACGAAATTGGATCGGCAGCATGGAGCGGATGAATGCCCGAAGTGCACCAGACATCCGGGTGCTCACTTGCCAGCGCTGCGCCGCGGAGGGCATCACGGGTAGTGGTGGCGATCGTCACGAAACCACTGACGCCAGCCGTGCGTGCATCCGCAAGCACGCGCTCGAGGCGCTCATGAATTCCGTCATAAAGAAGATGGCAGTGGGTATCGATCACGGGGAGAGGTTCAGGGAGCGGCGGCCAGGCGACAAAGTGTCCAATAATAACATTGATTTCATGCATTCAAATCTGGCATTCAGGGAGCATTTATCCGCCATGGAACGCCAGTTCCTGCATCTGCCGCAAGGGTAGCACCGCGCGCCGATGACTTTCTTGACCACGTGAAGGGTGCGCCCTTACCATAGATGATTAGACATTGTGAAAAAAAGCACAATGTTCATTGGCGTTGCCCCGTGCGACGCCTGCCAGGACACCCGCCACGGATCTGAATAGATGAGCCGATTCCTGTTTCCCCGCTGGTCGAACGCGCTGCTTCCATTCGTATTGATTGTGGGCGCGATCGCTCCGCTGTACGTCTCGTTGTTGGTTGCCTATGGATTTAGTCCAAAGACACTCGACGGCCAATATCAACCCGAGCAACCAGTGCCGTACAGCCACGCGCTGCACGTTGGCAAACTTGGTCTCGATTGCCGCTACTGCCATAACACCGTCGAGACGGCATCGCACGCTGCCGTGCCGCCGACGCAGACATGCATGAATTGCCACACGCAGATTCATAAGGACAGTCCGCGCCTCGCCAAGGTCCGTGAGAGTTACGAGACGGGCATGCCGATCGAATGGATCAAGGTGCACAAACTGGGCGATTACGCCTATTTCAATCACGCCGCGCATGTCACGCGTGGAGTGAGTTGCTTGGAGTGCCACGGCCGCGTTGATCAGATGGAAGTCGTACATCGCGCGCAGCCGCTCGCCATGGGCTGGTGCTTGGATTGCCACCGTAACCCCGTCGATCACGTGCGTCCGCCAGAAGAAGTCTTCGCTCTTTGGAAGCCAACCGACACGTGGACCAAGGATCAGCGACTCGAGTTGATCAAGAAGAACGACATTCACCCCAACGATTACTGCTCGACTTGCCACCGCTAAAGCGATCGGCGACGGACGACCCCGACACAGGGAACAGAACACATGCATGACGGTTGCAACCACGGTCCCGTAGAACCCACCAACGCCGCAGCTGAAGCTCCGCAGACAGGCGGGCCAGCGCGCCGCTCCGTCTACTGGCGCTCCATCGAGCAGCTCTCCGATTCGCCAGAGTTCCGTGCCTACATGCACAATGAATTCCAGCCTGGTGCGAGTGAGGCATCGGATGACGATCGCCGCACCTTCATCAAGGTGATGGGAGCATCGTTTGCACTCGCTGGTCTTGCAGCAACCGGCTGCCGCCGTTTGCCCGAGACGAAGTTCGCGGAGTATGCCTCGCGTCCAGCGAATCGGACTCCAGGAGTTCCGGTCACCTTCGCCACCAGCTTTGAACTTGGTGGAGTTGGATTCGGTCTGTTGGCAACCAGCTATGACGGACGCCCCATCAAGCTTGACGGCAATCCGATGCATCCATCGGCGCCGCTCGCTGGTGGTGCTGCGGCCATTGATCCTGCAGATTTTGTGAAGCGCGGCATCCCGCAAGTTGGTCCGTCCAACGCCATGACCCAAGCACGCGTGCTTGAGCTCTATGACACGGATCGCAGCCGCATTGCATTGCAAGCGGGCAAGGATTCCAACGCCGGTGCGCTGGACGCTTGGATTGATGTGCG